>ENA-ORXD01002946-ORXD01002946.1-sediment-metagenome-genome-assembly--contig:-NODE-2946-length-10473-cov-4.232878_pt1 | contig 10473 bp, 10 predicted proteins | sample MGYA00237862_ERZ511471 | MGnify/ENA metagenome assembly ERZ511471 | reverse complement strand
CCAGGACCACCTCTTCTTGACGGTCGACGGCGCCGTCCAGTCGTGCCTGCACGGGCGGCTCGCCGTCATCGCCGCGCTCGAGGGCCAGCTCGCCGAGGCGACCGCCGCCTGCCGGCTGGCCCGCTCGGTGGTCCGGGGAGAGACCGACTCCGCGGAGGCTCGCCGGCTGGTCGCCGAGATCGAGCATCGCGGCGACACGATGCGCTCCGCGCTGGTAAGCCGCCTCGCCGGGGTGCTGGTCGCGCCGATCGACCGCGAAGACCTCTACCGCCTGTCGCGGTCGATCGACGACGTGCTCGACAACCTGCGCGACTTCGTGCGCCAGTGGGACCTCTACGGGTTCGAGAAGAAGAGCGCGTTCGCCGAGCTGCTGGACGCCGCCGCGAGGGCGATCGAGGACCTCGAGCTGGCGGTGCAGGCGGTCGCGAAAGACCCGAAGGACATGAAGAGCGCGCTGGCGGCGAAGAAGAGCGCGAACCAGATCCGCCGCCTGTACGACCTCGAGCTGGGCCGCCTCTTCCGCGGAGAGCTCACCATGGAGGTCGTCAAGCGCCGGGAGCTGCTGCGGCGGCTCGACGTCGTCGGCCTGCGCCTCAACGAGGCCGCCGACCGCCTCTCGGATGCGGTCGTCAAGCGCTGGGCGTGAGGCTGCCCGGCGGCAGGCGCCGGCGCGGCAAGGAGCGAGGACCGGCGTGCTCGTGGCTGGGGCACCTCAGTGAACGGTTCTCGAGTCTGCGCCACGGACTGAGGTCGCAGTTCGACGCTCGGTGGCCGTGCCTTACGGCTTACTGCCCCGCGTCCTCGAGCGCCCGCAACCGCGCGATCGCCTCGTCGCACCAGTCGATGAACGCCTGGCTGACGCGCTCGCCGCAGCGGACGGTGAGCAGAGAGTACTGGAGGTTGGGGGCATCGCGGTACTGCTCTTCGAGCTGTTCCGTGATGCCCCCGTATCGCCGTAGCAGCGCTTCGTGCTCCCTCTTGAAGCGCTCGACGTGCTCGATCGTCGCATCGGGCCCCACCTCCATACCGTGCATCACCTTCAGCAGCACCTCGACGCGGTACCGGAAGGTCTCGGCCGGCGACACGAGGCACTCGCGCAGCGCCTCACGACCGGCGTCGGTGATCCGGTAGACCTTGCGGTCCGGTCGCCCCTCGTTGCGATCGACCGAGTGTATCGCCAGGCCCTCCGCCTCGAGCTGCTTGAGGATCGGGTAGATCTGCCCGTAGCTCTCGCTCCAGAAGTTGCCGGCGCTGCCCTCGTACTGCTTGCGGATGTCGTAGCCCGACTGCGGCCGCCGCGACAGCAGGCCCAGGACGGCGTACTTGGTCTTGTTCTCGCGCATGTCGTGCCTCCTTGTCGACCCGCAGTGTACTTCACACAGATATGTCTTGACAAGAGATATATCTGCTGTGTATATATCTTTCACGACAAAGCCGGTTGACACGGGAGCTGCGCAGGAGCAGACAACGCGACCGGGCTTCTTCAGCTCGGGGGCACAGCCCGTCGCTCCCGACACCCGCCGATCGATAGGAGGCACCCATGACTGCACGAGGTCCCTGGACGGAAGCGACGATCAAGGTCGACGCCGAGGAGCTGAACGAGATGCCTGGAGCACGTCCTGCACGGCCAACTCGCAGGTGGTTCGATCGTCTGCACCTCACGCGCCTGTCCGCGATCGCAGGCGAGACGACGGGGCGGAGCGACCGATGGGTGCGAGTGAGCGTCGCCGTCGCCGCACCGGCGCTGACCGCGTTGGGTCTGGCACTGGCGATGCCGCGCGGCCCCGTGTCGACCGGGGACGCGCTCGTATCGCTGCTCGCGTGCCTCGCCGTCGGCCTCATCTCCGGCTTCGCCCTCCGCAGCCGCTGGGCGCTGCTCGCCGCTCCGGTGGTGTTCGCCGGGGTCTTCGAGGTGGTGCGACTGGGCGAAGCCGGCCCCACCGTCGACGCGATCCACTTCGGCTCGATCTACGGCATCGTGGCGTTCATCACCGGCCGCGGCCTGCACGGCGTGCTGGCACTGCTGCCGATGGTCTTGGGCGCGGCCCTGGGCGCCGGCATCGCGCGACGTGCGGGCGGCGCGGCCGCGCCGCGGCCGCGCCGCGTCGGGCTCGTCGCGCGTCGTGTCGTGACCGGCGCCGCCGCCTTCGCCCTGGTGGCGCTCGCGGTCTTCATCGCCATGCCCGCAGGCACTCCCGAGATCCGCGACGCGAACGGCGCCGTCGTTCCCGGGAGCATCGCCGAGCTGGCCGCCGTCGAAGTCGGCGGCGGCGAGCAGGCCGTCATGATCCGAGGCGACAGCACCGACGACCCGGTCCTCCTCTTCCTCGCCGGCGGACCCGGCGGCAGCGAGATCGGCTCGATGCGGAACCTGAGCGAAGGTCTCGAGCAGGACTTCGTGGTCGCTACCTGGGACCAGCCGGGCACCGGCAAGTCGGTCGGCGCCTTCGACCCCGGGATGACCGTCGAGAGCACGGTCGCCGACACGATCGCGGTCACCGACTACCTGCGCGAGCGCTTCGACGAAGAGAAGGTGTACCTCGTCGGCAACTCCTGGGGCACGATCCTCGGGGTGCTCGCCGTCAAGCAAAGCCCCGAGCTGTTCCACGCTTTCGTCGGCACCGGTCAGATGGTCAGCACCGTCGAGACCGACCGGCTGTTCTACGAGGACACGCTCGCCTGGGCGGAGCGCGTCGGCGACACCGACCTGGTCGAGACGCTGCGCGCGAACGGCCCGCCGCCGTACGAAGACACACTGAAGTACGAGGCCGCCCTCTCGCACGAGCACGACTGGAACGTCTACCCGGGGCAGGATGCCATCATGGAGAAGGGCGAGATGCCCGGCAACATCATGGTCGGGGAGTACTCGCTGATGGAGAAGCTGCGCCTGATGGGCGGCATGCTCGACACCTTCTGCCTGCTGTACCCGCAGCTCGACGGCATCGACCTGCGCCGCGATGCCGCCTCCCTCGATGTCCCCGTCTACCTCGTTCAGGGGGCGTTTGAGGCCCGCGGGCGCGCCGTCCCCGCCGCTGAGTGGTTCGACATGCTGCAGGCGCCGAGCAAGCAGCTGATCGTGTTCGAGAAGTCGGGCCACAAGCCGTCGTTCGAGGAGCCCGACAGATTCCGGCAGGTCATGGCCCATACGGTCCTGCGTGCCACCTACCCTGGCCGCGGCGACGAGGCGCAAGCGTTCCCGGACTGACGAACGCCGAGGTCATCGAGAGCTCGCCGGGACCTCACAGCGGTGAGACCGGGAGGGCTTGGACAGAGAGACCTGCGACTACTAACGGGCCACCACCGGCGGCCCCTGGCAAGGAGAGCCACCATGGCCTCGATCCTCAAGTACGACGAAGTCGCAAGCGACATCCGGCGCTCCGGGGCGAAGCAGGCACCTGGAGCGCTTGACGCCAGAGAGCTTGTCCGGCTGGCGACGCTCGCCGCCTCCAGTCACAACACGCAGCCCTGGAAGTTCCGCATCGGGCGGGACCGGATCGTCATCCTGCCCGACTTCTCCCGCCGCTGCCCGGTGGTCGACCCCGATGACGGCCACCTCTTCAAGAGCCTGGGCTGCGCTGCGGAGAACCTCGTCCATGCCGCCGCCGCACAGGGCTTCTCGGCCGAGGTGCGGCTCGAGGCCGCCGGAGACGGCGTCGCTGTGCTCCTGAGCCCCGACGCCACGGCACGAGTGACCGATCTCTATCGGGCCATACCTTTGCGGCAGTGCGTGAAGACCCTCTACGACGGCACGCCGGTCGACGCAGCGGAGATCGAAGCGCTGGCCGAGGCAGGCAGGCGACCGTCTGTCCGCACGATCGTGCTGACATCGGAGGCACAGAAGGACGCGGTCATCGACTACGTCAACCGGGGAAACACCGCCCAGTTGACCGACCGGGCCTTTCGCGACGAACTCGTCTCCTGGATCCGTTTCAACCCTGCCCAGGCGCTGCGTACCGGCGACGGGCTGGCCGGGCGCACCAGCGGCCAGCCGTCACTCCCCAGCTGGGTCGCAAAGGCGATCGTCGGGCTCGTGATCACGCCCAAAGGGCAAGCCAAGACCGATGCGGCGGGGATCGCCGGCGCGGCCGGTGTCGCGGTCTTCGTGTCGAGCCGCGACGACAAGGCCGCCTGGATCGAAGTCGGACGTGCGTACGAGCGCTTCGCCTTGCAGGCGACCGCTCTCGGCATCCGCAACGCGTTCATCAACCAGCCGATCGAAGTCCGCGAACTGCGTCCAGAGCTTGAATCGTGGCTCGGGCTCGAGGGAGAGCACGCTCTGCTCATGGTCCGCTTCGGCCACGGCCCCACCGCGCCCTTCAGCTTGCGTCGTCCACTCGACGACGTGATCGTCGAGTGCACCGACGAGCGGCAGGCGCGAGCGTGAAGCACGTACCGTGATGGCGGTCTGTACGGCGGATGATCGGAGCGCCCCGGAGGGAGGACGGCCTGGCCCCTGGACGATGTGCGCGGACGCTCGCGCAGAATGCGACGCCTTCCGGGTCGGTCGCCGGGGCCGTCCTCCTGCTGTCGGCACGCGCGCTTGCCGGCGCCCTGCTGCCGCGGCGTCCGGCAGGGCCGAGCCCCTTCTTGGGAGAAGACGGAGAGCCGTTGCCGGGGAGCGTCTCGGAGAAGATCCGCGTCACCGTCAACGGCGTCGATCGGGCTTGCCGACCGTCTGCCTGAGCCTCGCCCGAACGGCCTGGGCGCCACGGGCCGCGAGCGCTTCGCTCGCACAGAGGCGAACGCGGGGTCGTCCGGTCGGGGCGACAGGCCAGCCGATCCGATCCGAGGAGCCGCACGGGGACCGCAGCACCACGGCAAGACATGCCGGATCCGAAAGAGTGAGCGGACGGGCGACGGGCCGGGCGAGCGGACATCAAAGGGGCCTGCTGAGTGGGGGAACGCCGTCGCACAACGCCGTCGCACCGACAACGTTGGTGCCCCCGGAAGGATTCGAACCTTCGACCTCGCGCTTCCTGCCCGGCCATCCCACGTCGTTTACACCGGAGCGGCTCAGAGCGACACAGGAGCCTCAAGTATTGGCGTTTTACAGGGAATTCGTCGCTCTTCGTCTCACGTGCTCCGCATTCCTGCCGCGGGCCGCAGGTCCGTCCTCCGCAGTCGCCGAGTACAAGTCGGAGTACAAGGCGAGCAACCGCCCGAGCCTTCCCTCCGTCCCCTCCCCGCTGTAGGCTCGTCCTGTCATCGTGGGGAGACCATGGGACTGTTCCGAAGACGCCGCGCGAAGGTGCCGGACTCCGCGGAGATCCTGATATTCGACACGGAGACTGCCGACTTGCCGCGCAACTGGCGGGCTCGCCCGACCGACGTCGACAACTGGCCGAGGCTTGTCCAGGCGGGCTGGATCGTCTGCGGGGGTGACTTCAAGGCGAGGCGACAGTACAAGGCACTGGTCCAGCCCGATGGCTTCGAGATCTCCGCGGGGGCAAGGCGAGTGCATGGTATCACGACCGAAGACTGCCTGAGATGGGGTGTCGACCTCAAAGACGTCCTCCGGGCCTTCTCGGCGGAGTTGGGGCAATGCGACCTGGTAGTGGCGCACAACCTCGAGTTCGACGAGGCCATCATGACCTCTGAGTTTATCCGCGCCGGTCTGCCGATCCCGTTCGGGGACGTCTCGCAGTTCTGCACCATGAAGGGCACCACGGCATGGTGCCAGATCCCACCCAAGCGTCACGGCGAGTACAAGTGGCCCAAGCTCAGCGAACTGCACGAGATCTGCTGCGGTCGTCCACACGACAGCGCCCATGACGCTCTCGGGGACTGCGAGGCTGTACTTCGTTGCCTTCGCGTGCTCCATAGGGCAGGAGCCCTACAGGTCAGGGTGGTGCAGCGGGACGACTAGCGGGATGGGGAGTTTGACCTCTCCAGCCGCCGAAGGACGGTGACGGCCGCATGACGAGTTCACGTGAACCCATGCATCGCCGAATGATGGACGATCCTGAGACTATCGCCGACGTTGCGAGACGGCTGGGAGCACTTGTTCACGGCAGAGAGCACGTCGTCGTGCCACGCCCAACAGAAGACGAGGGCAGTTGGTGCGCGATGGTCGGCCCCGCTCTCCTGATGAAGTCAGCGGGCACCTTGCGCAGCATGATGCTTCTGCTGCCTGAAAGGCACATGGTGGACCCCCTCATTCTGCTGCGGTCGCTCTATGAGACCGTTGTCGTCTTCTCGTGGGTGGCGATTGACCCCGAGGTGCGGGTCGAACGCTGGTACGGCCACTGTCACGAGGTTGTACTCCGGAACCACAACGACTGGAAGCAGGCTGGACGTCCGGTGCTGCGGCCGGAGGAGGTGAAGGTCGAGAAGGACACTCTGAGGCAGATCCGTGAAGACGTCGGCCTAGCCCGGGTCAACGAGCGCGGCGAGTACACTCAAACGCTGATGCCGGGCGTCGAGGTCATGGCCACCGACTGCGACAAGCGGTGGGGAGACGTCGTACGCGGCTGGAGTAGTGAATCGAGGGTGGGTGACGTGGGTGAGGTGACCGGGTGGCACTCGTCGCTTCGTGGCCTGTATCGCTGGGTCTACAGAATGGGAAGCATGGCGGTCCATTCTCAGCATCGCGGCCTCGATCCCTTTGTCACGACGGATGAAACCTGGCTCATGATCCACAGCGAGAACAGAGCGGATTCGTTGATGCACTTCGGTCTTGCCTGCTACCTCCTCGGTCTTGAGATCGGCGTCGCCGAGCGTGTTCTTGGGTGGCCCGACTACTCTGAGGCAGCCCGCATCTTGGGCGTGTACGACAGCCTGTTCTCCTCACTGGTGAAGGAAGACCGAGAGGCGATATCGCCTGCCTCAGATTGAGGGCGACAGCACGTCGATTCACGAGAGAACCCGGGAGCGGTGAACGTACTCCCGGGCTCTCGTCGTGAGGTGGCCCCGTCGGCCCCGGCCCGACTGTGGCGCGCCCCCTGGCATCCGTCCACGTGTCGTGCTACCGTGGCGCCACAATCCGCCACTCCAGGAAGCCCGGAACGCCCCCCGCTGCAACGGGGGGCGTTCGCTTTCGGTGGATCGATCTGCACAGGCGACCTGCACAGGTGCAAGTCCTGAGTGTCCTCACCCGCCGCGGATGGATTCGAGCATGGCGGCGTCGGGCTCGGGCAGGGCCTCCACGGCATCGAACTTGTCTGCCATCAGGCTGCACCGCTCGCCGGCGTCACGCAGCGTGCGCTCAACGATGCGAGGGGGTTCCGGCGCCCCACGTGCTGGCGAATACCCTCCTCCTGTCCGCTCCACACAAGATCGAGCAGCTAGCCGAGAGGGCTTGGCACCATCAGGCAGAATGCCGGGCGCGCAACGTCATCCGTCGTTGCGGAAACGTCAACTGGTCGCTTCCTCGTCGCCGTCGGCTTCGCGCTAGGCCCGTGCCATACTCCACACTGCCGCTACACGAGGTACCCTCGCTTGCTATCAACGAACGCTGCGGCGTTCAGGTCCTTGTCGATCACACCCACCTGTCGAGACCAGTGCTCGCCGTCTTGCATGCGGAGCATCGTCCCGTCCCGACCGACGATCAAGCCCTGCCTCTCCCCGTAGAAGCAAACGGCCCGAAGCTGATTGCTCGATTGTGACCCTTGGGGCTGCCACGTCGCGCCACCGTCTGTGCTTGTAACCATGGTGCCTTGGTCCCCCACGGCGCAGGCGTAGTCGTCTTGAAAGGCAAGGTCAACTAGATACTCTGCACCACGAAGTCCCTGGGACAACCACGTCTTGCCGCCGTTGTCGGTACCCATGATGGCTCCAACAGGCCAACCGTCGGCGTCAAATCCAGCCCCCGCCACCCATCCGTGCTCAGCGTCACGAAAGAAGACGCCGTTCCACACCGCGCTGCGGTCATGGAACTGCTCATGCCAAGTCGAACCCCCGTCCTTCGTGGCCAGAATGGTTCCTTGGTGGCCAACGACCCAGCCGCGCGTTTCGTCAATGAACATCACGTCGTACAGGTCCGACGTCGTGCCGGATTGCTGCCGACTCCACGTCGCCCCGCCGTCAGTTGTCCGAAGGACGGTTCCCTGACCACCGACCAACCAGCCCGACGTCTTCGTCGGGAAGGCCGCAGCGCGGAGTTCAGAGCTCGTCCCTGATTCTTGTCTGCGCCACGACCTCCCGCCGTCAGTCGTGGCGAAGATAATGCCCGCCGTCCCGACCAGCCAGCCATGGAGGTCGTCGACGAAGAGGAGGTCGTGCAGGCGTTCCGCCGGGAGTCTGTGTCGCTTCTTCCAGGTGGAGGCGCCGTCGTTCGTCTCGAAGACGGCGCTGCGTTCGCGGTTGCTCCTGAACCAGGCAAACATGTCACTCACCCCCGCGCTTGAGTCTCACGAGAGGGTATCAGGCATAGCCGTGGAGGCGCTGTTGCGAGGCAGTGTCAATCATGGAGCGTCGGGAACGTCAAGGCGTCGCGGCCTCAACGCCGTTGATGCCCTCCGGCGGCCGCTCAAGGTCAGGCCATGGAGGGACGGGTGGCTACGGCTACGCTGTCGAGGCGCCCGGCTACACCAGCCGCCCCTCCCGCGCCTCCAGGAGAGGCTTGGAGCCGCTATCATCGTGGTGGTCCCCTTGGCTCTTATGAGACCAGCGCAGCCCGGCCCTCTAGTCGCCCTCCCGTTCGCCTCGCTGGTAGCCGTGTGGACTCCATGAAGCCGGTAGTTGAACGCCTGCCGGTAATGTCGGGCGAGGTTCTGCCCAGCCTTCTTCATCTCGATGAGTACACGCGGCTTCCACACGAGGTCAGCGAACGCCGTGCCTCCCTCATCACGCCGTCACGCGCATTTCGAGCTTCGCCCCGGCCTCCATGACGCCACGGTGGCCGAAGGCTTGGAAGAGACGGTCAAGGAAGACCTGCGCTTCGCCCTTCTCATCACCTGTCAGGTGTTCGTACCGGTGTCGGATGAAGGTCTCTAGGCTCAGCCGCAGTTCGGGCGTCGGCAGGTTCTCAGACATGGCGTGACTCTAGCAAAGGCTCCGGACGAAGCGACAGGGCCAGCGCTCTTGCCTCTGTCAAAGAGTGAACGCCATGCGGCCGTCTATGTAGAAGACAAGTCCTCCGGATCCCAGTCGTCCGTACTGACGAATCACATGGGCACACAGCTCAGCGGCCTCCCAGAGGTGCACGGCCGCTGTCTCGGCCTTCTTCAGCTCACGATCGAGGAGCGTCTGGGGTTTGATGTCCTCACCCTTGACGAGTGCACCCTTTGGCGCGATGAAGCGATGATCGCTGGTCACTATCCTCGACTCGGTATCCATGTAGATGCCGACAAAGGGCACTACGAAGGTGAAGGCGATAGCCGACAGTGAATGGCTTACCTGGTTGCGAACCTCGCGCGCGCCGTCCAGCTGACCCCAGAGCTTCCACAACTGCTTCACGCGGGGGTCCGTACGAGCCAGCCGCTTGAGTTCCTTCCGCACTCTGCTGCAGGCGGGATCCAAGTCTGGCCGGAACTCGAGCTGACCGCGATTCTTCACCACCAGCGCGTGAACGCCCAACGCGATAGTGAGAATAGCGAACAGCTTCTCGCAGGATGCGTCGATTCTCCAGAATGCTTCCTCAAGCGGAAGATGTGGTTCACAGGGGGGCTCTGGCGGCTTCCGCACCTGAGCGAGTCGGTCCTCCAGACGTTGCAGGTCCATGACGAGTGCCGAGCTCCAGTGGTTGAGGGCCATCTGCTCCCCCGCCCACTCCTGATACCCGGCCTGCATCTCGTCCGGAGTCAGAGAGCCTGCTGCATCATGGAGCAGCTTGACCAGTCCGTTCGCCCGATCTGCAACCATACCGCCCTCCTCCGCTCGGCCAGCAACCTAGGGCTGCGTGCAAGAGTCTTGGCTCAAGAAGGAAACCACGACCCGAGCAGAGACACTACCGCAGACAACGGACGATGCTTCACGGCGTGAAGGAGTGGGGCGTGGCGAGCGACAGGGCACGTCTTCACACGCGAAGATGGCACGCCGTGGCACCCCGACCGCGTGCGAAAGCTGTTCGACGTCGCCGTCGCCGGCGTCGACGTGCCGCGGATCCGGATGCACGACCTGCGGCACACCGGGGCAACGCTTGCCCTCCGCGCCGGCATGCACCCCAAAGTCGTGCAGGAGCGGCTCGGGCACGCGAATATCTCGATCCCTATGGACACCTACGCCCACATCCTGCCAGACATGCAGGAGTCGGCGGCAGAGCTTGTGGCGGCACAGGTCGACCTGAGCGCCGGCGCTGAGGAGTAGTTGCCGGGTCAGGGAGTACAGAATGAGTACAAACGCCTCTGTCAGCAGCAGCGAGAGAGCAGGACGAATCCCCGAAAGTACCCGCCTTTGCAGGGAGTTCCTCGAAGGATTGGTGCCCCCGGAAGGATTCGAACCTTCGACCTCGCGCTCAGGAGGCGCGCGCTCTAATCCCCTGAGCTACGAGGGCACGGTTGGGCATTCTAGCACGGTGACCTCGCGGGCCGCTCC
>ENA-ORXD01002945-ORXD01002945.1-sediment-metagenome-genome-assembly--contig:-NODE-2945-length-10473-cov-10.005002_pt1 | contig 10473 bp, 13 predicted proteins | sample MGYA00237862_ERZ511471 | MGnify/ENA metagenome assembly ERZ511471 | reverse complement strand
CCGTAGTGTAGCGGTCAATCATGCAGGACTTTGGATCCGGCGACGGCGGTTCGAATCCGCCCGGGGGTATCGCGCTTCCCTCGAAAGAATAAGTCAGGTGGTGGAAGGAGGGCTCGATTACTTCCGCTCCCTCCCCATCAGCCTGTTTTACCCGGCACCGGTTTGCCGGCTCCCTGCGTCCGGATGAGTCTCCTGATGAATGCCCGTGCCCAGATGTACCCGACTGAACCACCGAGGATGTTTCCGGCAACGATGCCGAAGTAGACTCCGGGTTCCCCTAACCCGAAGACGATACCCAGCAGGTAGGCGAAGACCGCGATGAAGACCAGGTTTCGGAGGATGGTGATCACAAGCGAGGTGAGGCCGCGCCCGGTCCCCTGGAATACCGATGAGGAGAACATCCCCAGCGGTGCGAAAGGGTAGAAGAGGCACATGGTCTGGAAGAAGAGGATGAAGCCCGGGATCAGGTGAGCGCTCTCCGGTGAATAGGTGAACAGCGCGGTGATCTGGGGTGCGAGCAGGAAGGTGAGAGCACTGGTGGCCAGGGCTATGATCACGCCGATAGTCGTGGCGTACCGGTGCACGACCCGGATCTTTTCGTACTCCCGTGCCCCATAGGCGGCCCCGGCAACCGAGACCACCGAGGTGGCGATGCCGATCAGGGGGACGACCGCAAACAGCACGATCCGCCACCCGGAGGTATAGATTGCCACGGCATCTGTACCGGCGATGGATACCAGGATGACATTGATGATGATCACCACGATCGACATCAGCAGGTACTCGAGGCTGGCGGGGAGTCCAACCCCGAGGATAGCGCGGAAGGTCCGGGTGTCGGGCGAAAATGCACGGAGTGAGAGGCTCACGTAGGTATCCCGTTTGACGAAGAACCAGTACCCGAGCACCACCAGAACCGACGCGATGGAGATGACCGTGGCCCATGCCGCCCCGGCCACCCCGAGCCCCGCCCAGTAAATCAGGATCGGGTCGAGGATCAGGTTGAGGATGGAGGATGCGGCCATGGCATACATAGTCCGTTTGGTATCACCTTCCGCCCGCAGGATGGCGTAAGTCATGTGCACGGCGAGGAAGAAGATGGTCCCCATGAAGACGACACTCCCATACTCCACCGCGAGATCGGTGACCGGTCCTGCGCCGAGCATGACGACGATGGGGCGGAGGAAGAGCACGAGGATCGTCATCAGCACGGCGGAAACTCCGAACGCGAGGACGAGAGCATGGTTTGCCGCGCTGTCTGCGCCCGTTTTGTCCCGTGCCCCGATACGCCTCGCGACGACCGAGCTGACGCCTGCCCCGAGTCCGTTCGAGAGCCCGATCAGGATCATGAAGAGCGGGGCGATGAACCCGACCCCGGCCAGGGCATCCGCCCCGAGCCCGGCAACCCAGACAGCATCTGCCAGGTTGTAGACCGCCATCAGGAGCATGGCGATGATCATGGGGCCGGAAAGCTTCCGGATCGCGGTCTTTGGATCTCCCCGGAGGATGCTGACTCCTCGGGTCACCTCCTCCTCAAACGCGGTATCAGGCCCTGGGACTGCGGTCTCACGGGAAGTCATGGCCGGCTCCTGTTCCCGCAATAAGGATACTGTGTTCTGCAAGAATACGGAGCAGCCGGATAACGTCGTCCCGTTCCCGTTCCGGGAGTACGGCGAGCAGTTCCTCCTCCCAGGCGGCCTCAATTGCGAGGAGCTCATCCATGACTCCTTTCCCCTTTATGGTCAGAAAAAGCCCGTAGGCCCGACGGTTGCCGGGATCGATTCTCCGGCTGACGAAGCCGTCGTCCTCGAGGCGCCGGACTGCCCGGGCGATGGTCGCCTTATCTATGTGGAAGTGGCGGGCAAGCGTCTCCTGCGGGATCCCCTCTTTCCGGGAGAGAAACATGAGGATGGGGAACTGACCGGCAGTGAGGCCGAGCGGCTTTAACCGGATATTCAGCGCGATGAGGTGGTTGCGGCGGATGAGGGAGATGAGGGCTCCGGGGGGGATATCCGGGTACATAGCTGTGTCCCGATGTATAGGGCAGGACGTGAGTTAAAAGTTGTTGTTGCAACTGTTGCATAATCAACAATATGTGATATTGTGAACCATGGAAGTGGCCGATCACGCCTCACCCGGGCCAGGGCATTCCCGAATCAGCAGCGAATTCTGATGCCAGTCCCAATGCGCTGGTTTCAAACAGGATAAGGGAGAATTCCCTGATATGGAACGATTGACCTGCTCACCCTGCAGGGGAGAATTCTTACTCCGTGCCGGCTGCCAGTGCAGCCTGCGCCCGGAACGCATTTCTGCCCTGAATGCGGGGGCATCCATCATTGGATGATGGCACCTTCGTATTTCGTTTCAAAGGGACATGATGAGGAGTAATACCGTGCTAACGAAGAACGCCCCCACCCCTGCAGAAAAAGGGGGTATGAGGGGTGAGTAAATTCCGGCTGGTCGATGCGGAGACCGGGATGATCATCCGGCACTATGTCAGGACCCTGCATGAGGCGGACCAGGAGCGTGAGTGGTACGAACGCCATACCGGGAGAACCGTCCGCATTATCAAGATCTTTGAGAGTGATGTCGATGAAGGCGACGATGAGGGAGACCCCGGCTGAGCGGACTGCCCATTTCTCCTGGTATATCCGGAGAACTCCCCGGTTGAACCGCCCCTCCCCATATCCCCTGAACAGACAGGACCACGGGCCCGGACATCATCATCGCAGCCCGCAGGGGCAAACCCGTCGACTCTCAAACGGAAGGAGGAAGATTTTCATGAGTAACCGGGCCAGCTGTTCATCGCTATTCTTTCAGTTTTCTCAGTGATGCGCTGATGAAGGAAGGGATATCATTCGGGTTCCGGGAGAACAGGAGGTTGCCGTCCTCGACCACTTCCGCATCCACGTACTCGGCGCCGGCATTTTTGATATCCTGGATGATGGACACGTACCCCGTTGTCCGCCTCCCCTGAAGTACCCGGGCGGTGATCAGCAACTGGGCGGCGTGGCAGATGCCGAGAACCGGTTTTCCGGACAAAACAAACGAGCGTACGAGTTCCACGGCGGCAGGATCCACCCGCAGCAGGTCCGGTGAATAGCCGCCGGGGATGAAGAGGGCGTCATAGTCGCGGACTGCTACGTCCTTCACCGCCTGGTCAATGCGGACCCTGGAGTGAAGCGTTTTTCCGGTAACCGTTGCCCCCTTTGTGAGGCTGACGGTGACAACCGTATGTCCGGCCTTCCTGAATGCTTCAGCCGGCTCGGCATATTCGACATCCTCGAACAGGTCGGTAATCAGGACTGCAATGCGCTTCATCTGGTATCGTGATGAGAATACCGTCTCTTCACCAATATCTTTTCCCCTGTCCGGAGTATTCAGGATACCCTCACATTCACCCGGCTAGCGAAAACGCGAGAGCGGCAAAGACGAACAGTGATGAGGCAAAGAAGGCGGCGTTCCCGATCCGTGCCCCCGCACCGTTCCGCCTCGCCGGATCGGCCGCTGCGTTACGGATGTGGAGTCCGAGCGTGCAGAGGATGTAGACGCCGTACGAGAGGAGCATCATCCCGCAGGCCAGCGGCCCCCATGCGAGGAGTGATGCGGCCAGCGCAGGTACCGCAAGGGCAAGGTTTCCAAATCCCACCTCGATCTGGAACTCCGGTCGTTCCTGGAACCAGCCCATCCGGGCCTGGTCAGACCGGTAGCAGACCGAATGACGGATAAAACTCAGCGTCCCAACGATTCCTACCAGGAAGAACGCCGCAGTCCGGATGGACAGCTGCCGGTCGGTGAAGTACAGCATGATGGCGAGGAATACCCCCGCCATGGTAGCGATGATGGTCAGGGTGAAGAGGAGGGATGCAGCCCGCGGCGATGCTTCGGATTCCATGAAGTTCACACGCCAAGTGATAGGGGAGAGGGCGTCATAACAATGGCGGAATCGATCGGCAACCCCTGTTCAGCATGCCGCCCCCTCTCCTCCGTGCCATGGGTTTAGCGACTGTGGAACTACCTGTGTTTCACCCGTGAACCGGCTGTCAGCCGCTCCGTTTCCCGATCTTTTCCAGCAGCCGCTCGATGTTGCGCATGAGGCCTTCATCGGCGGGATTGAGATCCAGTGCCCGCTCGTAGGCCACGAGGGCTTCCCGATCCCTGCCGAGATCGGCAAGGGTACATCCTTTGTTGTCGAGTGCCAGAACATTGTCGGGGTCGTGGATCAGAGCCCGGTCAAAAGCGGCGAGGGCTTCTTCATGGCGCCCGAGTTTCGAGAGCGAGATGCCCATGTTCACCATTGCCGTCACCCTTTCCGGGTCGTTCTCCAGTGCACGCTCAAACATCGGGATCGCTTCTTCGTCCCGCAAAAGCTCGGAGAGCACATTGCCCCGGTTGTTCAGGGCCATAACGTTTCCGGGATCGACGTCCAGTGCATGATCGAGCACCTTCAGCGCTTCTTCCAGACGGTTCAGCCCGGTCAGGGCATAGGCCTTGTTCACCAGGAGTGCACTGTTGTCCGGCTCGATCTCCAGCGCCCGCTCGTACATGGCCAGGGCATCCTCGTCCCTGCCCAGATCGCCGAAGACATTCCCCTTGTTGCAGAGCGCCATCACATTCTTCGGCTCGAGATCGAGCGAACGGTCGTAGACAGCAAGAGCCTCTTCGAACCTGCCATGTTTCCGGAGAATTGCCGCCATGTTGTTCAGGGCGGCATCTGCGAGGAGAGGGTTTTCAGGTCCGAGTTCAAGAACCGTCGTGAAGCATGCCAGGGCTTCCTCGTCCCTGTCCATCAGCGAAAGGATGTTCCCCATCCGGTTGACAGCGTAAAGGTATCCCGGGTCCACCACCCGTACTTTCCGGTATGCCTCAAGCGCCTCTTCGTACCGGTACTCCTCATAGAGGGAATCACCCTTCCCGAGCCACGTCTCATCCGTGTCCTTCTTTCCGGCCGTCATCCTGCATCACCTGAATAGCACCATCGACCAGGCCGTATATAAAAAGTGGTATGGCAGGCTAGGCGAGATTCCGGATGACCCTCGCCAGACGCGCCATCCCCTCGCCGATCGCGTCATCATCAGCATTCGAGAAGTTCAGCCGGATGGTATCCCCGCCTCCGCCATCGACATAGAAGGGCACCCCGGGGAGCACCGCCACGCCATTCCTGACCCCCTCCCGGAATACCTCCATCGATGAGAGCCCCGCCGGCAGGGTGCACATCAGGAACATACCCCCTTCGGGGGTAGTGTGGGTCATCTCCTCCGGCATCAGGTCATCGAGGAGCTCGCACATCATGCGGCAGTGCTCTCCGTAGATGCAGGATATCCGCCGCACGTGTGAATCGAGATCATGGGTGGAAAGGTAGCGGTGGAGGATCACCTGGGAGAGGAAGTTTGAATGGAGGTCTGCGGCCTGCTTGGCACAATTGAACTGCTCGAGGACCGGCTCCGGGGCATAGATCCAGCCGGTGCGCATGCCCGGGGCAATGATCTTCGAGAAGGACCCGCTCATCACGGTCTGGTCCGGGAGGAACCGTTTGACCGGAAGGCGGGGTCTGCCATCGAAGAAGAGCTCGCCGAATGCGTCATCCTCGTAGAAGAGGGCCCCGGTCCCCCCAAGGATCCGGGCCAGCGCTCTCCGGCAGTCTTCGGAATAAGTACACCCCGACGGGTTCTGGGAATTTGGAATCCCGTAGAAGAACCGGACCGGGTGCTCCCTGACCAGTGCGGCAAAGGAGGAGAGGTCCGGCCCGCTGTCGGTCAGGGGAACGGGGTGGATGACCGGTTCGTAGAGTGAGAAGGCCTCGATGGCACCGAGATATCCCGGCCGCTCCATTCCGATGTGGTCGCCGGGATTGACCAGGATCTTTGCCATAAGGTCCAGACACTGCTGGGAGCCGTTCACGATCTGGATCTCATCTGCTGTTGTGGGAAGGCCCAGCCGCCGCCGGTACCGTGAGGCGATGTACTCCCGGAGCGGGAGATATCCGTCGGTGGTTGAGTACTGGAGTGCAGTCCGCCCCTCATCTTCGAAGACCTGCCGGGCAGCTTCAGCGAGCCCATCGACATCGATGTGTCCACTACCCGGGAGTCCTCCGGCAAAGGAGATCACCCCTGGCTGGCTTGAGACCCGGAAGAGCTCTCCGAGGAACGATGGAGGGATACAGGACATGCGGCGGGCGAAACGGTACTCCATAAGTACTCTATCTGTATGCGGCCGGAATTGAAAAAAGGTCAGGATGCGGGAATGTTTCCGGATAATTCCTGCGCGGCAGGATCCGGGGCGGCGGGATTGATGCTGCAAATTAATAAAAAGATCATTTCAAGGGCTTTTTATGGTGTACCGTGCCCGGATACCTGATGATTTATCCATCAGGACCAAAAAATTCAAATGATTCCCAAAACACTGGGAAATATCCATGTTCTGGCAGATTCTCTCCGGAATTGCCACAGCGGCAGGGAGTCCGGGTACCGGGAGGAAGCCAACGCGGTTCAGCTTCCTGTTCCTGGCGCTGCTGATTGCCGCATGCTGGCTTCTGCTCGGTATCTGGGTAATTCACCCTCCCGGAGAGACGGGCGGATGTCGCATTCTCCGGAGCCCCGGGTGTCCTCGCAGCTTGATGGCGCTCTCCCCCGGCCTGGCATGTGTACGACATCGACGGCCGGGCCGGGAGAGAACGGCAGAATAAACGCTCACCCGGACCGGCCCTGACAGGGATTTTTTTCCCGGCGGGATCCCCCGCCCTGTACCGTATGACAAGCTCATGGAGCCCCGGGGGTGGGCCATGACGCAGTACCACTACCCATATACGCAAGACAATAACCAGATATACCACGGCCGGATTTCGAGGCCGGTACAGACCGCCGATCACCAGCCAGCTGCAGAAAGAGGTGGCGGGGCCACGACCGTTGCTGCCCGGAGCCGCCCGGTGGAATACGAAGCGCGGAACATCCTCTCTTCAGGGGGCTATCATGCATTCCGGTTCAGCGGATCCCGAAGCCCGGTGAACCTCATCGGGCTGAACACCGAGGATCTCCTGCTCATCCAGGTCCGCAGGGCACGGAGATCGCCGGGCAGCATCAGCGAGGTCAACGCCCGCTTCCGGAGCGACATGGACAGCATCCGGCAGATCGGCGGACCACGGTTCTGCCGGAAGGAGATCTGGCTCTACAACCTGCAGGAAGGATGGCACTACTACGAAGTGTTTCCCGGTGGGGTGATGGAGCTGGCGGAACCCTGGGACAGATAACGATACGGCCCCCTGATGTATAATACAAAACGCCATACCGCACCTTGGACAGTCCGGTAGCGGGGCAGAGGCAGGGGAGTATCACCTGAACGTGAATGCCCCGGATTGCCTGACGATTAAAAGAGAATCCCTGGCTCTTCCCGATTCAACGGATTACGCCATTCCCCGCCGGCTTCTCCTCATGGTCAGGTTTATTCGACTGGTCGCATGCCCATATCCTTCCTGGTAACGGCCCTCTCGCACCCGTGGTCGCCACAGCAGCGGGGAGGAAGCAGTGAGCGTCGATGGGAATACATTTACACCATCGTGGTGGGAAAACCTCTCTGTCCGTTGGTATCAGATGATAGCGGGCATTATCCTCTCTCCAATCATTCAAATAGCAAACCTTTCTATCCAAAATCACAAAAAAGGCACGGATCATTCTCTGATTGCCACCCCCACTCAAACCCCTTTATCCGCCCTGCCCACCTCATCTGTGCCCCGGAAGGGGCAGGAGAACAGAAATGGCAGACTTTGTCATGAAGAACAACACCAAGACCGCGGTCAGGGAACTGGCCGCACCGATCGCCGATGTGACCGCCTTTGACGGTATCATCCAGGGAGTGCTCTCCACAAATCCGTTCGGGTGCACCTCCTACGAGGTTGGCGGGGTCTCCCAGGACCCGGTCGTGAAGTCACGCGAGAACTACACCGCACGGATCCTCTACCAGAATGGCGAGGCAAAGACGATCGGGCAGATCACTGCCCGTGCAGGAAGCGTTGCCGGGTTCTCGGCAAACATCACCGAGCTGCTCGGCAATACAGCACTCTCAACGGCAATGGGCGGTGACGCGGTCAGGGACGCCGGGAACGAGCGGTTCCTCTGCACAATCCGGTGCCACGACCCGTCCGGAGAGGTCTACTACGTCAGCTTCAGCCGCGACCAGCTCCGTATCTCGTCCTATTCGGACGATGCCATCGTGGCCGTGGTGGAAGCATGGGCAGACACCGTCCCTGCGCTTGCCTGAGGTTCATGAGGTCTGGAGCGCCATGGTGGTGGAAGCGATGGACAGCTCGGTCATCATCACTACGATTTTCGTCGGCGCGGGGCTCCTGGCCTACGTGGTCATCCCCGGACTGATCCTCATGTGGGACAGGGTGCTTGACGCCGTCGGAACGAACGAGGAAGGAGGGAGGAAGGGGGCCTGAGCCCCCTGCTCTCTGCCGGTGGTCATAACATTCAAATAGATATCCGGCGAGATTTTTGGGATTAAAATGGATTATATCGAACTCATCAAAGGATTCCTCCTCTCGCCGGTGGAGACCTTCAGGAAGGTCAGGAAAGCGGATCTTGGGGATGCCCTCAAGTACTTCCTGATCCTGGTGGTCATCAACACCGTACTTTCGGTCATTATCAGCCTGGTCGCGCTCTCATCGATCTGGGCGGCGTACAGCAGTATCTTTGAAGGCCTTGGCATCGCCCTCCCGGCAGCTGCCGGGTTCGGGATCATCGTCATCGCCATCCTGATGATCTTTGTCACCCTCCTGGCCCTGTTCATAGGGGCGGCCTGGCTGCACCTCTGGGTGTACATTCTCGGGGGCAGGAAAGGCTACCTGGAGACGCTCAAAGCAATCGCCTACGGAGATACGCCCTACCTGCTGCTGGGATGGATCCCGGTCATCGGCCTTATCGGGGGGATCTGGTCATTAATTCTCTGGACACTGGGAATCAGGGAGCTCCATGAGATATCCACCAGCCGGGCTGCCCTGGCTCTTATCCTTGCCATCGTGGTTCTGCTGATTATCATTATAGCCCTTGCTGTAACGTTCTTTTACGCACTGGTAAGCTCCGGCGTGATGCCGGTGCCGGTGAGTACGTTTTAATCCCTTACTCCCCCATTTTTCCGGTGATACCTCATGAAGAACGAACTCCCCCCTTTCGAAGAGGTGGTTGCCTTCCACGGCCATTCCTGCCCAGGCCTGGCGATCGGGTACCGGGCGGCTGCCGCCGGACTCTCCGCGCTGCAGGTCGAACGACCGAAGGATGAAGAACTGGTGGCAATTGTCGAGAACGATGCCTGTGGCATCGATGCCATCCAGTACGTTGCCGGGACCACCCTTGGCAAGGGAAACCTCATCTTCCGGGATTACGGCAAACGGGCCTTCACCTTCATCAACCGGAAGACGGGCGAGGCGGTGCGGGTTGCCGAGCGGTACGAATTTTCAGTGCAGAAGGGCGATCCGCGTCTGGCGGAACTCAGGCCGAAGGTCTTTTCCGGCAGGGCAACGGCGCCGGAAGAGGAGGAGTTCCGGAGGCTCTCTGATGAGTATGTCCGTACCCTCCTCACCCTGCCTGAAGAGGAAATGTTCACCGTGACCCTGGTTGAGGTGGATATCCCTGAAAAGGCGAGGATCTTCCGGTCCGTCAGGTGCGCGGTCTGTGGTGAAACAGTTGCCGAGTCACGAGCCCGGGTACAGGACGGTAAGATCGTCTGTATCCCCTGCTTTGAACAGTACGACCGTGGCTGGGGCTGAAAAAAAATACAGGTATTCGGATACCAGAGAGAAGAGTCTGATGTATGATCGACCTGTCGCATCGTGTGAGATGCCGCAGTGGCGGGGTATGCTGATGGCATGACCCCCAGGAGCGTCGTAATCGGGAGAAGGTTCTCCTCGCGGAAAAAGTATGAATGGATGAAATCCATGTTCACCCTTTTTTAAAATTGCGTTTTCCCGTATGATAATGCCGGATTGCTCTGTACCGTGTATGGAGATACGTGCCTCAGACGACCATAGGCGGTGATGTGTCCGCCATGGTGCCGTGGAGGATGAGGTTTGTAGGGTATTAAAAATTTTTTTAATATTGTAATACATTTTATGTAAAATTACTCACCAGCGTCACAGATGGCGAGCTGGTACATCCAGTCGAGGAGCTTTGCGCACTCCACCACATCGCATTCGAGGTCGCAGGCGATGCAGGGGATCAGCTCATCCCCGGCCAGGAGCTGCCTGGGGTCGACCGGTCGCCGCTGGGCCTTGAGAATAAAGGTCTTGATCCCGTCTTTCCGGAACTCGATCCGCTCAATCATTCCGGAATCGAGCAGTTTCTTGACGATCCGTGAGCACTTCCTGCTGTCCACCTCGAGGATCTTCCAGAGATCGCTCTGGAGAACCCCCTCCGGTTTCTGCTGGATCACTTTCAGCGCGTCTTCTTCTGATTGGGTCATATCGTCTCAGGCGCTCGGAGAAAT
>ENA-ORXD01002944-ORXD01002944.1-sediment-metagenome-genome-assembly--contig:-NODE-2944-length-10477-cov-4.692019_pt1 | contig 10477 bp, 10 predicted proteins | sample MGYA00237862_ERZ511471 | MGnify/ENA metagenome assembly ERZ511471 | reverse complement strand
CGGCCCTTCCTCCGTCACCAAGGACCATGCGGATAAAAAAAAAGAGGGTCGGACGGTTTATCTGCCGCCTTCTTTTATGGAGGCCATGTTGCTGACCGGTTTCGACGCTTCTACCTCGGGGGACGGCAAAAACAATCCGGAACCCCTTTTGTTGCGCATCCAGGCCCCGGCAGTGCTGCCCAATGATGTAAAGGCGAACCTGCGCGGCTGTTTCATCATTGCCGAGGCGGTCGGACGGCTCAACAAGGAAAGGGCCGATGTGCGGCTGGTGTCACTCTCCTGTATCGGCCGCAAGGGACAGGCGGTGATCGACACTACGGTCAAGGGATTCGTGACGGACAGCGACAGCAAGGTAGGACTCTCCGGTCGGGTGGTATCCAAAATGGGAGCGGCTACCGCTCGGGCCGTGGTGGCTGGCATTTTCGGCGGAGCCGGCGACGCCCTGCAGGCTTCCTCGCTGACCCAATCCACCTCGGCCCTGGGCACCACAAGCTTTGTGGACAGTGATCAACTGGCCAAGTCGGCGGCGGGTGGCGGTCTGGCCGAAGGCTCCAAAACCCTGCAGGAACTCTATCTCGATCTGGCCAAACAGGCCACGCCGGTGATCGAGGTCGGGGCCGCCAAACAGGTGACGGTGGTCATCTCAGAAGGCAAGGAATTGGAGATTAAAGAGTTCGAAAGGAAAACGCTGTAGCCAATGCTTGAAAAGCAAAATTCAACGTGATTGACTAAGCTTTTTTCTAAAACCAACAATCCCAAATAGGCCAGTACCGAGAAACCAAAATGCTGAAGGAAGAGGTATAGGCTGTAAAACATTTTCCACAAGAATACCTACCGCCTGACCATTAACTACCGTCTCGCCAACAATTTGACCACTATTATTAATCCCATAAAGCCTTGACAATGGTATGTCTATAGAAATGTAATTGCTTCCATCAAATAAAAAGTTGCCAAAAGTGTCCAGGAAATAATCTCCAATAATTAAACCGTTATTACTAATTCCACGGATTTCAGTACTGCCAGCCCCTGGATAGTCTATAATAGTATAAGCAGTGCCGTCGTAAAGGAAGCCATGCCAACCCTCTACCCAAAAGCTTCCTACAATTTGATCTACATTATTAATATCCATGGCCCATGTCCTATCAGCACCAGGGAATGAGAATGTTGTGTAATCGTAATAGCCAGTAGATATAAAACTGTCACTCCCGCCTGTTGGGCCAACCATTTTATTAGCATCATTAATTCCATAGACCTTATTAGGGACACCGATATCGATGAAAGTGGTTCCGGTATAAAGAATTGAATTATAATGATTTCCATCTTCTCCTACCATGTATCCATTATTATTTATATCGAAAAATCTAGTGTCCGTGCTGCCTGGGTAATCAATAGTTGTAAAATTATCACCTTGATATAAAAAGCCATGCCATATCCCACTAGTACGATAATATCCCACAATTGCCCCATTATCGTTAATGTCGTTTATATAGGTAGCCTCTGCTCCAGGATAATTAATAAAAGTGTATGTGGTAGATATTGCTGGAGATCCGACTAGCAAAATAGAAAGTGTGATTAACCCGCATGGCAGATATTTATTCATTTTTTCCTCCTATTGACCGATTGTTAAGAAACTAATAAGAAATTGTATTCTGGTTGCTGGGAAAATAGGGACTGACATAAAATCATAAAATTATTTTATCCTCGTTGAGACCTGTCACCGTGGTGGCTGGTTCCCCCCAAAAAAACAAAGCCGGGCTGCACCTTCACAGGCAGCCCGGCTTTGCTTGTCTCTTCCCTTGTCATCTCATCCCACCTTGCAGTAGGTCTTTTATTTTACCATTACTGACGCCTTAAGATAACGAGACAGGTTTTTTTTGTAAATGGGGCAAAATGCCGCAGCATTTCAGTATTGTGGACAGTGATCAACTGGCCAAGTCGGCGGCGGGCGGCGGTCTGGCAGAAGGCTCCAAGACCCTGCAGGAACTTTATCTTGATCTGGCCAAACAGGCCACGCAGGTCATCGAGGTCGGGGCTGCCAAGCAGGTGACGGTGGTCATTTCGGAAGGGAAGCAGTTGGAAATTAAAGAGTTCGAAAGGGAAACGCTGTAGCGTATTTTGTATTATGTCAAGGCGCTGCTTGCCGGGTCAGAATAATTCCGGCCATTTCATGGAAGTGTGCATGATGCGTAAAATAACGATCTCACCATTGTGCTCCGCATAGGGTACGATAAATGGCAAATCGGAAATAATCAATTCTCTGGTTCCGGGCACCCGGCCAGGTCGGCCCATGCCAGGCTGTTGACGTAGCAGCTGAATGCTGTCCCAGATCTTCTGGGCAACTTTTTGGGCGTTATCCGGATTATCCGCTGCGATATAGTTTACTGCGGTGTCCAGGTTATTCAGCGCCTGCCTGGTCCATTTAATCCGCATTTACACCCCACTTTTTAAAGCTGGCTGCTGCCTCTTCCGGTGGGGCTAAATCACCGTTACGCATTTCGTTAAGACCTTCTTCAACCTCATGGACAAACCATTCCTCATAACTTAAAAATCGTTCAATCGCCTGGCTGATAACCCATGTTCGCGACCTGCTCAAGGATTTTGCCATGGAATCAATCCGATCAAGCATTCTGTCGTCCATGCGGATGGTGGTGCTCTTCATGTTCTTCCTCCCCACAACGTATTCATGCGTATTCATATGTATTTATAAAAAATATATTACTGCCTGTTGATGGAAATAGCAACACCTGATGATCCGGACAAGTGAATTTATCGTATCTCAGGTCATCCCCACGAAAAATGAAGAATAGAAAAACCTTTTTTCAGACAATCCATATTCCGGAAACTTTACTGATGAAACCATCTTCCAATTTTGCACCCTGCAGTTTCTTCTTCCTTCTCTTCCTGTTGCTTTCCGGCTGCGGTGCGGCCTTGAATCCCTATCATGAAAATTTCAACTGCGATGCTCCGGACGATACTGGAAAGTGCGTTGATACCAAGACAGCCTATGAAGAGGCGGTGCGCACTCCTCAAATCCCGGCACAAAAGGCCGCCGCTCCCGAGGAAGATGTTGAAGCAGCCCGGCTTTCCCGGCTTGCGGAGCTGCTTAAAGAACCACAGACTCCCATGATCGAGCCGCCCCGCATTCTGCGGGTGCTGATCCTGCCCTACAAAGGAAACGGCGATCTGTTCATGGCCCGTTACGCTTATCTGCAGGTGGAATCGGCCCAATGGCTGCTCAGTGACGTCGATGAGGTGAGCGAGCCGCAATGATGGACTTTCTTGATCGTCTCATCTTCGGATCTGAGGGCGGTTTGAAGTTCGCCGAACTCAACAAAATGGTGCGGCGGGACTGCTTCTCCGATTACCTCAACTATGTCGCCTATGATCCGGAAAACGAAACCTACCGCAACCAGGACAACACGGTAGGAATGCTGTGGGAATGCACGCCGCTCGCCTTTGCCGGTGTGAAGACCCTGAAAACCCTGGAAGGTCTGTTCCGGGCCGGGCTGCCCATGGATGCGGTGCTGCAGTTTATCTTCCATGCCGATCCCCATGTCGAGCCGATGCTTGCACTCTTTAAGCGCTCACGCATCCGGAATCATCCCCTGGTTTACGCCAACCTGGAAGCGGTGAGCTCATTTGTCCGCGGCGGGGTTGATGGGGTAAATGAAAGCGCCGGCATCCCCATCCGTAATTTTCGGCTGTTTGTGGCGGTCAAGCTGCCGCAGAAAAGCCGGGAGGCCAAGGGGAGCCTGCTCAAGGAGATCAAGCGGCAGATCGGCGAGACCCTGGCCGCCGCGCTTCTCCATCCGCGCCACATGGGGCCTGAGCAGCTGTTGGAATGGTGCCGCCGTTTCCTGAACCGCTATCCGCAAGGGTATCCGGATTTGAACATCAACCAGTATGATCCGTTCCTGCCGATCCGCAAGCAGATCATCAACAGCGACACGGTAATCCGCGATGAGGGCGACTGCCTCAAGGTGGGCGACAAGTATTTCTGCTGCACCACGCCCAAGGTGTTTCCCAAGGAGGTTGATCCTCTGCAGACCAATTCCCTGTTCGGCGGCATCTGGGGCCTGATCTCGGACGCCGATCAGATCAAGACCTGTTTCCTTTATACGGTGAATGTCATTTTCGAATCACTCTCCAGCACCCTGCATGCCAAATGCAATCTGGTTCTGCAGCAGGAGGCGGTGGGCTCCTTTTCCCCATCGCTGCGGCGAAAACAGGACGAATACCTGCATGCCGCCGACGATCTCGATAAAGGCATCCCGTTTGTCAAGGTCATGCCCATACTCTGGACCTGGAGCACGGACAAGGACAAGGCGATGGATTCCATGGTCCGGGCAAGGCGCATGTGGGAGAGCTGCGGCTACACCATGCAGCAGGACTGGGGAATTCTGAAGATCATGTTCCTGGCCGCCCTGCCTTTCGGCCTTTATACCGAGGGCAGGACGCTCGCGAACATCAACCGCGATTTCATCGCCCCGGTACCCACGGTCACGGCCATTCTGCCGATGCAGGCGGATTTCGCCGGCGCCGGACTGCCGAAGCTGCTTTTCCTGGGCCGCAAGGGCCAACTGGCCGGGCTCGATTTCTTCGATGCCGGGGCCATCAACCAGAATGTCTTCTGCTGCGCCAGTTCCGGCAGTGGCAAAAGTTTTCTGGTCAACTCCATCTCATTCAACTATTACGCCACCGGGGCACTGATCCGCATCGTCGATATCGGCGGCAGCTACAAGAAAATGACCACCATGCTCGGGGCTCGCTATCTGGACTTCCAGCCGGGCATCCCGGTATGCCTGAATCCTTTCACCCATATCGAGGATCCGGACGAGGAACTCAAAAGCGTCACCGCCGTTTTCGCCCAGATGGCCTATTCAAACTCCGCCGTGAGCCGGCCGGACGATACGGAAATGAATCTGATCCGCAACGCGGTGCGCTGGGCCTGGCAGCAGGAGGGCAACAACGCGGACGCCGATACGGTCTACCGCTTTCTATCCCGTTTCCCGGATGTGCCGGACGCAAACCTTGGCGAGATCGCCGGCAACAAAAACCTTTCCGAGGCAGCAAGCAAGCTGGCCTTCAATATCCGGGAGTTCACCAGCCAGGGAACCCATGCCCGTTTCTTTACCGGCCCGTCCACTTTCGACATCCGCCAGGATGAATTCGTGGTCCTGGAACTGGAGCATCTGAAGGTGCAGCCGGAACTTTATCGGGTAGTGACCCTTCTGGTCATCAACGCCGTAACCCAGGACCTCTATCTCTCCGACCGCTCCCGGCCGCGCTTGATCATCTTTGACGAGGCCTGGCAGTTCATGGGCGAGGCCGCCATGCTGGCTCCGGTTATCAGCGAAGGTTACCGCCGGGCGCGGAAATACCAGGGCTCGTTTATGGTCATCACCCAGTCGCTCTTTGACCTGAAGAGCTTCGGCGCGGTGGGCGAGGTGATCAAGTCCAATTCCGCCTTCAAGATCCTGCTGGAATCCCAGGATTTCAGTGCCGCCAAACAGGAAGGCCTCATCGATTACGACGATTTTACCACCGAGTTACTCAAAAGCGTCAAATCAAAGCCGCCGAAATATTCGGAACTCTTTTTCGACACCCCGTTCGGCAACGGCGTGCTGCGCCTGGTGGTCGATCCTTACACCTATTACATCTACACCTCCAATCCCCGGGAAATCGCCGCCATGGAAAAACTGGTCAAAGAGGGCAAGGACTATGATCAAGCCATCCGCGAGATGGTGCGTCGTCATCGCGCTTAGTGTGCTCTCTCAAGCCCGTTATGTGCTGGCGGCTGATCCGGCCTCGGCGGCCCGTGACGCAGCCGGCGCCGCGCTTAAGCAATTCGGATCAAGTGAGGCCATCCGCAAAAACGCCTCCCTGCCGCTCACTTCAGGCGAAGCACGGCTTTCGACCATTGACGGATCGGATTCGGCGGCCGTGCAGATCAGCCATCCCTCCTCTTCCGCCTTTCTCACGGTCGCTGCCCAGAGAGCTGCCAGCGGCGATCTCACTCCGGTCCGGGTACGACAGGATCTCGATTTCGACGGCAATTTCGACTACAGCTATCAGCCTCCCTTGCCGATCTCCGGCATCTGCGCCAACGGTGTCATCTCCTGTGATCCCGGCACCTGGGATCATTGCCGGACCTATAGCTGGACCAGCGACAGCGCCGGACGTGCGAGGCTTACGACCAGCCTCTTGAATACCCTGGCCGGTTGCTATTGTGTGAACCGGAGTTGCGGGAGTCCCGGCAATCCGCGGGACATGCTCAAGGATCTGGGCGGCGGTGCGGTAGCGGTGGTGCAGGAACGGAAAAGCGGCTATGCCGTGTCCAGGGTCGAGCTGACCTATTCCGCCATCAGCTATTACGGCCAGAACAACAGCGGCACAGCAACGGGGACCATGCCGCAGTCCGCATATTTTAACCAGCCCTCTGCCATGGCCGGTGACGTCGATGCCGAAGTGGCAAAGCAAGCCGCCGATCCTGACAGCTACTATTCCATGGTGAGCACCAGCATGGCCGAACGGGGAGCCGCCACCAGTTTGCAGTCCTGCAGTATAAACCGTATTGCCACCGTGGTACAAGTCTCACGGTTCTGCTCTGACGGCAAGCCAACCGACCCGATCTCGGGCCAGTGCGTCGAATGGCGAGGATCGGGGTCTTCTTCAGGGTATACATTATTGGCCATCCCTGGCACCATCCAGATAGCAGATGACCGGATACGGCTCTCGATCTACAACATCGGTACAGGGAGTTGGGTCGAACTCAGAGGCGCCGGCATCTCGCAGGCAGGATTTTTTTTCATCGAAGTGGCGGATAACCGCATACGCGCCGGCACCACCAGGTTTGGTACAGGGCCGTGGATAGAATTGACCGGCTCCGGCAGGTCACAGTCACTGTTCTTCGGGATCGAGGTTGCAAACGGCCGATTACGCTTTATCAGCATTGGAGGCAGCGCCGGCCAATGGGTTCCCTTTCTCTCCGAAAGCGATGCCGTCTGCACTTACAAGGCGGCTGATACCATTAACGACCTCTGCAGCGCCATGGCAGATAATCCCGATTGTTCCCTGCGGGAGGAAACCGTGGACTCGGTGCAGACCTTCCGGAACTTCCAGCCCACCGGCCTTGCGCCGCTTTCCTCGGCCCGAAGTTTCACTGCCTCATCGCCCTGCAACGCCGGTGAGCCGCCCTATGGCATGACCATCACCAGGGACTGGTGGCGGAAGGATCGGACCTACCGCTGCACCGGAAACAACAATTTCGATTTCCGCGATGCCGCGCGACGGGTGGACACCATTACCCGTTCGGTTGAAGACAATACACCATCCCGGTCTAATTTTTCTTTTACCGATGCCAGAAAGGATCATGAGACCGGGGCATGGACTATGGATGAGCAGATCGTGACCATCCCCGAGCTTGATCTGCCGCCTGACTGTGAAATGGTCTGCAAGACGAGAAAGCAGGTAGCGGACAGCCAGGCTGGTGTAAACGGAGTAAGTACCGATTATCAGAATTCACCCACCAGGTACGACACTTTTTATCATGTCTGCGATCTGGCTAACAATTGCCCGAAAGGACCCGGAGAGGTCATCGTCGATGACTGCCGGTGTCTTGACGAATTCGCCGAAGCTGCTACCGCCATGACGGTGCTTGACGAGGCTGGCCGCGACATGACATGTATCAATGGAGGAACCACTGCCTCCGGAGATTGTCTGGGTGAAATCAGGATCTTTGAGGGCAGACGTTCGGAATGTCTTGAGAACGGCTGGTCTACCTCGTTTTTCAACTGCTGCAACGATTCGGCCAGCAGCTTTCTGTTTCTCAAGGAAAATTGCCCTGACGCCAGCATCGAAACCGTGCAGGCCAAACAGGCGGGCCAGGCCCATTATATCGGCACGTACTGCAAAAAAGATATCATGTTTATCGGCTGCGTCCAGGAGGCGGAAACATACTGCCTCTTCAACTCCAAACTTGCCCGGATCATCCATGAACAGGGCCGCATGCAACTCCAGCAATTCAACCCCAACGGCAACTGGGGTTCGGCCAAAGCACCCAACTGTGAAGGTTTCACGCCGGAAGAATTTCAAATGCTCGATTTTTCGCAGATAGACTTGTCCGAGGTGTTCGCCGACATTGAACCACTGCCGGCGTCCCAGATGGAAAACGATGCCCAAGGGGCGATCAATGATTTTCAGAACAGGCTGCAATAGTTTCCCTGATTGCCGAAACTAACTCCTTATCCCTCCTGAAAAATAACCTTGACCTTTCATCTGTTTTGGATAAAATTACTTACATAAGTCTTTAAGTGAAAGGGATATTATCCATGAACAAAATCTCAAGACCCCAAACAGCCACTGATAAGGCCCTGCGGATCATCAAAAAACATAGCGGGGTCATTCGCACAAGTGAAGCGCTCAAGGCGGGAATTCATCCAAGGGTGCTGTACTCCCTCCGGGATCATGGGAAAATCGAACAGGTATCTCTGGGCGTATACAGGCTTTCTGAACTGCCTCCTATATCCAACCCCGACCTTGTGGCCGTTGCCCTTCGAATTCCTCGGGCCGTAATATGCCTTGTTTCAGCTCTTTCTTTTCATCACCTTACTACTCAGATCCCACATGAGGTTGCAATCGCACTTGCGAGAGGAACGGAAACACCCCGAATTGATTTCCCCCCTATATCAGTCCACCGCTTTGCCGAGGCGGCCTTTCATGCCGGCATCGAAAAACACGAGATTGACGGGGTGGTAATTCGTGTGTATAGCCCGGAAAAAACGATTGCCGACTGTTTCAAATTTCGCAATAAGCTGGGAATGGATGTCGTACTGGAAGCGCTGAAATTTTACAAAGCACGGAGTCAGTTCAAGGTAGACGAGTTGCTGCGATATGGACATATGTGTCGAGTGGCGAACATCATGAAGCCTTACCTGGAGACGATGGTATGAGTGAAAAAACTCCGAAGAATATCGCAGCCTCCGTTCGTCAGCGCCTGCTGAACAAGGCCAGGAACGATCACCGCCCCTTTAACGAACTGCTGCAATACTTTGCCATTGAGCGTTTTCTCTATAGGTTATCGAGATCACCTCATGCAGACAAGTTCATCCTGAAAGGGGCTTTGATGCTCAGAGTCTGGCAGGCCCCCCTGTTCCGGCCGACAATGGATATAGACATGCTCGGCCGGAATACCGAAAATGAGGTGGAAAAGATCGTGAAGCAGGTATATGATATCTGTTTGGTCGAAGTCGAATCCGATGGGTTGAAGTTCAACACGGAGAGTATCAGGGGGGAGAGAATCACGGAGGACGCTGATTATGAAGGCGTGCGAATACGATTTGTCGCCCAACTTGAAACGGCCAAAATTCCAATGCAGATGGATATTGGCTTTGGTGACGTAGTTGTTCCAGGTCCGCAGGAAGCAATTCTTCCGACCATTCTGGACTTTCCTCCACCTCATCTATTTGGGTACAGCCTGGAGAGTGCTATTGCTGAAAAATTCGAGGCAATGGTCAAGCTGGGCGAATTGAACAGCCGTATGAAGGACTTTTATGATATTTGGCTGCTCTCCAGACAGTTCGATTTTATGGGAGATCGGCTGAAATCCGCGATTTCCGTAACATTGAAAAATCGTGGGACAAATCTTCCCGCCGAAATTGCTGCATTCTCAAATTCCTTCCTTGCAATGAAAAGCGGCCAGTGGCAGGCTTTCCAGCGGAGACTAGGACAAGAAAATATCCCTTGGGATTTTGCAGAAATCATACGGCAGGTTAAAATTTTCCTTGAGCCGATTGTGGAATCCATTCGATCAGGAAAGACAAGTCATTCCAATTGGACAGCACCCGGTCCTTGGGAATAGCAGACATTCCTCCCCGTCCCACATGCTCCCATCTTGCGGCATGCTGTCATCTCCCCCTAAATCAAAAGATATCTTCCACCGGGATGACAATCATTTGCCTGCGCCATCCGCCAACATCCTCTCCAGCTGAACGATCCGCTTTTCCATCTCCTCCAGCTTGATCCGCAGATCCGCATTTGTCTTCCGGGTCATCAATGCCTCATAGAAAACATCAATCAGGTCAGCGAACCTGGACCGGTATTCGGAATCCGTTTCGAGTATTTCTATGGCTTTCCGGATTTTGTCGGAAATACTCAAGTCCATGCCGCTCCCAGGAACATTCCCTTGTTCCGGCATGACCTCTGCTTTTGCCACCTGTTCAACGACCGGACCGGACGGGCTTTTTTTCTCCTGCCCGGACGTTTCGAGAAGACGCCTGCCAAGGGCGAGCATTTCATCATAGGGCATCTGAAAGTGAGCGGCTATTTTACTGCGCACATTTTCCGATCCTGTCTTGCGGCCCTGAATGATGGCGTTCAGATAGCCCCGATCAATATCCTTCTCCCGCGCCAGGCGCGTCTGCGCACCTCTCCCCTCTTTTTCAAGGAGAAAAACAAGGGCCCTGCTGAACTGTTGTGC
>ENA-ORXD01002943-ORXD01002943.1-sediment-metagenome-genome-assembly--contig:-NODE-2943-length-10477-cov-263.284712_pt1 | contig 10477 bp, 13 predicted proteins | sample MGYA00237862_ERZ511471 | MGnify/ENA metagenome assembly ERZ511471 | reverse complement strand
TGCATGTCCGTCGCCAGCACAGCCGGTGAGACCCGGTGGAAGTAGACCAGGAAATAGGTCAGGGCCAGGATGCCGAACACCGTCCAGCGGTTCCACAGGTAATATTCTGGTCTCTGCTTGCCCTTCGCCGGAATTCCACCCCCTGGTCCGGATGCCTGCCACCCTTGACGGAAGGGGGAATTCCCTGCCCGTCGTTAATAGGTTTGCCGCCGGCTGTAACCGAATATCCTACAAGCGGGATCAGCACGTCAGTACATCTGGGTCGATGAGTATCAGGCGCCCCCCTCTCCGACGCATCTCGAACCGCAGGCCTCGGACAGCCGCATGACCTTCTCCCGCATGTCCTGCGGTGTCGACCCGTTCAGGGTCAAAGCGACCAGCGCGCTGCCCACGACGGCCCCGTCCGCTCCCGCGGCCCGCACCGCCTGGACCTGTTCAGCGCGGGAGATGCCGAAACCAGCGGCCAGAGGAACGTTCTCATCGATCTCTCGCCCCCTTTCCACCATCTCCTTCAGTTGCCGGCCCACCTCGGTCTCCCCGCCCGTGACCCCGGTCCGGGTCACCAGGTACAGGAATCCGGCGGTGGCGCGCATCAGATCCCTCTGCCGCTCAACGGGCGTCAGCGGAGTGCTGAGCTGCACCAGGCACAACCCCTTTTCCTGGCATATCGCATGCAGGCTGCCTCCCTCATGCAACGGCAGGTCCGGGACGATGAGGCCGTCGGCGCCGGCCTCCAGGGCCTCGCGCACGAACCGTTCCTCTCCCCTGCGGAAGATGGGATTGTAGTAGCCCATCAGCACAAGGGGCTTGTCGGTCTTGCTCCGCAGCTCCCTGACCATGTCCAGGACCATCGGCGGTGTCACGCCGTTCTCCAGCGCCCGAACACCCGCCTCCTGTATGACCGGACCGTCGGCCACCGGGTCCGAGTACGGCACTCCGATCTCCAGCACGTCCGCCCCTCCCTCCAGACAGGCCACGGCCATCTCTATGAAACGCTGGGGATCGGGCACACCGGCCATTAGGTAGCATACCAGGGCGGTCCGGTCCTCCTGTCTCGCTCTGGTGAACGTGTCCTGCAGGCGGTTCATTCCACCACCCCCATGTCGAACACCGTCTCCAGGTCCTTGTCCCCTCGGCCGGACACGGTGATCACCACCACCTCGTCCCTCCCCATGCGGGACGCCTCCTGCATGCCGGCGTATACGGCGTGCGCGCTCTCCAGGGCGGGGATGATGCCCTCCACTTGGGACAGCGTCACAAAGGCCTTGAGGGCCTCCTTGTCCGTCACCCCCACGTACTTCGCCCTATGCAGGTCCTTCAGGAGACAATGCTCCGGCCCCACTCCCGGATAGTCCAGTCCTGGGGCCACGCTATGAGCCTCCAATATCATGCCGTGCTCGTCCTGCAGAAGGTAGGCTTTGCAGCCTTGCAGCACTCCGACCTCCCCGCAGTTCAGGGAGGCGGAATGATGCCCGGTGCTCAGCCCCTCGCCGGCGGCCTCGGCGCCCAGCAGGCGCACTTTCTCGTCCTCCAGGAAGGGATGGAAAGTTCCTATGGCATTGCTGCCTCCTCCCACGCACGCCACCAGCAGGTCCGGGAGGCGCCCCTCGGCCTCCTGCAGCTGCTGGCGTATCTCCCTCCCGATGACGCTCTGGAAGTCCCTCACCATAGTAGGGTAGGGATGTGGACCAGCAGCAGTTCCCAAGAGATAATAGGTGCTCTCAACGCTTCCCGCCCAGTCGCGGAAGGCATCGTTTATGGCGTCCTTGAGGAGCCTGGAGCCGGAGGTCACCACGTGCACCTTCGCCCCCATCAACTTCATGCGGAACACGTTCATGCGCTGCCTGGCCACGTCCTTCTCTCCCATGTATATCTCCGCCTTCAGCCCCAGCACAGCCGCGGCCATGGCCGTGGCCGTACCGTGCTGCCCGGCGCCCGTCTCGGCTATGAGACGTTTCTTTCCCATGCGCTTGGCCAGAAGCGCCTGCCCCATAACGTTGTTGAACTTGTGAGCCCCGCCGTGGCACAGGTCCTCCCTTTTCAGGTATATCTTGGCCCCGCCGCAGGATTCCGTAAGACGGCGTGCGAAGTACAGGGGCGTTTCCCTTCCCCCGTAGTGCCGGTTGTACCTCTGCAGCTCGTCCAGGAAGCCCTGGTCCTCCCTGGCCTTGTGATACTCCTCTTCCAGTTCCATAAGCGCGGGGACCAGTACCTCTGGTACGTACTGTCCCCCGTAATCACCGAATCTTGCACCCATGCCTAATCACCTTTGACGATCTCGATAAGTTCTGTAACCTTGACGGGGTCCTTGCCCCCGATCCCCCGCACTCCGCTTGAAACGTCCACGGCGAAGGGGTCCACCGTCCTGATGGCCTCGGCCGCGTTATGCGGCCCGATGCCCCCGGCCAGGACCACCGGGAAAGGGTCGACGCGCTCTCGGATGTCGCGACTGACCGACCAGTCGTGAGGGTTGCCGCTCCCTCCGGCCCGGGGTCCGGGTGAGTCCAGCACCAACGCCTCGATGCCCTCCAACGATCTGACCGCCGTCCCTCCGTGCACGGTCATCATTCCCCACACCGGCACTCCCAGGTCCCCCGTCGCTTCCAGGGCCTCCGGGTACATGGGGGAGTGCAGCTGGAGGACGTCGGGCTTTAGATCGCGTACGATCGATCTCAGTACCTCCGCCCCGGTCTCGGTGGTCACAGCGACCGTTGGCCGGTCGCTGCTGGACATCAGTCCGGCCGCGGTCTCCAGGTCCAGGCGGTTGGGGGAGTCCGACAGGACCACGAAACCCAGATAGTCCGCTCTACGGCATACCTCTAGGTCGGCTATGGAGCGGATGCCGCAGATCTTCAACCTGGTCATAGGGGCACCCTCAGCGAGAGCAGCTTGTCCCGGGGGCAGGGTGAGCTGCTGAGGGCTGAGCCGATCAGGGCCCCAGAGGCCCCCAGGTCCCGCATCCTTCGCACGTCATCCACCGTCTCCATCATGCTCATGGCCAAGGCCGGCCTCCCGTCCTCCTGCATCGCCCTCAGTGCCCGGTCCATCACGTCAGGGCCGCGGCGAAAGGTGCGCAGGTCCCGGCGGTTGAACGCAAGAACGTCCGCCGATGAATCGATGGCCTCTTCCAGCTCTTCTAGGCTGGAAGATTCCAGCACCACTTCCAGTCCGCAGCGGTGCGCCCTTTCGATCAACCCGTCCCGCTCCAACGCCAACCGACGATCGAACACGCCTTCTATCATCAGCACCGCGGAGGCGCCCGATCGGGCGGCGGCCTCCAGCTGCTGGGCGTCCACGACGAAGTCCTTCATCATCACCGGAAGCCCGGTCCGCGCGGCCAGTTCAAGGTAGCGCAGCGAACCTTGGAAGAATCGCGGCTCGGTTATCACGGACATAGCTGCGGCCCCTCCTAGAAGGAAGTCCTGGATCAGCTCCTCGGCCACGTGCGCTCCCAACCTACCTGCGGTGGGAGAGGCCAGCTTCACCTCGGCCACGATCGGAAAGTGATCGCAACTTTGCAAGGCCTTCACCAAAGAGGCCGGTTCAGCGGCGGTGGTCCTGGCATGCCTGGACGATCCGTTGGAGTAGAACCCACATTCCACCAGCTCCTTGGCGTTGCGAACCAGGAGCGCGAGCCGGTCATCCACTCCGCTAAGCATCAGGGCTCCCCCTGGCTGGAGACGATGTACTCCCTCATCTTCTGATAGGCGAGACCGCTGTCGATCGTCCTCTCCGCCAGCGACACACCGGCCGAAAGACCGTTGACCTTTCCGGACACCAGGAGGCCACAGGCGCTGTTCATGAGCACCGCGTCCCTCCTCGCTCCCGACTGGCCTATCAATATCTCATAGCAGCAGCGGGCCGAGGCCTGGGGGGCCAGTTCCGTCAATTCCGAGGGGGAGCACCGGCAGAACCCCATCTCTTCCGGCTCGATCTCGTATCTCTCCACCTCCCCCTTTCTGAGGTGCACCACCAATGTCACGTCGCAGGGCGAGACCTCGTCCATCCCTGGAAGGCCATGCACCACCATGGCCTCCTCCACGCCCAGGGTGTCCAGCACCTCCGGGACCACGTCCAGTAGCTCGATGGAGCTAACCCCCATCAGCTGTCGGCGCCTTCCGAGGACAGGGTTCATCAGCGGACCCATGACATTGAACACGGTACGGCCTGATACCATCCTCCGGGCCTTCGATGCATTCCGCATGGCCGGATGGTAGAAGGGAGCGAAGAAGAACGCAAAGCCTATCCTGTCCAGCAGCTGCTTCGAGATCTCCATCCCCGGTGATATGTTCGCTCCCATGGACTCCAGGAGGTCAGCGCTCCCGCAACGACCAATGGAGGAACGGTTCCCGTGCTTGGCCACAGGAACACCCGCCGCGGCCAGGACGAAGGAGCTGGTCGTGCTTATATTGAAGGTCCGCACAGACGCCCCACCGGTCCCGCACAGGTCCATGACCATGGGATGAACGGTGGCGACCCTTTTACTGTGGGGGTAGAAGGCGGATATCATGCCCATGATCTCCTCGGCGCTCTCCCCTCGTTCCCTCATGTACTGCAGGCGGTCGGCTATGTCGCGGTCGGACATCCGCCCCTCCAATATATCATTGGCGAACTCTTTGGCCTGCGCGACCTCACTGACCATGCTCATGTCCGCGCCTCCAGCCCGGCCACGAAGTTGTCCACGATGTTCTGGCCCCGGTCGGTCAGCACCGACTCCGGATGGAACTGTACCCCCTCGATGGGAAGTTCACGGTGACGAAGGCCCATCACCGTTCCATCCTCGCTCCTGGCGGTCACCACCAGGCAGGACGGTAGGTCCTCCTCTCGCACGCACAGGGAATGATACCTCCCCGCCATCATGGGCGAGGGGATGCCCCTGAACACGCCTTGGCCATCATGCAGTACGAGGGTGCACTTTCCGTGCAGGGGGACCATGGTCCGGACCACCTTCCCCCCGAAGGCGTGGGCGATCCCCTGATGCCCAAGGCAGACCCCCAAGGTCGGTATGGACCGTGAGGCCTGCAGCAGCAGGTCGGTGCAGCCACCGAAATCGCCTTGGTTGGCAGGGTGTCCCGGCCCCGGGGATATGACGATGCCCTGGTAGCGCCGCTCCAGCCCCTCCATTTCCAGCTGGTCGTTCCTGACCACCTCGGGATCGGCACCAGCTCCGGCCAGGGAATGGGCCAGATTGTAGACGAAGGAATCGTAGTTGTCCACCAGCAGGACCTTCGGCCTCATGGCCTCTCCTCCTCACATATGTCCAGGGAGCGATGCATTGCCCCCAGCTTTCCCTGGCATTCCTCGAACTCCCGTCGCGGGACGGAGTCGAGCACGATGCCGGCACCGGCCTGAAGATATATACGGTCTCCATGCACGAAGGCCGAACGGATGGTGATGGCGGTGTCCAGGTCACCACTGTCGGAAATGTATCCGACCGCTCCAGCGTACGGTCCGCGTCCCCTGTCCTCCAGTGATTCTATCAGTCTCATGGCTCGATGCTTGGGCGCTCCGCTCACCGTGCCGGCCGGGAACACAGCTGCAAGCGCGTCCAGCGCGTCCTGCTCATCCCCCAGGATGCCCCTTACCCTGGAGACCATGTGCTGCACGTGACTGTACTCCTCCACGCGCATCAGATCGGCCACCTCCACCGTACCGTATTCACAGACCTTTCCCAGGTCATTGCGCGCTAGGTCCACCAGCATGAGATGTTCGGCCCTCTCCTTCTCGTCCGCCAGCATGGAGCTGCGGTTGAACCTCCTCTCACGCAGGTCCGCTCCTAAGGGGCGCGTACCTGCGATGGGATAGGTCACCGCCTCACGGCCCCGGACGGTGACCAGGGTCTCCGGGCTCGAACCCAGGACCTTGCGTTCTCCGAAGTCGAGGTAGAACATATAGGGGGAAGGGTTGACCTTCCTCAACCGCAGATAGAGCTGGAAAGGGTCTCCCTCGAAGCTGTGCTCCTCGTATCCCGAAAGAACGACCTGGAAGGCCTCGCCGTCCACGATCCGTCCGTGAAGCTCGCCCACCCCCGCCTCGTAATCCTCCCTTCTCGTCCCTGAGAGCCTCTCCTTCAATCTGAAGGCGGCGGGATCATCGTCGGGCTCCAGCAGGGGAAGTATGCCTTCCTCCCCTTCCGGATGGAAATGATATATCTTGAAGGCAGAGTGGTCATAGACCAGTCCGCTGTCGTACAATCCGAGCTCATAATCGGGGAACCCTCCGTCCCGGATGTGCAGGTCCCGCTCGATGGCGTTGACCAGATGATAGGAGAAGTAGCCCACCATCCCGCCCATGAAGGGGAACGGTGTGCTCCTCCGAGGCCGGGAGCGCATCATCTTACGGACCTCGTCCAACCCCTGGTCGTTCCTGCCCTGCAGCACAGCGACAGGAGAGGTCCCAAGGAAGGAATAGGCCACCGTGCGGGAGGAACCCTCGGCGCTCTCTAGAAGGAAGGAGGGCGTCCCGCCGTTCCTAAGCCGGGCGTAGGCCTCTGCCGGGCTTAGGCGGAGCTGTACCTCCTCGTAAATGATATCTGGTGATCGGTTCATAATAAAATATGCACATTAATGCTCATATATAAGCATTATTGTATTTTATATTACTATGAGTAATTAAAACTATGATGAACACACTGCCACTACGAACGTGTGGACCGGGATACCAGACCGATAAAGGCGGAGCGCTCAGATGGTCAACATGATCTGAAGGCCCAGCAGAATGACGATGCCGTTGCCTGCGACTATGCTCACGGTCATGAAGCGCGGCGTCAGGTGCTTCCTGGCCAGCGCTCCGATAGTGGCCAGTAATGTCTGCCAGGAGAAAGAGGCGAAGGACACGCCAGCCACGAACCACAGACAGTCCTCGAACGAGAACGACCAGGACGCTCCTTTGCCGATTATCAGCGCCAGGAAGTAGACCACCGTGAAAGGGTTCAGTATGGTGATGGTCAAGAACTTCGCGTAGACGACAAGTTCCTCGTCGCGGCGCCCCTGGTCCGCAGGACCCTCTCCGCTCTTCCTTCTCATCCGTACGAGCCCGTAAGCCCCCATGGCCACCAGGGTCAGGCCGCTGGCCACCTGAAGGGATGAGGAAAAGGGCGATATGAACGTCACCACCGTCGCGCCGGCGAATACGGCCAAGGTGGCACAGATGAGGTCCACCGTGGCGGTCCCTGCCCCGGCAACGAAGCCCAGGCGGAAACCCCTTTCCAGTGCCAGGTTGACTATGAGAATGGAGATGCCACCGAGGGGGATGGCGATCCCATATCCCGCAATCAGTCCGTCCAACAGGGCGCTCATGGTCGACCGGTCCCTGGGTATGATGGACGAATAAAAGAATGCATTGGTTCCCGACGCTAATGAAAAACGATAATACCGCTCGCGGCATTGGGTGGTAGGAGATAAAATGAAGGTCGTGGCATTCAACGGCAGTCCCCGGGTCAACGGCAACACCCACCAGGCGTTAGAAGCCGTACTCGCCGAACTTAAGAAGGAAGGCATCGAGACCGAGCTCATCGACATATGCCGGGAGGAGCTGAAGCCCTGTCGGGCCTGCGGGGCATGCAGGAAGAACAAGGACGAACGCTGCGTCATGGCGGAGGACCGCCTCAACGAGTACGTACAGAAGATGAAGGCCGCGGACGGCATAATCATCGGTTCGCCCACGTACTTCGGCAACATGACCGCCCAGACCAAGGCGTTCGTGGACCGCGCCTTCTACATCGGAAGGGGCAACGGGGATATGTTCCGCCGCAAGGTAGGGGCGGCCGTGGCGGTCAACAGACGAGCCGGGGCCCTGGACACCTTCGACGAGATCAACAAGCTCTTCCTGATAAGCCAGATGATCGTCCCAGGTAACAGCTACTGGAACGTAGTAAGCGCCCTCAATGCGGGGGACGTCGCCTCGGACGAGGAAGGGCTGCAGACCATGAGAACGCTCGGCAGGAACATGGCGTGGTTGATGAAAAAGCTGGGATGACATGAGGCCAGAGCTAGGGCTGGTGCATGTGTACACCGGGGATGGCAAAGGTAAGACGACCGCCGCACTGGGACTGTGCGTCAGGGCCGTCGGCCACGGGGCCCGATGCGTGATCTTTCAGTTCATGAAGACCGGAGGCACCTACGGTGAGAACTTCCTTCAACTTCCGGGCCTGAAGGTGGTCCCTTCCGGCAACGACTGCCTGGTGTTCTCCAAGGAGGTCTCCCAGAAGGACATGGACATGGCGGCAGACGGTCTGGCGAACGCGTCCGACGCCCTGTGCTCAGGGGATTACGACATCGTGGTCCTGGACGAGGTGAACGTAGCCATCAAGCTGGGCCTTCTGAAGGCCGTGGACGTGGCCCAGGTGGTGCGCTCTCGCTCCCCCGGCGTAGAGGTGGTGCTGACGGGCCGTTACGCCCCGCCGGAGCTGACGGAGATGTCCGATTACTTGACCGAGATGCGCTCGCTTAGGCACCCATACCAACAAGGGGTGCTTTCCCGTGAGTGCGTGGACCGCTGAACAGTGCAGGCGAGGAGACGATGCTTCGTCTTCTTCTCATCTCAAAACCTAGATGCGGAAATCATTATATGGTGTTCGGTAAGTTAATGTCCAAGGTCTGAGGAAGGTCCGTGGGAGAGAACCGGGGCGCCCCCGGCAAGGACGGCGCCCTAAACCTTCATTTTTCATATCCGACGATACACTTATCTATTCTCAACTTTAAGTTGTTAAGGATGGCCGAAAGTGAGGACAAGGACAGCAAGGGAAAGTGCACCCTTTGCGAGACCTATAACATGAAGGGGACCTGGACCTGTGAGTGCGGTGCGGTGAACATATCCCGTGAGGCCAAGTGCTGGAAGTGTGGCCGCCTGCGTTTCCTAGAGCAGGTCTGATCTCAGAACTTTTCTGCCAGTTCCTTCATATCCAGGCGCAGCTGTATGACGTCACCGACCACGGCTATCAGGTCGGTGGAGACGTTGATGATGACCGGTTTGAACAGCTTCTTCTTGATCCCCAGCTCCTTGGCCGGTTCCTTCGGTACGTTGACCATGATGTTCAAGACCGTCCACTTGGAGGTGTCGATTGTGCTGCCGGCCAGAGTCCCCAGCTCACGACCGTCCTTGCTTATGACCCTCTTCTTCTCCACGCTGCTTAGTTCCATGGCGGAAAACCCCGACCGAGATATCCCAGGGCGAAGATAAGCGTTTCCTCATTTGAACAGGACCATGAGCAAAGCGACGATGAGGAACGCCAAGCCCGCCAAGGTCCAGCTTCCGGTCAGCAGCAGCACGATCAGCGCTACGATGGTGGCCGGCAGGAACATTATGAGGCTTCCCACCACCAGGACCAGGACCAGCGCTCCGATCCCGACCAGCATGAGGAAAATAAGTATCAACAGTATGCCCAGAGCCATCGGGCGGATATGCGCAGGTCACCTTCTTTTTATTTTTCTGTCGAACCCCGCCAACGTCGTAGAAGCCTTTAATGCCACTATTGTTAATTAGTAGACTCGATGGCATCGGCTTGGGAGAAGGAGTACCGTTCCAAGGTCCTCAGTGCGGACGAGGCGGTCCTGAAGATCGGTCCAGGGAGGACGGTCTTCCTGGGCACAGCCTGTGGGGAGCCGCAGGCCCTGGTCAAAGCGCTCCTGTCCAAGTCATACGCCATGATCGACAGTGAAGTGATACAGACGCTCTCCCTCGGCCTGACCTTCTACGCAGAGGACCAGTTCCGCGACCAGTTCCGTCTGAACGCCTTCTTCATCGGTCCCAACGTGCGCGGTGCGGTGAACGAGGGAAGGGCGGACTATACGCCGGTGAACCTCTCGGACATCGAACGCCTTTTCTCCAGCGGGCTCAAGCCAGTGGACGTGGCATTGATCCAGGTCTCGCCTCCCGACGAGGAAGGGTACTGCAACCTCGGCGTCTCTGTGGACATCACCAAGTCCGCGGCCATGCATGCCGATGTGGTCATAGCGGAGGTCAATCCCAACATGCCCATCCTGGGAGGTGACAGCCGCCTGCACCTCAGGGAGATAGACTTCCTGGTGGAGAACGACCAACCGTTGATGGAGTCCACGGGGGACGGGGATACCACCAAGATCGCCCCCCGCATCGGCAAGAACGTGGCCGACCTGGTGCCGGACGGGGCCACCATCCAGATAGGCTACGGGAACGTCCCGGATGCCATACTTTCGTTCCTGAGCGAGAAGAAGGACCTGGGGGTGCACACCGAGATGTTCTCCGACGGCATCATCGACCTGGTCGAGAAGGGCGTGATCACCGGTAAGCGCAAAGGCTTCCACGAGGGGAAGGTGGTGGCATCCTTCTGCATGGGCACAAAAAGGCTGTTCGATTTCATCAACAAGAACGAGATGTTCGAGATGTACCCATCCTCGTACACCAACGATCCCTGCAACATCTCTCGCAACAATCACATGATCGCCATCAACTCCGCTCTGGAGGTCGATCTCACCGGTCAGGTCTGCACGGACCAGAT
>ENA-ORXD01002942-ORXD01002942.1-sediment-metagenome-genome-assembly--contig:-NODE-2942-length-10482-cov-3.009707_pt1 | contig 10482 bp, 9 predicted proteins | sample MGYA00237862_ERZ511471 | MGnify/ENA metagenome assembly ERZ511471 | reverse complement strand
AAATATAACATAGAACCCCATTTTAAAATCAAGCCGCTCCTTAGAGGCTTTTCCATTAGGGAAATAGACGTTAAAAAGCATGAAATCCCCGAAATCAGAAGCTATGATCCTGCCTTCACCATCGAACTTTGTAGTTCCCAGCTCATAGCTAACCTCAAATGGTTCTTGTTTTGTGTACAGGGCAACTCCACTATATCCTTTTTTCTCTGCGGAGGAAAAATATGCTTTATATCCGGCCACATACCGCAGACCTGAAGGTAACTGGTCCTCCTGTGCCTTTGTTTCCTGCAGACAGAGAATATCTGGTCCTTGTGCTGTGAAAATTTCCATAAATCCTTTTTTATAAGCAGCCCGAAGGCCATTTACATTCCATGAAAGCATCTTGATCTTGCTCATCTTAATCCTGATTTCATTGTACAGGTGGATATATAAACTGAACCTTTGAGACAAAATACGATAACAAGAGACTCCCTGTGAGAGAATAATCAAACAGGAGGTCTTTATATTGGGGGTAACCTTAAAACATGGATTTAATTCCATTAAGTATCTTCTCAAATTTTTGTTATCAGACAGATACCAGGGAACCAATTGCCATCAAGATGAGTGCGAGCAAGGCGAGCGCGAGCATGGCCGGCTGGCCCCACCGGCCGAGTTCCCAGCCGGGGTGGGTGACCGGGCCGGTTTTGCGGGCCTGCCAGTACATGGGGAGGGTGATCAGGGCGACCACGATGGCTGTCGCGCCGGCTGCCAGACGAAGCCAATCCAGGAACTGCCACACGCCGCCCCACAAAATCAAAAGCGACGGGAGCGTGGCCAGCAGCCAGGCTGTTTTCTCTGAGAGGCCGGTCCTTTCCCGGAGAATGTCCGCGAGCGCCAGCGACACGGACCAGTAGCTGGTTACCAGGGCGAACATTATAAAGAGCGAGCCGGTAATACTTGCCCAGGCTCCCAGGCGCTCTGAGATGCCAATAATGGCTACTTCGGTGACTCGGGTTGAGATCCCGAGCGCGAACAGGGCAATGACCGCAGTGAGCACCCCGTTGATGCCAAGCCCGACCAGAATCGCCCGGACGGCTCCCCGGTGATCGGGTCCGAGGCCCTTCACCACCTGGGGCACGCTGTAGAATGTCCACAAGGCATACATCACCATGCCATACAGCGCCAACCACTGTGTAGCAGATCCTGACAGTTCAAGTTGTAACTGGAACGGCACAGAAAACGCGCCGGCTCCAATCACGGCGGTCAGCCCAACCAGGGCAAGGGTCGCGAACCGCTCAGCGATACCGATTGCTTTGAGTCCGAAGAACACCACACCAGCCGAGATCGCATAAATGAGGAACTCAGCCAGGCGCCGGTTGATTCCCGTGAGTCCGGCTAATATCTCTCCCGCGCCGGAGACATACGCCGCCAGGTTCGCCAGAAAGGCAATGCTCAGGAGTGCGAAGACCGACCACAGCAGCCAGCGTCCGGCGCGCCCGCGCAGCACGTAAAACCGCATCAATTCCACGATCTGGAGGTCGCGGCCGGTGCGGAACAGCACTTCAGCCAGCATGAGGTGGATCAGGGCGCTGGCAGCCCAGGCCACAGGCAGAATGATGGCGAGGCCGATGAACCCCACGCGTTCGGTGAGAAACGGTACAGCCATGATCCCCGCGCCAACCCCGGCCCCGACCATGAGGGAGGTTGCTTCCCATTGTGTGAGTCGTTGTTCTGGCATATTATCCATCCTTCAGTTATGACTGGCAGCTGGTCAAAGGGTCGCGATTTCGATATAAGGGATCCGACCGTCGAGCTGGTTGACCGGCTCATCCGACCAGGAGACGGCAAACAGATCGCTGTGGTAGGGTATGTGAAGATACCGCTGGGCGACCGCGAGGAGCGGATCTTCATCTGACAGGCCAAGCATCAGGAATGCTTTTCCGCGCTGGTAAGCATTCGCTGTGCAGGCGGAGAGCAGCGCTCGCATCACGGATAGGTCATCATCGGCGGCGCAGACGCACGAGGCGAATGCCAGTGGGATGGCCTGCCCGGGTGGGGTGAGGGGGCGCGCCTTGAGGAAGCGGGCGGCGAGATTGTAGGCGGGGCGCAAGCGGCGCAGGGTTGGCCCGTAGGCTTCCACGATGTCCTGCTTATAGGCTGCCTGGTCCCAGACAGCCATCACACCCACCACCTCATTCCCACGGCGAGCGACCATAATGTCCTGCGGCCTCAGCCCGCGAAGCCGGGTGCCGCCGGTGAAATCTTCGAGAGTGTAAGCCGGGAAGAACTGCCGGCGGGGGCCCTGTTGGCGCAGGAACGCGACAATCTCCGGGAGGGTCTCCGTTGAGCCGGGGTCTACATCAATGCCCGGCGTGCGGCGGGCGCGCGAGGGCCGCAGGAGGATGGCGCAGGTCGTCAGTCCGCTGATGTGCCGGGTGTGCAGGCCGGCGGGCGGCCGCGAGCCCGTGAGTAATTGACGGGCGCGGGGGTTTTCGCTGGCAATCACTCCGAAATAGAGCAGGCCGGGAGGGCTGGCCTCCCTGAAATATTCCGCTCCCAGGTTGACAAGCCAATGTCCGCGGTAAGGCGGGGCTACCCGGATCTGCCCGATATAACCCAGGGATGACTCCTTCCCGTTCAGATAAGCCCGGCCTGCCGCGCGGCAGGCAATCCCGGCCAATTGCCCATCCTGTCGATGGCGGACAGTCAGGACATCGCAGGTGTCGCCCATGATCGTTGTCCCAAGAAAATAATCCGGCTCGCGCGAGAACCGGATGGCGACGGCGCCCGGCATTGGCACCGATCCTATAAGGGAGCGAATGTCGGGTTCGTCGTTGGGCGCTGCCCATTGGAATTCGAAGTCAGGCGCTGTACTCATTGTGTCCCCAGGCGCATGCCCTGCTTCTTGAATGCCTCACGGCGGAAGAGTGGATTGTAGGCGCAGTAGATGGCGAAGCGGAACGGTGTGGAGAGGTTGGTGCGTGGATCCAGGGCGCGTTTTCCGATTGAGGTCCAGTTGCTCCACTTTTTCCGGCAGGCCCAGGCGGTTTCGGTCAATTCATCAGCTGTCATGCGTGCCGGGCGAAAAGCCGCCCGGTTGAAGCGGTATTCCGGGTGGAGCCACCAGCGCCCATCGTAGAGCAGCCGGCCTTCGGCTTTCAGACGCTCATAGAAAGGGGTGTTTGGATAGGGCATCAGCACGTTGAAGGCCGCGAAGGTGAAACGGTTGGTGATACCCCACTCGCAGGTCTCAAGGATAGCTTCGACGGTATCGTGATCGTATCCCAGCGCGAAAGCCGCCCAGGTTTGCAGGTGATGCGCGCGCAGTGTCGCGACCGCCTCAGCATACCCATCGAACGCGGAGAGGTTGGCAGCTTTGCGCATCTGCCGCAGGTTAGCGATGTCCAGGCTTTCAAAACCGATCACATTGCCCATGCACCCGCTCTCGACAAACAGGCGCATCATCTCGGGGTCGCGGGTGTGTTCGATGCTGGCCTGGGAGACCCAACGGACTTTTAATGGGATCAGCGCCCGGAGGAGTTCCTTGGCCGCCTCGGGGTTGGAAACAAAGTTGTCATCGACAAAAAAGACATCCCGCCGCGGCAGCGCGGCGATCTCTGCCACCACCTCAGCGACAGGCCGGACATAATTGCAATGATTGAAGTATTTGCTGACCGCGCAGAACTCGCACTGGAAGCGGCAGCCGCGGCCGAACTGGACCAGACTCACCGGCAGGTATTTCTTCCCGGCGTACAGGTCGCGGCGGGGGAGCACACCCGCCTGGGGAACCCTGAAGGCTGCATCGTAGCGCGGCCGCAGCCGGCCCTGGTGCGCGTCGGCAACAACCTGCGGCCAGAGCGCCTCGCCGTCTCCGGTGAAGACGGCGTCTGCGTGCTCAGCAACTTCGTCAGGGACGAGGGTGGCATGCATCCCGCCGATCACCACCGGCACCTTACGGGCGCGGTATTCCGCGGCGATCTCATAGGCGCGGCGGGCAGTGAAGGTTTCGATGTTGATGGCGACCAGATCAGTGGGCTCATCGTAGTCGATCTCGTCAACGCGGTCATCGAACAGGCGGCAATCGACACCGGGCGGGGTCAGCCCCGCCAGGACGCCCAGCGACAGGGGTTCCATGCGCGCTTCATCCACAAAGTGTTCGCCGTCGTTCAGGCTGCCGAGTGTCGGCTTAATGAAGGTGACCTGCATCTTTGTATCTCCCGCGATGATTGTTCAAGCTGGCGGTATCCAAAAAATCATTATAACGGATTTAGCTGATCTATTTGAAATGGCTTCACAGCTCAATGAAGTGCAGTTGGAGCTTGCGGAGGAAGGACTTATTCCCGCGCGTGATACTGAAAGGATTTAACCGGGTGGAGGGCTGGATGTCCCCGGAGTCAGACTGGTCAGCGATGGCAAGCACGGGCGGAGAGCTGGCACCTGAATGTGGATGTCGCTGGATAACCATCGACCATTATCCAGCAAGTTCATTATCTCTTTTTAGTATCATCAAGGTGATGTCGTCGAACTGGGGCGCATCGCCCACGAATTTGTGGATTTCTGACATCAGCGCGTCCTGCATCTCCTGGGTTGAGCGCTCGCGATGGTGCAGTACCGTATCTGCCAGCCGGGGTTCGCCGAAAAAATCACCCTGTCCGTTTTCTGCGTCCGTGACGCCATCGGTATATAAAACCAGCGAATCACCTGGATGAAGGTGAATCGTTTTTTGCTCCCAGGCGGCATCTTCGAGCACGCCCAATACAATCCCGGTTCTGGTCAGTCTCTGTATTTCAATGTCGTTCTGAGCGCTGACCAGATAGGGCGGATTATGCCCGGCGTTGCAGTAGGTCAGTGTGCCGGCAGTTGAATCGAGGATGCCATAAAAAACACTGACAAACAGGTCTGCGCGGGTGTCTGCCATGATGCGGCGGTTGGCGGCGCCGAGAGCCAGTTCAGGTTGGGTATCATATTCGGCAGCATAGGTGCGGATGAGGGTCCGGCTGGCCGCCATATACAACGCGGCTCCCATCCCCTTGTCAGCCACGTCCGCGATCAATATACCAAACTTGCCATCTGGCAGAGGAACGAAGTCGTAAAAATCGCCAGAGGTTGAACGGGCTGGTTCCAACGTAACTGATAACTGCCATCCCGGGATCGTGGGAATGCTATCTGGCAGAAAGCTGGCTTGTATTTTGCCAGCCACAGCCATTTCCTGTTCGATCCTGTAGACCCTGGCCCTGTGCAGCGCTGACGCGATCTGTGCCGCAAGGGATTGTGCCGCGGGCAATAAATTGGGAATGGTCTCAGAACGCCAGCTTTGCGACAGAATGATTCCGCCAATTGTTTCAGTGCTATCTACATCAACAATAGGGGTTACTAGCAGCGCATCGCTGGTTGGTTTTTCTCCCCAGGGAAATTCTTCTCCGGGCAGAAAGTAGTGTGACTTAGATGTTGTGCTGATCCATTCCCAGGTCAACTCGCTGACCGGGAGGCGATCGATAGGAACAAGCGCGCCCTGAGCGAGGTGACTTAAAAGAGTCTGGGAGGGGAAAAGAGGATCTCGGTCTATCCGGATTAATATTGAGCTAAGGGGAAACATGTTGGAGATCTGTTCTTCCAATACATCCGGTAAAGTAGATGCGTCGGGGGGCGCGTTGAGTAAACGGCGCCCCAATTGTTCCAAATTCTCCAATTCGCGGGATCGCTGCTGGCTGCGCTCAACTGCCTGGCTCAAAGTATGGGCCAACAAGCTTGCCAGTAACAAGCTGGAGGCAAAAAATAGATACCCTCCGATCCCGTTTTGGGCGTACAATCCAGCCGCCAGGATCGCGAAAGGCCCGGCTAAAATTGGCCAGCCCAATGCAATCCCCCATGATCTGGTATATGCTTTTATTGAGTCTTTTTCCAATGGGGATATTCTGAGGCGTTCAAAAAAGAACAGAAAAGGTAACCAGACAAGCGCCGGAAGCAGCCACCAGATGAACGTGGCCAGAAGGGCGGGCAGAACACTGCCGAGAGTCAAGTCTGGCAGGGGAAAGGCGCTTCTGGGTGCGGCGCTTCCAGACCAATTGGCGTAAAGGGTTATTGCGATCAAACTGGTAAGGACTTCTACAAGGTTGAAGGTGAAATTCCGCGCGCAATTCCAGCGTCTCTCAACCGAAGGGTATTTCAGCCACCTGCGTATGTAATAGATCAGGCCATGGATAACAGCCAACCACAAGCCGCTGGGCCCGAATATCAATGCCGCAGACCAGATGATGATGGGCGAAAGAGAGGCTTGCCAGTCGGAATAGGTTCCTGGTTTGATCTCAACAAAGAAGTAAAAACCGAGTTGTTCAAAAGCAAAAAGCAGGACGAGAAGTAAGCCCAATGTAGGCCATTCCGCGCGTACCAGTGCCAGGTCAGTGACGGCGAGAAGCCATCCAAAACCTGCCAGTACCAATGGGGCTGTGTACACAAAGCCGGTGACATCAAACAAATGGGATACATAATCCAGGCCGCTTGCCTCTTCTATTTCGGGCCAAAGTCTCCTCGCAAAAATCTTCAGTCGCTTTTCCATGATCGCTTTTCTCCGGTCTGCCCGTACACTTTCCTCGTTATTGTATTTGTATTATACGACCGATGATGCGGATAGCCATGGCGGCACAAATTATGGAATTGATTTTGACGCTGAACTGGTAGTCGGTTTGGGATTTTTTCGTCCTGAAGGATGCGGGAAGAAAGCTTTCTTTGTTCTATTTTTACAACACTTCCATCCTCGGCCGGTACTGCAGGGCTTCGGCGAGGTGAGGGGGCTGGATGGTCTCGGAGCCGGCCAGGTCGGCGATGGTGCGGGACAGTTTGAGGATGCGGTGGTAGGCCCGGGCGGAGAGCTGGAGCTGGTTCATGGCGGTGCGCATCAGCTTGCGTCCGGTGTCATCGAGGGTGCAGAACTGGCGCAGCTCGGCGGGACGCATGTCGGCGTTGCAGGTGATGGCGTTGGGAAAAGGCAGCTCGCCTTTGAGGAAGCGCTGCCGCTGCAGCTCGCGGGCGGTTTCGACCCGCTCCTGAATGGTCTGAGAAGGTTCGCCAAGGCGGTCTTCGCTGAGCTTGGCATACTCGACCCGCGGCACCTGAATGTGGATGTCGATGCGGTCCAGCAGGGGGCCGGAGATGCGCTTCTGGTAGCGGGTAACGGTGGAGGGGGCGCAGGTGCAGGGTTTGACAGGGTCGCCGTGAAAGCCGCACGGGCAGGGGTTCATCGCGGCCACCAGCATGAAGTTGGCCGGGAAGGTCAGCGAGCCCTGGGCGCGGCTGATGGTGACGGTTTTATCTTCTATCGGCTGGCGGAGGACTTCCAGCACGCGGTGGCCAAACTCGGGCAGCTCATCGAGGAAGAGCACCCCGCGGTGGGCCAGCGAGACCTCGCCGGGGTGCGGCCAGTTGCCGCCGCCCACCAGTCCGGCGTGGGAGATGGTGTAGTGCGGGGCGCGGAAGGGGCGGTTCTGGATGAGGGGCACGCCCGGGGGAAGCTGGTCGGAAACCGAGTAGATGCGGGTCACATCGAGGGCTTCGTCAATGGTCATGCGGGGCAGGATGGCGGGCAGGGCGCGGGCCAGGAGGGTCTTGCCGGAGCCGGGCGGCCCGATCATCAGGACATTGTGCCCGCCGGCCGCGGCCACTTCCAGAGCGCGTTTGACGTGTTCCTGGCCCTTGATCTCCTGGAAATCGGTCTGGATGGTGAGTTCCTGCGGTTCCACCTCGCTGCCAGGGTGGGGGGCGATCAATTCCATCCCGGTCAGGTGGAGGTAAAGCTCGTTCAGTGAAGCGGCCGGGAGCACCTCCAGGTCGGGGATCAGGGCGGCTTCACCGGCGTCTTCGGTGGGGACGATGATGCGGTGGAAACCCTCCTCGCGGGCGGTGGCGGCCATGGGCAGCACGCCGCGCACATGGCGCAGGCTGCCATCCAGCGACAGCTCGCCGATCACCAGGGTATCTTCGAGGGCTTCCGGAGGGATCTGCTCACCGGCCACCAGCACGCCCAGGGCAATCGGGAGGTCATAGGAAGGGCCTTCTTTGCGGACCGAGGCGGGAGCCAGGTTGACGGTAACCCGTTTGCGGGGGTACGCCAGCCCGGCGTTCTTGATGGCGGATTGGACGCGCTCGCGGCTTTCCTGCACGGCGGTGTCGGGCAGGCCGACGATGACCATCGACGGCAACCCCGGGGAGAAATCGACTTCAACTTCGATGATTCTCCCTTCCAATCCAATCACGGCGCAGGCTTTGATGTTCGCGAGCATGGTTCTAGTTTAGTTTCGGTACGGTAAAAAGTCAAACGGGTTTGGAATTTTATACCCGATTTTATTACAGAAATACATCTGCTTTGGGAGAATTATCTACAGCCTGGCCAGGGGGTGTATCTCGCAGCAACGACCGGATAGAACCTGGCGGCTTCAGCCACCCGGGTGGAAGAATATCCTAAAACCGATGCCTGGTTCTCAAATGGGACGAGTGGGGATTCGGGTTAAATAGATGGGTAAATCAGTACATAACCTGGATAGATTGAGTCAGTATGTTCAGTCAGCTGGTTAATGGTGGGTGTGAATAGTTCAATGATGATGGATTGGGAAACCCTAATATTTTCATCTTAAAGAGGAGGCCCTACCAGTGATAAGACGTCGTCTGTGGCTTCCCCAGATCGCGACCAGATTGGGCCATAGGATCCAGGATATATAAGCTATCGTAGTATTGAGAAAACTGAGCCCGATAGATATCAACCATCCAATAGAAATAATGAGCCATACTTGTGATGTAATGGTCAGGACGCGCGGGTCTGAGTTGTTGGCAAATTGCTTGTGTTTTTTAACCACGTAACCCCAAAAACCCCACGTGCTCAAAGCATGAAAAAAGCTGTTTGCTGAAAAACAAGCCACGGCCAATTTTTCGCCTGGAAAACGTCCAACGATAGCGCTGCTGGCAGGTATCAGGGTGATGAATAACAAACCGAGCATAGTTAGCCACAACATGGTTGTGTCTGCGTCTGTGATGCGGCGGAACGTCTGTTGATGGACAACCCAGTGATTGGCAATCGAATAAAAGGCAATGAGATAGATGTACAGGCGCGGTAACATTTCCAAAAGACCCGTGGAGAGATTGGATAAACCCTCTTCTGGTGGGCGCAATTCCAACACCAGCAAGGTCATCGTGATGGCAAAAACCCCATCTACTAAAAAAGTCAAGCGTTCGAGATTGACATAGCTGTGCGTTTCAATTGTGCTTGAAGTTTTTCTTTTCATCTTTAACTCCGTTCGGGTATCAGGTGATTTGGTATCAGCGATTTTGTCGAAAACAGGCTTCTGCAACCTGACTGATATCTGACACACAATCACGCAGAGCCTGTCCTGTTATGTGTGGGAAGATCATCTCCAGGTTCAGTTCCCGGATATCCTCCGAGGTAATTCAGGCGCTCTGATCATTAGCGGAGTTAGACAGATGGAGCGGGGCGTGGTTGCCACAGTCGGTGAGCCCTGGGAGAAATCAACTATTACCTTAAATGATCCTTCCCTCTCGTCTGATCACTGCGCAGGCCTTGATGTTCATGTGTATTTTTTAGTTTAAATACGGACGGATAAGAAGTCAAGCCGGTCCCGTTTTTGATTTCAGAAGCATACCAGCTTTGGGAGAATTCTCTCCAACCTATTGAGGAGGGCTTGGTGTGTGCCGGGATCCGGCATTTTCCGCATTTTCCGGCCTGCGGAGGCGGAAATAGAAAGCGCGCAAGAAGTGCTTGATGTTGACCCGCTGGAGAGCGCCTGCGGGGTGAGCGTAATGCCATCCCATCCGGACTGCGAGCACCGAACATCCACTTTCAGCGTGCCGCTGAATTCTGTAAAATAGAATCAGCATTCGGTTTTGCGCCATGTGAGGTGATAACCATGAAACCTGAAATTAATGGATGTGTTTTTGGCAGCATGACCATTGAGGGAATCCAATACGGGCATGATATTCATATTGGGTTGGACGGCAAGGTAAAAAAGCGCAAGAAAAAATTGTCCAAGGCGATCTATGGGACCTCCCACATTATCTCGCTGGAGGAAGCGCGGCACACTTATGAGGAAGGCGCAGAGAAGCTGATCGTCGGGACGGGGCAGTATGATCAGGTCCGGCTTTCTGAGGAAGCGGAACAATTTTTCAAGGAGAAAGGGCTGCCGGTCCAGCTCTTACCGGTCCAGGAGGCGCTGCGGGCATGGAACAAAGCAAAGGGCGCGGTGATCGGGTTGTTCCATGTGACCTGCTGAGCTGGAAAAGTACCGCCCGCCGGGTCCCGGCGGGCGGTTTTTCATCGGTACGCGTTACAGCAAGATCAATCGGTATCCACCCGGATCACCGTCAGGCCATACATGACGGGGGCGGCTGGGTTGTTGTGGGAGACTGCTCCCAGATATTTCGTGCCGGCATCCAGGCCAGACCAACCCACCGTGACCGGTTCGGTCGCGGCCAGGGCCGCGGTGGTTGGGGCAGTGAGGG
>ENA-ORXD01002941-ORXD01002941.1-sediment-metagenome-genome-assembly--contig:-NODE-2941-length-10483-cov-2.087353_pt1 | contig 10483 bp, 8 predicted proteins | sample MGYA00237862_ERZ511471 | MGnify/ENA metagenome assembly ERZ511471 | reverse complement strand
TTCCCCGGTGGAAAGCACACCGGCGATTGCGAAGCCGGTTCCGGGCCCCGTCCGAACGTTGACGGCCCCACTTGATGTGGCATAGGCCCCCGTCTGGCTCGTGTGGGCATGCCCCGGCTGGGTCTCTAATGCGCTCGCCGTGCCCGCCGGTATGACTGTCAAGACCAGCAGAGCGGCAACGAGCATGATGCTGAAAAAAGGAACACCTCGCGCTTTTACTCTCGGCATCGAGTTACCTCCCGTGCACATGTATTATGCCGGACATGAAAGGTCGAACATGATCGCTACAGTGCAGTGTACGTTGGATCAGCACGTGACGCAACAGTACGAGAGGAATAGTGGGGCGTGGCGCGAAGCGGATAGAGCAACAAAAAAGCCATCTCATCACATAGCGACGAAATGACTTGTTTCGTGATCATCATATTGCATGAAAGTGCCCTGGAGAGGACTCGAACCTCCACGCCCGTAAGGGCACAGGCCCTCAACCTGCCGCGTATGCCAATTCCGCCACCAGGGCTGTTGAGGACATTATACACAGCCGTCTAGAGATGTCAATGGTTGGCGCCCAAGTCCTCCACGGCGTACAATCAACCATCAACACGTCTTCGAGATCAGCACTTCTATCAGAACAAGGTACGACCATGCGAATTGTATTAGACGCGATGGGCAGCGATGAGAATCCGGCCCCGGATGTGGAAGGCGCGGTGTTGGCGGCGCACGAGTTTGGAATGACGATTGTCCTCGTGGGAGACCAGGACCAGATCAAACGCGAGCTGGACAACCACGACACAGCAGGGCTCCCACTCGAGATCGTGCACGCCGGGCAGAAGGTCACCATGGAGGACAAACCGGGCGAGGTGGGACGAGCCAAACCCGAGTCATCCATGCACGTCGGGATGCGCCTCGTCAAGGAACGACAAGCGGACGCCTTCGTAACGGTGGGAAACACCGGCGCAGCTCTGTCAATCGCCACGCTCCACACCCTCAAACGCATTCCCGGTGTTTCCCGACCGGCGCTGTCGACCATTCTGACCCTGCAAGGCAAGGCCATGATTCTGCTCGACATCGGGGCGAATGCGGACTGCCGGCCCGAATGGTTGGTCCAGTTCGGCGTGATGGGCAGCATCTATGCCGAGCGCGCACTCAGCAGGAAGAATCCATCCGTGGCCCTGCTCTCGATCGGAGAAGAAGCGGGCAAAGGGAGCACACTGGTCAAAGAGGCGGCGGAACTCTTGCAGTCCTGTGGGGTTAACTTCATTGGCAATGTCGAGCCAAAGGAGATTCTCGCCGGCACTGCCGATGTGGTGGTCATGGACGGGTTCTCGGGCAACGTGCTGATCAAGTCGATGGAAGCGCTGGGCAACACACTCTTCGGGCTCATTCGTTCGGAGATCAAGGCGGACTGGCGATCAGCCATCGGCGGCTTGCTCGCCAAACCGGCCCTCAAGCGTGTTTACCGCGCAGTCGACCCCTTCGAAGTTGGGGGAGCCCCGTTGCTAGGAGTCGATGGTGTGGTTATCATTGGGCATGGGCGATCCAATGCCTATGCCGTCAAGAACGCGATTCGGCAGGCGCAGTATGCTGCGTCGGGCCACATTGTCGAAGCTATACGAGATGGCCTTTCGTCCACCATCACACGTGATGATTCACTGCCCGAGAGCAGTCACTAACTAACAGCAAAGGAAATCAGAGATGGATTTCATGCGCAATGGTTTTCCACGTGTCGTCGTAACAGGTATGGGTGCCGTGACGCCGTTGGGCCGCCTGCCAAATTTCTGGGAAAAGCTCAAGGCTGGCGTGTCGGGCGTGCGGCGCATCCAGAGTTTCGACCCCTCTCACTTAGAGGTACAGATCGCGGCAGAGGTAATCGATTTCGACCCGAACGAATTCATTGATCCTAAGGAAGCCCGGCGTATGGGCAGGCCGGCCCAGTTTGCGGTTACGGCAGCGATGGACGCGCTCAACGACGCGGGCCTGACAGTTGAGGATATTGAGGCAATCGGCGAACGTGTCGCCGTGGACTTCGGCTCATCCCTGGGCGGGCACGACCTGGCCCAGCAGGCATCGTTCAATTTTCGCACCACCGGGCGGCGCCCTGGGCCGTTCTCTCTCATCAACTCCATCCCCAACATCCCCGCGCACTACATCAGCCGGATAACCGGGGCGCTAGGCCCCCTGGTGTGCATCTCGGCGGCGTGCGCGTCAGGCACGCACAGCATTGGCGATGGCGTCGAGCTGATCCGGCGTGGTCGTGCAGATATGGTCTTTACCGGTGGCGTTGAGGCGATGATCCTCGATTACGGCATCGCCGGGTTCATTTCGATGACCGCGAGGCGGCCGTTTTCCGGGTGGACGGCAAATTGGATATTCGAGCCGCCGGTCTCCACGCCGATCTCCCGGATGATGGCCATCGCCGCATCCCGCAGCCGCTGGTACTCCTTGTCGCTCAGGGTCTGCGCCGGAGCCACGGTAATGCTGTCCCCGGTGTGAACTCCCATGGGATCAAAATTCTCGATGGAACAGATGATGACGACATTGTCTTTGAGGTCCCGCATCACCTCGAGTTCAAACTCTTTCCAGCCGATGACCGATTCTTCAATCATGATCTCATGAATCAAGGAAAGCTCAACGCCCAAGGCCGCCAGGCGTTCAAACTCTTCCATATTAAAGGCGATGCCTCCGCCCGTGCCCCCCAGGGTGAAACTGGGCCGGATGACCGCGGGCAAGCCGATGCTCTTGATCACCTCCCTTGCCTCCTCCAGGGTATGGGCAAAGCCGCTCCGGGGAACTTCCAATCCGATCTTACGCATCGCTTCCTTAAAAAGCTCCCGGTCTTCCGCTTTTCGGATCGCCTCCTGATTGGCTCCGATCATCTCGACGCCGTATCTCTCCAGGATGCCCGTTTCGGCGACCTGAATCGCCGTGTTCAATCCCGTCTGCCCGCCCAGCGTAGGGAGTAGGGCCTGTGGTTTTTCCCGCTCGACGATCTTCGCCACAAACTCCGGCGTGACCGGTTCGATGTAGGTTCGATCCGCCATCTGGGGGTCGGTCATGATGGTCGCCGGGTTGGAATTGACGAGCACGACCTCAAACCCCTCTTCCCGCAGGGCCTTGCAGGCTTGGGTTCCGTAATAATCGAATTCGCAGGCCTGACTGATGATAATGGGGCCAGAGCCGATGATGAGAATTTTCTTGATATCCGTCCGTTTGGGCATAGGGTCCCTTTAAAAAATCCTAAACAAGCACAAAATTCAAAATCGTAATTTTCCAAAAAACCCTTTTTTTGAAATTGTATATGATTTGTTCAATCTGTTTCTCCTTTTGGCTGTTTTGAACCTTTGGATTTTCAATTTGTTTCGGATTTCGATATTCGAATTTCGGATTTATCAATTGAACCCTTCACTTCTTGGAGTCCCTCTCCATGAGGGTGATAAATTCATCGAACAGGTAAGAGGCATCGTGGGGCCCGGCGGAAGCCTCTGGATGGTACTGGACGGAGAAAATGGGGAGGCCCCGGTGACGCATCCCCTCCAAGCTCCGGTCATTGAGGTTGACGTGGGTCACCTCGATTTGCCCGGCAGGCAGCGAATCGCTATCCACGCAAAAACCGTGGTTCTGGGTGGTGATTTCAATCTTGCCATTGACCCGGTTCTTCACCGGCTGATTGGCTCCCCGGTGGCCGAATTTTAATTTATAGGTCTTTCCCCCCAGGGCCAGCCCCAATAACTGATGGCCCAAACAGATTCCAAAAATCGGCTTTCGGCCCAGACAGGCCCTGACCGTCTGAATCGCATAATCAAGGGCGGCGGGGTCTCCCGGTCCGTTGGAAAGGAAAAGCCCGTCCGGATTCAGCGCGAATATCGTTTCGGCAGAGGTCTGGGCCGGGACAACGTTGACTTGGCAACCCCGGCTGGCCAAGTGCCGAAGGATATTGTGTTTCATTCCGAAATCCATGGCCACAACTTTGTATCTCTTTCCCCCTGAACAATCGGCCGTTGCCCCTTTTCCCCATTCCCAAAGCCCGAGTCCGGGGCCTTTTTGATCTCCCTTACCCAGCGCCCATTCGTAGGGTTCTCGACAGGTCACGGCCCTTACCCAATCCATTCCTTCCATTCGAGGAGAGTGACGAGCCTTTTCGATCAAGGAGCGAGGGTTCAAATCCTCGGTGGATAGAATTCCCCGCATGGCCCCCGCTTCGCGAATATGCTTGGTGAGGGCCCGGGTATCCACTCCCTCCAGGGCTATAATCCCAAAACGCCTGATATATTCGCCCAGAGTTTCCTTGGCTCTCCAGTTACTGGGAAAAGGACAATTCTCTTTGACCACAAAGCCCTCTACGCAGGGACGCAGGGATTCGCAATCTTCTTCGTTCACCCCGTAATTCCCAATGAGGGGATAGGTCATGGTCACGATCTGCCCCTTGTAAGAAGGATCGGTCAGAACTTCCTGGTAACCGGTCATGGAGGTATTAAAGACAACCTCGCCGGTTCGCTCTCCGGACGCCCCAAACGACCAGCCGGTAAAAACTTTCCCGTCTTCCAGGGCCAGAAGGGCTTTCTGCCTTTCCGCAATCATCGATTCACCAGCTTTTTGACGAGTTCCAAATTTCTTCCCGTGGCTCCCCGCTGATTCCAAACCGCCTTTTTCCCTGCTTCCCCCCTCTGGCCCAACTCTTGAGGGTCATCCAGAAGGTTCAGGATCCGTTCCGCCAATTCTTCCGCACCCTGCACCATGATCCCCGCGCCCACGCCCTGCAGGAGTTGATGAGCATCTTGGAAATCTTCCATGGACGGGCCATAGAGAACCACTTTCCCCCAGGCGGCCGGTTCCAGAATATTTTGACCCCGCCGCGGAACCAGGCTCCCCCCGCAAAAAATGATCGTGCCCAGGCTGTACACTTTGAAAAGCTCGCCGAACGTATCCCAAAGGACGATCCGCTTTTCTTGCCGCCCGGCTTCCCCGATCCGGCTGCGGCGGATGAAATCCGGAAGGCCAAAACGGATCAGGAGTTGCTCAACCTTCGCACAGCGGTCCACATGACGCGGTACCAGGATCAGGTTGATCTCCGGGTAACGCTGACGGACCTTTAGAAAGGCTTGTAAGACCCCCTCTTCCTCCCCTTCATGCGTACTCCCGGCGATCAAAAAAAGTTCATCCTCCCGGGCGGCCAGGAGTTTCTTCATTTCCTCCTGATAATGCGGTTCCGCAGACTCTGCGGATTGGTCAAATTTGCAGTTGCCGTTCACCAAGACTTTCACAGGGTTCGCCCCCATGGCCACGATCCGTTCGGCGTCTTTCACCCGGATCATGGACAAAACCTCCAGGTCGTCCAGCACCGCCATCCAGAAAAATCGGGTTTTCCGATACCTGGAAAACGATCGGTCCGAGATCCGGCCATTGACGAGCATGGCCCGCCCCCCTTCTCTCCTGAGGGCCCGCAAGAAATTCGGCCAGAGCTCGGTCTCTGCTAGGACAAAGACATCCGGCCGGAGCCGGCGGAGGACTCGGCTGACAACCCAGGGTAAATCCAAGGGGAAATAGAAAGCGGCCGAGGCCTCCCCCACCCGTTCCCAGGCCATCTTTTGTCCACTTTCCGTACTGGTAGAGAGAAGCAGGCAGGCCTGCGGGTATTCCTTCCGAAGCTGCCGGATGAGGGGATGGATGGCCGCCACTTCCCCCAGGGATACGGCATGGATCCAGATTCTGGGGTTTCCCTCCGGAAGGCCGGTCACCCCCCTGGGAAGAAAACCCAATTTCTGGGCCAGGATTCTCCGCCCCTTGGAACGAAACAGCAGTTTACCGAAGATAAAAGGAAGTCCCGTTAGGCAAAATATCCCAAGGAGAAAGTTATAAAACGTATACACTGCGTGGCCGGGCCTTTAGCAGGCTGCTGAAAAACGCCCATCTGTCCGCCTCAGGCGGATTGCCCTCATCCTTCGTCGTTGCGGCGTACGAGCAAGTACGCCTCACTCCTCAGGATTTCGGGCGCTTTGCATCTGGGCATTTTTGATCAGCCTGAAATAAATGACTTTTTCAGCAAACTGTTAGGAGCCGCTCGGTTGGGCCAAGTTCCAAACCTTTATGGGCCTCAGCTCAAGCGGGCGACTTGTTTCCTCACTTTTTCCAAATCCTCAGGGGTATCGACTTCCTGAGAATCGAATTGCGTTATGACGACTTTGATGGGGACCCCATTCTCCAGGGCCCGTAATTGCTCCAGCGATTCCGCTTGCTCCAGGTCTCCCCGGGCCATCCGAGTAAATTTGTCCAAGAAGCCCCACTGATAGGCGTAGGGCCCTATATGCTTGTAGTACCGACGAAAGGATGAAGACGTTATGACATAAGGCAGGGGGGAACGGGAAAAATAGAGGGCAAATTTTTTCTCGGTGAAAACCACCTTGACGACATTGGGGTTGTTCACCTCCTTGGGAGAATGGATAGGGTGAACCAAAACCGCCATCGGCAGGGTTGGATCGTCCCGAAAGGGGGCCACAATCTCGTCGATCATTCCAGGCTCAAAAAGGGGTTGATCCCCCTGGATATTCACGATCAGGTCGGTTTCCTTGGCCTCCAGGATCTTCGCGGCTTCGGCGATCCGATCCGTCCCGGAAGGATGGACCGGCGACGTCTTCAAAGCCTCCCCCCCAAAATCCCGCACGCGTTCGAAGATACGATCATCATCCGTCGCCACCACCAGCCGATGGAGGGCCGGGGACCGCCGGGCACGCTCATAGACGTGCTGGATCAAAGGCTTACCGGCAATATCGGCCAAGACCTTGGCGGGAAGTCGGGTCGAGCCATACCTTGCGGGGATAACGCCGAAAACTCTCATCCATTTCCTTTCGCATTTTCGAGAACGACTGATCCCTCCGGTCTGGGATCAAAATTTACGATCCAGTGGACAATTCAGGGAGCAGCAAACGGCCATAAGCCTGCGGACCCATTTTCTCCTGAAGGTAGAAAAATGCAGTCGGATCCAATCTCTCCGGACGCAGCGGTAAAATTAAAGGACTTCCTTGGCCGCCTTCCGCACCCCGTCGATGGTTCGTTGGATCTGTTCCTCGCTCATGAGCACTGAGACGGGTAAGGCGATGGCCCGTTTGAGTAAAGTCTCCGATTTCGGCCAGGCATCGGAGCGGTGGGGAGGACAAAATTCCATCATGTGCTTCCAATTGCCGATGAAGTGCCAATTCATGGCGGAAGGAAGAATTTTCGTGTCGATCTTGGAATGCTGAAGAGATTCATTAAAAGCCTTGGCCTTTTGGGCCTTGGGCAGGAAGAAGATCAGCGTGTCCCCCCCATCCCCCGCCGGGTCGGGCTGATCGCGAAATTCGATCCCCGGAAGATCGGCGACTGCCTTCTTGATCCGGGTTTTATTTTTCCGTTGTTCGGCCAGGACGAAATCCAGTCGACCTAATTGGACCTTGCCCATGGCCCCCTGAACCTCGTTCATCCGGTAATTGAACCCGGTGATGCTATGGGAATCCTCTCCCCGGGGCACTTCCGGGTTATGTTCGTGCCCATGATCGTGGTAGTAGCGGGCCAGATTATAGAGCCGCTGGTCCTGGGTCACCAACATCCCTCCTTCGCCCGTAGTCAAGGTCTTCACATAATCGAAGCTGTACGTTCCCAAGGCCCCGATCGTCCCGGTTTTTTTCCCATGATAGCTCGACCCGCAAGCCTGACAGGAATCTTCCAGAACGGGAATCTTCTTCTCCCTCGCCAGCGCCATGATTTCATCCATCCGTGCGGGAACCCCGAGCATATGAACGGGAATGATGGCTTTGGTCTTGGCGGTTATTTTCGCCTCCAGGTCGTGGGGATCCAAGTTGAGGGATTGATCCACCTCGGCAACGACGGGAACCCCCCCCGCTTCCAAGATGGCTTCCACCGTAGCCACAAAGGTAAAAGCTTGGGTGATGATCTCGTCCCCTCTCTCGATCCGGAGGGCGGCCAGGGCCACGCGCAAGGCGGCCGATCCGGAAGAAACCCCCAACGCATATGGAACTCCCATATATTGGCTGAAGGCCTTCTCAAATTCCGCCACCCGGAAAATATTTTTTCTCTTCTCGTTGAACCCGTAACGAAACAAGACGCCCCGGTCGAAGACTTCCCCCACGGCCTCTTTTTCTTCTTTGCCGATCAATTCAGCTCCACCCATCTCGTGAACCTCCTCAAACCCGGTCGCCTAAAGGCATTTCGTTTCTTAGGAAATATTGTGTGGACATTGCCTAAAAAAGTTTTTGAACAAAGGGTTTTAGAAAAATTCCAAAACCCAAATACGAAATCATAAACAAATACCACGATTCAAAACATAAATGCCCCAAAAAAATCGAGAATGATTCAATTGATTAATCTCTCATCAGTGTGGAGCATTGGAAAATTTGAATTTTGTATTAGTTGAAAATAGCCTTTAAATCCCCCCAACCCCCCTTTCAAAAAGGGCGAGGCGAATTTTCATGGTTCGCGGGTGACGAACCCGTCATGTAAAATTTGTTTCGAGTTTCGATATTCGGATTTCGAATTTCCCCATTCTTCTTTTTGATTCTGCCGCATCCACCTTCCAGATTTTCGGATCTTCGCCAGCAGGGCCGATTGCGGATTTATCCGGCTCCTTTGCCCCTCCGCCGGTCCCCTTCGAATCCTCGAGTGCTCTTGCCTCCTTCCGCGTTTGCTTGGTTATCTCGTTGCGTCCGGATAAACTCCTCTACCCGCCGCTGGGCCTCCGGATTCAGGTTTAAAAATTTGACCCCCATGCCCCGGCGCAAATTCTTACTCTCCTTGCCGTATTTATTGGTCCAGACCACTTTACAGCTGACGTCAATCGGTTCCTTCTGATCCGACATGTGTAGTTTCAGGATGAACTGTTCTCCCAGGTCCAAGGGATTATTTGTCCGGATGAATACCCCTCCGCTGCTGAGATCATCGGCAAAACCTAGGGAGTCGTCCTTGAATTCAACCCGCAAAACCCCATCGACCCGATCATCCTTGCGAAGATTCTTGGCCTCAGGGGCCGTTTCCTTCTTGCCCGCTTCCGCCTCCTCCTTTTTCCCTCCCTGCTCTTCAACCGCAAATTTTTCTTCCGGCTTCGGGGGCATCAAGCTCACGATGTGCTCCTCGATCCGCCGTCTCTCTTCTTCGGATAGATTCTGCAACTGTTTTAGGATGTCATCGAGGTATTTTTCATAACTCTTTCGAAAGCTGACCGCTTTATTCATTTCATCCTGCAAATAGGCGTTTTCAATGGCCAGGGAGGCAAAATTGCCTAGAATGGAAAGGATCTGTTGATCTTTCTCGTTAAAGGGGCGGGTTTCATTGATCAAGGTCAAGCTCAAGGCTCCGATGGGTTTCCCCTGGGAGGAGAGAGGAAAGCTCATGAGCGAGGTGATCTTTCGGTCCCGATCCCCATATTTGAAAAATTCCGAAAAATCCTTCGGCTCCCGGAGCAAGAAGGCCCTTTTCTGCTTTACGACTTTCCGGGCGATCTCTTTTTCCTCAAAGAGACCCACGGTTTCATCGCGCGTATCGGGAACCATGGTGACCAAGGTTTTTAAAATTCCATCCTTTCCGTCCATCAAAAAGATCGTCGCTCGGTTGGCTTTCAGGCATTTGTGAGATTCGCGGGCAACCGATTCCAGGATGCCGAACAGATCTTTGCGCGCCGCAATCATGGAGCTGATCTGGTAGAAGGCGGTCAGGTCCTCCAAAGAGGTCGCCACCGTCGGCGCCGGGCCGCGGTCTGGCACGCTCTCTGGTCGAAACCGGCGAACCGATCTTCGCTGCACCAAGATGTACGCGACGACCCCGAGGATAAGAACAAGGGCGATCGCGATATAGATATAAGTATCGAAAAAAGGCAAACCCTGAAACATTCAATCCCCTGGTGCAGAAGGGCATTAAAGAATTTCTTAAATCATACCACTCGCTTTCCGAGAAGACAACCCCCCAGGCGCTTTTTAAGACCCCGAAAATCAAAAGGAAACAGCGGAGTCCCGAGTTTTTTGCATCATAATCGAAACCCTCCCCAGTGTCAAAAACTATTCTTCTCCGGAGAAACTGAAAGAAGGAAGGCGCGATTGTAGAAACAAGGGAAGAAACCACTTGCATTCAGGGTCCTCTTTCAACGGTCCGGGTCAGAGCAAAAGCCGCAGACCGAAACATCCGTCCCTCTCGGGCAGGGGGGGGCAAGCCCCCCCTTTTTCATTATTCAGCTGTCCGCGATCAACGGTCAGCAATCAGCCAAGGTCATTATTTTTATTCGTCCTTTGCGGAAAACCGCAAGCTGATCGCTGGGAGCTCCATCCGGAAACGAGCTAAAGCACCGGCAGATATTTTTCCAGTTCATAGGAGGTGATCTGAATGCGATAGCGGTCCCACTCCATCTTTTTATTTTCGATAAAATGGTTAAAGACGTGGTCTCCCAAAGCTTCCCTCACAACTCTGCTTTTTTCCGTGTGTTGGATTGCCTCCAGAAGGCTTCCGGGAA
>ENA-ORXD01002940-ORXD01002940.1-sediment-metagenome-genome-assembly--contig:-NODE-2940-length-10484-cov-7.795138_pt1 | contig 10484 bp, 11 predicted proteins | sample MGYA00237862_ERZ511471 | MGnify/ENA metagenome assembly ERZ511471 | reverse complement strand
AAACGGTATGCGTTCACCAAGAAGTATGAAAAGCTCCTCTTTTCCACGGCAATTGGTGCCTATATCCTTGCCCTCGTCCTCTCATGGCTCTACGGTCCAGTTGTGGTGTTAATCTCTGCAATCCCCTTGATCAGCGGGCTAATCTACAGCACCCCGATCTTTCCCCGGGGATTTCCCTACCGTAGGCTGAAAGAGATCCCCGTCGCAAAGAGTCTCCTTGTTGCCGTAGCCTGGGCCCTGCCCCCTGCCCTGCTCCCGGTCTATATCGCCGGGGCCCTCCCGGGAATGATTACCCTCGCCGTCATCCTCTTCTTCTTCTCCCTGGTCTTCATCAATACCGTTCTCTTTGACATGAGGGATGTTGAAGGAGATCGGATCACCGGGGTCAGGACCATTCCGGTCTGCATTGGAATACCCAATACGACGCGGCTTTTGACGCTGGTGAACGTTATTTTCGGGGCTTCGGTGGTGTTCCTGCTCTGGGGGGATATCCCGCTGATGTACCTGGTGCTGATCATTGCCGGGATTTTTTATGCCCAATGGTATATCCGCAACTACCAGCAGATCAGCCAGAGCAATCTGCTCTGCGACCTGATTGCAGACGGCCAGTTCATCGCGCTGGGCCTGTTCATGGTCTTCATCGTGGCAGTTTCAGCGGCCTTCACCTTGCCCCCTATCCCCATGGTATGATAAAACACGAAAACTGCGGCCCGTGGTGTCACGGAAAATATCTATAATTTCCCCCGATTCAATCCATGTTCATGAAAGCGGTCTGGATATTAACAATAATAATATGTGTTCTTTTATTCTCCGTCTCTGTCGAAACAGCAGCCGATGATGATTGCGGGTGCGGTGATGATTCTGGGTGGGGAGAACCCGGGTCGAATGACGGCAGATGGGATACCGGCTGGTCTCAAGATTCTGGAGATACCACCGACGGGACGGACAGCTCATGCGATACCGGCACAGATTCCGGAAGCACCAGTGATGCCGATAAGGGAACCGACAGCGGGTATGGAAACGATGATACTAGCACTGCCGATGATTCCGGGAGCGAGGGGGATTCCGGAAGCAGCAGTCTCTCTTCTTCCAGTGGAGGTTTAGTTGAAGAAGCTATACTCCGGCGGATGAAGGGAGACGATCTGTTCGAAAATGGGCTCTACAGCGAATCGCTCGAGGCCTATGAGAAAGCCATCAGCTACGATCCCTACGCCCTGAAGTCATGGATCGGCAAAGGTCAGGTTCTCCTTGCCTTGGCCCGGCCTGCCGGAGCAGCGGATGCGTTCGAGCGGGCAATCCACCTTGACCCCGGAAACGCCGCGACCTACGTTCAGCTCGGGGATGCCCTGGCAGCAGGAGGAGAGTATGTGCAGGCCGTGGAGAATTATCTCAAGGCTCTGGCCATGAACCCGAACCTCCCGGGTGTGGAGGAGAAAATCGCTGACACAGAGGCGGCCGTGGTTAAGGCGGGGCAGACGGAAGAGGCCACACCGGTGATCACCACTCCTCCCGAAGTTGAGGTAACATCGATGGAAACGGTCACCCTTCCAGGAGAAGACCGGCACCGGGACCATGGCCGTACCCGCCACCCATCAGGCCGGAATTCCTGGTTTCCCCAGTGGCATTCTTGCGCTCCTGATCTGCGTGGCATTCCTGGCATTCCGGAAAAAGTAACATACCTTTTCGAATGAGGGCGAGAGATGCACAACCTCCTTATTACCGGCGTCCCTGGGGTGGGCAAAACAACGTTCATCATCCGGCTTTCCGAAGCCCTGAAGGAGCTGCATCCGACCGGGTTCATCACTCAGGAGATCCGGGAATCCGGAACCAGGGTCGGATTCGAGATTATCGGCTTTGACGGGAGCAGACGCCTCCTTTCCCATGTCGATATCAGGAGCCGGTACCGCGTGGGAAAGTATGGTGTGGATATTGAGGGATTCGAGGAGTACCTGGCATCGCTCGATCTCGAAGGAACGGGGAAATATCCGGTCATCGTTGATGAGATCGGGAAGATGGAGTGCTATTCTCCCCTCTTCAGGGATATGATCACCAGGCTCCTTGAGAGCGACCGTCTCTTCATTGCTACCATTGCAAAGAAAGGCACACCGTTTATAGAATCGGTAAAAAAGCGGCAGGATATAATCCTGTTTGAGATTACCCGTGAGAACCGGGACCTGCTGCGCGAGCCGGTTCTCGAGATGATCCGTTCTTCTTCTGAGTAATCCCTTCTCAGGTCGCTTTTGGTGTCGGAATAACTATCAGCGGAGTGGTCGTGGGAAGGGGCGGGGTGGTCATCGTTGTCGGAGCCAGGGTCCCGGGTGATGGCTGGGGCATCGTGGGACTCGGAGTCACCGTCGGGGTGCCGGGAGTGGGTACCACGGGTGGCGAGACCGTACCGGTCACCGGCGGAGGCGATGGAACCGGAATGCTGACGGCCGGTGGCGGAGAAACCGGCGCCGCACCCGTCGTGGGAGCGGCCGTCGCAGGTGTTCCCGGTGCTGACGGCAGGGTGGCAGGACTGGACACGGGTGCCGCTGGGGCTGGTATAAAACCGCCGGAGACATTTCCAGCTGCCGTTTGCGGTGTCGCCACCGTACCGGGAACAGCCGTCGTTGCCGGTGCCGGCTGTCCTGTTCCGGGCACTCCTGCCGATTCATTTGCGGTGGCAGCCGGCGAGGGTGGGGTGGCAGGGGTGGTCGTCGCCTCTGAATCCCCGGGAGGGGCGATCAGGGGGCCGGAACATCCGGCGGTAAGGAGCAGCAGTACCGCCAGGCCGGCAAGGAGCATGAATCTCATCAGGAGCATCCTTGTCCCTCATGGTACATAATGGTCATCCCCGTGTTGTGATACCGGGGAGGTCACACCGGAAGGCATGAACCGCACGCTTATGACCATCGGGATACCATTTCTATACACGTAAATCCCGCCTGAATACCGGTATTCCCCTGCACTATGCCTGTTCCGCTCATCCTCGTTGTACACGGCCCCGAGGTCTTCGATGCCGGGGATGTTGCCGTTCTCATCGACCGGCTCTCTCCCTCCCGGATCATCGTAGCCGGGGTGATGGCCCGGACCGCTGCCGAGGAGTCCGGGATCCCCTGCGAGCAGGCCGGCCTTCCCCCGAGCATGGTGATCCGGGATCTGCCCCCGGAAACGGTCCTCGTCAACCATGGGAAAACCCCGGAGTCAGGGAGGATATTCGGGGAGATCGTTGCTTCACGCCTCGCCCCTCGGGGGCTCATCCAGCTTGAGGCCTCGAGCCGGATCCTCTACCTCTGGAACCGGGAACCCGATGCCCTGGCGAGAGATATCGCGGAGAAAACAGGGTATACCGTTGAGCCTGTCAGGGTAGCGGGGGTGCGGTATACCGCGGAACGAACCATCCGGGGATGTCTTCAGGGCGAGGCAGTCTACGTGAACGGGATCGTGATCGGACATGCCACTGGGCCGGAGGTGGTGATCAGGGAAGAGGAAGGGGCCATTATCCCGGTCTCCGGGATGCGGGCCAAAGGCCACGGGCTGGAGAAGCTGGCGGGGCAGCCGTTCTCCGACATCTCGCAGGTATGGTGCAAGAGCGGGGCCATCAGGACAATGCATCCGGCCCAACGGGAACCGCGGACGGGACCGGGCCGGGTGCTCTTCATCGACCATTGCGGCCACCGCATCTACGATAAGATCTCTCCCGGGATCTGCGGGATCGTCAGCGTGGGGGACGATACCACCGCTGTCTGTGGTCACATCGCCGTCCACCTCGGCATCCCTGTGCTGGGAATTGTGGACGGGGATGCAGACGGGATTGTGCCGGCATCGTATGCGAAAGGATCGATTATCGCAATGGCCGTCCGGGAGAGGGATGATGACATCGGCAGGGAAATTGAAGGGATGATACCGGGTGAGAATGTTATCTGGGAGGATATGGTGAAGCGGATCATCCGGTATCTCGGCTCCCGTGTGGAGATTATCCGGCCGGGACGGTGAGCCGGCAATGCTCTGTCCGGTCTGCAAGGGAAAGGGGCTCTGCGGGCTGGAACGCTGCCCGATCATCGCCCGGTTCTCGGCCAGAGCCACCACGACCCCGGTTACCGGATATTCCGGGTCAGCTCCGGCGGTCTTCATCAGGAGCTCAGGCTATCCCGCAGTCAGGGGAGGCCCGCTCCTCATCGGGGCCAGCAGACCCTGGCTGACTTTTCCTCTATTAGGCTCCGGGAAAACGATCCCCGCCCTGGCGCTGGTACCGCTCCCTGATAGAATTCAGGGTCTCGATCTCATCGATTGACTTGTCATCCCGCAGCCGGATGAACCGGGGGAACCGGAGGGCAAACCCGCTCTCGTAGTTCGGGCTCTTCTGGATCTCGGAGTAGCCAACCTCTATCACCACCCCGGGCTCGAAGCGCACCGCCTTGCCCTGCTGGCTGATTACCCGGTCTTTCAGGAGGGCATAGACCTCCTGGAGCTGCTCATCGGAAAAACCGGTCGCCACCTTGGAAAGCGGGATGAGTTCACCCCGCTCCTGGCAGGCGATGAGGAATGAACCGAAGAGGTGGGCCCGCTTCCCCTCTCCCCAGTCGGCACCGATGACCGCGAGGTCGAGCGTATCGACGTCGGGCTTTATCTTGATCCAGTTCTTCCCCCGCACTCCCGGGGTATAGGGCGATCCCGGCACCTTCAGCATCACCCCCTCATGACCGGCAGCGAGCGCATCCCGGTACATCCGGTCGATCTCTGATGTGTCGTCGCTTACGATCTGGGGAGCGAGGTGCTCCTTCAGCACCCTTTCGAGCTTTTTCCTGCGTTCGGAGAGGGGGAGATCGATCAGGGTCTCCCCGTCGAGGTAGAGCAGGTCGAAGACATTCGGGACCATCCGGATCTCTTCCCGGATCGACTCGATACCGTACTTCCTCCGAAACCTCCGGAGCACAGTCTGGAAAGGCATCGGTTTGCCTCCGGATATGGCGATGACCTCTCCATCGAAGATAACATCGTGGGTGGTGGCGGCCATCAGGAGCTCGGTCACATCGGGGAGGGCGGTGGTCACGTCTTCGAGTTTCCGGGAGTACATTTTGCAGTGCTCTCCCTTCTTATGGAACTGGAACCTGCTCCCGTCGTACTTGTACTCTGCAGCAATTACCCCGTTATCGGCAACCGCCCCCTCGATGGTTCCCTGTTGGGCGAGCATCATTCGCACCGGGTGGAAGAGCTCGATAGTGACCTCAAGGAGGCGGTCGCTCCCCTCCCGGGCAAGAAGAGCGACTTTCCCGAGGTCGTTGATGGCCTGGAAGGCGTGCTCGACAAGGGCCGCTTCGACCGAAAACGCCCGGGCGATGGCTTCCCTGACGTTCCCCTCACCGATACCAATCCGGAGATCCTCAAGCATGATCCTGGCGAGGTATCTCCCTTCGAGCGGCTTTGCATTGGTGAACAGCCGTCGCACCAGGAGCAGTTTCTCCCGCTGGGACTTCTTTCCCTCCGATGCAGCGATGGCCGAAAGATCCCGGTACACATCGGCGAGGGTCAGATCTTCGGAAAAGAAGGAGGTCTGCTCCTTCTGCACCAGGAGCTCCTCGACCGCCTGCCCCACGTCCCCGGTGCGGTTGATGACCTGCACCACGTCATCCCTCTGAATCCCTGCGACGTAGGCGACGCCCTCATACAGGAGGTTTGGCCCGATCCCGAGCTTCTCCGGGCTCCAGTCCGGAAAGATCCTCCCCATCACGAACCGGATAAAGATCGGGAGTTCGTCATCGGGGAGATCGGGGAGGACGCGGCTGATGATGCCGATCATCTCCAGCCGCCCGGAGATCCCTTCCAGCTGCTCGCAGATGCGGGCGAATTCCATAAAATCCATACACGGGCTCCCGTTTGAGAACAGCATTGGCGGGATCAGGGAATAAGGGTTCCCATCGGAGGGCGACTACAGCCGGATCCGTCGTGGCCACCCGGTGTCGGGCCCGGGATTCGAGGCGACCGCGACCTCGAGGTCCCCTGCAAAGAGACCCGCACATTCCTTCACGGTGGCCAGGGCTTTTTCGGGGGAATTGTTCACCTCGGAGAGGTGGGCGAGCATGATCTGGGTGATATCGGTGCAGCGGGTCCGGATGAAGGCGGCTGCATCGGGGTTTGACAGGTGACCCCGCCGTGATCGGATCCGCCGCTTCAGCATCTCGGGGTAGGGGCCGGTCCGGAGCATCTCGGGACAGTGGTTGCTCTCCAGCACGAGCCCCTCGCAGCGGGAGAGCCACCCCTCCATCGCCGTGGTGATCACCCCGGTATCGGTGCAGCAGCACAGCGACGTCCCGTTCTCCGAGATCCTGAAGCCGCAGGGCTCCTTTGCATCGTGGGAGACCGGGAAGGCCTCGACGGAAAAATTCCCGATCTCCCGAGGCTCCTCCCACCGGCACCGGACCAGGTCGACGGCGATCGTCCCTGACCCCCGGCAGCGGATGATCTCGTGGAGGGTTCCCCCGGTGGCGTAGACCGGGACCTTCAGCTGGCGGGCCAGCGCATAGGCTCCGCGGATATGATCGATGTGCTCGTGGGTGACCAGGATCCCCCGGATCTTCTCCTCCTGTCCGCCGGCATCCCGGAGCCGGGCCAGGATCTCACGCTTCGAGAGCCCGGCATCGACAAGGAGGGCCTCTTCGCCGCTCTCGACATAGAGACAGTTGCCGCTGCTCCCGCTGGCCAGTGCACTGCACTGCATCTGTAAAACGTATTGGCGGGCATGCGAGATAGTCATGCCGGAAGGGAAAAATGAGAGGTGGGCATTCCCCGGGAAGAAAGGTCAGGTCCACTGATACATAACGAACTTCCAGGGGTGTTCCCCACAACGGGAGAGCCGGGCCCCTGCAGGGATGGCCGGCAGGACGCCGGTTGGATCATGGACATAGAAACGGCCTTCCGGAAACCAGGATCACTCTCCTGATAGCACACGTTCGCTTGCACGATCTCACCACGGGTGGTCGCCGTGGTGCATACCGGGGATTAATCCAGTGCTGTTGTACCTGTCATCTGGCGAATAAGGGGGGGCAAATTTTGGTTATTCGAACCGCTCCACAACGTGAATGGCGGTGGCCTTGAAGGTGAATTCCGTCTCCTTCCCCAGCGCGAGACCCAGCTCTTCAAAGGACCTCCGGGTGATTACGGCCGTGACCCGGATACCGGCATCCACCTTCAGCCTCACCATCGGCCCGATGGGGATGACTTTGGTAATCCGACCGGCAAACACGTTCCGGGCACTGGTCCGGATGCTATCCTTCGCAATGAAGATGATATCTTCCGGGCGCATGAACAGGGTGACCGGGGTCCCGGGAGGAAGGGGGGAGACGGCAAGTATCAGAGAACCATCAATTTCGACGGTCGCGAGACCTTCCTCGTTTGCAACTATCCTGCCTTCAAGAATATTCTCGACCCCGACCATGTGAGCTACCGCCCGGTTCATCGGATGGTAGAAGATCTCCATCGACGTGCCGACCTGGCCGATCCGGCCATCGATGACCACGGCGATGCGATCGGCCAGCCGCTGCCCCTGCACCATGTCGTGGGTGGAGAGCACAACGGTGATCCCGAAGCGCTCCTTGAGTGCCGATATCAGGCGCTCAATCTTCTCGGTGGATACCGGGTCGAGATTGGCGGTCGGTTCATCGAGGAGGAGCACATCGGGTTTTGTGGCTACGGCCCGGGCAATGGCAACCCGCTGCATCTCGCCGCCGGAGAGGGTGCCGGCCTTCCGTCTCTCATACCCGCTCAGCCCTATCAGGTCCAGTGCTTCTGAGACCCGGGCGGTTATCTCCTGCTCATCCACGTTCCTGAAGCGGAGTCCCACTGCGATGTTGTCAAAGACGGACCCCCGGAGCGGGGCAGGTTTCTGGAAGACCATGCTCATCTTCCGCCGTACCGCGATCTTCTCCCGGTCCCGGAGAGTCGTGACATCGGTTCCATCAATCAGGATTCCTCCCGCTGTCGACCGTTCCAGCATGTCGATAAGGCGGAGAATGGTGGTCTTCCCGGATCCGCTCGGTCCGATGAAGGTGAAGATCTCGCCGTCCCTGATGGTGAACGACACCTCCTTCAGGACGTGCTTCTCACCGAAATTCATCACCACGTGGTCAAACTCGATCATGGCTGTCAGCGCTCCTGGACCAGGAAGAGGAATCCGGTAACAACCATGGCGATTGCCAGGAGGATGATGCCGAGCGCAATGGAGAGCGAGAGGTTACCCATCGAAGTCTCAAGGGCGATGGCGGTGGTCAGTACCCGGGTATAGCCCCGGATGTTACCGCCGATGATCATGGCAGCACCGACTTCCGATATCGCCCTGCCGAAGCCGAGAATGATACCGCCGAGGATGGCGAACCGGGCCTCCTTCACAAGGGTGGTGACCGTCTGGAACCCGGTTGCCCCGAGAGAGATCACGGTATCCTGTTTCGTCCGGCTCACTCCGGAGAGGGCGATCAGGGTCATGCCGACCATGAGCGGGATGATCAGAACCGTCTGTCCGATGACCATTCCGGTGGGGGTGAACATCAGCCCGAAGAACCCGAACGGGCCGGAGCGTGAGAGGAAGAGGAAGACGAGGAGTCCGGCGAGGACGGTGGGGAGGGCATAGAGGGTCTGGATGATGGTGATGAGCCCCCGTTTCCCCCCGAACTCCTTGAAATGGATGAATCCCCCGATGGGAATGGCAATCAGGGAGGCAATCAGGGTTGCCGAGAGGGAGATGAGCAGGGACCGGGCGGTGATCTCGATGACCTCTTCGTCCAGGGAGACGATCAACTGGATCGCCTGGACTATCCCCTCGGCGATCTCATTCATGGATGAGCTCCCTCGGCTGACGGCAGGTATCCGCTGGAATGATCACAGATGGTATTCAACAGTAATAATCAGATTTACGGAATAATTAATGATATCTGTTAATCTGTTGGTGTATCAGTTGGTTTTGTCAGTCCCGGGGCACCCTGCCGGTCAGCTCGGTGTAGATGGTCGGGCCGAGGATCCCCACCCCCTCAGCCGGGTACCGTTCCTTCAGGAGGGTCAGGTACCGTTCCGTACCTGCCGGGGTGGTCATGATCCCAACCCGTTCGGCCCTGGTGACCAGCGCTTCCTGCTCCATCATGGCGAAGTAGGGGAGGACATAGTAATGCGGGACATCGAGGAATTCTGCCAGCTTCCGCGTGGTGGGCAGCTTGATCCGGATTCCGGACTCAGAAAAGGTTACCGCTATTGCTTTTTCCTCAAAGAGGTGAATGCGGAGGACGGATTCGAAGATCAGGTCAATGGAGAGTGAAGTCATGGGGTCGTTGCTGCAATACTGATGGCTATGATGAAAGAAAAAGCCATGTGGTTGTGATTGATGTGCAAACGGGCGGAAAAAGGATTAGCGCTTCTGCTTCTCCTCGTCCGGGATCTCTTCAAGGTAGACAACTTCGGCGCCAACGTCCTTTGCGATCTGCTCGATCTCGAACTTCCGGAAGTGTGTCAGCTCGATCTGGACCTGCCCGCCGGTGACCGCAACGATCCTGTACATCGGCTGCCGGACCCCTGCCCGGACCTTCAACCGCTCTCTCACATAGATCTTCATCTCATGTACCTCTCAACCAACTGTAAACCATTTCATTTGTTATACCAACTGGTAGTGAGCATACTGTATTAACCATCAGGATTATAAATGTATGGGAGAAGGTCATGAAACGCGATCGTTTCGAGGTTGCAAACAAACTCCAGGGGGAGTCCCTTGTCAGGCGGGAGTTGATGGAGAGATACGAAGGCCGGCCGCAGATCCGGCTGATGCCCGACCTGAACGTGGTGAAGATCGGCGGGCACGGGATCATCGACTATGGAAGGGATATCCTCCTCCCGATCCTGGAGGAGATCGGGGACCTCTCGCTCCGGAACCAGATCCTGGTGGTGACCGGCGGGGGCGTCAGGGTCCGGCATATCCTGGATGTCGGCCTCGACCTTGGTATGCCCACCGGGATCCTGGCCGAGCTTGCCGGTAAGGTCAGCGAGCAGAACGCAATCATGGTGTCCACCCTGCTCTCACGGTGGCACGGAACCCGGATCCATACCGGGGACCTCCTCGACCTCCCTATGCTGATCAGCATCGGTGTCCTCCCCGTGACCCATGGGACACCCCCCTACGGTCTCTACGAACAGCCGGCAGAGATCGGGTCCATTCCTCCCCACCGGACCGATACCGGCGCATTCCTTGCTGCCGAGGTGCTCGGGGCAAAGAACCTGGTGCTGGTGAAGAACGTGGACGGCCTCTACACCACTAATCCCTTTACCCACCCGGACGCGGATCTCATTTCTGATATCACCGCCTCAGAACTCCTGGAGATGAACCTCGAGGATATGGTCCTCGAGCCAAAGGTTGTCGAGATGCTCCGGTACGCCAAGAACGTGCACGATGTCAAGATCGTGAACGGGCATGAACCCGGGAATATCCGGAAGGTTCTTTCCGGAGGCAAACCGGGGACCCTCATCAG
>ENA-ORXD01002939-ORXD01002939.1-sediment-metagenome-genome-assembly--contig:-NODE-2939-length-10488-cov-3.384689_pt1 | contig 10488 bp, 10 predicted proteins | sample MGYA00237862_ERZ511471 | MGnify/ENA metagenome assembly ERZ511471 | reverse complement strand
TTTCACGGCGTCATACAGGTAAGCGGCCAGTTCGTAGTGACTGCTGAAGCGCTTGCCGCTCTCGCCGATTCGCGCCTTGAGGGATTTCTGAAGACGCTCGAGGGCAATCTCACCGGAAAGGATCAACCCATTGAGCTCATCGAGTACGGCCAGTTCATCTTCCGTAAGGGTTCCATACTGGGTCTTGTATACGAGGTCGTGTTCCACCTCGGCCCAGGCGTGCATCAGGACGGAGGCCACCTGGACTTCGATGAGAACCCGGGCGCAGGGCTTCTCATCGTCCGAGAGATCGGAGCCTTTCAGCGTCACGTGGTAATGGGAGGCCGAGTATCCCGGGAAACGGCGTTTGTATTTCCGAACGGGCCGACCCCTGAAGGGGCTCTTCTTGCAGTCACGGACCTCGAAACGGCTCCGGAGGACCCGGTCGACTTCATCGCGGTCCGCCGGGAAATAGAGCGCGATCCTCACGCCGGCAAGATCTCGGATATCCCGGTAGACGGCACGGACCGAGCGATAGGGGCTGGCGGCGTTTCGCTCCTCGACCTTGTCCTTCAGGCGTTCTGGACGTTTGGCCCGGAAGGTGACGATCGCCCGGATTCCCCCCTGCTCCAGGGCAGACTCGCAGGTCTTCGCGCAGAGGCGCGACGCCTCCTGATAGACGTTGAATTTTCCCCTGTAATCCTCTAAGAATGCGCTGATGAGTTCCATGGCTCGCGGCACCCCGGGGGAACGATTCTGCGATTATTGTTTAGATATAACACAACCATTCCCGGGTGCACAATCGCTACGCACCGGGCAGAAAGAGGGCGCAAAGATATGCCTTGCATGCTGGGCGAAAATCCTGTCAACACGGTGCTATTCGATTTTGGGGGAGTTCTTGCCGATGAGGGGTTCCGGAACGGACTCGCCGCCATCGGGAAGCTGAGCGGGCTGGCCGAGGAGGACGTCATCGAGAAGGGCCACGATCTGGTTCTCCGGACGGGCTATGTCACGGGAAGGTCGGGGGAGGGACGTTGGTGGGACGCCCTGCGCAGCGAGGCACACGTCCGCGGAACGGATGAGACCCTGCGGCTCGAGATCCTCGATCGGTTCACGCTTCGCCCGTGGATGCTGGGCCTGGTGGATGAACTCAGGAACCAGGGCTTCACCGTGGGTGTCCTGAGCGACCAGACGAACTGGTTGGACGAACTCGACGGCAGGTTCCACCTCTACGGCCGTTTCGACTACATCCTCAACAGCTTCCACATGGGAAAGAGCAAGAACGATCCCTCGCATTTCGACGATGTTCTGAGACTGCTGAACAGGCCGGCACGGGAGGTGCTTTTCATCGACGACAATGCCGGCCATGTCGGCCGGGCTGTCGAAAGGGGTTGGAAGGCCATCCTGTACCGGGATCGCGAAGAGTTCCTGCAGGATCTGTCCGGGCAGCTGCCCTCGAACCTACCGTCATCTTCAGACAAGCGGTGAGCCCGGAGAAAAATCTGGATTCCTTTCGTCCGGACATGGTAGACTTCCACCAAATTTTCAGTACCGATTTACCCATCGCAGAGGCATCATGATCCCGAGATATTCACGCAAGGAAATGGAGTCTATCTGGAGTGCGCATAACCGCTTCCAGAAGTGGCTGGACATCGAGATTCTCGTCTGTGAGGCCCTGGCCCAGAAGGGGGAAATCCCCCGGAAGGCGCTCCGGACGATCCAGTCGAAGGCGCGCTTCGACGTCGAGCGCATCGACGAGATCGAGCAGACCGTCAAGCACGACGTGATCGCCTTCCTGACGAGCGTGGCGGAATTCGTCGGGCCCGATTCGCGCTTCATTCACATGGGGCTTACTTCCTCGGACATCCTCGACACGTCCCTTGCGCTGCTTTTGAAAGAGGCCGCGGACATTCTCCTGGCCGATATCGACAAGCTGCTGGCCATCCTGAAGAAAAAGGCCTTCCGGTACAAGAAGACCCTGATGATCGGACGAACCCACGGCATCCATGCCGAACCGGTCACCTTCGGCTTGAAAATGGCCATGTGGTATCAGGAAATGAAAAGAAACCGTGAGCGCCTGATCCGGGCGAGGGATGCCGTCGCCTGCGGCAAGATATCGGGAGCCGTAGGGACCTTTGCCTTCATCGACCCCTCCGTGGAGGAGTACGTCTGCCGGAAGCTGGGGCTCAAGCCGGAGCCGGTGGCCACCCAGATCGTTCAGCGCGACCGCCATGCAGAGTATTTCACGGTCCTCGCCCTGATCGCCTCTTCCCTGGAGAAGTTTGCCACCGAGATCCGTCACCTCCAACGCACCGAGGTGCGCGAGGCCGAGGAATATTTCTCGCCGGGCCAGAAAGGCTCCTCGGCGATGCCCCACAAGCGCAATCCCGTCCTTTCGGAAAATATCTCGGGACTCGCGCGGCTGATGAGGGGGTATGCCCTGGCGTCCATGGAAAACGTGGCCCTCTGGCACGAGCGCGACATCAGTCACTCCTCCGTCGAGCGGGTCATCGGCCCCGATGCGACGATCCTCATGGACTTCATGCTGAGCCGCTTCACGCGACTTGTCGACGAACTCGTTGTTTACCCCGAACGCATGCGGGAGAACCTCAACCTCACCCGGGGGATCATCTTCTCGCAGAAGGTTCTTTTGCAACTTGTGGAAAAGGGGATGACGCGAGAGCAGGCCTATGCCGTCGTACAGGAAAACGCCATGCGCGCATGGATGGAGTCAATCGAGTTCAAGGACCTGCTGCTCTCCGACCGGCGGGTGAAGCCGTATCTCGGTCCCAAGGAAATCGAAGGGGTATTCCGGCTGGAAAATTTCCTCGGCAATGTGGACTACATCTTCAAGAGAACCTTCGGGGGAAAACGATGAAGCGCCTGCTATGCAGCCTGATCCTGGTCGCACTCTTCGCATTTGCGGGGTGCACGACCATCAAGGAGTATGCCGACATCGCCCGCGACGAGGGCCCGTCGAAGGAATACCTCGGTGCGCTCAACCGCTGGACCCGCGACCGGATCGTCTACTCGGAGTTTGAGACCAAGACCCGGATTGCCGCAACCCTGAAGAGCCGTGAATTCGTCGAGGCCTACCGGAAGGAATATGCGAGAATTTATGCGGTGGGCGCTCCCGAGGCGAACAGGGCCCCCGAACTCCAGGTTCGAGCGGATGCCGAATTTCTCGAGTTCTATTTTTACGCCTTCGTCCCTGATCGGGATGCCAACGATTTTGCGAAGGCCAACTCCACCTGGAAGGTCTATCTCGTCGACGGGAAGGGCGGGGCGGTGAGTCCGGTCGACCTGCGGGAGATCGCGAAAGTGACGCCCGTCATGGAACAGTTCTTCCCCTACGTGAACCGATACCACGGGAAGTTCTACTCCCTTCGCTTCCCGGCACCGAAAACCGCCGCAGTCCCCGGTGCAAGGCCCGAGCCGGTCCGGCTCATCTTCACAAGCGTGCTGGCCAGAGTGGAACTGGAGTGGCGGTGAGCTTGAGGAAGAAGTTGCGAAGTTTGGAAGTTGAGAAATTCGGAAAAGCTCCCGGTCTATCGCCTTGATCCCAATTTGCCAGACTTCATAACTTGCTGCCTTCTGCATTTTACCGTCGTAAGATCGTGTCCCGGTGCCAGTACCGGTCGTCCCGATCGGGATAATCCAGGTTGTAGTGAAGCCCCCGGCTCTCCTTGCGCATCATGGCGCAGGCGACGATGAGATTCGCCACGACGGAGAGATTGCGCAGTTCGAGCAGATCCCGGGTGATTTTGAAGCTCCAGTAGTAATCGTGGATTTCCTGGCTGATGAGTTCCATTCTCTTTTGGGCCCGCTCCAGCCGTTTGTTCGACCTCACAATCCCCACGTAGTTCCACATGCAGCGGCGGATCTCGTCCCAGTTGTGCTCGATGACGATGGATTCATCGCTCTCCGTGGCCTGTCCCGACTGCCAGGGGGGAATCGGCAGATCCTCACCGGCTGCCTCGTGCATGCGCTCCCGGATGCGCTCACAGACCCTGTGTGCAAAAACAACGCACTCCAAAAGGGAATTGCTGGCCAGCCGGTTGGCCCCGTGCAGACCCGTACAGGCCACTTCGCCTGCCGCAAAGAGCCGGTCGATACTGGTTTCTCCATGGTCGTTCACCAACACGCCGCCGCAGAGATAATGGGCGGCAGGTACGACGGGGATCGGGTCCCGGGCCATGTCAATGCCGTAACGGAGGCAGCGGTTGTAAATGGTGGGGAATCGATCCATCAGATAACCGCGGTCGCGGTGGCTGATGTCGAGAACCACGCAGTCGTCGCCGGATTTCTTCAGTTCGATGTCGATGGCCCTTGCCACAACGTCCCTGGGCGCAAGGCTTGCGAGGGAGTGGTATTTTTCCATGAAGGGGACGCCGCTCTTGAGCTTCAGGACGCCGCCTTCGCCGCGGACGGCCTCGCTGATCAGGAAGGATTTGGCCTCGGGGTGGAAAAGGCAGGTCGGGTGAAACTGGATGAATTCCATGTTGGCGATGTGCGCCCCGGCGCGCCAAGCCATGGCGATGCCGTCACCCGTGGCGATGTCCGGATTGGTCGTGATGAGGTAGACTTTGCCCGCCCCTCCCGTTGCCAGGATCGTGAACCGCGACCGGAACGTGTAGATCCGGTCGTTCTCGATGTCAAAAACGTAGGCGCCCAGGCAGCGCTCCTGTTCTTCCCGGGGAATAGATTTGACGCCCAAAACCTTGGACTCGCGGATCAGGTCAATGGCGAGGAAGTTCTCGTAGATCCGGATATTCTCAATGGAGTGAACCCTGTCGATGAGGGCCCGCTCGATTTCTCTTCCGGTCGAATCGGCTGCGTGAAGGACCCTCCGCATGGAATGGCCTCCCTCTTTCCCGAGATCGAAGGACGAATCCGTCCCCCCTTTTCGGGAAAATTCGACACCCCATTGGATGAGTTCGGCGATCCGCTCGGGCCCCTCGCCCACGACGAAACGGACCACGTCTTCGCGGCAAAGTCCTGCGCCCGCTTTCAGGGTGTCCCCGATGTGCAGATCGAAGCTGTCCTCGGCGTCCATCACGGCCGCGATGCCGCCCTGGGCGTAGTTCGTCGACGACTCCGTGGTATTTTTCTTCGTGATGATGGCCACGGAACCGAAGCGGGATGCCTTGATCGCAAAGCTCAGACCCGCAAGGCCGCTTCCGATGACGAGAAAGTCTGTTTTGATCTCCATCGTTTCCCTGCCTTTCTTGCCACCTATATACGCGTTTCGGGCTTTAAATAAAAGGGTAAATGTGCTAGTGATATCACCGAAAAACAAAATACGGCATTTCAACAATGCCCCGATGCAAGGACGCCGAAATCCCGAGCAGAACAGGCCTGTAAAAGCCCCCGATCCTTAAACTTCCTCTGCCCCGGTGGGAGGAGAGACGAGGAAAGGGGCTTTACACAACGAGGGATGAGGGACACAGCAGATGGGCATTTTTGACGCACCAGGGAGGTGCGTCCCGGCGAGGAGCGATGTAGATCGGAGTCGCCTCCTTGAGGGATGCGCTCCCGGTCAAATGCGGGGACGAGTGTCATGCTTGTACTGGGTATCGAATCCTCCTGCGACGAGACGGCGGCGGCCGTGTTGCAGGATGGCAATAAATTATTGTCGAACGTCATCGCCTCGCAGATCCGGATTCACGAGAGGTATGGTGGTGTCGTTCCCGAGATCGCGTCCCGCAAGCACGTCGAGGTGATCGTTCCCGTCGTCCAGGAAGCCCTCGAACGAGCGGGGGTCACCCTCGATGCGATCGACGGCATTTCCGTCACGAGGGGGCCGGGCCTGGTGGGCTCCCTGCTCGTCGGCCTCTCCATGGCCAAGGCCCTGGCGTTGGCGCGCGATATTCCCTTCGTCGGGGTCAATCACTTGGAGGGCCACGTCGCGTCGGCCTTCCTTGCCGAAGAAGCACCGGCATTCCCCTTCGTTGCCCTCGTCGTCTCCGGCGGTCACACGAACATCTATGTCGTCGAGGATTTCGACAGGATGCGCCTCGTCGGGCAGACACGCGACGACGCGGCGGGCGAGGCTTTCGACAAGGCGGCAAAGCTTCTGGAGATCGGTTATCCCGGAGGCGTCGTCATTGACCGCCTGGCAAAAACGGGAAACACCTCGGCCGTGAGTTTTCCGAGATCCATGAAGGACAGCCTCGAGTTCAGTTTCAGCGGCGTCAAGACGGCGCTTCTGACGTACACAAAAAAGCTCGACAGGCCTCCGGCAGAGAGCGAAATCCCGGATATCGTGGCAAGCTACCAGGAAGCCATTGTGGACGTTCTTGTCGAGAAGACGCTTCGTGCGGCCGACATGCACTCCATCGGGCGGGTCGCCGTCGTCGGCGGAGTGGCTGCCAACAGCCGCTTGAGGACGCGATTTCATGAGGATGCCGAAAGGAAGGGAATCCGGGTCACCATTCCGCCACCCGTATTCTGCACGGACAATGCCGCGATGATTGCCGTCGTGGGCCATCATTTCCTTTCACGCGGAAGGAAAGACCCCTACGATCTGAATGCCCTTTCCCGCTGGCCGATCGACATGCAGGAGAACCACGCAAAAGAATGAAGCACGAAGACGAAAGGTCAAGGGGGAGCGTCCTCGATCCCGGTCGCGGCAAATGCGGGATCGGGGTCATCAGGACCGTCGGGTATTGATGACGATACGGGACAGGATCAACGTTTTCTACAACCGGTTCCTGAGCCTGAACGGGAAACCGGAGGAGATCGCCCTTGCCATGGCCATGGGCGTCTTCATCGGGATGACACCCACCATCCCGCTCCACACGGTCCTGGTCATGGTCAGCAGTCTCCTGTTCCGTCAGAATATCACGGCGGCCATGTTGGGAGCCACGATCATCTCGAACCCCCTCACGATCCCCTTTTTCTACCTGTCGGAATACGAACTTGGACGGTTCGTGCTGGGCATGACCGAAAGTCCCTTCGTCTTCACCGATTACGATGTCCGATCGATCCTGAGGATCGGCTGGAACATCCTTTTCCCGCTTCAGGTCGGCGGGCTGCTTCTGGCCTGTGCGTTCGCCGTGCCGTCGTATTTCATCACCCGTCATGCTGTCTTAAAGCTGAGAAACCGCAATGTCGAGCCCTCTGAGCCTTCTCCGTAAATACGGAATCAGGCCGCGCAAGCGGCTTGGCCAGTGTTTCCTCTGCGATCCGAACATCCTGGAGAAGATCGTCCGGATCGCCGGCGTGCGGGACACGGACACCATCGTGGAGATCGGTTCAGGCATCGGCGCCCTCACGGCCATGATCGCGCGCACGGCTCGCCGTGTCGTTGCACTGGAGGTGGATCGGTTCCTCGTGGAGGTCCTCCAAAAGGAACTCGGGGACTTCGAGAACGTCGAAATCGTCCACGCCGACGTACTCCAGTTCGACTTTTCGTCGGTTTGCGCCATCCCGATGCATGAAAGACGCAAGCAGAGGATCAAGGTCATCGGGAATGTCCCCTACAACCTCTCGAGTCAGATCGTGCTGAGGCTGCTCGAATACCGCGACTGCCTCGACCGGGTCGTCCTGATGCTCCAGCGCGAGGTGGCCGAGAGACTCGCGGCACCCCCCGGCACGAAGGACTACGGCCCCCTGTCCGTCTACGTGGCCCTCTTTACGGAGCCGACTCTGGAAAACAGAGTCCCTGCCGGCTGTTTTTACCCCAGGCCCGACGTGGAGTCCCGGGTCATCCGGCTGGATGTCCGGGACGAGCCTCTCTGCAGGGTCGACGACATGGATTTTTTCCGGCGTCTTGTGCGCAGCGCCTTCTCGAAGCGGAGAAAGACCCTCCTGAACAACCTCAAGTCCTCATCGCTTCCCATCACGGGCGATCAGATCGGCATTGCCCTGTCAACCCTCGGCATCGACGGGGTGCGTCGTGGCGAGACGCTTTCCGTCCATGAGTTTGCTGCCCTGAGCAATTTTCTCGGCAAGGCACAAAACCCTTGACAGCTCCACGGTCTTTTGCTATTAGGGGGCCGCACCGCTTGGATCCCCTTTTTGGGACTGGGACGGAGGGTTCATACCCGAGAAGTGTTCTGCTGTCACCAGCCTCCCGTCCTGCGCGGCGAGGCTTTTTGTATTTTGGGGGCATGGGCCATGATCGTCATCGAAAAAGCGAAGGATATGCAGCAGTTTTCGGAAGCCCTGAGGAACCAGGGTAAAAGGATCTCCTTCGTTCCGACGATGGGATATCTCCACCGGGGTCATCTCCGCCTGATGGAAGAGGGCCGGAAGCTCGGAGATTGCCTCGTGACGAGCATCTATGTCAACCCGACCCAATTCGGACCGGCGGAGGACCTGGCCAAGTACCCCCGGGATTTCGACATGGATTACAAACACTGCGAGGCAGTGGGCGTGGACGTGATCTATTACCCGTCGAACGACGAGATGTATCCGCCGCATTACCAGACCTACGTGGACCTGCAGGAGGTGACGCAAAACCTCTGCGGGCTTTCCAGGCCCGGCCACTTCCGCGGCGTGGCCACCGTCTGCGCGAAGCTCTTCAATCTGGTGAAGCCCCACGTAGCGGTCTTCGGGAAAAAGGACTTCCAGCAGCTCGTCGTCATCCGGCGGATGGTCACCGACCTGAACATGGATCTGGAGATCGTCGGCCTGGACACGGTCCGGGAAGCCGACGGGCTTGCCATGAGCTCCCGGAACATCTACCTGAAGCCCGAGGAGCGGGAATCGGCCCTGAGCCTCAGCCGGGGCCTGAAGATGGCCAAGGGGATGTACGACAAAGGCGAGCGGGACGCGACGGTGATCCTCGGCGCGGTCAGCCGCTTCATCGGCGGTCATCCCCACGCGAAGATCGACTACGTAAAGATCTGCGACACGACGACGATGAAGGACGTGTCCAGGCTCGACGGGGAAACCGTCATGGCTCTGGCCGTGCGGGTTGGGGGTGCCAGGCTTATCGACAACTACGTCTTCGGCGAGACGTTGAACGTATAGACGATCGGGGTGAAGGAAGAACACAAGGGAGAGAATGGGGGAACGGACATGCAGCGCATCATGCTCAAATCCAAGATCCACCGCGCAACGGTTACAGACGCCAACCTGAACTACGAGGGGAGCATCACCATCGACGAGGGCCTCATGAAATCGGCCGATCTCGTCTCCTTCGAAAAAGTGGCGATCTACAACGTTTCCAACGGCGAGCGCTTTTCCACCTACGTAATCAAAGGGAAGAAAGGCTCCGGCGTGATCTGCCTCAACGGTGCCGCGGCCCGGAAGGTCTCGAAGGGAGATCTCATCATCATCGCCAGCTACGTCATGGTGGGGGATGCCGAGGCCAAGGGGTGGGTGCCGAAGTGTGTCCACGTGGACGCGAAGAACAAGATGAAGAAATAGCGTCGGGGGAGATTCCTTCGCGGATCCGGGCAAAGTGTCTCGAACCTTTGCCCTTTTTTATTTGAGGATTGCCACCCCATGAAGCCGAAACTCAAAAACGTCCTTCTTGCCGGCCTCGCCGTCACGGTGCCCGTCGGACTGACGATTTACATCCTGATCTTCCTGATCGACCTCATGGATGGCCTGCTCCGGGTCATCCCGGCGGCGATCCATCCCGAAACGTTCCTGGGGTTTCGCATCCCCGGGCTGGGCGTCATCGCAACACTCATCCTGATCTTCATCGCCGGCCTGCTCGCAACGAGCTACGCGGGAGGGAGGCTCTTCCGTCTGGCCGAGTCACTCGTTGACCGGATTCCGCTGGTCCGCGGGATCTACCAGGCCATCAAACAGATTGTTCAGACCATGGTGAGCAAGGAAGGGCAGAGCTTCAAAAAGGTTGTTCTCGTCGAGTTTCCCCGGGTGGGTCTCTACACGGTGGCCTTCGTGACGGGAAACACGACCGGCGAGCTGCGGGACAAGACGGGCGGGCGATGCATCAACATCTTCGTCCCCACCACCCCGAACCCCACGTCGGGCTATTACATGATGGTATCCGAAGACAGCGTCACGACCCTGGAAATGTCCGTCGAGGAAGCCTTCAAGCTCATTATCTCGGGCGGAATGATTACTCCGGCGGAAAATAATTACCAGTTGAGAAACAGATGAAACTTTGTTAAATATACTCGTTTTTTATTTTCCGGCAAGAGCAGGACCGGGGATAAAGCCGAACGTAACCCCATAAACCATGGAGGGTAAATGCAGATCACATCGGAAAGCATCAAGGTGGGACATCCGGACGTTGTTGCTGATGCCATTGCCGCCAATATCATCGCCGCCATCCTCGACGAGGAGAAGAAGCTCGGGTTGACCGTCTACAACATGCCGCACTGCGGCCTCGAGGTGTTCCTCGGCAAGGGGTTCTGCGTGGTCGGTGGCGAAGTGGCAACCCGCGCCTACGTGGACGTGGAAAAGATCGTCCGCGACACGGTCCTCGGGATCGGATACAACGACTTCTGCCTGGGCCTCGACGGTGGCTCCATGGGCGTGCTGAACGCCATCATCCCTCAGTCCCCGGACATCAACATCGGCACC
>ENA-ORXD01002938-ORXD01002938.1-sediment-metagenome-genome-assembly--contig:-NODE-2938-length-10489-cov-2.872455_pt1 | contig 10489 bp, 7 predicted proteins | sample MGYA00237862_ERZ511471 | MGnify/ENA metagenome assembly ERZ511471 | reverse complement strand
CACATCCGGGCCGACTACGTGATCGTGGGAAGCCTCACCCAGCTCGGCAACCGCGTGAGCCTCGACGCCAAGGCCGTCACCGTGGAAACGGGCGCCGTGATCACCGGGCTTTTCACCCAGGGTGCGGGGATCGAGAACACGGGGTCCTTCGCGGCACAGCTCGCCCGTGAGATCCTCGCCAGGGTTTCCGGCAAACAGGTCATCGCCCGGATCAATCTGACGGGCAACCGCCGGATCGAGAGCACCGTCATCTACAACGTGATCAAGAGCGCGAAGGGGAAAATCTTCGCCGAGGAGGACCTCTCGTCCGACATCCGGGCCATCTACCGGACGGGCTACTTTACGGACGTGAAGGCCGATGTGACCGATGCCGCCGACGGGAAGGTGATCACCTTCCTGCTGGAGGAGCGCCCCTTCGTCAACGAGATCCGGATCAAGGGCAATGATGCCGTCAATTCCGACGACATCCGCGGGGTCCTCTCCTTCAAGGTCAAGCAGGCCTATAACCCTGAGCGCATCAAGGCCGACACGGACAAGATCAAGGCGCTCTACGACGACAAGGGCTACTACAATGCCGAGATCTCCTTCGCCACCGAGAAGGTCAGGGACCGGGACGTCAACGTCATCATCAGCATGGTCGAGGGCGATCGCCTCTACGTGAAGAGTATCGACTTCACGGGCAACCAGGCTTTCACGGACAAGGAGCTGAAGGACCTCCTGGAGACCTCCGAGTGGAGCCTCCTCTCCTGGCTGACGGATTCGGGCGTCCTCAAAAAGGAAAAGCTCCGCGACAGCCTCAACCGCGTCAAGGTCTTTTACATGAACAGCGGGTACATCCAGGCCCAGATCGGTGAGCCGGAGATCACCCACGACAAGAAGTGGATCTACATCCGCATCCCCGTCTCGGAGGGCAAGCAGTTCAAGGTCGGCAAGGTGGAGATCACCGGCGATGGCATCTCGGTGCCGAGACAGGAGCTCCTCGACAAACTGGCCATCACGAAGAAGGACTACTACGACCGGGAGGCCCTCTCGAAAGACCTCGAGTACCTGACGCGGATGACCCAGAACGACGGCTATGCCTACGCGGAGATCAATCCCCGCACGCAGACGAGGGAGGCCGAGCAGAAGGTCGACATCACCTTCGACATCAAGAAGGGCAACCTCGTCTACTTCAACCGGATCAACATCACCGGCAACACGAAGACCCGCGACAAGGTCATCCGCCGGCAGATGGACTTCACGGAAGGGGATCTCTACAACAGCGACAAGCTGAAGAACAGCTATGCCAGGCTCACCCGGCTCCGTTACTTCGAAGAGGTGAATTTCCAGACGGCCAAGGGTCTCGAGGAGAACCAGACGGACATCAACATCAGCGTCAAGGAGCGCCCCACGGGGCTCTTCTCGATCGGCGCCGGATACAGCGGCCAGGACGGCGCCATGATCATGGCCCAGACCGCCCAGCAGAACCTCTTCGGGCGGGGGCAGAGCCTGAGCCTCCAGACGGCCCTGGGGACGGAAAACAGCTCGATCGACCTGTCTTTCACGGAGCCTTATCTCTTCGACCTCCCCCTCTGGATGAAGGCGGACATCTGGAAAACCACCCGGGAGTATGACACGTACAACCTCGACACGGAGGGGCTTGGCGTCACCTTCGGCTATCCCGTCTGGGAAAAGGTCACCGGATATCTCGGCTACAGGCTGGCGGTAAACAACGTAAAGGACATCATGGTAACGGCCTCACAGACGATCAAGGACCAGGAGGGCGAGACGACCACGAGCGGGATCATGACGGCCCTGGCGCGGGACACGACGGATGACGCGATCTTCCCGACGACGGGCACGCGCAACCGGCTTGCCGCCGACTTCATGGGGGGCATCTTCGGCGGCGACAACGCTTACGGAAAATACAGCGGCTCCTCGTCGTGGTTCTTCGCGATCCCGCCCTTCGGCGCGGACCTCGTCTTTTCACCCCGTTTCCGCATCGGGTACATCCAGGCCTTCGAGGGCAAGGAGATCCCGGTCTACGAACGCTACATCCTCGGGGGGATCAACTCCCTGCGCGGCCTGAAGGACGTGGGGCCGCGCGACCCCGTGACGGGCGACATCCTCGGCGGCACGACGATGATGGTGTTCAACTTCGAACTGGTCTTTCCCCTCGTCAAGAACGCCGGCATGAAGGGGGTCGTCTTCTTCGACACGGGAAACGCCTGGGATTACAAGTACGACTTCGGGGACATGAGGAAGACGGCAGGCGCCGGAATCCGCTGGTACTCCCCCATCGGGCCGCTTCGCCTCGAGTGGGGCTACGTGCTGGACCGCAAGGAAGGGGAGCCGGCCTACCGCTGGGACTTCACCATCGGGTGGTTTATGTAAGCGCAGGTTCGAGGACCGAGGAGAGAGGCACGAGAAAAGACTCGGGACCTCCCGAGCCCGGACCGGACGAATCGCTTTTGATATCGAAAATAACTTTCAAGGAGAACGATAAAATGGAAAAACGTCTATGCATCATCGGCATCCTGGCTGTGGCGCTTGTTTTTGTTGTGGCGGGAACGGCTGTGGCCCAGAAGATCGGCTTCATCAACATGAGGCAGATCATCCACGAGTCCGACGCCGGCAAGAAGGCCGAGGCCGATTTCAAGAAGACCGTCGAGAAAAAGAAGGCCGATATCGCAAAGAAGGAGGGGGAGCTCAAGCAGCTCAAGGACGAGCTCGAGAAGCAGAAGTCCGTGCTCACGGCCGAGGCCTACCGCGACAAGGAGGCAGGCTACCAGGTCAAGTTCAGGGACTATCAGAGAATCGTCCAGGATGCCAACGAGGAGCTGGGCAAGAGAGAGCAGGCCATCACGGGAAAAATGATCCCCGAGATCCTCAGGGTCGTCGAACAGGTGGGAAAGCAGGGCAACTACGATGCCATTCTCGACCTCAACAATCCCATCATCGTCTATCATGACAAGGCGGACAACCTCACGAAGAAGATCATCGAGGAGTACAACAAGGGAGCCGGCAAGTCCGCCCCCGCCAAGGGAAAGAAGTAACGCATCGAGCCACGGCAGGTGACACCCATGGGGAAGACACTCTCCGAGATCGCCGCTTTACTCCAGGCAACCGTCGTCGGTGACGGCACCGTCGAGATCCGCGACATCAAGGGTCTCGACGAGGCCGGCGAGGGGGATCTCACGTTTCTGGCCAACCCGAAATACCGCAAGAAGATCGCCTCGACGGCGGCCTCGGCGATCCTGGTGTCCCAGCCGGTCGAAGGGACAGGAAAGAACTTCATCGTCGTAAAGGACCCCTACGCCGCGCTGGCACGCCTGCTTTCGCTCTTCTACCCCGAAGAGCGCGATTTCCAGGGGGTCAGTCCTGACGCCTTCGTCGATCCCGAAGCCATCGTGGAAGAAGGGGCGACGGTGTACGCGGGGGCTTTCGTGGGCAAGGGGGCCAAGATCGGCCGGGGCGCCGTTCTCTACCCCGGCGTCTACGTCGGCCCCGGGGCTGCGGTGGGCGAGGATTCCATCCTGTACCCCAACGTGACGGTCTATCGCCGCTGCCTCATCGGCCGGCGGGTCGTCCTTCATGCAGGGGTCGTCGTGGGAAGCGACGGATTCGGCTTTGCAAACCCCGGGGTCGAGAACCGCAAGGTCCCCCAGGTGGGGATCGTTCAGATCGACGACGATGTGGAGATCCAGGCCAACACGACGATCGACCGGGGCACCCTGGGAAAGACGTGGATCCAGCGCGGGACCAAGATCGACAACCTCGTCCAGATCGCCCACAACGTCGTGATCGGCGAGAATTCGATCATCGTGTCCCAGGTCGGCATCTCGGGAAGCACCCGGCTCGGCAAGCGCGTCATCATCGGCGGTCAGGCCGGGCTGGTGGGCCACATCCAGGTCGGTGACAACGTCATGATCGCGGCTCGGGCAGGCATCAACAAGGACATCCCCGCTTCGAGAATCATGTCCGGCACCCCGGCCATCCCGCATCAGGACTGGCTGAGGCTCAATGCCCACATCATGCGCCTTCCGGACATGCACAAGACGCTCACGAAGCTCGTCAAGCGGATCGAGGCGCTTGAGAAAAGCGGGTCACCGGGTTCCGGCAACGACAAGCAGGAAACGGACTGACACCCCCTGCCCGAACCCGAATCCCAATAGCACGAGGTAAAATCACATGAAGATCCACCCATCTGCCGTCATATCGCCCGAGGCAAAGCTCGACGAGGGCGTGGAAGTAGGTCCCTTCAGCGTCATCGGCCCCAGCGTAACGATCGGGAAGGGAACCGTCATCGGTTCCCATGTCGTCATCCAGAGCCACACGGACATCGGCGAGAACAACCGCATCTTCCAGTTCGCCAGCATCGGGGCCCCTCCGCAAGATCTGAAATACCGCGGGGAGGAGACGCGCGTCATCATCGGCAACAACAACACCGTCCGGGAGTTCGTGACCATCAACCGCTCCACCACGGCCGATATCGGCGTGACGAAGATCGGCAACAACAACCTCATCATGGCCTATTGTCACGTGGCCCACAACTGCCTGCTCGAGAACAACATTGTCATGGCCAATGCGGCCAACCTGGCCGGACACATCCACGTAGAGGACTTCGCCATCATCGGGGGGCTGACGGGCATCCACCAGTTCTCGCGGATCGGTCGCCACTGCATCATCGGCGGGGCCTCGGCGGTGACGAAGGATGTCCCGCCCTACGTGACGGCGGCGGGCAACTACGCGTCCCTCTACGGTCTCAACCTCATCGGCCTCAAGCGCAGGGGCTTTTCCGAGGAGACCATCACGGCCCTGAAGAAGGCCTACAAGATTTTCTTCCGCTCGTCGCTCACCGTGGCGAAGGCCATCGAGAAGGCCCGGGCCGAAGTGCCCGACCTGCCCGAGGTGAGAACCTTCGTGGAGTTCATCGAGAAGTCGAAGCGGGGCGTCACGCGCTGAAACAGGGCGACTCGCGACAGGCCCTGCTGATTGCCCCGGATTTCGGTCGTGCCTGATCAATGTGAAGTCAGGAAGGCAGGAAGCGCGGAAGAGCGGAGGGGATGAATTCTTTTTTTCCTCACTTCCTCTCTTCATAACTTCCGAGCTTCGTTTCCAAAGGCTGCAACGTTTCATGAGGTCTCGGAAAATCGATACGCTATGAGTAAACCGATAAGAGTGGGTGTGGTGGGGATCGGGCACCTCGGGAACTACCACCTCCAGAAATACCAGAAGCTGGAAAACGTCGAGATCGTGGGGGTCGCCGACGTCGACCGGTCGCGCTCGGACAGGGCCGCCGCCGCCTTCGGCTGCACGGCCTTCCCCGGCCACGGGGATCTCGTCGATCGGGTGGATGCCGTGAGCATCACCGTCCCCACCCGGGACCACCACGCCGTGGCGAAGGACTTTCTGGCTGCCGGGAAGGACGTGCTGCTGGAAAAACCGTTCACGGCCACCCTCGAGGAGGCCGATGACCTCATCCGACTCGCCGCGGCAAAGGACCTTGTCCTGCAGGTGGGCTTCATCGAGCGCTTCAACCCGGCCATCGTCGCCCTCGACAAGGTGATCCGAAAACCCCTCTTCATCGAATCGCACCGCCTGCACCCCTTCGTCGAGCGGGGCACCGACGTGGACGTCGTCCTGGACCTCATGATCCACGACCTGGACCTCATCCTCCACTACGTCCGCTCGCCGCTCACGAACGTGGAGGCCGTGGGCGTTTCGGTGCTCTCGGAACAGGTCGACATCGCCAATGTGCGGCTCACCTTCGAAAACGGATGCGTGGCCAACATCACCGCGAGCCGGGTCACCCTCAAGCACATGCAGAAGCTGCGTTTCTTCGGTCTCGAGGGCTACCACTCCGTCGACTTCAGCAAGCGCGAGATCGTCTCGCTGGCGCGCAGGGAGAAGGAGGGGGGGAAGAGGGAGATCGGGCTCAACGACGTCAAGGTCGGCCAGTACGACCCTCTCGAGGAGGAGATCCGTTCCTTTGTCGGCTGTGTGGCCAACCGCAACGAGCCGCGCGTATCGGGCCTCGAGGCCCGGAAGTCCCTGGAGCTGGCCCTGCTCATCAACGAGAAGATGAAAACGGGAAGGGATCTCAAGCTATGATCCCCATGGTGGATTTGCGAAGGCAGTACCTCCAGCTCAAGGAGGAGATCGACGCGGCCGTCCTGGACGTGCTGGACAAGACCCAGTTCATCCTGGGGCCCAACGTGTCGGAGCTCGAGGTCGAAGTGGCCCGCTACCACGGCGTACCGCACGCCATCGGGGTGGCCAACGGCACGGATGCGCTGCTGCTGGCGCTGCGGGCCCTCGGGATCGGCGCGGGCGACGAGGTTATCACGACGCCCTTCACCTTCATCGCCACGGCGGAGGTGGCGGGACTGCTGGGCGCCGTTCCCGTCTTCGTCGATGTCGATCCGAAGACCTTCAACATCGACCCGGCGCTTGTCGATAAGGCCGTGACGAAACGGACAAAGGCCATCATCCCCGTCCACCTCTTCGGCCAGCCCTGCGACATGGACCCCATCCTCGCCGTGGCGAACAAGCACGGCCTGAAGGTCATCGAGGACTGCGCCCAGGCCTTCGGAGCCCGCTACAAGGGGAGGATCGCAGGGACCCTGGGCGATGCGGCCTGCTTCAGCTTTTTCCCGAGCAAGAACCTCGCCTGCTACGGCGACGGCGGAATGGTGATCACGGGCGACGCGAAAACGGACGCCACCCTGCGGATGCTTCGCAACCACGGCAGCTCCGTCCGCTATTATCACAACCTGCTGGGCTACAACAGCCGCCTCGACGAGCTCCAGGCGGCCATCGTCCGCGTCAAGCTCAAGCGCATCGACGCATTCAACGAGGGGCGGCGGCGGGCCGCCGGCCTCTACCGGAAGCACATCCGGCGCAGTGACATCACCCTGCCTTCCGAAGCGGAGGGCCGCCATCACGTCTACCACCAGTTCACGATTCTCACGGACCGCCGGGATCAGCTCCAGGAGGCGCTCCTGCGGTCGGGCATCGCCAGCGCCGTCTACTACCCGGTCCCCCTGCACCGGCAGGAGGTCTTCCGGGACAGCCCGAGCCGTCACGGGGCTTTCCCGGTGAGCGACCATATCGCCTCGCGCGTCCTGTCGCTTCCCATGTTCCCGGAAATCACGGAGGAGGAGATCCTCACGATCAGCGGCGTGATCAATGGTTGGGCCTGACATGGAGAAACTGCGAACCGTCATGATCGTGGCGGGCGAGGCGTCGGGAGACCTTCACGGGGCACATCTCGTCCAAGAGATGAGGGCCCTCGACCCGTCGCTTACCTTCTGCGGCGTGGGCGGTCAAAGGCTTGAGGCCGAAGGGGTTCGCCTCGTGGCCCGATCCTCCGATATGGGCGTTGTAGGCTTCACGGAGGTATTTTCCAAGCTCCGCCTCATCGTCGGGGTCTTCTTCCGGCTTCGCAGGATGCTCCGCGCAGAGAAGCCGGACCTGCTCATCCTCATCGACTACCCCGACTTCAACCTGCCGCTCGCCTCCGCGGCCAGGCACGCAGGCGTCAGGGTCTTCTACTACATCAGCCCCCAGGTGTGGGCCTGGAGAAAGAACCGGATCGAACGCATCCGGCGTGTCGTGGACCGCATGGCCGTGATCCTGCCCTTCGAAGCGGCCATCTATGCGGAAAAGGGGGTTGACGTCGGGTTCGTGGGGCACCCCCTCCTGGACACGGTGAAGCGAACCCTTTCCCGCAAGGAGGCCCTGGAGGCCTTCGGCCTGCGCGATGCCTGGCCCATCGTGGCGCTTCTGCCCGGGAGCCGGGAAAAGGAGGTCATGAGCCTTCTGCCCGAGATGCTCGGTGCAGCGGGGATCCTTGCCCGCGACTTTGCGGAGGCCCAGTTCGTGCTCCCCCTGGCCGAGACGGTGGACCCCGGGCTGGTCCAGGGGATCCTCCGGCAGCACGCCGTCCCGGTGAGCGTCCTGCCGGGGCAGATGGTTGATGCCGTCGGCATTTCGGATGTAGCCATGGTGGCCTCCGGAACGGCGACCCTGGAGACGGCCCTCCTTCAGACGCCGATGGTCATCACGTACAAGATCTCGCCGCTGACCGCCGCCGTCGGCAAACGGCTCATCCGGGTCCGGCACATCGGCCTCGTGAATATCATCGCCGGCAGGACCGTCGTGCCCGAGTTGGTCCAGGACGATGCGACGGCGGAAAAGCTGGCCGCGGAGGTGAAGGCGATCCTTTCCGACCGGCAGCGCTCCGATGCCATCCGGGGGGAACTCGCAGGGGTCAGGCAGAAGCTGGGCGAGCCCGGCGCCTCGCGTCGGGCGGCAAAGATCGCACTGGGGCTCATGGGGGAGAGGGTCGAGGGCCGAGGGTCGAGGGTGGAGGGCGAAAAAGCTTGACGCACGACATTCTGTTGATAAATTGTCCTTGCGGCATGAAGCCTAAGGCCTGATTTTTTATGAAACTATACCTGCGACTCCTTCGACTCGTTAAACCGCACACGCCAAGGTTCATCCTGGCGATGCTCTGCATGGCCGTGGTGGGCGCCGCGACAGCCGCCTCGGCTTACCTCGTCAAGCCGGCCATGGACGACATCTTCCTCGACCGCAACGAGGGCATGCTCATTATCATCCCCATCGCCGTGATCATCATCTACCTGCTCAAGGGGGTGTGCAGCTACGGCCAGACGATCCTCATGAGCCACATCGGCTTCCGGATCATCACGGACCTGCGCAGCGACCTCTACCGCCACATCCTGCGCCAGCCATTATCCTTCTTCACGAAACACCCCACGGGAATCCTCATCTCGCGGGTCACCAACGACGTCACCTACCTCCAGGGAGCCGTCTCGGAGGCGGTGACAAGCCTTTTGAAGGACAGCTTTACGCTCGTCGGCCTTGTCTTCGTCATCTTCTGGCGCGACTGGCAACTCGCGATCATCGCCTCGCTCGTCTTCCCGCTGGCCGTCTACCCCATCGCCCAGTTCGGCCGCAAGATGCGCAGGATCGCCACGGAGTCGCAGGTATCCATGGGAGATCTCATCTCGCTGCTCCAGGAAACCATCACAGGAAACCGCATCGTCAAGGCCTTCGGCATGGAAGAGCACGAGAACCGACGTTTCGCGAAGGAAAACGAGCGCCAGTTCAAGCTCACGATGAAGTCCGTCACGGTCCGCGCGATCTCGAGCCCCCTGATGGAGTTCCTGGGAGGCATCGGGATTGCGGCCATCATCTTCTACGGCGGCTACCAGGTCATCGCGGGGACCTCGACGCCGGGGACCTTCTTCTCGTTTCTCGCGGCGCTGCTCATGCTCTACGAGCCCGTGAAGCGCCTCACCAACGTGAACAACACGATCCAGCAGGGTCTCGCAGGCGCCGAACGGATCTTCCAGATCCTGGACACGGTGCCCGAAATCCAGAACCGGCCGGGGGCCGGGGAATTGGGCAGAATCGAGAAGGACATTTCCATCGAGCACGTCAACTTCCGCTACGACGAGACTCCCGTCCTCAGGGACGTGGCCCTGAGAATCCGGGCGGGCGAGGTGATCGCCTTCGTCGGCATGAGCGGAGGCGGCAAGACGACGCTCGTAAACCTCATCCCCCGCTTCTACGACGTCAACGAGGGCCGCGTCGCCATCGACGGAACCGACATCCGCGATGTGACGCTCGAGTCGCTCCGGGCCCAGATCGGGATCGTGACCCAGCAGACGATCCTCTTCAACGACACGGTACGCGGCAACATCGCCTACGGGGATGTCCGCAAAAGCGAAGCGGACATCATCCGGGCAGCCCAGGCGGCCAACGCCCACGACTTCATCATGAAGCTCCCCCAGGGCTATGACACGGTCATCGGGGAGCAGGGCGTGAAGCTCTCCGGCGGCGAGAGGCAGCGCATCTCCATCGCGAGGGCCCTTTTGAAAGATGCCCCGATCCTCATTCTCGACGAGGCCACGTCGTCACTGGATACGGAATCCGAGATCGAGGTCCAGGATGCACTGGAGAAGCTGATGAGGGGCCGCACGACCCTTGTCATCGCCCACCGTCTCTCCACGATCCGCAATGCCGACCGGATCATCGCGCTGGTCGACGGCCGGATCGTCGAGGAGGGAACCCACGACGGCCTCATGGAGAAGAGGGGCGAATACTTCAAGCTGCACAACCTGCAGTTCAAGGACGACGCGCAGGAAAAGAACAACAAGGACGCCGGCACGGGCTGATCGGCTCGCCCCGGGCCACAGGTGAAGCAGGCGACACGTGGAAGCCCTGATCCGAAACATGTGGGGGGACCCCCGGCACGAGTTCCGCAAGCCCCTCCACATCTTTTTTTATCTGCTCTCCCTTCCGTACGGGGGAGCAGTCCGCGCCCGGAACCGCCTGTTCGACCTCGGCGTCCTGAGACAGGAAAAGATCGGCTGCCCCGTGGTGAGTGTGGGCAATCTCACCGTGGGCGGCACGGGCAAGACCCCCATGGTGATCCTGCTGGCGGGCATGCTGAGGAAATGGGGTCTGCGGCCCGCGG
>ENA-ORXD01002937-ORXD01002937.1-sediment-metagenome-genome-assembly--contig:-NODE-2937-length-10491-cov-3.283945_pt1 | contig 10491 bp, 14 predicted proteins | sample MGYA00237862_ERZ511471 | MGnify/ENA metagenome assembly ERZ511471 | reverse complement strand
GTTGCAGTCGATGCAGGGATTCGGTGTCCGGCCTCTTTGATACTCCGCTGTAAATTTCTTGATGACATGCGCCTCCATTTCCGCGGTGAAATCGAAAACAAAGTGCGGTATTGTTAATTGATTGCAGACAATTTTCGCGTCTTCAACAGCATCGCTGCCGCCGGCGGCGTGGCCACTATTATTTCTGATCCCCAGGCGCATAGTAGCGCCGGTGACAGCAAAGCCCGCTTCCTTCAGCAGGAGCGCCGCCACGGAAGAATCAATGCCGCCGCTCATCGCTATTAATACTTTCTTTTCTTGGGTATTTAAGATCAGGCTCATAAATTTACATCTGTTCTTTATTGCTCATCAATTATTTTCTCCGCTTTTCCTCTTCTTGCTTTTACCAGATCAGCCAGACTCATAGCAGCCAATGTTTCCCTTATTTTGCCTCCCAATATCGACCATACATCACGGGTCGGACAAATTTTTACGCGCCGGCAGGAGCCGGGGCTTTTCAGACAATGCACCGGATAAATATTTTCTCCAAGTGCATCAAAAATATTCTGAATCGAAATATCTTGCGGCGGCTTGGCCAGGATATAACCGCCATGAGCGCCGCGAATGGAGCCAATCAACCCTGCCGAACGAAGGGGAATAACAATAATACTGAGGTACTTTTCCGAAATATCTTCTCTTTTCGCAATGTCTCTTAAAAACACAGGTTTTATACTGTAATGCTCGGCCAGGTCAGCCATCATCCGCACTCCATAGCGCGATCTCGTTGATAATTTCATGCCCTTGCTCACCTGTTATAATATACTAGCAATTTGGTAGTAATAAAAACCGACGATAATTTTTTGTCAAGTAATTTTTCAAAGTGTTTGACTGGCGGGAAAGCTTTTTAACGGTTTGTGTTACGGAAATCAGACATGATGCAATTGTTGCTATTTAACCCAGAGAGGATATAGATGGGCGATACCCGTCACTGCCTGGCTGCTGCCAGGTACTCTTGCTCTCAAACTATATCTCTTAACAGTACTTTTACCTCTCTGCAGCTGTTGAACAAGAAGTTATCTAGGGTGAATAATCACTGTCGTTTTTCACCGCATTGAACAGTTCTTCTATTTTCCACAGCCTTTCCTGGAAAGTGGCAATGCCCAGAGCCGACTCCCGCGGGTGCAGTTCTTCGATTTCCGCCAGCCGTGAGCGCAACTGGAGAATAATTTCTTCGGCGAGCACAACCAGTAGTGATCTTTCCGCTTTTGTCATCACTGCCCCGCACTAAATTGAATGGTCACGCTATCTTATCAGCTCTGCTCCGCAACAATTTCCATTCCTGAAAAGCATTTTTAATCGAAGCGGCGGCGGATTCATAACTTAAATGCTGCGTATTGATCAGCAGATCGTAATTTTCCGGATTGGTGATATCTTCATTAAAGTATTTGCGGATAAATGCCGTCTGATTGGAATCATATTCCAGAACGTACTTCTGCGCCTCTTCATGTGAAATTCTCCGGTCACGCATGACATTTTCAATCCGTGTTTCCTGGGGCGCAAAGATTCTGACGCGGAAGGCCTCATCCTTCAGAATAAAAGTGGCACCCCGCCCGATCAGGATGGCATTACCATGTTTGGCCAACGTATGGATCACCATCGAGAGATGCCGGAGATACTCACTGGGCCAAATATGACGGGTTGCAAAGAATGAACTGATCACACTGTCGAGCAGAGAAATGCTTTTTTCATCCAGGGATTTAATGACCTTATCGCTCATATGGGAGCTTTCGGCTACCTGATGAATTAATTCACTGCCGATCACATCCATCTCAAGTTGTGCGGCCACGATTCTGGCAATCCACCCCGCACCGGCGCCTGCCTCCCGGGAAATGGCGATAATATGCCCCGGCTGATCTTTGCGTTCCTTTTGCCAGCGTCCAATGTGGTCTTCGACCATCTTTGTGATGTCTTTATCCTTGAGTTTGATGTCTCTTGTATAATCCGGACAGTTGACGTCATATAAGGAGTTCGATTTCACCCGGTAGCGCTTTGTACAGGCTTCACGCCAGGCGCAAATGGCACATATTCTCTTGTCCGAAGCTGTTGTCATAACATCCCCCCCTTTCCTTAAAACAAATTGCTATGTTTTTCCTTCCTGCAAAGCTTCAAAACCGGCCACAATATCGAGGAGTTCTTCGGTGATCGTCATTTGGCGCGTCCGATGATACTGTACATGAAGATCCTGCATTTGCTCTTCAATATTCTTCTCGGCATTTTGCATCGAGGCCAGACGGCTGGCATTTTCGCTGGCCAGGGATTCGGCAAATGCCCGGTAAAGGGAAACAAACAGATATTCACGAATCAGCGAGGAAAATATCCGATTCCCGTCCATCCGGAAAATAGGCAAAGATTTTGACTCCCATTTTTTGCTGGCAATTCCCTTCAGCCATTCATGGTCGACAGGCAGCAATTGAATTTTATGCTGGGTATAATTTGCGCCGCTTAAATATTTATTGTAAAAAAGGAAAAAATGGTCAACTGAATTTTTGAAGTGCCATTCATCGATTACCATAATGATTTCCTGAACGAGCGGTGTAATTCCGGCCGTCGAACTGGGTGTAGATAAAACCTCCATGATCTGCTGGCCGGCATCCTCAACGTAATCGGCCACACGCGCGCCAACGCAAAGAATCAAGCTGTTTTCCTTTTTGAATTTGTTTTCCTTCAGATAATCCAAAGTAAACATGGAGATTTGTTCATTGAGCTGGCCGCATAATCCCTGATCAGAACCAAAAATTATCGCTCCGATTCTTTTTACTTTCGTTTCTTTTTTTCGCACGGTTGCTTTCAGCCGTTCTTTCAGAACAATCTGCAGACCCATCTCTACTGTTTTATTGTAGTCTGTCAAAGACTCAACGGCCCGCTGATACTGACGAATGCTCACCGCCGCCAGAGCTTTCATAGTCTTGACGACGGAAAGCAAATCTCCCGCGCTCTTAATTCTTCTTTTGAGCGATTCAGTGGTCTGCATCGGCATCCTCTTTAATTTCAAACTGTCTGCTGACTGCTTTTACTTTATCCAAAATATTGTCTTTGTCTTTGATTTCCAATTTATTGCCGGCTTCAATCCGTCCGCACAATTCGGGAAGTTGTTCCGTTGCCGACAGGATGCATTGGCCTTCCACCTCCCGCACCTCTTCCGTCGGTACGTTGTCCAATGCCCCGCCGGTTACAGAAAGAAGGGAGATAATTTGCTCCGATGCCCGCAACGGTTTATACTGCCCCTGTTTTAAAATTTCCCGCACGCGCCAGCCGCGTTCCAGTGTGCGCCTCGTGCTATCGTCAAGTCTTGTCCCAAAGCGGGAAAAAGATTCCAATTCCTCAAATTGGGAGTAAGATAAACGCAAATCACCGGCGACAGAGCGATAGGCGGACAGTTGCGTTTTGCCTCCCACGCGGGAGACCGATTTCCCCACATCAATAGCCGGCAGAATTCCTTTGTTGAACAGCACCGGGGAAAGATAAATCTGCCCATCCGTGATGGAAATAAGATTGGTCGGAATATAGGAAGACATATCCTGCGCCTCCGTTTCCACCACCGGCAAGGAAGTCAATGATCCGCCGCCCAGATGGGGCCGCAGATGTGTTGATCTTTCCAGCAAACGGGAATGGATGTAGAAAATATCGCCTGGAAAAGCCTCTCGCCCCGGCGGGCGCCGCAACAACAGAGAAACTTCGCGGTAAGCACGGGCATGAGAAGTTAAATCATCATAAACGATCAGTACATCCTGTCCCTGTTCCGTAAAGTATTCCCCCATTGTAGTCGCCGCATAAGGGGCAATAAACTGAAGACCCGGCGTGTCCTCGCCGGTAGCCACAACAACAATGCAGGATTTCATGACGTCGTGGTCCCGCAATTCCGCAATAACTTTGGCAACATCGGCGCTTTTTTTGCCGACGGCGCAGTAAATGGAAATGATTCCTGTCTCCTTCTGATTGATGATCGTATCTACGGCAATGGCGGTTTTACCCGTCTGTCTGTCGCCGAGGATCAACTCCCGTTGGCCGCGCCCGATGGGAATCAGTGCGTCAATAACCTTGATCCCCGTCTGCAAAGGAACAGTTACGGGCGAGCGATCCATAACAGCCGGAGCGGGCCTTTCCACGGGAAGCCTCTTCACGGAAACGATTTCCCCAAATCCATCCAGAGGACGGCCAAGAGGGTCGACAACCCTTCCCAACAGGCCTTCGCCGACGGGAACATCCAAAACCCGGTGCGTGCGTTGCACTTCCGAGCCGACCTGAAGGTTTTCGCTGGGGTCCAGCAAAATTATCCCGATTTCCGCCACATCAATATTAAAAACCAGTCCCATATAATTTCCGGGGAAACGAACCATTTCTTCAGCACGGATGTTGGGCAAGCCGCTGACCCTGGCGATGTCCCGTCCGACAAATTGAATTGTTCCCACTTCATATTGCCGCAGTTCAGGGTTTTGTTCGTCAAGCACCTTTTCCATCGTGGAAAAAGTTTCGTCCAAAAAGCTTTTTAACTCCTGATTTTCAGCCCCGTTATTCTTTTCGTTCATTCTGTCCTCCTCATCTGGTTTAGCCCGCATGCGCTTCCTTCTGGAGTGTTTCGGACAGGCTCTCCACAAGCGTCTCCAGGTACTCATTGAGGCTCCAGGCAATTTTATGACCATTCACCCTCAATTCGATGCCAGAAATGACATCCGGCTCCATGAGATAACGGATCGAAAAGTCATGGGATATCTGTTTTTGCAAAACATCTTCAATCCGTTTTCGAATCCCGTCTGGAATCACGAAAGCGCTTTGCACTACAACCTTGCTGCCGCCGGTCATCGCCTTACGAATTTCATCTTTCTGCTTATCGTCAAGGGTTTGAACACGGTGGATAAATTCTTCCACAATCCGCTCTTCCAGATCTGCATCAGCAAGATCGGTTAATGCTCTACGCGCTGCCGCATAAACCTGATGAGCGGCGCGGGAGCGAAGATCATGAAAAAAAGCCTCCTGTTCCCTGAGCAGCATATCCTGCCACCGGGCTTTCATCTGTTCCACTTCCGTGCGCACATTTTCCATCAGCTGCTTGCGCTTCTCATCAGCATCCACTTTCGCCTGGTTGAGCATCTGCTCGGATTTTTCAGCGAGGACGAGGTTTTGCCGTTCGTATATTTCGGCTTCGGCCGCAGCCTTTTTTTTCATTTCTTCGGCCTCTTCAAAGCGCGCGGCAATCTTCGCCTCCCTGGCATCCATTGCCTGGATAATCCGTCCGTAAAGAAAGCGCTTCAACAGATAAACGAGCAGCAGGAAATTGAATATCTGGGCGAATAAAACAAACCAGTCGATATGCATGGTTCATCCCCCTCATTTGATAATGCGACCCCAAAACGGATTGGCGAATATGAGAATCATCGAGATCACAAAACAGTAAATGGCAATAGATTCAATCATGGCCAATCCGACAAACAGGGTTCGTGTCAGCGAGTTTCGTTCATCCGGTTGCTGAGCGATGGCTGCCAGCGCTTGAGCGATGGCCTGACCCATGCCCAGAGCCGGCCCGATGGAGCCGATACCCATTGCCAATCCGGCGGCAAAAATAGAAGCCAATGCAACGAGACTTATGTTATCCATAATGTTCCTCCTTATAATGTTGTTATTGGGCGGTGATACCTTCTTTTTTATGTTCGGAATGCGTTTCCTCTTCAGCGCTGAGCGCCGAAGCAATATAAACCATGGAAAGAATCGCGAAAATATAAGCCTGAATGACGCCAATCAGCAGCCCCAGCGCCTGCATGACTACGGGGAATAGAAGGGGCGTGACGGCCAGCAGAATTCCGACCACCTTTTCATGACTCATGATATTGCCGAAAAGCCGGACGGTCAAAGCCAGAGTTCTGGACAATTCGCCCATGACATGAAACGGAAAGAAAATGAAATTAGGCTGAAAATATTCCTTAAGATAATGCAAAACACCGTTGCGCAATATGCCGTAATAAGGAACAGCGACAAAGACACACAAGGCAAGCGATGCCGTCGTGGTGATCGACGAAGTCGGCGCCACAAATCCCGGCACAATGACCAGTACATTAGATACGCAGATGAACAGGAAGAGCGTACCAATCAGAGGCACATAATGATCGGCTCCTTTTTTGGTCATCTCTCCTATCTCACCGCGCACAACGGATATCACCACCTCCAAAAAATGCTGCCACCGGGAAACATTGATATCCGAGGAAAGACGGCGGGTGGCCAGCCAGGAAATGAATAAGAGAATGGCCATGACGAGCCACGTATAGAGAATTGTGACATTGATTGTAATGAATCCCCAGCTCCAGAGAATAACTTCGTCCGGACTGATCTGATTTAATGCGACAATTTCCATATCGTCCCCCGTCAATATCCAGAGTTACTATTAAAGCTAGGCAGTCTCTTTCTGCCCCAGATAGCGTGTCAAAATTATCCTCATGGCAATAAAGCCACAAAAAGCAGCCGTCAGTCTCTCCCAGTGACCACCCATGACAAAATAAAATACGGGCAAGACCACCGCCATGCGCAGCACAAAACCACCCAGCATCAAACGTACGGGGCTTCTCGTCTCCGGCAGCTGCCGCACCGTCCGCCAAAGAACAGTGAAATAAAATGCGCCCAGCGCCAGGCCGGCGCCAAAAGCTAAGACAAGAACAAATACTTGTGAAGAGCTATATTCATTCATCTTCGATAATCCTGCTGCGAATTTTTCGGACCCAGTAGGCGGCATTGATACAGCCCACCACCACACCAAAAATAAGGAGCATCAGCGCCCAGGAATAACGGCTCGGCCAGGTCCGGTCGATCCACAATCCCAGCGCAATTCCGATCAGAGTCGGTATCGCCACCGCCCAGCCGACAATCCCAAACATCCCCAGGCCAAACCACACCGTCTCATCTTTATGCTTGATGCCTTTGATGCGCAGCGCTTCCTTTTTGGCCACCTGTTCCGTGAAGCGATCAACCATTTGCCGGCGGCGGGAACTCGATGTTCGTCTTATTTCCACCATGTTCAAACTCCCTTTATTTCGTCTTTTTATAATGCGCGGGTAAGATCACTACCGTCCGCAACAAAAATTTATCCGCATCGGTACCGCTACTTCAATTCCATAAATCTCCGAATCAAACTTGCCTCCAGTTTGGCAGCTGTGGATCGAACCATTTTTTCCCGTTCGTCCAGTGTTTCATACTCTTGAACAACAACCTGCTTGAGCTTCCCCAAATCCGGAGCCCTCACGGCATGGCGAGTGGAAACCAGGACATTGGCGCCCTTCTTGACCAAGGTGCCCACATCCATTGCCAGCAGTTCCTGACCGCCTGCGGCCGGTTCATACGTAAACAAGCCAGGAGCCAGCGTGGCGACAAAGTCTATATGATTGGGCATCAGACAGAAGGAGCCGTTTTCCGCCTCGGCCACAATTTTTTTTACTTCCTGCTCCAATAATATTTCTGCCGGCAGCAAAATTTTAAGAATCATGATGAATCTTCGCCTCATCGATAGAGCCGATCATATACAAGGTGCGTTCAGGATACTCCGCAAACTCATCGTTGAGTATTCTTTCGCAGCCATTTAATGTATCTTCGCGCGAAACCATTTTCCCTGCGGTACCCGTAAACTGTTCGGTAACAAAAAAGGGCTGAGTAAAGAATCTCTCCAGACGACGTGCGCGGAAGACCGTGCGCTGATCTTCTCGGGAAAGCTCGGAAATCCCCAGCATGGCAATGATATCCTTTAAGTCCTCATAAACCGCCAGCGTCTTGCGGATTTCCTGGGCAATTTTATAGTGGCGCTCGCCCGCGATGTTCGGCATGAGCATTTTCGAACCCGATTGCAGCAAATCGATGGCCGGATAAAGACCTTCGCTGGCGCGTTTGCGGGACAAGGCGATGGTAGCCGACAGATGGCCAAAGGTATGCACTGCTGAAGGATCGGTGAAATCATCCGCCGGGACGTAAACCGCCTGAATGGAAGTAATGGCGCCGGTTTTAGTATTACAGATCCGCTCTTCGAGTTCCGCAAGCTCTGTAGCCAAAGTCGGTTGATAACCCAGACGTGATGGCAGCTGGCCTAAAAGACCGGAAACCTCCATGCCGGCCTGAATGAAGCGGAAAATATTATCAATCATCAAAAGGACATCCTGCTTGGCATCGTCACGAAAATATTCGGCCATGGTCAGCGCGGCGTGCCCGACCCGGAAACGCGCACCCGGCGGTTCGTTCATTTGACCGAAGACCATCACTGTGTTCCCCAGCACCCCGCTTTCCTCCATCTCGCGGTAGAGCTCTTCCCCCTCACGGCAACGTTCGCCGATGCCGCAAAATATACTCATCCCTTCATGGGCGCTGACCGTATTGTGGATCATTTCCGTAATTAAAACGGTTTTGCCCACGCCCGCGCCGCCGAAGAGCCCTGCCTTGCCGCCGCGCTCCAGCGGCGCCAGAACATCAATAGCCTTAATCCCCGTTTCGAATATTTCAGAAACGGTGGATTGATCCCGCAGCGGAATCGGTTCACGGTGGATGGAACGAAGTTCACATCCGTCAATAACTTCTTTTTTATCTATGGTCTGACCAAATACGTTAAAAACCCTTCCCAAAAGCTCCTTGCCGACAGGAACCTCGAAGGGTTTACCCGTATCGATAACCTTCGAACCCCGGGCCAGACCCTGAGTTGGCGTCAGCGCCACTCCCCGGATCGTATTATAATCCAACTGCGTGAATACTTCGATAATAACCTGTCCCTGATCACCGCCGCGGAGCACATTCCGTATCGGCGGCGCTTCGGGAAAGTGGACATCGACCACACTGCTGCGCACGGAGAGAACTCTTCCTTCCCTGACTTGATCATTTTCCACGCTGCTCACTCCTTGTCATGAAATTATCTGTTAAAGATTATGATAAATGTCTTTCATCTTTTTCACGTTGCCCATTAACCAGCTCAAGACAACACCAATTACGATAAACATAACTGCCCGAATAATATCATCCGTAAATGGGATTCCTTGAAGGAAAAGAGTGTGACTGACTAAAATTACAATCCCGAGGAAAACAGCGATGAAAATTCCTTTTGCACCCCACCACAAAGAAGCGAGAATAATTGGAATGTAAAAGAGGTGCGTGAAAACTGTGGAGGTAGCCAGCGACGAGTGATAATAATAAGTTAAAATAACCGCGCCCAAAAGAAGGATAAACATAATTAATATTTTATCCGCACTTTTTTTCTCGCCGAACGGCTGATCCTTGATCAGCATTTTAACGAACCCTATTTTTTTATCAGCATCGCCTTTAATCAATTCATGGTATTTTTCGGTAATTTGATAGGATACATAGTCGAACATGAGAATAGTCCAGTTCAGTGCTTCCACCGCCTGATACTGCTCTAATACCGTCATAAAAGTTCCTTGAAAATCTGCATAGAGCCAAAGATTTCTTCTCATCAGGATGACAGCGTAAAGAGCCTCCTGGAGAGGTATTTTTTTTTCGTAGCATTCTTCAGCATAATCCGAGGAAAATGTTTTGGCTGTTTCATAGGGAGTATTGGATAAAGACATCTGCCGAAACAACCGGTAAAACTTTACCCCCAGTTCAATTACCGTTTCCTCAGGCAAAGAACCGTAGGAAGGCGTTCTGTTATGTTTCATCACATCTTTTGCCCATTGTGCGGCAATATCTTCCGTTTTGAGCTCAATGAGATCGAAAAGTTTTGCGGCAAAAGTTTTCATTTAATTTTTCTCCTTCATTAAGGTATCTGTTGCGGAAAATTTTTACATCCTGTCAGGATAGCAGGGCATCATCTCTTATCCTTTTTTGTACTGTTTTTGATCAGCATTTCATATTTTTCCGTCAAAGCGTAGGCAATATAGTCAAACATCAGGATAGTGCGCGTCAAAGAATCCATAGCTTGCTGCTGTTCGACAATCGTAATGAAGATAGCTTGAAATTCCGCATATAGCCAGATGTGGCGCCGCATCAAAACTATAGCATACAAGGCTTGAGGAAGAGGAATTCCTTCCTGAAAACGGTCTTCCGCAAATTTTCCCACAAAATTCCGAATCGAGGTAAAAGGATCCTTATCGGTATAGACACGGCTTAATTTCTGATAAAATTCGACGGCCTGAGGAATGATCTCATCCTGGTCAACGGCATGATAATAGGGGGTTTTGGAATTGCGGACAACATCTTTCGCCCATTGTCTGGCAATCGACTCCGCTCTATCGGACATCAGATCAAGCAATTTTAATGACGACAACATATCTTTTCCCTCTTTCCCGGGGAGAAACCAGCATGCTTTAATTTCCTCTGGATCGGGCAAATCTGACGCTGCCGTCATAGATTACAGCAACAGATATGCCAACCGTACCGGGAAAAGATAAACTTGCGTTTTCATTGGTTGAAGCTACAGTTTGTTATATCTGGAAAAAAGATGAGATGACTCCCGTGTCACACCGAAAGAAACTATTTTTT
>ENA-ORXD01002936-ORXD01002936.1-sediment-metagenome-genome-assembly--contig:-NODE-2936-length-10491-cov-3.872575_pt1 | contig 10491 bp, 9 predicted proteins | sample MGYA00237862_ERZ511471 | MGnify/ENA metagenome assembly ERZ511471 | reverse complement strand
GTCGAATGACAGTGTACCCGGCTGCCCCTTGCCAGACAGCTTAACCATAGCGTCAAACAGCGAATCAGGGGGAAGATTCGAATCGCTCAGTATCTTGGTGCCCGCGTAATTTGCCTCGACTTCGTATTCCTCCGTGAAGCCAACTTGGGGATCCGAAATCAGCGCCAGGTAGCCGCCGGTTGGAATAAGAAAGAAGCCCATCCCCCCTCCGGCGAGTTGAAAAGCACCACCCACGAAAAACACAGCAACCATGATATCGCGTCTGCGTGCGCAGGCACGAGCATGCTGGTACCGTTCATGTCCCATCAAATGTGCAATTACCGCCGCGAGTTCGTTATCGTTGAGTACTTGAACCAGTCCGTCACTGACAAACAGCGTGCCGTCTGGCACCCCGAACCCCATCGGCCCCGTCGCGTTAAAAACCTCCATCCGCCAGTTGAGCCCCTCGACTCGCGCCGCCGGTTCCAGCCTGGCGAGCGCCTTCTCGGCACGCTGCCGGTTCTGGATGTTCGCCGAATGTGGCAAGCGCGCTGCCAGATCATCGGCCACCGCGACGTAGTCATGGCCATCCACCTCTGTCGGAGGATCGGCGGGTTGGAGCGGAACGGTGAACGCGTCGTGCAAGTTCGGCGGAATCGTAACGGGCCAAGGCGGGGCGAGCGGTCCTTCATTGATCTTGAGGCGCAGTATTGAGCGTGGCACGGTTTGCAGGTCCGCTACAACGTGACTCTCGTAAAGCTGGCTCAAAGAGAGCCACTGTACATCCATTGACGACCGCTGGAACACAATCGTGCGTGGAGGTGTGTTATAGAACATTGCGAAGTGCTGAACCTGACCTGCAGTGGAGGACGTGAAGCCAACTGCCGCAGGGAGGCCGCACTGGTTTACCGTCTTCGCGACAGTTACGTCAATGAGCACCTGATCACGCAACAGCTGCGCTCCTTCGCTCGATGGCTTTGCATCACGCATGGCTGCGACGCTATTCCCTTGTGGAAATTCCTGAGAAGGAATTGTGTAGATCGTTATGCTTTTGCCGGATTGCTCGCCTTGGCGAGTCGCCTGACGAAAACGCGCGCCTTCCGCGCTCATCCCTCCTGGGCTGAAAGCTGCGCACCCCCCAAGCATTAACACCAAAAATACAATCGCGGCGCATCGGATCACGACTCCATTCCATCGGTGGTGCGCCGTCGGCGCTTTTAGCAAAGTCAAGGTTTGCACGGGAAGTACTCCAACGAAGCAACTGAATAAAGGGGGACAGATATATTTTCCGCAGTCAAGATTTTTTCAACTCACTGACACTATTCTATTAGATTCAATAATTTGCAAGGAAAATATGACGTTTGGTACCTTGGATTGGCAAGCAATATAATTGAGATATGAATTGGTAATCTAATGCCTTGAAGGAGATAAGGATTTTAATATACTTCCCTGAGTATGGCTTGCCTGAATAGTAGGTGATAAATCTGGAGAGACAAGCAGAGCAGCAGATCTTAGAAATGGCAATATTATAGGGTGTTGTTTATTCAACAAAACAGAAAACGAGCACGGGGCAGTTTTGATTAAATCGAAGGGCAAGAATCTGTTCAAAAACTGCGCCCTTGAGATATTTTCTTGCATAATGTCGCAACATGTAGTAACGTTACTACATGCAAGTTCAAAAGGAGGTGCATTATGACCGTCACAACCATATCCAGCCGGGAATTCAATCAACATATCAGCATGGCAAAAAAGGCCGCAAATAAAGGCCCGGTGCTTATCACCGACAGAGGCCGTCCGGCCCATGTTCTCTTGAGCATCAAAGAGTATCAACAGCTTTCCGGTAGCAGCCAGAAGATTGCCGATCTTCTGGCTATGCCCGGCACCGAAGACCTTGAATTGGAAATCCCCCGGATGCGTGAGCTTCCAAGTCCTGCTGACCTTTCATAATGTTTATTCTTGACACGAATGTGGTCTCCGAGCTGAGAAAAGTCCGTCTCGGCAAGGCCGATGAAAATGTTGCTAAGTGGGCAGATAGTGTCGCAACGCCCGACCTCTATCTTTCAGTGGTAACGATTCAGGAATTAGAGATCGAGGTGCTTCTTGCCGAACGACGCGATGCTGAAAAAGGGGCCATTTTCAGGACCTGGCTGGACCGCCATGTCCTACCGGCCTTCGAGGGCCGCATTCTGCCGGTCGACCTAGCGGTGGCTCTACAGAGCGCAAAATTACACGTTCCGAATCCTCATCCGGTCCGGGATGGATTAATCGCAGCCACGGCCCTGGTCCACGGTATGGTTGTTGTCACTCGCAATGTCGATGATTTCAAAAGGACAGGCGTCCCGATACTCAATCCTTGGGACACGGATTAATCGTTTTAATTTCCATAGCCATGTAGATGTGGTCTTGGTTTGTTGGACAGAATCGGGCCATGGTTAAGGTAGCTCCTGGCAAGATCTGCCTCTTGCATATAAACACAAAAGTTGAGACTATACCCTGAGTATACGTAACGAAATCTGTTAAATCTGCTTATAAGAATCGTCGGATCAGCCCTGCCCCCCGCTATTTCTTTTTCCCTAAATACCTGTCAAAATTCCCCTGGTAATCAGCGAAATGCTCTTCCAGCATTTTTTTGTATTCCGCCATGAAATAGTCCAGTATATTTTTTTTTTTGCGGCAAAGTCATCTGCCGAAGTTGCCCCCGTCGCAACCAGAAAGATATTAAACCGGGCCGCGGCATACAAGAATGTCGCACTGACCTTGCCCTGCTCAGTATTTTTACTCTGCTTATTGGCCAAGGCGATATAGGCGTCCGCCATCTCGTAAAATTCTTTGTCTTTTTCGGTATTGCTCATTAATTCCTCCTGTTGACAAGTTGATATAGTTTTTTGATATCTACTCTAATCAGCAATAGTTGACAAGAAATGTCCTGCTGGTCACTGAGAAGGAATCCTAAAAAATGCAGGATTTTCTTCTTGATGGTCCTGTTAGGCAGGATATGGCTTATTCGCTGCAAATGTTTCGTATAACCCATTGTTTCTGAAACAATTATCCTCCGTTTTCGGCAAGCCGTTCCCTGGTAAATGAAATTCAGTCCCGTTCCATCGGACTGCCTCGCCATCAGTATCATTCTTATTTTAAAAAATAAATTATATGATTTCGATTTATTATATTGATTAGGAGTAATGAATCTGTTTGGCATTGTTAGTGCTTACCACCTGGGAAATGGGCGGATGTTTGGTCCCATTGCATGGCACTGATGCAGGCAGTCAGTTTGCTCCCGAAAATCTCAAGTCTAAAGGAGGTTAGAGATGAAGTTCCTCAAGATTGGCATTGGATGGAAGATACGGAAGCTGCCGGGTTTCAGCGGGGTCATCTGCGCAATTGCAGCTCTTTCGCTGTTATTTGGCCTCACTCCGCTGAGCTTTGCAGGGAAACCCGCAAAAAATGCGGTGAAGGGTGTCACTCTCAAAGATGTAAATTTTACAGGGAGCAGACAGGGCCACTCCGTGGGCTTTGTCGATGTTGACGGGGACGGGAACAATGACAAGCTGGTCGGAGCGCCTTACGCTTCGGTTTCTGCGCGTCCGGGGGCGGTGCTGGTCTACAGGGGCAGTGCAAGTGGCGGATTTTCGGCAACCCCGGCCATGATTCTGACGGGAGATGACAATTATGGTTTTTCCTTGGCCAATCTGGGAGATGCTGACGGCGACGGCAAAGATGATTTTGCCGTGGGCGCCCTGAACGGAGACGGTGCTGATGTCTCTTTGAGTGGCAGTGTTACCGTCTACCAGGGCGGCCGCAACGGGAACTTTGGCCAGGGCGATCTGAAAAGGTCAAGGCGGGCAGGGGGCCAGGGCAGACAACGGCATGCCCGGGAGGGCGGAAAGGTAATTGCCAAGCTTGCGGGCGAGGGACCGATGGATAAGTTCGGGGTCTTTGTCACGCCGGGTGACTTAAACAATGACGGCCTGCAGGATCTGATCGTCGGCGCGCCGTTTCATACCGAGGATCCCGCGGTTTATCAGGGCGGCGCGGTGTATGTCTTTTTCGCCCCCGGCTTCACCGATCAGGTAGCCCTGCCTGCAACCTCAGTGAACAAGGGGCTTGGCTGGAGTGCCGCGACAGGGGATATCAACGGCGATGGCATTGCGGACCTGTGCCTGTCAGCCAGCGGCAAGGTGCTCTGTTACTACGGCGCAGATGACTTTGCGCCGGCCACGGACTCGCCTGACGTGACGATCAAAAGCGCGAGCAAAGGTTTCGGCAGGGCGCTGGCCGTAGGGGATGTGAGCGGCGACGGGGTCGGTGACATTGCCATCGGCGCCCCCAATGCCGTCATTGATGGAGACCGGGACACCGGCAGCCTGTATGTCGTACAGGGCGGGCCGGGGCTGACAACGGTGTCGGTTGACGGACCATCTCCCGAGCTGCTGGCCCGTATTGACGGAGCAGCCCTTTTTGACAGGTTCGGCGCTGCGATCGCTGCAGTCGATGACGGGGAGGGCGGTGAGGCAGCCGCTCTGGTGGTCGGTGCGCCCATGGCCGATCTGGATTTACTCCATCATCTGACCGGCAAGGTCTATGTTTTCAGCGGCGCAGAGTTAAGCGATGCCACGACGCTTACGGATGCCACGGTTTTTGCGGGGTTTACCAGGAACCAGGGTTTTGGCGCCGCACTGGCGGCGGATGACAGCTCCCGGCTCTTGTGCGGCGCGCCAAGGACGGACCGTGACACGGGATGGGTCTCCATGGTGGATCTTGTCACCGGCGAGCCGGTGCCGGGAGGGAGCAGCGGCGGAGCAACCGCCTCTGCGGGTTATTGAGACTGTGGCCGCGGGTAACTTTGCATAACCATCAACGAAAAGGAGGTCTCCCTTGATTTATAAAAGCGTGTTCATCTCAATGACTATTGTTTTGGCCCTTGGCGCCGGCGCCTTTGCCGCTGAGTTTGATGCCTCGAATTTTTCCGCCGATGGCCGGAAATGGCAGCCGGTTCCCACCGGCCACATTCCGGGCAAGGACAACGGTGCGGGCAAGGGGACGCACAATGCGGGTGAGGACTGCGGCATCTGCCATCGCCCCGACGGCAAGGCCCCGGTGATCTTTACCCTCGCCGGCACGGTCTACGAAGACAGGGCGGGCAGAAAACCACTGCAGGGCGGCGAAATCATCGTACAGGATAGAGACGGCAATGTGATCAGTGTGACCAGCAATGAGGTCGGCAATTTCTGGACCCAGGCCCCGGTGAGCAGCAATCCTTACGCCATCGCCAGCCATGGCGGAGTGACCCATCCCCTGTATTATACCGATGAGCAGGGCTTACACCCCGCTGACCCTGATGATGCCAGGACCTGGCAGTACAAGGCCTGGGTAAAAAGCGGCGACCATGTCAGAACGATGGTCACCATCGCGCCCATCGGCGGCGCTACGGATCCCGCCTCGCGGATGAGCTGCAACATGCACCATGCAGCCATGGGAAACCGTGGGGGCCTGTGGGGCATGGGCAAAAGCACTCTGGCATCTTATCCGCCATCTCGCCTGAGCTTTAAACAGCACATCCTGCCCATCTTCAGGAATAAATGCGTGCCCTGCCATATCCCGGGTTCGACCTTGACCAGGCTCGTGACCAAATCCGACTACGAAGGGGAGCCTGTTACCCAGATCGATCACAGCAAATCCCTTGATCTGATATCCTATAACGGTTCAGCGGTTACCGTGGGCGATACCACCTGGACGAAAAGAGGGATAAAGGATATGACCGCAGGATATGAGGATAACCCCGACGCCAGTCCGGTGCTGGCGAAAACACGGAGGCAGCCGGGCGGCAAGGTCATCCACGGCGGCGGGGCGTTCTGGTCAACCTCTGACCCGGATTACCGGGCCATCAGAAGGTGGATCGCCGAAGGGGCGCAGGATAATTAACAAAGGACAGCAAGGTGTGCTGGAGACACCTGTCCAGGCAAAATAAAAAAGCAGGGCCATGTGGCCCTGCTTTCGTTTTCCCACGGGTTGCCGGTAAACTTATTTCTTTTTTCTTTTCAAACGGTAACCTGCAAGTCCGGCAAGACCGGGGCCTAAGAGGAGGATGGCTCCTGGGATGGGGACGGGATTACCTGCTTTGCTTCCGTGGACTTCATATTTCAGGCTGTCGAAACTGATTTGGTATTCATACCAGCTGCCATAGGTGCCTGTAATTAACGGGCCCTGGGTAAAGGTGAAATTTCCCAGTGTCCATTCAATATAATCAACCAGGTACCCATCGACGATCTGGCTTCCGTTAAACAGATCAAAATCAGCCAGACCTGGGGAAAGCGTTATTGTATGATTCATCGAGGGGATACTTGTTGTGTAATATTCAAGGCTTGTCGGGAAAAATCCGCCGGCAATCCTGAAATAGTTCGGGTCAGTAACCGTCAGTCCGTTGGCCGCGATAAAACTTACCAGATCTTCAAATTCCATCCGCGCGGTCGCGCCATCCGCTAAGGATAACGCAACTCCGGGAAGACCGGTACGCGGGACGGCAACATTGGGATATTGGATGGGAATGGCGTTGAATTGTACTCCAACGCCAAGTTGCCAATCATCTGCTGTCAACCCGCCGGGATTATCACCACTGCTTGCCCATATCGTCTGGCTCCAGGTGTCTGCGCCAAAATTGCCGGCTGCGATGAGATCTGCAAAAGACAATGTGGGAACAGAACAAATAAACATGACAACCAACAGTAATTTCTTCATTTTATTCTCTCTCATTTAATTAATCATTATTTCTAATTAATCATTATTTCGGCTTTTCTCCGTCAGTGAAAAGCTGCAATTTGTTTTCCAAAAAACTGACAATTATTCCTTTTTTTGTTATTTAATTGAAATTAAAGAGCTTAAAAAGATAAAAATCAGATTTCCCCAATTTTGCCATAGGTTAATTTCCAATTTTCCGGCTCAATTTTCCGGAAAACGGAAACTGTATGGATAAAACCGGAAATTCGCCATGTTACGATGTGGTACCGCTGTTGAGAAAAAAAGGCGCAACAATTGTCCGCAAAGATTTCCGTAATCATCCCCACCTATAACCGGCAGGAGTTTTTGGTAAGGGCCATTGAATCGGTACTGGGTCAGACCTGCGCTGATTTTGAGCTGATCGTGGTGGACGACGGGTCAACGGACGACACCCCCCGCTGTGTCGCCGGCTATGGCGGCCAGGTTCGTTATGTCTATCAGGAGAACCGGGGGCCGGCGGCGGCGCGAAACACCGGCATCAGGGCGGCGGAGGGGGAGTTGCTCGCCTTTCTCGACTCGGATGACCGCTTTGCCCCGGAAAAACTGGCGGTGCAGCAGGCCGCCATGGCTGCCCGGCCTGATTATCTTATTTCCCACACCGACGAGATCTGGTACCGGCGGGGCGAGCTGCTGCACCAGAAAAAGAAGCACCACCGGCCCCATGGCTTTATCTTCAGCCAGTGTCTGAAGCTTTGTGTGGTGGGCATGTCCACCGTCATGGCGCGCCGGGAGTTCTTTGCGCGGATCGGTTATTTTGATGAGGAGCTGCCCTGCTGCGAAGACTATGATCTCTGGCTGCGGGCCAGCGTTTTCCTGCCCTTTTTAAAGGTTGACCGGCCGCTGACCATCAAGGACGGCGGCCGCCCGGACCAGGTATCGGTGCGGTTTCGGGCCGGCATGGACAAGTTCCGCATCCGGGCCATGGTCAAGCTGCTGGGCCGGCAGGATTTGCGCGATGAACAGCGCACTCTCGCCCGCCGGGAACTGGCCCGTAAATGCCGCATCTACGGCAACGGCTGCGTCAAGCATGGCCGGCCGGAGGAAGGGCGGTATTATGCGGAGCTTGCCGCGGATGTTCTCCGGTAGATGGTCCAGATAAGTCCCGGCAGCAGGAACAGCAGGGCCAGCCGCAGGACCACGGTGCGCGGCTCGGTGCCGTTTTCCAGGGCCGCGCCGGTGAAATAGGTGGAAAGGCTCAGCACCAGGGTGAGAAAGGCCATCTCCGCGGCAAAGACCCTGCCCCGGAAGCGGTCTTCCACTGTTTTCTGCAGCAGGGTGGTGGAAAAAACCCACTGCACCGCGCCGCCCAGATGGCCGCAGAAGACAAAAAGGGCGGCCCAGGCCAGGGTCGGCGCCTGGCTGAACAGCAGGTACGCCGCGGAGGCGGCAAAGAAGCTGTAGCCGATGGAGCGGGACATGGCCGGCCTGCTTTCCCCGAAGAGACGCCAGGCCAGCAATGGCCCCACCGCCGCTCCTATCCCTCTGGCGCTGTAAAGCATGCCGCTGTTGCCCCCCTGGCCGTGGCCTGAGGCAAAGACCTGTTCGCCGAACACGGTCAACATGACCAGGATGCCGCCGGACAGGGCCCAGCCGCTTTTTACCAGCAGCAGGGCTGCCACCTGCCGGTGCCGGACCACATACAGCAAACCCTCCTGCAGATCGTTGATCCCCAGATAATCACGCCAGCCAGGCCTGCTTTTTTTGTCGCGTTTTAATGGCGGCAGGATAAGTCCGCTGATCATGAGCGCTGAAACAAGGAAGGTAGCGGCATCAAGGACTATGGCGGTTTGCCAGCCGAAATGGGCGGTGGTGAAGCCGCCCAGGGCCGCGCCGAAGGCGAGCATGATCGACCAGGTGGCCCCGCCCAGGGCGTTGGCCAGATTTAACTCCTCCGGCCGGCAGAGATTGGGAATGGAGGCCCGGCGGGCGGGATCGGCAAAGGTCCACATGGACTCCTGCAGCAGGGCCAGGCCGTAAACCATCCACACCTGTTCCGCCCGGCTGATGAGGAGAAAACAAAGGACGATCCCCACCCGCATGAGATCGCAGCCGATCATGATGGCCTTGCGGGAAAAACGGTCGGCCAGCACGCCGGCGGCAGGACCCAGCACGGCGGTGGGGATGAATTTGGCGATGAGAAACCAGCTCACCGCCATGCCGGAGCCGCTGAGCTGCTGCAGCAGCACAAAAACGGCGATATAATTGAACCAGTTGCCGAACTGGCTGATGACCCCGGCCAGCCATAGCCTGGTGAACTGGGGGTTGGTCCGGAAAAGGGTGACATAACTCCGCCAGTTGTTGACTGACAGGATTGGCGGGGTGGCAGGGGATGATTGCAGGGTCATGGGAAGTTGAATGTCTGGTGGATAAATGGTTGAAGCGATGATTGGCCCGTGGTATCAATGTTTAGAGTTTGGCGTTCCGGGGTCAGGGTGCCGGCAGATGGCGCCCCGCTCAAGCCAGCGCAAAACCTGCACTGCAAATAAATAAACCATGTTATCAATCTACCAGTCAATCACATTGACGGATTTGGAGGAAATATGAATAAGCCGCTTGGAGTGACCGTTATCAGGCATATTGTTGACAGTCAACGTCTGCATCCGGAGGCCACCGGTGATCTCTCCGGTCTCCTGAACGAACTGATCGTGGCCGGCAAAACCATTTCCGCGGAAGTCAACATGGCGGGGCTCGCCGATATTCTCGGCATGTCGGGCAAGACCAATATCCAGGGGGAAAAGGTGCAGAAGCTTGATGAGTTCGCCAATAATACCATCAAGAAGAGGATGGCCCGCTGCGGCTATCTCTGTGTCATGACCTCCGAGGAGGAGGATGACATCATCCCGGTGGAAGAGGGCTATGAGGGGAAATATACCCTGGCCTTTGACCCCCTGGACGGCTCCACCAACATCGATGTCAATGTCAATATCGGCACCATCTTTTCCGTGCACCGCCGCAGGACCCCAGGCGGACAGGGCGGCTGGGAGGATATGCTGCAGAGGGGCAGGGACCAGGTGGCGGCCGGTTATATTCTCTACGGCTCCAGCACCATGCTGGTTTTCACCACCGGTGAAGGGGTCCAGGGCTTTACCCTTGACCCCAGTGTCGGGGAATTTTATCTGTCCCATCCTGATATCAGAACCCCGGAGCGCAGCAAATATCTCAGCGTCAACGAAGGCAACCGCAACTTCTGGCCGGAAAATGTCCGGCGCTACATCGATTCGCTGAAAGAGAAAGACAAGGCGAAGGGCAGGCCGTACAGTTGCCGCTATATCGGCTCGCTGGTGGCTGATTTTCATCGCAATCTCATTGCCGGCGGCATCTTCATCTACCCCCGGGACAGCAAAAACCCGGAAAAACCCTACGGCAAGCTGCGGCTGCTGTATGAGGCGGCGCCGCTTGCCATGCTGATCGAACAGGCAGGCGGACGGGCCATCACCGATGACGGCATCAATATTCTCGATATCACGCCGGATGCATTGCATCAGCGGGTGCCGCTGATTATCGGCAGCAAGCTCGATGTGGATGAGGCCGAGGGATACCTGGGTTAAACGGGCGGTTCCCGCCGCAGGTTGACCGGGCAGGTCAGACGGCCTGCCCGCGGCCTGATCAAAAAAACTTTGCTTTCTCTCAATCGTTCAAGATAGAATTCAACATGCGCATGTAGTTGTCTTTTTACCCCGCCGCTCTGTCATGGAAAATGACGCGGAAAAGGGGGCCAGCGAGCGCTCTTACCCTTAT
>ENA-ORXD01002934-ORXD01002934.1-sediment-metagenome-genome-assembly--contig:-NODE-2934-length-10498-cov-2.820843_pt1 | contig 10498 bp, 7 predicted proteins | sample MGYA00237862_ERZ511471 | MGnify/ENA metagenome assembly ERZ511471 | reverse complement strand
GGCGATGCGGACGGCCCTTTATGATCCCGCGGACATGACGCCGGAGGTGGGCGCCCTGAAGGGTTTTTTCATCGCCCGGGCCGTGGACGGAGAGACCCGCCGCCGGGGGCAGCATGGCGGAACCGTAACCGCCCTCGTGGCCCTGGCCCTCCGCGAAGGGCTGATCGACGCGGCGGTCCTGACGGAGGAGGGGGAGGGGTTGCTCCCCCGGTCCGTGACGGTCCGCGATCCGGAGACGGCCCTCCTTTTCGGAAAAAGCCGTTTCGTCGTCTCTCCCACCGTGGCGGAATTCAACCGGACCCTTCGGGGGGAGGCCCGGCGCATCGGCGTGGTGGCCACGCCCTGCCAGGCGATGGCCCTGGCCAAGATGCGCCTCGACTCCCTATCCGCTGCCGAAAGCGGCATCGAGAAATTGGCGCTCGTGGTGGGGCTCTTCTGCGGCTGGGCCCTCGACTGGCGGAGGCTCTCCGGACTTCTCTCGAAAAACATGGATCCGGGCCGCGTGACCGGGATGGACATCCCTCCCAGCGCCCACCATACCCTGGAGGTGACCTCGGGAAACGAGACCCTCCGTGTTCCGCTGGAGGAGGTAATCCCCTGCGTCCGCGACGCCTGCCGGACCTGCCCGGACATGACGGCGGAGTTCAGCGATCTCTCGGTCGGATCGGCCCGGCTTCCCGGCGGGTGGGACGAGGCGAGGCACTGGAACCAGGTGATCGTCCGGACCACCCGCGGGGCGGAGCTGCTGGAGCTGGCGCGCCGCCGCGGGGCGCTCGAATTCCGCGAGGTCCCGGCGGGCAATCTGGAGAGGCTCAAGGCCGCCTCCCTCAGGAAGAAGAGGCAGGCGGAAGGGACGCCGGAAGAGACCTCGAAAGGGGGATTCCCGGAGGGGGAGGCGGGCGAACCGGAAGAGGCGGAACCGGGCTTTGCCCGGGGCGGAGACGGAGGGGCGGATGTCCTGGGATAGAAGCCACGGGGAGGGGACCGAGGTCCTGCTGATGGGAAACGAGGCGATCGCCCGTGGCGCTCTGGAGGCCGGGGTCCATGTCGCCTCCGGGTATCCGGGCACCCCCTCCTCGGAGATCATCGAGACGCTCGCCCGCTTTGCCGAACCGGGGCGCCTCTACGTGGAGTGGTCCACCAACGAGAAGGTGGCGATGGAGGTCGCGGCGGCCGCATCCTTCGCCGGCCTGCGCTCCCTGTGCGTGATGAAGCAGAACGGGGTCAACGTGGCCTCCGATTTCCTCCTCCACCTCTCCGGCTCCGGAACGAGGGGGGGAATGGTCCTGGTCACCTGCGACGATCCGGGGGCGCTTTCCAGCGTGAACGAGGGGGAGTCGCGCCATTTCGCGAGGCTCCTGGAGATTCCGCTTCTGGAACCGGGGGATTTCCAGGAGGCGAAGGAGATGACCCGCTGGGCCTTTTCCCTCTCGGAGGAGATCCGGAACGTCGTGATGGTCCGCAGCGTGACCCGGATGTCCCATGCCAGCGGAAACGTTGTCCTCGGTCCGCTTCCGGAAGCCTCCGGCAAGGCGCGCTTCCTCTGCGACGGGGCGGTCTCCGACCCGGAGCGGGGGCCGATGACGAGCGCCCCCGTCATCCGGAAGCATCTCCTCCAGCAGGAGAAGCTCGGGAAGGCCGCGGCGATCTTCGAGGGGAGCCCCTTCAACGGCTATTCGGGGCCGGAGAGGCCGGAGCTCCTTTTGATCACGAGCAGCGCCTGCCGGCTCTACAGCCGCGAGGCGGTTTCCCTGCTTGAGGTCGAAGAGCGGGTGGGCCTGCTGAACCTCGGGACGACATGGCCCATCCCCCCGGGCCTCCTGAAAAAAAGGCTCGCGGCGGCGGAAAAGGTCCTGATCGTCGAAGAGGTCCTCCCGTTTATCGAGGACCAGGTGAAGATTTTCGCCGCCGGGGAGGCGCGGGAGATCGGGATCAAGACCTTCTACGGGAAGTACGACGGGACCCTCCCAATGGTCGGAGAGTTGAACCCGGACTTCGTCGCGGCGGCCATCGGCCGGATCCTCGGGGTCGATCTCCCTTCGCTTCCCACGGAATACCGGGAGCTTCTGCGCGGGCTGGAGGGCATCCTCCCGCGGCGCGAGCAGACCTTCTGCCCGGGGTGCCCCCACCGGGCCACCTTCTGGTTGATCCGCGAGGCGCTGCAGCGCGACGGCCGCGGCGGATTCGTCTGTGGGGATATCGGCTGCTACGCGATGGCCTCCCTCTTCCCCGCCGCCGGTTTCGGCACCTCCAAGACGCTCCATGCGATGGGGTCGGGGACGGGTCTCGCCTCCGGCTTCGGCAAATTCGGGCCGTTCGGGATGCGGCAGCCGGCGCTGGCCGTCTGCGGGGATTCGACCTTCTACCATGCGGCCATCCCCGCCCTGATCAACGCCGTTCACCAGAGGGCGGACATGACCTTCCTCGTCCTGGACAACTGCGGCACGGCGATGACGGGTTTCCAGCCCCACCCCGGAATTGCGGTGAACGCGATGGGGGAGACCACCCCGATGGTCGATATCGCAGGGCTCTGCCGTTCGCTGGGGGTTCCGGTGGAGACCGCGGATCCCTTTTCCCTCCGGGAGACGGGGGAGACCCTCAACCGCCTGATGGAGAATCCCGGGGTGAAGGTCCTGATCCTGCAGCAGCCCTGCGCGCTCTCCCCCGAGAAGAAGGGGAAGAAGCGCTATCTCGTGGAGGTGGATGCGGTCCGCTGCCTGGGGGACGCCTGCGGCTGCAACCGCCTCTGCACGAGGATCTTCCGCTGTCCGGGGCTTCTCTGGAACCGGGAGAAGAAAAAGGCGGAGATCGACGAGGTGATCTGCGCCGGCTGCGGCGTCTGCGCCGGGATCTGTCCGGCCGAGGCGATCCGCTGCGCGGAGGGGGGCGCATCATGACCGGGACACTGGAAAAAGACCCGTACAACATCGTGATCACCGGCGTGGGCGGACAGGGAAACGTGATGGCCTCGCGGGTTCTCTCCAGCATGCTGGTGCGGCGCGGATTCCGGGTGACGATCGGAGAGACGTTCGGGATGTCCCAGCGCGGCGGGTCGGTGATGAGCCACATCCGGGTCTCCTCGGAAGGGGTCTGGAGCCCGCAGATCCCGAAGGGCAGGGCGGACCTGGTCGTGGGCCTGGAGCCGATCGAGGCGCTCCGGGTGCTGGCCGACTACGGAAATTCGGCGGTGGTTGTCCTGGTCAATATCCGCCCCACCTATCCCGTCGGGGTGATCACGGGCGAGGCGGAATATCCCGATCCGGAGACGATCCGGCGGGCGGTGACGGGCCTCTCGGCCGACGCCCGCTTCCTCGATTCGACGCGGGAGGCGATCCGCCTGGGGAATTCCATCCTGGGAAACATCGTCATGATCGGCGCCGTCGCGGGGCTGAGGATCCTGCCCGTCGACCGGGAACTTTTCGATTCTGTCATCCGGGAGGGGATGCCGGCCGACCGGGTGGAGGCCAATCTCCGGGCGTTCGACATCGGCGTTAAGTCCGTTTCGGAGCGAGGCGGACCGGCGGAGACATCCGGAGACATCGATTGAACCATGGCGGGGCGCCGGTTTTCCCTTTTCGGAACGGGACGTCTCGTCCCCATATTTGAATTCATTCTGAAGGGAGATGGGAGCAATGGAAGGAAATTTCAAGGCCGTCCAGGTGACGGAGGATGTCTGGTGGGTGGGCGCCATTGACTGGAACATCCGCGATTTTCACGGATACTCGACGAAGCGGGGGAGCACGTACAACGCCTTCCTCATCCTCGCGGACAAGATCACCCTGATCGACGCGGTGAAGGCCCCGTTCCGGGAGGAACTGCTCTCCCGGATCGCCTCCGTGGTCGATCCGGCCCGGATCGACTACATCGTTTCGAACCACTCGGAGATGGACCACTCGGGCTGCCTCCCCGAAATCATCGAGGCCGTCAAGCCGGAGAAGGTTTTCGCCTCTACCGTCGGCGTGAAGACCCTCGGGGAGCTTTTCCATTGCGGGGCGGAGATCCATGCTGTCAAGGACGGCGAAACCCTGAACGTGGGCAACCGCACCCTCACCTTCATGGAAACCCGGATGCTGCACTGGCCGGACAGCATGTTCGCCTACCTCAACGAGGAGCAGCTCCTCTTCTCCCAGGACGCCTTCGGGATGCACTACGCCTCGCTGGAGCGGTTCGATGACGAGATCGATCCGGCGATCCTCGCCTACGAGGCGGCGACCTACTACGCGAACATCCTCCTCCCCTACTCGCCGCTTGTCCTGAAGCTGCTCGATAAGGTCGCGGCGTCCGGGCTTCCCGTCCGGCTGATCGCTCCGGACCATGGGCCGATCTGGCGGAAGGACATCAGCGGGGTTCTCGCGCGCACCAAGCAGTGGGCGGCGCAGAAGCCGACGGAGAAGGCGGTGGTCGTCTACGCCACGATGTGGAAGAGCACGGAGAAGATGGCCCGGGCGATCAGCGAGGGGCTCGCGGAGGGCGGCCTCCAGGTGCGGTTCCTCTCGATGGATGCAGCGCACCGCAGCGACGTGGTCTACGAGCTGCTCGATGCCGGGGCGCTGGCCGTCGGATCCTCCACGCTCAACAACCAGATGCTGCCGCAAATGGCGGACATCCTCACCTATCTCCGGGGGCTCAAACCGCGAAACCTCGTCGGCGCGGCCTTCGGATCCTACGGCTGGAGCGGAGAGGCCGTGGCCCAGATGGAGGAGATCCTCGCGGAGATGAAGGTGGAGAAAGCGGGGGAGGGGATCCGGGTCAAACATGCGCCCGACGGCACGGTTCTGGCCCGATGCCGCGAAATGGGTTTGAAGATGGCGGAAATGGTAAGAGTGCGTCTATAGGGGCGATCCGGAAACGGAGAAAGGAGAATCGGCATGGAAAAGTACGTCTGCAACATCTGCGGTTATGTCTACGATCCGGCGGTGGGGGATCCGGATAACGGGGTGCGGCGGGGAACGGCATTCGGTGACGTCCCCGAGGACTGGGCCTGCCCGGTCTGCGGCGCGGGGAAGGACGAGTTCTCTCCCGAATAGCCTCTGTCCCGTTGAGGGAGGCTGCGGGCGTTCATCCGGATTCACGGAAAAAGGAGGAGGAATGGACCGGACCAGGGAGGCGCTGCAGCAGGCCTACACGGGTGAAGCCAAGGCCGCTTTGCGCCTGAAGGTGTTCGCAGAGAGGGCGGAGAAAGAGGGGTATCCCCAGATCGCGAAGCTCTTCCGCGTGATCGCCTTCTCGGAAGAGATCCACGGGTCCCGGGCTCTCCGGGTGCTCAAGGAGATCAAAACGACCGAAGAGAACCTGAGGGAGAGCTTCGAGTCGGAAAAGGCGGTGGCGGAGGTCGCCTACGGAGAATTCGTCAAGCTGGCGGAGGCCGAAGGCAACCCTGCGGCCGTCCTCCATTTCAGCCAGAGCCGGGACGTGGAAGAGACCCACGCGAAGCTCTACAAAGAGGCGATGAACCACATGCTGGAGGAGAGGGAGACGACCTATCAGGTCTGCCTCGTCTGCGGTTATGTCGCCGACGGAATCCGGCCGGACACCTGCCCCGTCTGCGGTGCCGGGGCGGATCAGTTCCGGTCTTTCCCTTAGCCCCGGGAGGAATCCGCTTCCCGAAAAGGGCCGGGGAGAGGCCTTTGAAAATCGCGATCCCAATACGCGCTTTCGGAATCCGCAGTTCAAGCGCGCACGGATCCTCGAAAGAGATCGCTTCAAATGTTTCTCGGCGGGAGGCCTTGAAAAGCCAGGGACTCGGCAGATCCGGCCAGGGATGACGCCCTGTTCGGGAAGGAGGAGAAGACGATGAGGGGAGTGCTGTTGCGATGGGCGGTTCTGACTGCGGCGGTCCTGGCGGCTTCCTGGCTTCTCGACGGGATTGTTGTGGATGGCATTTTCCCGGCGTTGCTGGCAGCGGGTCTTCTCGGACTGTTGAATGCATTTTTCCGCCCCATCCTCATTGTGCTGACGCTGCCCGTCAACATTGTCACCCTCGGGCTGTTCACCTTTCTGATCAACGCGCTGATGCTGAAGATCGTCTCCGAAATGATCCCCGGATTTGAGGTCCGCGGTTTCTGGACCGCCGTGATCGGTGCCCTGGTCATCGGCCTGGCGAGCTGGCTTCTGAACCTTTTCATCGGCGGGCGGGGAAGGGTCGAACGAACCTCCACGATCGATCTCCAGAAGAGGGGCGGGAGATGGGAGTGAAGGATTTGCCCCCGGCCATGCGTCAGTATGCGGAGGTGAAGGCCCGCTACCCGGACTGCATCCTCCTTTTCCGGATGGGGGACTTCTACGAGATGTTCTTCGAGGATGCGGTGACCGCCGCGGGGATCCTCGAGATCACCCTGACCTCCCGCAACAAGAACAGCAAGGACGCCATTCCCCTCTGCGGTTTTCCCCATCATGCCGCTCCCTCCTACATCGCGAAGCTGATCGAGAAGGGGTTCAAGGTCGCCGTCTGCGAGCAGATGGAGGATCCGAAACAGGCGAAGGGGGTGGTGAAGCGGGAGGTGGTCCGCGTCGTCACCCCGGGACTCGTTCTCGACACGGAAAACCTGCGGGCCAAGGAGAACAACTTTCTCGCGGCCCTGGCTGTCCTGGGAGGGAGGTTCGGGCTCGCCTTCGTCGACATCTCGACGGGGGAATTCCGGGTGACCGAAGCGGGCGACAGGGAAACATTCCGGGCCGAAACCGCCGGACTGGAGATCCGCGAACTGATCATCGCGGAGGATCTGCGCGACGACGACCTGGTGAAAAGCCTGGCCGGAGAAGAGCGGGACTGCCGGATCGACCGGTTCCCGGCGGAGCGGCTGGATCCGGAGGAGGCCCTGGCCCGTCTCCGGAATCAATTCTCCGAAGGCCATCTTGCGCGGATCTCCGTGGACCGCCATCCCGCAATGGTCGTTGCCGCGGGCGCCGTTCTCGACTACATGGCCGAGACGCAGAAGGGCAGCCTCCCCCACATCAACAACCTGGTCTGGCATGAAAGCGGAACCCGGCTGATTCTCGATGAGGCCGCAAAGCGCAACCTCGAGCTCTTCGCCACGATCGTCGAGGGGAAGAAGGCCGGTTCGCTCTTCCATGTCCTGGACCAGACCATGACCTCCCCCGGCGGAAGGAGGCTCCGCTGGTGGCTCAACTGCCCTCTCCGGGATCCGGTCCGGATTCGGGAGAGGCTGGCCGCCGTGGCCGACCTCCGCGACCGGCACCTCCTGCGGGAGTCTCTCCGCGGCGCTCTCCGCTCAATCCACGACCTCGAGCGTCTCGGAAGCCGCATCGCCGTGGGGCTCGCCAACGGCCGCGATCTCGCGGCGCTGCGCTCCTCCCTGCGGGCTCTTCCGGAACTCCGTGCGCTGATCCGCGACAGCGGAACGCCGCTGATCCGGATCCTCCATGAAGGGATCGACGAGATGCCCGATCTCTTGGAGCTGCTCGAAGCTGCGATTGTGGAGGATCCGCCGCTTTCGATCCGCGAGGGGGGGATCCTCCGCAAGGGGTTCGATCCGGAGCTGGATTCCCTGATCGACGCGATGCGGGACGGACGGAAATGGATCGCCGCCCTGGAGGAGAAGGAGCGGCAGAGAACGGGCATTTCCTCCCTGAAGGTCGGTTTCAACAGCGTCTTCGGCTATTACCTCGAGATCACCAAGGCAAACGCCTCCCTGGTTCCGGCCGACTATGTCCGGAAGCAGACCCTGGTCAACGCGGAGCGCTACATCAACGAGGAACTGAAGGGGTACGAGGAGACGGTCCTCCATGCCCAGGAGCGACGGGAGGCCCGCGAATACGACCTCTTCCTCGGAATCCGCGAGCGGATCGCGGGGGAGATCCGGCGGATCCAGGAGACGGCTTCGCGGATCGCCGACCTGGACGCCCTCGCCTCGCTGGCCGAGGTCGCCGAACGGTACAACTACTGCTGCCCCGCGGTCGATGCGGAGGACGTCATCGAGATCGCCGACGGACGCCACCCGGTCGTGGAGAGGATCGGCGGCGGGCCGGGGTTCGTCCCGAACGACCTCCTTCTCGACCGGGGGAGGAACCGCTTTCTGATCATCACCGGACCGAACATGGCCGGAAAATCGACCTACATCCGACAGGTCGCCCTGATCGTCCTGATGGCCCAGATGGGGAGTTTCGTGCCCGCCTCCCGGGCGCGGATCGGGGTGGCGGACCGGATCTTCACCCGGGTCGGCGCCGCAGACAGCCTTTCCCGGGGGCAGAGCACCTTCATGGTGGAGATGAACGAAGTGGCGGAGATCCTCGGCCACGCCACGGGGCGGAGCCTGGTCATCCTGGACGAGGTCGGGCGGGGGACGAGCACCTTCGACGGCCTGAGCATCGCCTGGGCGGTGGCGGAATACCTCCACGATGCCTCTCATCTCGGGGCGAGGACGCTGTTCGCGACCCATTATCACGAATTGACGGAACTGGCGGTCACCAAGGAGGGGGTCCGCAATTACCACATCGCCGTGCGGGAATGGGGGGAGAAGATCGTCTTTATCCGCAGGATCATGGAGGGGGGAACCAACCGGAGCTACGGCATCCAGGTGGCGCGGATCGCCGGGCTTCCTGACGAGGTGATCATACGGGCGAACGAGATCCTCCGCAACCTGGAGAAGGGGGAGCTCGACGAAGTCGGGATGCCGAAGATCGCCCGCGGGAAGAGGGGGGGGCAACCCGCCTCGAACCAATTGAACCTCTTTGCGGACGAAAGGGAGACGATTCTGAGGGAGCTCAGCGAGAGCGACCTGATGAATCTGACGCCTCTGGAGGCGCTTCAGAGACTGATCCTTTGGAAAGACAAACTGGGGCGGGAGTGACGCACAAAGCCCGCGCTGTTTCAAGGGCTGTTCAAAAATGCCCAGATGCAAGGCCCCCGAATTCGAAGAATCGTGGAGCGAAGCGGAACCAATCCTGAGCCGTGAGGCGTACTGTTTGGTACGTTGAACGACGAAGGATGAGGGAAACGCAGCAGATGGAAGTTTTTCAACAGCCCGTTCCTATTTGATGCAGACCCGCCTCACCTGCTTGAAGTCGGTGACCCCCTGGATCGACTTTTGAATCCCGTCCTGCAGGAGGGTCGTCATCCCCTCGCCCATCGCAATTTCGCGCATCGCCTCGACCGTTTCGTGCTTCTGGATCATCCGCTTGATCGCGTCCGATGCGATGAGCAGCTCGTGGATTCCCATCCTGCCCTTGTATCCCGTCTTGTCGCAGACATCGCACCCCTTCGGCTGGTAGAGCATGAACTTGTCGTCGTAGGGGATGTTCAGCTTCAGAAAGGGCTCCTCGCCGTAACTCTGCACGATCTCATCGTATTCGCTGCGGTCGGGGTGGTAGGCCTCCTTGCATTTCTTGCAGAGGGTGCGGACCAGCCGCTGGGCGAGGATCCCCAGGAGGGCGTCGGCGAAGTTGAGCGGATCGATCCCCATGTCGAGCAGACGGACGATCGTTTCCGGGGCGCTGTTGGTGTGGAGCGTGCTGAAGACGAGGTGTCCCGTGAGCGATGCTTCGACGCCGGTCTTGGCCGTCTCGAAATCGCGCATCTCGCCCACCATGATCACGTCCGGGTCGGCGCGGAGGAAGGAGCGCATGGCCGCCGCGAAGTCGAAGCCGATCTTCGACTGGACCTGGACCTGGCGCAGGCCGTACTGGGTGATCTCCACCGGGTCCTCGGCGGTCCAGATCTTCCGGTCGGGCGTGTTGATCTCGTGGAGGGCGGCATGGAGAGTGGTCGTCTTTCCGGATCCGGTGGGACCGACGACGAGGATCATCCCGTAGGGCTTGTCCAGGATGTTCCTCAGCTCCCGGAAATTCCTCTCCAGCATCCCCATGGAGGTCAGGGGCAGGGTGTCTCCGGCCTTGGCCAGGATCCGCATCACCACATCCTCCACGCCCCCCGCTGTGGGGATCGTGGCCACGCGGAGCTCCATCTCCTCTCCGCCGGATTTCTTGAACTTGATCTTGCCGTCCTGGGGGAGGCGCCTTTCGGAGATGTCCAGATCCGACATGATCTTGATTCTGGACACAATGGCCCGCTTGTACGTGAAGGGGATGGTCTGGTAGAGCTGGCATGCCCCATCGATCCTGAACCGGATGTGGGCATTGTTCTTTCCGTGCCGCGGCTCGATGTGGATATCCGAGGCGTTCCGGTTGTTGGCGTCAATGATCATCTTATTGACAAGCTGGACAATGGCGCTGTCTTCTTCGCTGAGCCGTTCCGCTTCATCGGATGCCTCGTCATCACTCGGTTCGAGCTGTCCGAGAATGTCTTCAATGCTTCCCGTGTCTTCCAGAAGGCTCGACCGCTTCACGTCGAAGAACAGGTCGATCATCTTGAAGATGTCTTCCCTCAAAGAGACGCAGTACTCAAAGGTCCGGTCCGGAATCAGCCGCCTGATGGTATGCCGAGCAGGAAGGAAGTCGGGGTTTTCCATGGCAACGACCACCTTGCCGTTGGCCTGGGATACCGGGACAAAGACGTTCTTCCTGAGGAAGGGGACCTTGA
>ENA-ORXD01002933-ORXD01002933.1-sediment-metagenome-genome-assembly--contig:-NODE-2933-length-10500-cov-3.543701_pt1 | contig 10500 bp, 11 predicted proteins | sample MGYA00237862_ERZ511471 | MGnify/ENA metagenome assembly ERZ511471 | reverse complement strand
CGGGGGGCGCCCGAACCCCATCCGCTGGGTCGCGCCGCCGCTGTCGTGGGCCATGGTGTTGGCCGCGATCCGCGAGGGCTCGCTGTCGAGACAGAGGACACCGACGTAGAGATTGGCGCCGTCGTACAGGACCCGGACCTCGGTCCGCTCGGTCGGATCGGCGTCGGGCCGGGGCTCGATCATCCGGAAATCCGTGACGGGGACGGCCGATCGCCAGACCTCGTCGGTCAGGAGCCCGTCGATCCGGGGGCCCTGCTCGACGCGGACGGCCCGGACCTCGGCGGAGCACAGGGCGGACGGGGCCGACAGGGCCCCGAAAACGACCAGCAGTGCGGTGAAGGCCGCGGCATGTCGTCGGATTGTCTTCATGGCGCTCTCTAGTGAGTCGTCTGTTTCGGCGTCGATCTGTGGTGGTCAGGACCGAAGAACGTCCATTGTAGCGGCTCGGCCCCCGCGGCGCAAGAGTATTACCGGGCCCTAGCGCCCCAGGCGCTTTTTGAACTCCTGGGTCAGCAGGGGCACGACCTGGAACAGGTCGCCGACGATGCCGTAGGTGGCGATCTGGAAGATGGGCGCCTCGGGGTCCTTGTTGATGGCCACGATGACCTTCGCCGTGCGCATCCCCGCCTGGTGCTGGATCGCGCCGGAAATGCCCGCCGCGATGTACAGGTCCGGCGCCACGACCTTGCCGGTCTGGCCGACCTGGTGCTCGTAGGGGATCCACCCGGCGTCCACTGCGGCGCGGCTGGCGCCCACGGCGCCGCCCAGCGTCTCGGCCAGCTCTTTGACCGGCGCGAAGCCCTCCGGCCCGCCCACGCCGCGCCCTCCGGCGACGATGATGGTGGCGTCGGTCAGGCTGATCTGGCCGCCCGCCGATTCGACGCTCTCGACTTTGGCCGCGATGGCGTCTTCGGCCAGGGCGGGCGCCGCGTCGATGACGTCACCGCTCCGGCTGGCGTCCGGCTCCGGCTGGGGGAAGGCGCGGCTGCGCAGCGTGGCGAACTGCGGCCCGCCGGCGGTGACGGTTTCCACGCTGAGCACCTTGCCGCCCAGCACCGGGCGAACCGCCTTGAGCTTGTCGCCGTCGAGCGAAAGCTCGGTGACGTCGGTCAGCAGGCCGCCCTCGACATCCGCCGCCGCCCCGGCCAGTAGCTCGCGCCCGGACGTGGTCGCGGCGGCCAGCACGATGGCGGGGTTGTGTTGCTGGACCAGACCGGCCAGCAGCGCGACATATGGCTCGAACCGGTAGCGGGCCAGCGAGGCGTCGTCAGCCTTGATGATGGCATCCGCGCCGTGGGCGAACGCGGCCTTGACCGCATCCTCGACGCCCTGGCCGAAGACCAGCCCGGTCACGCGGTCGCCCAACTGGCGGGCCAGCCCCAGCGCCTCGAACGAGGCCGGGATGGGCTGGCCGTCGTGTACTTCGATCCACACAAAGACGCTCATATCACCTTCTCCTCCAGCAGCTTGTCGACCAGCAGGACCGGGTCGTCGATCATCTCGACGGCGCCTTCGCGCTTGGGCAGGTCCTGGTACGCGAGGCGCTTGGCTTTGGGCGCCACGGCAGCGGCGTCCAGCCCCAAATCGTCCAGCGACCAGACCGGCATGCTGGCTTTGGCGGCCTTGCGAATGCCGATGAAGGTGGGGTATTTCGGCTCGTTGATATCCTTGAGCACGCTGATGACGGCGGGCAGGCGGCTGCTGACGGTTTCGGTGCCGCTCTCGACCTGCCGCTTGACGCGGATCGTCCCCGCGGCGGGGTCGAGCGCCTCGATCTTGGCGACGAAGCCGAGCGGGGTCCAGCCGAGCTTGCGAGCGGTCTGGAAGATGTGCGCGTCCGAGGCGATGTCGGGCAGCTCTTTGCCGAAGATCACCAGGTCGACGTCGCCCAGCTTGCCGATGGCCGCAGCCACGGCTTTGGCAAAGGCCAGGCTGTCCCAGCCTTGCAGGGCGTCGTCCCAGATGCGGATCGCCTGGTCGCACCCGATCGCCAGCCCGTGCTTGAGCGCCTCTTCGTGTTCCGGCCCGCCCAGGGTGAGGATCGACACCTGGGCGTTGTGCGCCTCTTTGAGCAAGATGGCCTCGGTGATGGCGTACTCGTCCCAGGGATTGACGACCAGCTTGTCGTCAACTTTCAGGTTGCCGCCGGCGTCGACCGCCACATCGGCGGCGGTGTCCGGCGTGCAGTTGGTTATGACTGCGACGTGCAAGATACTCCCTCCTAAAGATGTTTTGTCTAATTCTCGCTCTGCCACCACTCGGGATCGTAACCCGGCAGCTCGCAGCGCAGCGGCCTGTCCTGGCGATAGCCCAGGGCGTAGTCGGCCTGGATCAACTGCTGGATCTCGCTGGAGCCTTCGTAGATGGTCGCGCCCTTGGCGTTGCGCAGGTACCGCTCGACGTCGTACTCGTCGCTGAAACCGTACGCGCCGTGAAGCTGGATCGCTTCCAGGGCAGCTTTGACGCTCATGTCGGTGGCGAACCACTTGGCGAGGGCCGTCTCGCGGGTGTTGCGCTTGCCCTGGTTCTTGAGCCAGCCGGCCTTGAAGATGAGCAACCGGGCGGCGTCGTACCACTGCTGCATGTACGCGATCTTCTGCTTGATCAACTGGTGCTGCGCGATCGGCACGTTGAACGTGTAGCGCTCCTTACTGTATTTCACGCTGTCTTCCAGGCAGGCGCGGATGCAGCCCACCGCCCCGGCCCCGACGGTGTAGCGCCCGTTGTCGAGGCAGCTCATGGCGATGTAGAAGCCCTCGCCGTCCTCGCCGATCCGGTTCTCGACCGGCACCTCGACGTCCTGCATGGCGATCCAGCCGGTCGAGCCGGCGCGCACGCCCATCTTGCCCTTGATGTCGCCCACGGTGACGCCCTTCATGTCGCGCGTGATCATGAAGGCGGTGATGCCCTTGTACTCCGGCTGGGCGTTGGGGTCGGTCTTGGCGAAGACGAGCATGTGATCGGCCAGGGTCGCGAGGCTGATCCACATCTTCTCGCCGTTGAGGACGTACACGTCCCCCTCGCGGCGGGCGGTGGCGCGCAGCCGGACCGGGTCGCTGCCGGCGTCCGGCTCGGTGAGCGCGTAGCCGGCGTATTTTTCACCGGTGGCCTGCGGCACCAGGAAGCGCTGTTTCTGCTCCTCGGTGCCCCATTGCAGCAGCGCGAGGCTGTTGAGGCCCGCGTGGACCGACATGATCACGCGCAGGCTGGCGTCGACGCGCTCGAGTTCCTCGCACACCAGTGCCAGGGTGATGTAATCGAAGCCCTGCCCGCCGTAGCGAACCGGAACGTTGATCCCCAGGATGCCAAGCTCAGCCATGCGCGGCAGCACGTCGGGGTGCGGCTGGTGCTTGTGATCCCACTCTTTGATGGTCGGGTAGATTTCTTTCTGCGCAAAGTCCCGCACCATCTGCTGGGCCATGCGGTGCTCTTCGGTCAGTTCAAATTCCATAGGAGAAGCGTCCTTTTTGGTAAAAAAAGAAAGATCCAAACGTGCTGGTCAGGTGCCCGCCATTATAACATGCCCCTCGTGGATGTGACATCAGTCGCCAGCGAGCGCCGAGCCGGGACCAAACTCCTCTTTTCCGTTTGGCGGTGACACGTGTACAATGAACGTGTCGCGCCACACATCTTGGGGAGCGCTCCATAATGTCTGCGTCCGATCTGCACGCCCAACTTCAGGAAGCGATCACACTGGCCCAGGCCGGGCAGCGGTCCGAGGCCCGCGCCATGCTGCGCCAGATCGTCGAGGCCGACCCAGAACAGGAACTGGCCTGGCTGTGGCTGGCGACCGTGTCGACCAGGCGCGACGAGCGCATCACGTTTCTGGAGCGGGCGCTGGCCCTGAATCCCGATAACGCCACCAGCCGCCAGGCTTACGTCCAGCTCACCGGGCGCGAGTACGTGCCGCCGGTGGGCGCGCCGCTGGAGCCGCCGGGCGACCACTCGAGGGCCCACGGGTTGTGCGTCGCCCCGAAGAGCCGGTTGGCGGTGAACCCCTCGAAGCAGAACTCGGGGATGTTCGTCTTGCCGACGGCGATCGCGCCGGCGGCCCGGAGCCGCCCGACGACCATGTCGTCGCGTGTCGCCGGCGGCGCGTCGGCGAGCACGAGCGAGCCCTCGGTGGTGGAGAGCCCGGCGAGGTCGCTGGTCTCCTTGACGAGGAAGGGGACGCCGGCCAGCGGTCCGAGGCGCTCGCCCCGGCGCGCGCGCCCGTCGAGGGCGCGCGCCTCCGCGAGCGCCTCCTCCGCGCGCAGCTTCACGACCGCGTTGATCCGCCCGTCGTGGCGCTCGATCTGCGCCAGCGCCCGCTCGACCAGGGCGACCGCCGACAGGCGCCCGTCGCGGACCCGTTCGCTGAGTTCACGGATCATGTGTACTCCTCTCGGTCCTGCCCCCACCCCTGGCTACGCGCCCGCCGTCGGGCCGCCCGCCTGCGTGTCCTCGCCGGCGCAGTCGCCATACGGGTGAACGTCTTGCCCGTGACCGTACGTCACCGGCGGACGCACCGCCAGCCCGTGAATGGGCGTCGAGGCTCCGCCGCCGCGGGTCTGGCCGCCGCGGGTCTCGCCGACGCGGGAAACTCGCGGCGCCCTGCGATCGCCCGCTCGACGCCGGTGCGCGTCGTTGACCTCTACGGTCAGAGTCCGAACGGCAGGTGCAGCGGCCAGACGCCCTGGAGCAGGAGCGCCAAGCGGAGGAAGACGAACATTATCGCCGTGCCGACGATGATGAGGTAGAGACGGTCGGCCCACGGGCCTGGCTCGCGGCCGTGCCAGAACAGCATGACGAGCAGTCTCCGCATCGCTCCCGATCCGAGTCCGGCAGAGCGCAGCGCTGAGAAGCGGCGGCCACGGGTACACAGCGCGTGACCCGAGGAGGCAGCTGTGGACGAGCACCCCATCATCGTGATCGGCGCCGGCACGGCCGGCAGCCAGGCGGCGCGCGCCCTCGGCCGGGCCGGCCGCTCCGTCGTCCTCGCCGAGCGCGACCTCGCCGGCGGGACCTGTCTGTGGCGCGGCTGCGTCCCCAAGAAGGCGCTCTACGCTGCAGGCCGCGTGCTGCACCAGGTCCGCGATGCCGCCATCGTGAGCATCACGGCGCCGGATGGGACGCATGCGACCACCGGCCGCGAGGGAAGTCACTCGACGGTCCCGGACGAGCTCGACTGGACCCGCACGCGTGACCGGCAGGCGGAAGTGATGCGCGCGTACGCGGGCGACCAGGAGGGCATCCTGCGCGACGCCGGTGTCGAGGTCGTACACGGCGCGGCGCGCTTCACAGCGCCGGACGCCGTCGAGATCGGGGGCGACGTGCGGCGCGGGGCGCACATCCTCGTCGCCACCGGCGCGCGCCCCGTCGTCCCGCCGATTCCCGGCGCGGAGCTCGTGGACACGAGCGACGACGCCCTGTTCTACGACGAGTTGCCGGCGGCCCTCGTCGTCGTCGGCGGCGGGTACGTCGCCATGGAGATGGCGGCGATCTACGCCGCCTTCGGCACCGAGGTGTGCGTACTCGTGCGCGGAGGGCACGTGCTGACGGGCTTCGACCCAGAGTGCGCGCAGTTTGTCGTCGACGGCCTGCGCGCCCGCGGCGTCGACGTCCGCTTCCGTACCGAGGTGCGCGAGGTGCGCGGCGCGCCGGGTGCGCTCACCGTCGTCGCCGTCGATGGTGAGGGTCGCGAGCGGGCCTTCGCGACCGAGCGCGCCCTCGCCGCCACCGGAAGGCGGCCGGATCTCGTCGACCTCGACCTCGCCGCCGGCGGGGTCGAGGTCGACGACCGCGGCCGCCCGCTCCTCGACGATGGCCTGCGCAGTACGAGCAACCGCCGCGTCTGGTTCGCCGGCGACGCGGCCGGGGGCATGCAGCTGACCCCCGTGGCCGGCTACGAGGGTCGCCGGGTCGCGGAGGCCATCCTCAGCGGGCGCTCCCCGGGCGACATGCGAGGCGCCGGCCCGCGAGACGACGACCCGCACCCCGTGATCCCGTCGACCTGCTTCACCGTCCCCGAGGTGGCGCGCGTCGGCCTGCTCGAGTCGGAGCTCGCCGCGCGCGGCGCCCCCTACAAGGTCGCCCGCGGCGGCTTCGAGTACACAGCCCAGGCCATCATCCGCGACGAGCGGCAAGGACTCGTCAAGCTCCTGTTCGACGGCGAGGACCGGCTCGTCGGCGGTCACCTCGCCGGGCCGTCGGCGGGCGAGCTGATCTACGCGCTCTCGATCGCCGTCCAGGCCCGAGCCACGGTCGCCGACCTTCAGCGCGCGCGAGCCGTGCACCCGACCCTCGCCGAGGCGATCTCGTGGGCGGCGTCGTCGCCGGAGACGGTCGAGCCAAGCGGCGAAACGCCCGGCTGACGCAGCGCTCTACTCGACGAGGTCGGCGTACTCCTCGTGCCGCTCGACGTACCTGGCCATGTAGGAGCACCGAGGCACGACGCGCAGACCCTCCGCCCTGGCATCGTCGAGGGCCCGCTTCGCCAGATGGCCGGCGAGACCGCGACCGCCGAACTCCGGATCGACCTCGGTGTGGGTGAGGACGCGGTGGCCGTCCTCGTCCCGATACCCGGCCAGGCCGGCACGCCGGTCGTCCACGTACACTTCGTACTGCTGCGCGGCGACGTCGCGCTCCACCCGCACCACTTCTTCGCTCATGAGCTCCCCTCGTCGTCCTCGTCGGACGGCGCGCCCACCCCCGGCGCAGTCAGCGCCGCGAGCGCCGTCACCGTTCGCCAGTTCCTGGTCGTGGCGCCGGTACCGAGCTTACGCTCGAAGAACGCGTTCGTCAGCTTGCTGCGGCTGTAGCCGTGCGGCAGCCAGATATGGACGACGGGTGCGGCGAGCGGGGGCGAGCCGACGAAGACCGCGCGCTCGCCCTCCACGGCCGGCAGCTGGAACTCCCGGAAGGCCGCCTCGTAGACCGCGCTGTAGGCCGCCGCGGTCGCCGCGCCGAAGTCGTCCTCGCCGGCCGGTGTGAACAGAAACGTCGCGTGGAGCGACCCCTGGTCGACGCCGGGCTCGGAGAGGAACGGGTTCGCCGCCACGACCCCGGCGATCTCGGCACCGGGCAGTACGAGAACGGCGACGCGCGGCCCGAGATCGCGCTCGATGCGCACCTCGATCGCGGCGGCGAGCCTCGCTGCCGGGGCGACGGAGTCCTCTTCTGCCGCAGCGCCGTCCGCCTCGAACACGACGTTGCCGCTCTGCAGGTAGGTGCGCACATGGCGCAGCCCCAGGCTCTCGAGGCTGCGCCGCACGTCCGCCATCGGCAACGTGCGGCCGCCGACGTTCACGGCTCTCAGCAAGGCGACGTAGGTGGTCATGCGCACTCTGTACCCCGCCGCGCGCGAACGGCGGCGGCATCCCTGTGGGTGAGCCCGCGGTCGGGGGTCGCCGAACCAGGGCCGCCGAGCCGAGCCGGGGCCGCCGAACACCGACCGAGGCGGGATCGAGGACCGGCTGAGCGGCACGTGAGGCATCTCCTGCGGCGTCACCAGCAGCACCCGCGCGCGCAGCGAGAACATGAGCCGGCCCGACCATCGGCCCGCGGCCGAGAGACTGCTCGCCCACCGCGGATGGCCCGTGGGCTCGCCGGCGACGTAGGATACGGGCCGTGAGTGAAGCCGGCCTCATCCTCGCCCTCGATCAGGGCACGACCAGCTCGCGCGCGGTGCTCGTCGACCGCGACGGCGCGATCGTCGCCTCGGCTCAGCACGAACTGACGCAGCACTACCCGCAGCCGGGGTGGGTCGAGCAGGACCCGCACGAGATCTGGGCGACGCAGCGCGACACGGCACGGGCCGCGCTGGGGCAGGCCGAGGCGGGGCCGGAGCGCATCGCGGCGATCGGCATCACCAACCAGCGCGAGACGACCATCGTCTGGGACCGCGCGACCGGGGAGCCGGTGGCGCCGGCGATCGTCTGGCAGGACCGGCGCACCTCCGAGGCGTGTGACGAACTGCGCCGGGGCGGGCACGAGCCGCTCGTGCGGCGCACCACGGGGTTGCTCTTCGACCCCTACTTCTCGGCCACCAAGCTGCGCTGGATCCTCGACGCAGTGCCCGACGGCATGCGCCGGGCGCGAGCCGGCGAGCTCGCCTTCGGCACCGTCGACTCCTGGCTCATCTGGCAGCTGACCGGGGGGCGCAGCCACCTCACCGACGCGACCAATGCCTCGCGCACGCTGCTCTACGACGTCGTGCGCGGCGCCTGGAGCGACGACATGCTCTCGCTGTTCGGCGTGCCCCACGAGGTGCTGCCCGAGGTCTGCGACAGCAGCGGCGTGATCGCCGAGACGGAGCCCGGCGTGTTCGGGGCGGCCGTCCCCGTCGCCGGCGTAGCCGGCGACCAGCAGGCCGCTCTGTTCGGCCAGGCGTGCACGTCCCCCGGCCTGACGAAGGTGACCTACGGCACCGGCTGCTTCCTTCTGCTCCACGTCGGCGACGACCCGGTCACCGCGCCGGACGGGCTGGTGACCACGGTGGCGCTGCAGCGCGCGGGGCGGCGCACGTACGCGCTCGAGGGTTCGGTCTTCGTCGGCGGCGCCGTCGTGCAGTGGCTCCGCGACGGCCTCGGGCTGATCGCGAGCGCGAAGGAAGTCGGGGCCCTGGCCGAGTCGGTCGAGTCAAGCGCCGGCGTGTGCTTCGTCCCCGCGCTCACCGGCCTCGGCGCCCCGCACTGGGACCCGCAGGCGCGGGGCGCGATCTTCGGCCTCACCCGCGGCACGACCGCGGCCCACGTCGCTCGCGCCGCGCTCGAGGGCATCGCCTTCCAGGTCGCCGACCTCGTGTCGGCCATCGAGGAGGGCTCGCACCTCAAGCCCCTGGAGGTGCGAGCCGACGGCGGCGCCAGCGGCTCCGACCTGCTGCTGCAGGCGCAGGCCGACCTCCTCGGCGTGCCGGTCCGGCGCGCGGCGCAGCCCGAGTCCACCGCGCTCGGCGCCGCCTACCTCGCCGGCCTCGCCGTCGGCCTCTGGCGCGACGAGGCCGAGGTGGCCGGGCTGTGGCGGGCCGCGCAGCGCTTCGAGCCGCGGCCCGCCACCGACGTCGTCCGCCGCCGCGACGACTGGCGGCGCGCCGTCGAGTGCGTGCGCGCCTTCGGCAGCCCGGCCGCCGCCGGCTGACCGCGGGCCCGGAGTCACCGCAGTGCGCAGAGTGCGGCGAAGAGCTCCGGCGACGACCGTCATCCGCTCCGTACGCCACGGCGACGCGACCATCTCGTTCCAGCTGGTCAGATCCGACCGGAGGACGCTCGGCTTCACGGTCCACGGCGACGGCAGCGTCGTCGTGCGGGCACCGCGACGTGCGGGCGAGGCGGACGTGCTGCGGTCGGTCGCCGGTCGCGCCGACTGGATCGTGCGCAAGCAGCGTGAGTTCGCTGCGTCCGCGGCGCGTACCCCGCCGCTCCGCTACGTGGAGGGCGAGACCCACCTCTATCTCGGCCGGCCGTACCCCCTGGCGCTCGAGCAGGGCGACCGCGAGACCGTGCGTCTGGCCGGTGACGCCCTGCGCGTCACGGTGCGCGGCGGTGCCCCTGCGGGGCGCGTCAAGGACCTGCTCGACGCGTGGTACGTGCGCCGCGCGCGACGCCACCTGCCCGCGAGGCTGGACGCGTGCTGGGCGAACTTCCCCACAGACGGCCACCACCGGCCCACGCTGCGGCTCAAGCACATGCGCACCCGGTGGGGCAGCATGTCGCCCAAAGGCAACATGTCGCTGCGGCTCGACCTCATTCGCGCCCCGGACGAGTGCATCGACTACGTCATCCTCCACGAGCTCTGCCACCTGGAGCACCCGAACCACGGGCCCGAGTTCTGGGCGCTCGTCCAGCAGCTCGTCCCGGACTGGAGGCGCCGCAAGCGCCTCCTCGAGTCGCTCCTCTCCTGACGGGGAAGAGCTGACCCATGGAGACTCCGGACAGCCCGTACGACCCCAGGAACGACGAGCCCGCACCGCCGTTCGCGATCCGGCGCCTCGGCCCCGGCGACGAGCCCGTCCTCGCGCTGCTGGCCGAGCAGGCCGACGACTTCGACCTGGCGGGACGCGCCGCGCCGGAAGACCCGCTGGCTGGGAGCGACGCCGCGGACTACCTGGCCGACCCGACGGTCCTGCACTGGGTCGCCGAGCAGGACGGTCGCATCGTGGGGGAGATCCTCTGCCACCTCCTGCGGATGCCATCGGGCGAGGCACGCGAGCTGCTGCTGTACGCCATCGGCGTCCGGGCGGGCGATCGCCGGCGCGGGGTCGGCACGGCGCTCGTCCGCGAGATGCTCGGCTGGATGGAGGAGGCAGGGGTCCCGCTGGTCTGGGTGCTCGCCGACAACCCCGACGCCGAGGCCTTCTACGCCGCCTCCGGCTTCCGACACGGCGGCGAGGGCGAACAGGGCGTCCTCATGCTGCTCGAGACGACCCGCGACGGCGACCGCACCTGACCCGGGGACCACGCTGCTACACTCCGCCGGCACGGTCGGAAGCGGCGAGGAGGCGGAAATGGGCACTGAGCACAA
>ENA-ORXD01002932-ORXD01002932.1-sediment-metagenome-genome-assembly--contig:-NODE-2932-length-10501-cov-15.334517_pt1 | contig 10501 bp, 8 predicted proteins | sample MGYA00237862_ERZ511471 | MGnify/ENA metagenome assembly ERZ511471 | reverse complement strand
GAGGCCGACGCTCTATCCACTGAGCTACGGGGACGGGTACAGGCGTGATTTTACCATGAGAGGGGTGAATTGAAAAGCGATAGAAGGTTACCTTGTTCCACTTTGCGCGGGTTAATTTAAAGAAGTCAGGTTGAGGAAATGGGAATTTCCTCAACCTGACCTATAAGAATCGGTTTTTTGGATACGGTTATTCTTCTTTTAGCTGCAATTCGACGCGTTCCTGGCGGGCCAGGGAAGGATCGAGACCCAGGGCTTTGAGCACTTCTTCCGGGCGGCCGGTAGCGCCTTCGCGGGCGGAAAGGCGCATGCGGATCTGCGCTTTCCCATTTTCATCGGTTTCCAGCGACAGGTTTTCAATCAAGGGGCGCAGATCATAATGCTTGCCGCGGCGGTTCATTGGCAAAGTTTCGGCCTCCAGTAATAATTGAATACTGTGGCGCAGGTCTTCGGTATTTACTGTATCAAGTAGCTGGGCACGATAGGAGGAGGAGAGCACCAGGGTTTGTACGCGCGCGGCTTGCATGTCGATGGGAGAAATATCCAGTAATTTGAATCCGCTGGGTAAGGAAGGCGTAAGCGCGCAAGAGATTTGATCCAGGGGTAAGTCTTCTTCGAACCAGGCTTCAAGAATCTCACAGCTGCTGGTGATGCCCAAGGGCAGCGGGCAGGCCTGGTTGATGCGTGGTTGGGGGTTGAAGCCTTGGCTATAGGCCAGGGGCAATTTGGCGCGGCGCAAGGCGCGTTCCCATACGCGGTGGACGTCCAGGTTGGATGTGTAGCGTAAATCTTCGGTTTTGGCATAAGTAAAGCGTACGCGGATCATGACTGGTTCTCCTGCATAGCTGGGTCTGAAGCGGGGGCGGAGACTTCCGGGCAGCGCCAGGATTCACCGGGATTTTCGGATCGCAGATTGGCAAACACCGGCAGAATACCGCAGCTGTAGCACTGCTCGCGGCAATCCGCACGGGTTTTGCCTTCCAGGGACCATTGGTAATCTTGCTTGATGAAAGATTTGCGCACACCGGGATCAATGTGATCCCAGGGGAAAATTTCGTCCAGTCCGCGCTGGCGGTGGGAATAGAAGTCGGGATCAAGCCCGGCTTGCGCGAAGGCGGCCTGCCAGGTGGTGAAGTTGAAATGTTCATCCCAGGCGTCGAAGCGCGCGCCCGCGCGCCAGGCCAACTCAATCACTTCGGCAGTGCGGCGGTCTCCCCGCGATAGCCAGGATTCGAATAAGGTGGCGTTCGGGTCCGTCCAGTTATATTTGATGCCCGGTTCGCGCAATTCACGCCGTAATAAGGCTTGCTTTTCTTGAATCTGGGCGGGGCGATCGGTGGCTACCCACTGGAAGGGGGTATGTGGTTTGGGGACAAAGGTGCTCACCCCCACGTTTAACTTGGAGCGCCGTCCGATGGCTTTGCGGCCTTCGTTGATCACCGCTTTGCACAGGTCGGCGATGGCTTGCAAATCTTCCAGGGTCTCGGAGGGATGACCAATCATAAAATACAGCTTGATGGTAGTCCATCCGCGGGAATAGATCGAGCGAACGGTGTCCAGTAATTGCTGGGAGGCAATCGGTTTATTGATGATCGAGCGCATGTGATCAGAGGCGGCCTCGGGAGCGAGGGTGAAACCACCGGCGCGCGAGTCTTTGAGCATTTCCATCAGGTCGATGGAAAAGGATTCGATCCGCAAGGATGGCAGAGAAGTTTTGAGATGGCGTTGATTAAAGCGCTGGCTGACTTGCGAGACAAGCTCGGAAATTTTCGTGTAGTCAGAAGATGAAAGCGAGAGCAAGGCGATTTCTTCAAATCCAGTTTGTTCCGCGGCTTTTTCAATGGCGTTGACGATCTCTTCCACCGGGCGCTCTCGCACCGGGCGATTGACCATACCAGCATGGCAGAAGCGGCAGCCGCGAGTACAGCCGCGCATAATTTCTACTGAAATACGATTGTGCACAATGTTGATCGAGGGTACCAATAAGCGCGTGGGCGGCTTGGGTAATTTGGCAACGATGCGTTTGCGAATCCGTTTTGGGGCAGCTGCATGGATGGGCTGGATTGCTTGAATGGTTCCGTCCGCATAATATTGCGGCTGGTAGAAGGAAGGGATGTACACACCCCAAATGGACGCCAATTGGACCAATAATGCCTGCCGGGAAGCCCCGCTGGCTTTCCAGGCCTGGTGAGCCGCAATAATTTCATGAATGATTTCTTCCCCTTCGCCGATGACAAACGCATCGATGAAAGGCGCCATTGGCTCGGGGTTGTAGCAAGATTGCCCACCGGCAATAACCAGCGGGTGGGTCTCATCGCGGTCGGCAGTATGGAGCGGAATCCCTGCCAGATCCAGTGCATTAAGCGCGTTGGTATACAACGTTTCATAAGGCAGGGTAATTCCGAGAATATCAAATTCAGCCAGGGCGTGTTTGCTTTCCAGGCTATAGAGCGGAATTCCATTTTGGCGCATGGTGGCTTCCATGTCGATCCAGGGGCAGAAAGCGCGCTCTGCCAGCGTGTCTGCCCGGTTGTTCAGGGCTTCATATAGAATTGCCAGACCCAGATTGGGAAAACCGATATCGTAAATATCAGGAAAAAGGAGCGCCATGCGAGTCTGCACAGAGTCCCAGGGCTTCACTACTTGATTGTATTCGCCCCCCACGTAACGGCCCGGTTTTTCAACGCTTAATAAGACGCGCTCGAGCCGGTCTTTGATCTCTTGGTTTGAAAGTACCATTAAACTGCCTCGCCTTCCGAATGAATTCGGGCTAATTTTACCCGATATTTTAAAATTAAAGGGCCGCCGGATTCCCGGCAACCCATTTGAACTTTTGAAGCCTGGATTTATAGAGTGCCTTTATACATGCCCCCATCAACCGTCAGCATCACGCCGGTAATATAAGACGCGGCGGGGGAGAGCAGAAAGACGGCCGCATTGGCAAACTCTTCGGGGGTGGACATGCGACCCATTGGGCTGCTCGCGGCTTGTATGGCCATTTCTTCCTCAATCGAACGGCCACTCTGCTGGGATCGTGCGCCCATTAAGTCGTACACGCGCAGGGTTTCAGTCCAGGCCGGTAAGATGGAATTAAAACGGATCCCCTCTGAGCCCAATTCCAGCGCCAGGGTTTTCGTCAATCCCACTGTTGCGGCACGGATGCTGTTGGATAGCACAAGATTTGGGATGGGTTGTTTAACCGAATAGGAGGTGATCGTCAGCACACTGGCGGCTTTCGATTGGCGCAAGGCAGGCAACGCGGAGCGGATCAGGCGCATCTGGCTAAAGAATGAGAGCTCCACGGCTTGTTGCCATTGCTCGTCACTGAAGGATTCAAAGGGACCAGAGGGCGGACCTCCGGCATTACAAACCAGCAGATCTAATTGACCAAAGTGCTCAATGACCTGATTGACCAATTGATTGGGAATTTCGGGCAGGGTCACATCACCGGGCAATGGTAGAACATCCACACCAGTTTTTTGGCGAATCTCGGCGGCGGCTTTTTCCAATGATTGGTTGTTGCGGCTATTAATGGCTACGTTGGCCCCTTCTTCGGCCAGTTTCAGGGCAGTGGCAAACCCCAGCCCTTTGCTGGAACCGGTAATCAGGGCAACTTTTTGACGAAGTTTCAAATCCATATACTCTTTCCTTTCCGCTGGTTTACAGAATTTCAATATCAAATTGAATAATTTCTATGTCAGGCCAATTGGTCTCGGTGAATTCCAATACGGATTGGAGAACCTGTCTTACATGAACGCTTTCATTGCCAAGACATGCCACACCAATGAGCGCGTTTTTCCACACATCGTTATATTCCATTTCAGCCGTGGAAACATTAAACTCGCGGTGCAAACGGTGCAATACGGGTTTTATCCTCGCTCTCTTATCCTTGAGCGATTGGCAATCCGCGAGATAAATACTCAGACTAAGAATTCCGATTGGCATATTTGTTTATATTGTCTATTAATATAAAAATAATTTACCCGATCTGCTTTCGTTGGTCAATTCCTATCGTATAATTATAGTTTGCAAGGATGATCAAACCAGGCTTAATTGAAGAAAATAGAAAGCTGATTGTTTATATGGATCTGAATGTTCAATACCAATCCACATTGGATTATCTTTACCGATATGTTGACTACTCTTTGACGCGTTCGGGAAAGTATGATCCGCATGTGTTTAATTTAGACAGGATTAACCGCTTGTTAGAATTATTGGGTAATCCACATAAAAAATACCGGATCATTCATGTGGCAGGTACCAAAGGTAAAGGCAGCGTCTCGGCGATGATGGAAAGTGCTTTAAGGGTAGCCGGGTACCGCACCGGGTTTTACACTTCTCCCCATCTGGTTGAATTTACAGAGCGGATTAAGGTAAATGGGGTAGATATTAGCAAGGATGAGTTGGTAGATCTGGTCGAAGAGACGAAACCATTAATCGAATCTGTGGAAAGAATTACAACTTTTGAAATCACGACTGCTTTAAGCTTTCTCTTCTTCGCGAAAAAGAATGTGGATGTCGCGGTAATTGAAGTGGGATTAGGCGGGCGCTTAGACGCCACAAATGTAGTCCAACCTTTGGTCTCCGTGATCACATCGCTTTCGATGGACCACATGGCGGTATTGGGAAACACTTTGGAAAAAATTGCCTATGAAAAAGCAGGCATAATCAAACCAGGTCGACCGGTTGTGGTTTCTCCCCAAAAAAGCGAGGCTTTGGATGAAGTTGAGCGCGTAGCAAAAGAGCGGGGATCCAGATTAACCCTGGTTGGTCGCGATTATCGTTTCGCGCCATGGCAACACTCACTGGATGGACAAACCATGTTAATCTGGCGGGCGGAAGAACAGGGGCAAATGGATGCTTTTCTTCAGGAAGAAGGCCTTCAAGGCTGGGAGCCCTTAGAGGTATTTTTACCCTTGTTGGGCCAGCACCAGGTGCAAAACGCGGCTACCGCCTACGCCGCTTTGCAGGTAGCCCAACAAGAAGGGCTGGTCCTCACCCAGGCAGACATCCTGAAGGGATTTGCATTTGTTCAATGGCCCGGCCGTTTTGAAATATTGCATCGCTCTCCAGCTTTGATCATTGATTCAGCGCATAATCGCGATTCGGCGTTGAAATTAAGGCTGGCTATTGACGATTATTTACCCGGAAAAGATGTGGTTCTATTATTTGGCGCCTCGGATGATAAAGATGTAGAAGGAATGTTTATCGAATTGATGCCGCGCGTTTGTCAGGTAATCGCCTCTGAATCATTACACCCACGGGCGATGGAAGCTGAAAAGATAGTGAACCTGGCACACCAATTTGGACGTCCGGCGGTGGTGGTTAAGCCGATTGAAAATGCGTTAAAATATGCTCTTCAACAAGCCGGACCAGATACCGCGGTAATTGTAGCGGGCAGCATGTTTGTGGCGGCGGCAGTAAGAGAACTGTGGTTTGCCAATCAGGAAGAAAAAAGAGAGTTAAAGGGCTGATTGCATGAAAGCAGATGACTGGTATCAACAAAACGATAATCAAGATGATTTTTCTGTGCTGCACCAACGCACAGAAGAGCTATATCGAATACCGGATAGTGTAACCGACGAAAATAATGAGTTTGAGGCCGCGGCGATCATGTTGCGCGATATTGTCGTTTTCCCGCACATGATTTCACCAATTTTCATCACCCCCGGTCCCAATTTACTATCGATCCAAGACGCGCAATATAAATATCGAACCGTTGTGGCGTTAATTCAACGCGATGAAGAACTTGAACAGCCCGGAGAAGAAGATTTTTTGCCGATTGGAGTGGAAATGGCTGTTGGCCGGTTGCTCACTCTGCCAGATGGCAATAATTCGGCCCTGGTGCAAGGACGTCGGCGAGTAGAGGTGATTGAGTTTACTCAATATGAGCCTTTTGTGAAGGTGAGGGTGAAAGTGATCAAGGAATCCACCCGCGCCGACCGAACCGTGAAGGCTCTCATGCGTACTTCCCGTGATTTATTTGAGCGCTGTGTGCAACTGGATCGCAGCCTGCCAGAAGAGGCGCATCTGTTTTCAATGAATATCAATGAACCTGGCTGGCTGGCGGATATGATTTCCACCGCGATTTCGGTGCCTTTTAAGGAGCGACAAATCCTATTGATGCTGCCTGATCCGTCGGAGCGGTTGAAGAGAATTAATCATCTTTTGGCGCAAGAATTGGATGTTTTGGAATTGGAAGATGAAATTCACACGCGCGTTCAAAGCGAAGTGGACCGAACCCAGCGAGAATATTATCTGCGCGAGCAATTAAAAGCGATCCAAACTGAGCTGGGTGAAGGCGATATTTTTACCCGTGAAATTAATGAACTTCGGGAAAAGATAGAGAATCGTGAATTACCTGAAGAGGTGAAAGCCTCAGCTATTAAAGAAGTAGACCGCTTGGTTCAAATCCCTCCGATGGCGCCAGAAGTTGGAATTATTCGCACTTATCTGGATTGGATCCTGGACCTGCCCTGGTTTGAAGAAACGGAAGATAATCTGGATGTAAAGCACGCATCCAATGTGTTGGAAAAGAACCATTATGGCCTTCCACGCGCGAAAGAGCGCATTCTGGAATATATCGCGGTACGCAGTCTTAAACCAAAGCGATCCCGCCAGCCTATATTGTGTTTCGTTGGCCCACCTGGAACCGGGAAAACTTCTCTCGGACGCTCAATCGCAGAGGCGCTGGGTCGGAATTTTGTGCGGCTATCTTTGGGTGGCGTGCGCGATGAGGCTGAAATTCGCGGTCACCGGCGGACTTATATCGGCGCGATGCCTGGCCGAATTCTGCAAACTATGCGACGGGCTGGTTCGATGAATCCGTTGTTTATGTTGGATGAAATTGATAAATTGGGTTCTGATTTTCGCGGAGATCCATCTGCTGCGCTGCTGGAAGTGTTAGATCCGGAACAGAACAACGCATTCTCCGATCATTATTTGGAAGTGGCCTACGATTTATCGAAAGTGATGTTTATCACGACGGCTAATTCAGTTGCCAGTATTCCTCCGGCGCTATTGGATCGCATGGAGTTGATCGAATTTCCGGGATATATTGAGGAAGATAAAATTGAAATCGCCCAGCAGTTTCTGATTCCACGCCAGCTGGAGGAAAGCGGTTTGGAAGAAGCTGAACTTAAATTCCAGAAACAGGCGCTCAGCCGGGTAATTCGCGAATATACCTATGAAGCGGGCGTTCGCAATCTGGAACGCGAGCTTGGCCGGGTTTGCCGGAAGGTAGCCCGCAAAAAATCAGAAAAAGTGGCTTTTCCAAGCCGGATAACCCCCGCATTAGTTGAGAAGTATTTGGGACCCCCGCAGTTTTACCAGACTGAAGCAGAAAAAGCAGACGAAGTTGGAGTGGCAACTGCGATGGCCTGGACCGAAAGCGGCGGTGAAATTATGCCGGTCGAAGTTGTGGTACTGGATGGCAAAGGAAATTTGCAGGTCACCGGTCAGGTGGGTGAGATCATGCAAGAATCGGCGCAGGCTGCCCTTTCTTTTCTCAAGTCGCGGTCGGATCAATTAGGGATCAATTCCGAAGTATACGAGAACCTGGATGTTCATATTCATATTCCTGAGGGGGCTATTCCAAAAGATGGCCCCAGCGCGGGGATTACGCTGGCGACTTCGATGATCTCGGCCTTTACCGGGCGGAGAGTTCGAAAAGAAGTGGGAATGACCGGAGAGATTACGTTGCGTGGTAGGGTTTTACCCGTTGGCGGCATTCGAGAAAAAATCCTGGCGGCTTATCGGGCGGGGTTAAGTATTGTCATATTACCCGAACGGAACTCAAAAGATCTGGTCGATGTCCCCAAAAAGGCGCGCGACAGCATGGTGATTCGATTTGTGAGTCACATGGATGAAGTAATGGAAATCGCGTTACACCCGGATGAACCGAAACCCAAACGAGCCAGAGCAAAAAGCAAACCGGGTGCAGACCAGGAAGCTGAGCAACCCGAGAACGAAAAAGACAAATAAGAAAAACCGCCGGAAGTAAAAAATTCTTCCGGCGGTTCCATTTTAAATTATTGAATTATTCTTCATTGGGGGTACGGCTGAGCGTGCGAATGCCGTTGCGTACCTGGTTGAGGGAGCGATCCAATTCCATTTCCAGGTTGGTAAGCGTATCTAAAACGTATTCATCCGCCTCACGTTTGGTATGCTCGATATCCACTTTTGCTTGAGCGATGATTTGTTCCGCGCGCGCCTGAGCGGCCTGAACAATTGCGTCGCGCTCAACGACCTGCTCACTTTTCTCACGTGCCAATGCAAGGGTGCGGTTGGCTTCTTCCTGCGCCTGAGCAAGAAGGCGGTCTTTTTGGGCCAATAGTTGCTGCGCCTTCTTTATTTCTTCAGGAATAGACACCCGCATTTGATCAATGATATCCAGCATAAGATCTTCATCCACGATGACGCTGTGAGTGAAAGGTATTGAACGGCTTTCGTTAAAGAGTTCTTCGAGCCGATCCACAAGATGAAGTATATCCATATCGTCCTCCAGACTGAATCGCCCTAATTGTTGCAATATTTAAGCCAGTTTATGGTCAATCGCGCAAAGAGCTGTGAGGGATGTACTCTTTTTCTTGAGACAGCTCTTGATAGCGAAATTTTAATGCCCTTTCGACATGAGGGGGTACCATACTGGATACGTCCCCACCCAGGGCGGCAATTTCCCGAACAGTTGATGACGATAAAAATGAGTGTTGTTCGCTTGTGATGAGCGCAACCACCTCGATTTCGGGGGCCAGGCGATGATTGGCCAGGGCCATGCGAAATTCGTATTCAAAGTCAGAGAAAACGCGTAACCCTCGAACAATCACCTGTGCGTTTATTTTACGGCAAAAGTCTACTGTTAATCCAGAATAACCAACCACATTGATATTAGGATGGGAATCAAAAGCGATTCGCGCCATTTGCAGACGTTCTTCCGGGGTGAAGATCAGGTTTTTTAATGGTTTATCGTAAACTGCCAGTACAACCTCATCAAACATTTTTGAGGCACGATTGGCAATATCAATGTGTCCGTAATGAATTGGATCAAATGTTGCCGGAAATACTGCTTTTACCATTAGCTTTGGTCTCCTTTTCCGTCTTTCCAGAAGTCTTGCAGGCGGTGAGACAATTCAACATGGTCCGGTTCTGAGAGCTCTGGATCGCGATCAAAGAGCTGATGGGCTAACTGGCGAGCTTTTTCAATCAAATGAACATCACTCAAGCTGGCCATTTTTAATTCAGAGAATCCAGATTGGCGGGTGCCCAAGAATTGGCCAGGTCCACGTTGTTCAAGATCGCGTTCGGCGAGAACAAAGCCATCATTCGTTTCGGTCATCACCAATAATCGTTCGTTTTCCACGGCATCTTCTTTGTCCGGGATTAATAAGCAATATGACGCGTCTCCACCGCGGCCGACTCGTCCCCTAAATTGATGTAACTGAGCCAGACCAAAGCGGTTGGCACCTTCGATCATGATCACGGTCGCATTAGGAATATCCACACCTACTTCAACCACTGAGGTCGAGACCAAAATATCAAAAGCTTTCTCACGGAATTGCCGCATGACCAGATCTTTTTCATCCGGCTTCATGCGACCATGTAATAATCCCAGTTTGAGATGTGGAAATACCGCGGTTTGCAATCGCTCATGCTCTTGCACAGCGGCTTTTCTTTCCAAATCCAGGTCGGGTAGGTCTTCGTCTGGTTGCTCTACCAATGGGCAAATGATGAAGGCCTGGTATCCTTGCTCAATTTGGGATTGGATTAACGTATAGGCACGCTCCCGCTCCCGCGGACTTAGCAAATAAGTTTTTACGGGTTGGCGACCTTCCGGCATTTCATCCATAATGGAGAGGTCGAGGTCTCCGTATACAGTCAGGGCCATCGAGCGTGGAATTGGTGTGGCAGTCATCACCAGAAGATGCGGATTTTCACCTTTCGCACGTAAGCGTGCGCGTTGGTTAACACCAAAGCGATGCTGTTCGTCAATGATTGCCAATTGTAAATGTTGGAACTCCACGCCATCTTCAATCAGTGCGTGAGTGCCAACCAGTAATTTTATTTCTCCGGAAGCCAAGCCAGCGCGGATCTCCTGCCTTTCTGCTTCGGAAGTGTCCCCGATTAATAACCGGACCGCGCCGGGCTGAAGCGGGGGAATATCTGACTCTGTCATTGATTCCGTTAAGGTGCGCGAAAGATTGCGGTAATGTTGTTCGGCAAGGATGCTGGTAGGCGCCATTAATGCGGATTGAACGCCATTCTGAGCCAAAATCGCAACTGCCATGGCAGCGACCATGGTTTTTCCGGATCCGACGTCTCCCTGGAGCAAGCGGTTCATGGGAGAACCCGATGATAGATCTTTTCTGATCTCTTCTAAAACCCGTTGTTGCGCCCCGGTCAGTGAAAAAGGAATTCTTTGAATTTGCGCAGTCATCCATTCATCAGGTACCCGATAAGTTTGGGCTGTGGCAGATTTCCAGGCTCGTTTTTGTCCAAGCACGCCCAG
>ENA-ORXD01002927-ORXD01002927.1-sediment-metagenome-genome-assembly--contig:-NODE-2927-length-10514-cov-4.074830_pt1 | contig 10514 bp, 10 predicted proteins | sample MGYA00237862_ERZ511471 | MGnify/ENA metagenome assembly ERZ511471 | reverse complement strand
TGGGACGAACTCTGCAAGCCCTGGCTCGACAAGGCCTACCCCGGCCAGAACATGACGAAGCAGATCCTGAAGGAGCTTGAAGCGATCCGGGCCCAGGTCCACAAGAAGTAGTTTCATCGGTTAACCGCTAGACGGTCAAGGCCCCCGGAAAACCCTGGCCAAGGGCTTCCGGGGGCCTTCAGACCCTTCGGAAAAAGAAAAAAACGCGCCGCACAAGGCGCATTTCAAATAGACGGGGAGCAGGGGGGAGGCCCCCTGCCCTTGAAGGTACCAAAGGAGCGTGAGGCTCGTGTTCAAGATCCTGCAGCAGGGGTTAACCGCGGTGGAGAAATGGATCTGCTCGGTGGGGCTCCTCGTTTCGACTCTTCTCGTTTTTGCCCAGGTCATCAACCGCTACTGGCTCCACTATGAGGTCATGTGGATCGGGGACATGGCTCTTTATGTCTTCGTCATCACCTACATCCTGGCTATCGCCCTGGCGGCTTCGCAAAAGGGGCACATCGCCGTTGAGATGCTCCCGGACCGGTTGTTCCGGGACAAGCCCAGGGGGAAGCTCTCCTACACCCTCTTCATGGACATCGTGACCCTATTTGCCATCGTGGTCTTCCTCCATCCCGTTTACGGTTTCTTCCGGTTGTCGCTCCGGTATCCCGAGTACGGGACCCTGATCCGCTGGTTCAACACCGGATGGCTCGTCCAGGTGATGTTCTTCACCATGGTCCTGTCGGCCGTCCACATGGCCTACCACGTCTCGAAGGACATCTTCGAGCTGCGGAAACAGGCATGGCTGCGCTCGCAGGAAGGGGGAAGCAAGTAAGATGGAAACCGGAGTCATTATTGCCCTGGTGCTTTTCCTCGGCCTGATCCTCGTGGGGATGCCCCTGGGGTGGGTTTTTGTCGCCAGCACGGCGGCGGGGCTCTTCCTCATCGACACCCCGCTTTCGTTCATGGCGGGGACGTTTTTCCACTCTCTTTTCACGCCCGTCGTCATGGCCATCGGTTTCTTCGTCTTCGCCGGGGGACTCATCTCCGAGGCGGGACTGGCCGACCGGATCGTGCGGTTCTCCTATGCCCTCGTGGGAAAGGCCAAAGGCGGGCTCATCGTGGTGGGCATCGTCGCCACCCTGTTCATGAGCGCCCTGACCGGTTCGTCGGTTCCCTGCATCTCGGCCCTGATCCCGCTTTTGGTGCCGCGACTCGAAAAATACGGCTACCAGAAGCGGTACACGACAGCGGTCCTCTGTTCCTCCAGCTTCCTGGGCTACCTCATTCCCCCGAGCGTCCCTGCCCTGATCTACTGCCTGGTGGCCCAGCAGTCCGTTGCGGCCCTTTTCCTGGCCACGGTTTTCCCGGGCCTGCTTCTCGCGATCGGGTACTGCATCCTGAACTATTTCATCGTCGACAAGTACACCTTCCCCAGCGCCGAAAAACCCGTGCTCCCCGACAACTTCAAGGACTCGATGAAGGAGCTTGGGGCGGCGACCTGGTCGGCTCTGCCGGCCCTGGGATGCCCCCTGATCATCCTCGTGGGGATCTACGGCGGAATCTGCACCCCCAACGAGGCGGGTGCCATCGCAGTCATCTACTGCATGATCGTCGGGTTCTTCGTCTACCGCGACCTTAAGGCCGACAACTTCGCCAAGGCCATGGTCAACACCTGCGTCACCCTGGGGATGATCGCCCTGCTGCTCGGCGGCGGAACGGTCCTGACCCGCTTCCTGACGAGGGAAGGCGTGGCCCAGGCCCTTGCCGCGGGCATGCTCGGGCTCTTCCACAGCAAGTTCATGATCCTGATCTCCATCAACCTGTTCCTGTTGCTCCTGGGCATGTTCCTCGACGGCATTCCCATCCTCATCCTGGCCGTGCCGCTCATCCTGCCCCTGGCGAACCAGCTGGGCGTCAACCTGGTCCATCTGGGATCCATGATGATCGTCAACATCGGGCTGGGCGTCATGACGCCGCCTTTCGCCATGTCGATCTTCGTCGGGTCGCGGCTATCGGGCGTATCGGCCGGGGAACTGATTCCGCCCATGATGAAGTACCTGTTCTTCGTGGGGATCCCGGTCCTCTTGCTGACGACCTACATCCCCTTCCTTTCCTGCTGGCTGCCGACCCTTGCGCTGGGGAGCCAGATCGTCGGTCCATGGTAAGCTGGAGAAGGACAAAGGCGCCGACAGGGAGGATGTTTTTGAATGACTGCGCAACTGCTTGACGGAAAGAAGGTCGCCTCGGAGATCAAGGCCGCCGTTGCCAAAAAGGCTGCCGAACTGAAGGCCCAGGGGGTCACTCCCGGGCTGACGGTCATCCTGGTCGGGGAAAACCCGGCCTCGAAGGTCTACGTGGGCCAGAAGGAAAAGGCCTGCATCGAGGCGGGCTTCAATTCCGTGCTCCTGGAAATGCCGGGTACGGCCACGCAGGAAGAACTTGTTGAAACTATCGCCGGACTGAACGCCGATCCCTCGGTTCACGGGATCCTGGTCCAGCTGCCCCTTCCGCGGCAGATCGACCCGGATGCCGTCATCGCGGCCATCGATCCCGCCAAGGACGTGGACGGGTTCCATCCCGTGAACGTCGGGCGGCTCGTTGCCGGGCTTCCCGGCATGGTTCCCTGCACCCCGCTTGGGGTCGTGAGGCTCCTGGAGGCTTACGGGTTGCCCCTCGCGGGAAAGCATGCCGTGATCGTGGGGCGGAGCGCCATCGTGGGCAAGCCCATGGCCCACCTGCTCCTTGCAAGGGACTGCACCGTCACCATCTGCCACAGCCGGACGGCGGATCTCGCAAGCTTCACCCGCCAGGCGGATATCCTGGTGGCTGCCGTCGGGCGTCCGAAGACGATCACGGCCGACATGGTCAAGCCGGGCGCAATCGTGGTGGACGTGGGGATCAACCGGCTGGAGACGGGCCTGGTGGGCGACGTCGATTTCGGTCCGGCCAGCGCTGTCGCCGGCTGGATCACCCCCGTACCGGGCGGAGTCGGTCCCCTCACCATCGCCATGCTGCTCGAGAACACCCTTTCCGCCGCAATGCGGTAAAGGCACGGATTCCTCTTCCGGCACAAACGCATGAAAGCCGGGGCGGCCCTCAGGGGTTGCCCCGGCTTTCATGTTTATATGTAAACGTTATGATAAACTAAAGTTTATGTTATAATAACCGGGCCCGGAAAATATAATGACATAAATCGCGTTAATTGCGTAACGTTTATAACCTTTCGGTCGAATGGCCTCCTGCCTGCCCGGCAGGACTTTCGCTCTTGGCTTCATCCCGGAAATTCCTTGTTTGATTCAAACAGAAAAGGAGGCTGGAAGCGTGTCCCAACCCCTGTTGGCTGCCCTGCTGCGTCACCTGTACCTGGTGGGTGTCGCCGTTTCACTGGCTGTCCTGGTCGCCGTCCCCCTGGGCATCGCCTGCAGCGGGAGGCCCCGCCTGGCGGCAGGCCTCCTATACGTGAACGGTCTCATCATGACCATTCCGTCGGTTGCCCTGTACGGGATCATGATGCCCATCCTGGCCCTCGTGGGCCGGGGAATCGGAATGGTTCCGGCCATGATCGCCCTCTTTCTCTATTCCCAGCTTCCCATGCTGAGGAACACCATCGTGGGGCTCCGGAACGTCGATCCCGCCATCGTGGATGCCGCCCAGGGCATGGGGATGAACCGCCTGCGAATCCTTTTCACGGTCCGTCTTCCGCTGGCCTTTCCCCTCATCATGGCCGGGATACGGTCCTCGGCGGTCATGGGGGTCGGCGTGGCCGCCATAGCGGCCTACATCGGGGCCGGCGGCCTGGGGACCTACATCATGCTGGGCATTGCCAACAGCAACCGCGAACTGATCCTGACCGGCGCCGTTACCACGACCCTGGTGGCCCTGGCGCTCGACCTTTCCCTGGGATCGGTCCAGAGGATTCTTGAGCGAAGGGTGGGAATGTCCAAATGACGAACACCGTTTCCAGGGAAACCCATATCGTCCTTGAAAACATCTGGAAGCGCTTTGACAACGGGTCGGTGGCGGTGAGGAACCTGAGCCTGGACGTGTTCCGCGGGGAAACCCTGGTGCTGATCGGGCCGTCGGGGTGCGGGAAGACGACCACGCTGCGCCTGGTCAACCGGCTGGTCGAACCGAGCGAGGGCCGGATCCTGTTCGATGGCGAAAACACGATGGACATGAACCCGGACAAGCTGCGCCAGCGGATGGGGTATGTCATCCAGGGGATCGGCCTTTTTCCGCACATGACCGTCGAGGACAATGTCTCGGTCGTCCCTAAGCTCAAGGGGCTGGATGGGCGAACGGTCAAGGAGACGGCGGCCCGCTGTCTCGACCTGGTCGGCCTGCCCGTCCAGGCCTGGGGCAAGAGGTGGCCGAGAGAACTTTCGGGCGGGCAGCGCCAGAGGGTGGGCGTGGCCCGGGCCCTGGCCGGCGACCCGGAGGTCATCCTCATGGACGAGCCTTTCGGGGCGCTGGATCCGCTCACACGGGAGGTCCTCCAGGACGAGCTCCTGGCCCTGAAGGAAAGGCTGGGGAAAACCATCCTTTTCGTCACCCACGACATCCACGAAGCCATGAAGATGGGGGATCGCGTCGCCATCATGCGGGGCGGCGAACTGGTCCAGGCGGCCGAACCCCTGGCGCTCCTGTCTTGCCCGGCCGACAACTTCGTCGCCGATTTCGTCGGGTCCGACAATCACCTGGCGATGTTCTCCTTCGTGAAGGTGAAGGATGTCCCCCTCCGGACTGAAAACCTGCCGGTGGTAACCGCGGAAGCCACCTTTGCCGAAGCCCGGTCCGTGGTCGAAAAATCGGGCGTCCGTTACGGCCGCAAGCGTTTCGTCTACATCCTGGATGCCGAGGGCCGGGTCATGGGGTATGCGGATCTCGAAAGCGGCAGGAATCCTTCGGACCCGGTACGGATCGCCCTGAAGGCCGCTCCCAGCGTCGCCCGGGAAAGCAGCGTTCACGACGCCCTTCTGCGCATGGTCGAAAACGGCGTCATCAATCTCCTCGTCGTGGACGAAAATCGGCGGATGAAGGGGCTTTTGACCTTCGGGGACCTGAACGGGCTCATCGAGAGCCAGAGGAAGGGCGACGGATGTATCTCGAAACCGTGAGTGCCGACGTGATTCTCCAGCTGACGCTCGAACACCTCCAGCTCGTCCTGAGTGCCTGCCTGGCGGCTTTTTCCGTTGCGCTGGCGGCGGGGATCTGGGTGACCCGGCCCTCCATGCGGGGACGGTGGGTCCCCAGGGCCGTCACGCAATTCCTGTTCCTTGGACAGGCGGTGCCCAGCCTGGCCATTATCGGCCTGGTCATGGCGCTTCTCGGGACGGGAGCCGCCACGGCGATTTTTGCCCTGGCGCTGGGATCCCTGGTCCCGATGCTTCGCAACGTCATCGCCGGCTTGCGCGGGGTTCCGGAGCCCGTCCTCGATGCGGCCCGGGGAAACGGGATGCCGCCCGTGACGGTCTTCTGGAAGGTTGAACTCCCCCTGGCCCTCCCGGCGATCTTCGCGGGAATACGGACGGCCGTCGTCATTGCGGTCGGCACGGCGGCCCTCAGCTCCCAGATCGGTGCAGGGGGGCTTGGAAGCCTGATTTTCACGGGCATGGCGATGTTCGACATGCCCCTGATGCTGGCGGGAGCGATCCCCACGGCGCTTCTGGCCGTGAGTGCGGACAAGATACTGGGCCTTGCGGAGGCCCGTTTTCGCGGGAAGTGGTAGGTTGGCCGTTTTTTGGAAAAAGGAAGGGAGAGTGACCCGATGAAGGGAAGGATCCTTGCGCTATTGCTGGTTGTCCTGTTTGCGGCGATGCCCGCATTTGGGGCGGAGAAATTTGCGGTCGGCAGCAAGACGTTCGCCGAGCAGCTTGTCCTGGGGAAAATGGGCGTCGCGATCATGAAGGACCTGGGCTACCAGGTCGAGGACCGGGTTCCGCTCGGTGGAACGGCGATCCTGAGGCAGGCGCTGACATCGAACCAGATCCAGGGCTATTTCGAATACACCGGTACGGCCGCCACCGTGTTTTTCAAGGAAAAGGGCGGCTTTCCCACGCCGGAGGCCACCTACGACTTCGTCAAGGCGAAAGACGACAAGAACGGCCTGGCCTGGCTTGCACGGCTTCCGCTGAACAACACCTATTGCCTCATGATGCGTGCCTCGGATGCGAAAAAGCACGGGATCCGCTCCATCTCGGACCTCGCCGCCCTGGTCGAAAAGGATCCGGCCGCCCTGAAGCTGGGGGTTACCCCCGAATTCCTCGTCCGGCCGGACGGCCTGCCGAAGCTGCGAACCACGTACGGCCTGAAACTGGACGCGAAAAAGGTTGTCCAGATGGAGCCCGGCCTGATCTACCTCGCCCTGAAGGACGGGTCCCTGGATATCGGCATCGGCTTTTCCACGGACGGCCGCATCCGGGCCTACGCCCTCCAGGTCCTGGAAGACGACAAGATCATGTTCCCCTCCTACAACCCGGCCTTCGTGGTCAGGAAGGACCTCCTGGAGAAAAACCCGGGAATGGCCGTTCCCTTCGAGAAGCTGGCAAAGGTCCTGGATGACGAAGCCATCACCGAGCTGAACTTCCAGGTCGCCGAAAAGAAGCAGGATCCCGCGGCCGTGGCCGTGGCTTTCCTGAAAAAGCACCAGATCATCCGCTAATTCGGGACAGGCACTGACTCAAAGCCTGGGTATTCACAGGAGAGAGGCCCCCGTTGCTGGGGCCTCTCTCCTGTTTTCACACCCAGGGTTCGAGCACAAGCCTTGCCAGGAAGGTTTCCTGGAAGCGGGGGTCCGCGTGGAGGGGAACGTGTGCCGTCCTCTCGAGGATTTTCTTGTGGCGTTCCCGTGTTGCCCCGGGTGCGGCAAGACAGAGGGCGGCCCCTTCCAGGGCTGCGTTTCCGACTCCCCGTGCCGGGGTCCGGGTTTTCGGGACCAGGCCGATGCGGACCGCGTTTTCGGGGTCGAGGGCAGACCCGAAGGCACCCGCCAGCAGGACGTCCTCGAGGTCGGACACCCGCAGTCCCGCCTCGGAAAGGAGGATGGACACGGCTGCGGCGATGGCCCCCTTTGCGAGCTGCAGTGCCCGGACGTCAGGCTGGGAGAGGGGAAAGAAGCCGGGGAAGAGGACGAAGGCTTTTGTGCGCCCCTGCACTTCACAATGCTCGCGGATGGCCCGGGGGGCGTCTTTCGGGCAAAGCGTCCCGGAAGCGTCGATCCCGCCCGTTTCCAGGAGCAGGGCGACAAGGTCGACGATGCCGCTTCCGCAGACGCCCAAAGGCATCGACTCGCCCATCACCACGGGGACGATGCGGCTCCCTTCCATGCGGAAAGCGTGGATGGCCCCTTTCCCGGCGGCCATTCCGCAGGAGAGGTTCCCGCCCTCAAGGGCCGGGCCGGCTGCAGCGGACGCACAAAGAATCTGTCCGCGGGTCGCGAGCAGGACCTCGCTGTTGGTGCCCGTGTCGACCAGCATGAAAGGCAAGCGCGAGCCGGGGGCCGACAGCGCCGCGTCCAGGGCGCAAAGCGCGTCCGAGCCGACGTATCCCCCAACGAGGGGTGGCCAGTAAAGAGTCGCTTCGGGAAGGCAGGGCATGCCAAGCTCGAGGCAGGAGGCTTCCCTCGGAGAGGTGTCGGCCGGTTCAAAAGGAGCACGGGCCAGGCTTTTTGCCGGCAATCCCCAGAACAGGGCGTGCATCGCGGAGTTTCCCACCGGTACGATTTCGAAGGTTTCCCGGGGGGAGCATCCCGCCGATTCGACCATTTCGCAAACGAGCGCTGCGACCCTTTCCCTGAGGGCTTGCGCCATCTCTGCCGACTTCCCTGGCCCGGCTGCCTCCCCCAGCCGCCGTACGACGTCCGCACCCCATCGCCTCGTGGGGTTCGGTGCGGCTGTTTCCGCCAGCGTTTCGCCGGATGACAGGTCGATCAGCCGGGCCGAGATGTTCGTGCTTCCCACATCCACGGCTGCCCCGATTCCATCCCTCTTCTCGATCATTCTCACCTTGCACCGAGCTCCTTCTCGATCTTCCCGATATCGAGATAGGCGAAGGAGGAGCGGATATGGACCCGCATGGCCGCTTCCGCCCAGGAGGGGTCGCGGCACTGCAGCGCTTCGATGAGAAGGCGGTGCTCCCAGTTGGACCGGGATTCCTCCACCTCCACCTCGTAAAACGGGTCGAAAAAGGTGAGGTAGACGTTTGTCAGGGTGAGGCAGGCCTGGATTGCCGCCTGGAGCGGCTTGTTCCGCGACATTTCGGCCACCGCCAGGTGGAAGTCGTTGTTGGCTTCGATATATTCCGAGAGGTTGCGTTCCCGGAGAGTCCTCATTTCCCTTTCCGCCGAAGCGCGCAGCCGGTCCAGGTCCCCTTCCGTGGCCGACTCGACGGCAAGCCTTGCCGCAAGGGCTTCCAGGGGTTCACGCGTCACGTAGGCATCACGGATATCCTTTGCGGAAGGGGTGGACACCACGGCCCCCTGGTTCGGGGTGATCGTCACGAGACCCTCCGCGGCAAGTCGCCTGAGGGCTCCCCGGACCGGGGTCCGGCTCATGTCGATCATTTTGGCGAGGGTCGGTTCGGCCAGCCGGGCTCCGGGGCCGAGGGAACGAGCCAGGATCGCGCTCCGGATTCGCTTGTATGCAAGGTCTTCAAGGTTGCCGCGGGGTTCCATGCGTTGGTCTCCTTCCCTGTGAGGGGTTTTATGGAAAAGCGGTTGCCCGCTATTGTCTCACGAGGGGGGCTCCCGGTGCGGAAAAGTTCCTTTACAAGGGGAGAAAGGGAAGGTATGTTGAAAAATGGGAGGCGATGCCCGATGAAGGCCATGGCTGTCAACGGAAGCCCGAGAAAGAATTGGAACACCGCGACGCTGCTGGGAAAAGCGCTGGAGGGGGCCGCATCCCGCGGGGCGGAAACGGAGAGTGTCCACCTTTACGACCTGGACTACAAGGGATGCACGAGCTGCTTCGCCTGCAAAATGGCCGGAAACCCGACTCGCGGCCGGTGTGTCATGAAGGACGGCCTGGCGCCGGTCCTAGACCGGATCGTCGACGGGGTGGACGTCCTGGTGCTGGGGAGCCCGGTCTACTTCGGGAACGTGACCGGCCAGATGCGCTGCTTTATGGAGCGTTTGCTGTTTGCCCCGCTGGTCTACTCGAAGGACTACATGACCGTTTTTCCCAGGCGGCTGCCGACCGCCTTCATCCACACCATGAACGTCACGGAAGAGCAGGCGGTGGAGTTCGGCTACGACCGGCATTTCACGTCCACGAAGGCCGTTCTCGAGCGGATACTCGGGGGGCCGTCCGCAATTCTTACCTGTACCGACACCCTCCAGTTCGAGGATTATTCCTGTATGATCGCGGACCGGTTCGACCCGGAGGCCAAGGCCGCCCGTCACCGGGACGTGTTCCCCCTGGACTGCAAGCGGGCCTTCGACCTGGGCGTCCAGCTGGCGGACCTCCGGGCGCGAACCGCCTGAGGGCAGGCCATCAAATAAAGAAGGGGCTTCCGATTTTTCATCGGAAGCCCCTTTCGCTTGTTCGAGCCTTCCCCGTTTCCGGGGTGCGCTACTCGGTCGGCAGGGCGGCCATGTGCTTGTACAGGCGCCACCTCGCCTTGACGTCGGCCTCCGCCTCGGCCAGGAGCTTCGCGGCTTCCTCGGGGTTGCTCAGGGTCAGCATCTTGTAGCGGGTTTCGCTGTAGATGTAGTCCTTGAGGGGCAGCGTGGGCTCCTTGGAGTCGAGGACGAGCGGGCTCTTGCCCTCGGCCGCGAGCATCGGGTTGTAGCGCATCAGGACCCAGGCTCCGGAGTTGACCGCGGCCTTCTGGTGCTCGAGGCCCATCTTCAGGTCGAAGCCGTGGGCGATGCAGTGGGAGTAGGCGATGATGATCGAGGTGCCGGGATAGGCTTCCGCTTCCTGGAAGGCCTTGACGACCTGGGCGTCGTTGGCGCCGAGGGCCACGCGGGCCACGTAGACGTTCCCGTAGCTCATGGCCATCATGGCTAGGTCCTTCTTGCCGGCCGGCTTGCCGCCCGCGGCGAACTTGGCGACCGCGCCGCGCGGGGTGGCCTTGGACATCTGGCCGCCGGTGTTGGAGTAGACCTCGGTGTCGAGAACCAGGACGTTGACGTTCTTGCCGGAGGCGAGGACGTGGTCGAGGCCGCCGTAGCCGATGTCGTAGGCCCAGCCGTCGCCGCCCAGGATCCAGACGGATTTCTTCACCAGGACGTCGGCCAGGCTGAGCAGGTCCTTGGCCTCGACGCCGGGCATGGAGGCGAGCTTTTCCTTCAGGGTCGCCACGAGCGCGCGCTGCGCGGCGATCCCGGCTTCGGTGCCCTGGTCGGTGGAAAGAAGCGCGTCGGCGAGCTCGGTCCCGACTTCGGGGGCCAGGCGCTTCAGGAGTTCCGTCGCGTACTCGTGCTGCTTGTCCACGGCGAGGCGCATGCCCATGCCGAACTCGGCGTTGTCCTCGAAGAGGGAGTTCGACCAGGCCGGGCCGCGTCCGTCGGCGTTGACCGCCCACGGGGT
>ENA-ORXD01002926-ORXD01002926.1-sediment-metagenome-genome-assembly--contig:-NODE-2926-length-10516-cov-3.784462_pt1 | contig 10516 bp, 10 predicted proteins | sample MGYA00237862_ERZ511471 | MGnify/ENA metagenome assembly ERZ511471 | reverse complement strand
GCATTTCCAACCCACACACCCACGGCGATATCCGGGGTATAACCCAGGGTCCAGTTGTCGCGAAAATCATTGGTCGTACCCGTTTTTACGGAAGCCTTGAAAGGCAGTTTGAGAATGGAATTTGCCCCAAAAGCAGGCGTGCGTGCGGCGTTATCTGACAGAATATCCGTAATGAGGTAAGCATGCTCCGCGCTGATAACCTGATCGGTGCTGGCTGCATGCTGGTAAACCACATTTCCATTATGATCCACGATCTGAGCAATGGCGTACGGTTCTGCCCTCACTCCCTGATTGGCAAATATCGCATAGGCTGAGGTCAATTCCATCAGCGATACATCTCCGCCGCCCAGGGTGAGCGACAACCCATAATCCTCACGGGTCAGTGTGGTAATGCCCATTCTCTCTGCAAATTTGATAAAGCCCTCTTCTTCAGGAGTATCCGGATCATCATAAATGCCGATATACTGCAGGGTTTTCACTGCCGGAATATTATAAGAACTGCCAAGTGCAGTTCGCACCAGAACCGGACCGTGATATTTTCCATCGTAATTCACCGGAATGTAAGGATCGCGAGTGTCGGTCTCTTCTCCCGAAGGCGGAAATTCGCTTTCCACATCCCAGATCAATGTGGAGGGGGTCCAGCCTTTTTCAAAGGCTGCGGTATATGTGAGTGGTTTGATAGATGAACCGGGCTGGCGGGGAGCTACCGCCATATTCACCTGCCCTGAGATCTCTTCATTATTAAAATCCGCCGAACCAACCATCGCCAGAATTTCACCGCTCTGCGGCTGCACGGCAACCAGCGCCCCATCGGTGGCATTATTTGCTGCCAGTGCCGCCACCTGCTCTTTCACCGCGTTCTGGGCATAGTTCTGCAGGTCGGGGTCGAGGGTCGTATAAATGTTGAAGCCGGAACGATAGATCGTCTGCGCATCAAACTGCTCTTCAAGCAGCGCGCGGATGTAGCTGACCCAGTGCGGGAAAGGAATATTGATCTGCTTCTGCTGGAAGGGATAATTCTCCATCTCCAGAACGGCAGCCACCGCCTCGTCCATACTCACACACACCTGCGCGGTGCTGTTGCTTACGGTAATGCAGTTTTTCTCAGCGCTGAGCTGGTAGATAAGATTCATCACATCCTGGTGGCGTAAAAAAGTCGCCTGGGGATTCGTGAAAACGTCATAAACTGCGGGTGCCTGGGGCAGTCCGGCTAAAAAGGTAGCCTGCGCCAGATCCAGTTGATCTGCCGAGGTATTGAAATAGGTTTCTGCGGCAGCTTCGATGCCGTATGCCAGATTGCCGTAATAGATCTCATTTAAATACAATTCCAGGATCTCATCTTTACTGTAGCGGCGGGTGATCTCAGCCGCGAGGATGATCTCTCTGGCTTTACGCTGCACCGTCTCCTGAACCCGCTCTTCGGGGGTCATCAGCAAGGTGCGGGCTAACTGCTGGGTAATGGTCGAAGCACCCGAAACGATCGTTCCGGAGGTATAGTTCTGCCACAATGCTCTCATAATTCCCAGAAAATCAAATCCCGGGTTGCTGTAAAAATCCTTGTCTTCCGTGGCAATGGTGGCAGCCACAATATAAGGGGACATATCTTCCAGAGAAATATAGGTGCGGAATCCGGCATTGGGATCCAGAATTTCATAGATCAGGTTCCCATTGCGGTCATAGATGCGCGTGGTCTCAAATTGAGATGCCTTTGCTTTCAGGTCTTCCACGCTGGGCAGGGTGGCTGCGATTGCATAATATTGAACGGTCAGGAAAATTGAGAACCCTGCAAACAGGATCAAACTTCCAAGCAGCACCCACAACAGCACTTTCGGAAGGCAGCCTGCACCTTTCCCCCCTGCTCCTTTTTTCGCTCCAACCTTTTTGAAAAAAGTTTTCGCAGATATCCAGGCAGAGTTCAACCACTTTACAGCATCACGGTTGAACTTTTCAAGTGAATCAGAAGTTTCTTTCTTTTTTACGGGGATCGGGCGGGTCTTTTCCTTGCGCGGGATCTCCTGGGTGGATTCTGCAGAAGAACTTTTCTTTGTTCCATCAGGGGTTTTATCAGAGCTGGAATTCAGTGCGGCGTCATCCTTTTTTTTTACTTCGTGGAATTCTTCCACGCTGTAGACGCTGACCTTCAATAACTTTTCTTTCCAGGTATTTCCTGCCGATCCCATCTTCAAACAGAGATGGGTCAAAAACTCGGCGGGATCGGGAAGCTGTTCCCATACCTGCGGCAGAAAAGTCGCTTTCCGGTAGCCGTCTTGCAGCACAACTCCATCTTTGAAAGGCTGCAGCATACAGGGCAGATCCATGGGATTCTGATAGGAAAGCGGCTGCGAGGGGGTCAGGCGTGAGACCTCTATTTCAATGGTATCCAGTTCCGCCTCACTCAGCGGGGAAAAACGGTAATCTTCCATGGCAGCCGCAATGGCATGTTCACGCACATCCAGAGCCAGCGGTTGATATGCTTCCAGTGTACCGATACAGCCGCGCAATCGTCCCTGAATGGTAAGGGTGACAAAGCTGGCGCCGTTTTCCTGCAGCGCTTCAGGCAGAGATGACAGATCCACTGCGGGGAGGGAAATCTTCCGTACTGCGCATTCAATAGATTCCCGCGCAATTCGCAGCAGCATATCTCTTTCGTTTTGGGGTAATTCGGGTTTTATAATCATATTTACTCTATCTTCCTTAAAGTATAATTTCAAAATGACTATTTTAATTAACAGGAACAAGGTTTAAGGTTTTCATTTGAAAAGAGCAATATGAGAAAAGAATCTGAAACCCCGCCAGCCGCCGACAAAGAAGATGCAGCAACCTCTCCTTTCAACATCGGTGGAGTTCTGCAAACCGTTCTCCTGGTTGCGGCAGTGTTGGCAACCCTGTTCACGCTGTGGAATCCATATAAATTATTCTCTCAGCAAGAAGTGGGTCAGAGCGAACTACAAGAAAGCGCAAGCGGCGGTAACTCCACCATCGGCATCCTGGTTGGTCACTGGAATGTGGACAGCGGTTCGGTCTGTGATGACGGCATTATCGAAGCAAACGTGACCGAAGCCATTGCCAACCAGGTCAGTATGAAATTGAACGCGCTCGGCTACCCCGTAAAGCTGCTGGCTGAAACAGACCTCGATCTGATCAATTTCCGCGGTCCGCTGCTGGTGGCTCTATACACCGGTTCCTGCGACGATACATCCGACAACAGAAGCGGATTCATGGTAGGCACCACCCTGACCCCTTCCGACCTCAACGCATCCAATACGCTGGCAGTCTGTATGGGGGAGATCTATCAATCATCCACAAAACTCGATTTTTCTTATGAGGTCATTGCGGCAGACCATTCTGCCTACCGGCTTTTTGAACTGGTAAACAAGAATACCCCCATGATCTATCTGGAAATGGGTTCTTTATTGTATGATCAAACCATACTTATCGATAATTCTGAAAACGTAGCCAACGGCATTGTCAACGGAATTCAATGCTATCTGGATACACTGGAAAATGCTGATGAATAAACCTACCCAACAATCGATCCATGTAATGCTTGAAAAAGCACAAAGCGCCCTGAAAGCCGGCAATAAGAAAGAAGCGGCAGATTGGGCGCACAAAGTGCTGAAACTATCTCCTGAAAATGTGGACGCGTATCTTATTCTGGCTGCTACCAGCACACCGAAAGATAGCCTGCGTTATCTGACCAGAGTGCTGGAGTTGGACCCAAAGAATCAAAAGGCACGCCGCGGCATGAGCTGGGCAGTAAAGCAAATGAATGAGGAAAAAGCGGAAAAGACTCGCGAAAAATCGAACGAGGATACCAAGAAAGTCAAAGTGCAGCTATCCTCTTCAACAAAATCCGCAAAGGGGAAAGAAAAGAAAAAGAAAGCGTCAAAAGGTCCTTCAGCCTGGGGAATTCTTCTATTCCTCTTCATTGTCGTATTATGTTTTGGCGCTTTTGCCTGGTATGGATTTCCATTCATCAATACTGCCTCAAAAGAGGCAAAAGACCCGCGCCCTTCGGGAGCAATGGTCAAACCAACCCTGACCCCCACGGCTACCGCCACTTCCACTCCCACTCTAACTCCCACGGCGACTTCCACTCCCAAGCCTACTTCCACTCCGCGACCAACCGCGGTTCAAAACTACACAAGTTATTTTGCCCATTCCTGGGATATTCCGGATGTGGTCAGCGGAACTGACCAATTCTGGATCGAAGTGGACCTGAGCGAGCAAATGGTATACACCTACCGGGGAGACACCTTTCTGCAGTCTTTCCTGGTATCCACCGGGACCAGCGAACACCCAACGGTGACCGGGACGTTCAAGATCTATGCAAAATATGAAGCCTACCTGATGATCGGCGATGGATACTATCTGCCCGACGTCCCCTACTCCATGTTCTTTTATAAAGGCTACAGCCTGCACGGCACATACTGGCACAGCAATTTCGGTACTCCCATGAGCCACGGATGTGTTAATATGTGGACCAGCGACGCAGCCTGGGTTTATGCAAATGCACCGATCGGCACATATGTATTCGTGCATAATTAATAAAACAAATTTATGAAGAAGATAAACAGAAGAGAATTTTTGAAATATGCGGCAGAAGGTTCCTTAGGGGGCTTTCTATACCTCCAGTCGCTCCCGATGAAATCGATGCTGGCAAACACCGATACCTCATCTCCCCTGCTGGGAAGAGTTTTCAAGGATAATGCCGTTATCTATAAAAATCCGACGTATTCCTCTGAAATAAAATACTATCTCAACGCAAACAACGTGCTCCCGCTGGCACAGGAAATGATCGGTGACCCGATCAACGAACATAATAAAAGCTGGTATGAGGTTACCGATTACGGCTACATTCCCGCCAGCAGCCTGCAGCCGGTGCGGCAGCGCATTAACCAGCCCAAAGAAAAGATCAACAGCAGCGGCGAGTTAGGCACCATCACCGTTCCTTATACAAAAGCATGGAAAGCTGATTCCTCGTCAGAGGAATACCTGCTCTTCTACTACGGATCCACCCACTGGATAAAAGGGGTTTACACCGACTCAAAAGGCGACACCTATTACAAGGTCGTGGAAGACCGCTGGAGCGATGCGTATTATGTTGAAGCAAAACACATGGAGATCATCGATGAGGATGACCTGCTTCCATTTTCCTCCGATATTCCGGCACAAGAAAAGACGCTGGAGGTAAACATTGCCGATCAAATGGTGATCGCTTACGAATATGGAAAAGCGGTATTCCTTTCACACGCCTCCACAGGGATACTGGATCAGGACACCGATTATTCGACCACGCTCGGAGATTTCAAGGTCAACTACAAGCGTCCTTCCCGCCACATGGTGCATACCGATAGAACAGGTGATAACGATGGCGAGCTTTTCGGGGTACCGTGGGTAACTTACTTTACCGATACCGGCATCGCCTTTCACGGAACCTACTGGCATAATGATTTCGGCGTCCGCCACAGCCATGGGTGCGTGAATCTTCCCATCCCGGCTGCAAAATGGATCTATTTATGGAGCCTGCCTGATGTTCCTTTCGGTCAGGAAAAATATGTCTCCAACAACGGCACCAAGGTAATTGTTCATTAAAGAGGATTTTAGATTTCGTTAAGATATTTACCCCCATTTATTGAGTACAATTTTGCATTAATTTAGAGGAATAGAATGAGTCAGAAAGCTGTATTTGAAGGATTGATCATCGATGAAAACGACAATCCCGTATCCACCGCGTATGTCGGCTCCGAAGCCACCTATGTCGTGGATGACGATGGATTTTTCAGGCATATCCCCTGTGAGTATGTTGACCGGCAGGTTTTAAATTATTTAAAAGAACAGATCCTCAATAATAAAGATCTGCTTACCGACCAGGCAACCAAAATGCTGGGGCAGGAAGATATCTTTTCCAGAGCTGTGGTCGAGAATCAACTGGAAGATATCGATAAGCAAATGGAACTGCTTTTGAACTCAGGAATACCCACCGGCAACCGGGAGTACCTGGGAATGATGGGATTTCGAGTGAGGATCGATATCCACGGTGATATCATGGAGATCGTTCAGCCCGCCGTCAGTGACGAAGAATGATCAACACGCTCGTATTGTGATAGTACAATAGAAGAAACGGTTCTAGAGAGAAAATATGACTTCGGAATTTATCGTTCATGCCAATGAATTGAATTTTGAATATGAAGTGCTTTCATTTTCAAAGAACAACCCGGTTGTGGTTGATTTTTGGGCTGATTGGTGTCAACCTTGCAAAACTCTCGGACCCATTCTGGAACGGGCTGTTTTAGAAGCAGGCGGATCGATCCGCCTGGCAAAGGTCAATATCGACCAGAATCCCAATCTTGCACTTCAATATGAAGTCCGCACCATTCCAACTGTGAAAGCATTTGTGCAGGGTACAGTGGTTTCTGAATTTTTTGGTATGCAGCCTCCCGACCGCGTGCGTGCTTTTCTGGACCAGCTTACTCCTCCCAGCCCCATTGATCTGGCGGTTGAAAAAGCGTCCAATTTACTGGTGCAGGGCGGCTGGTCAGAAGCTGAAAGCATCTTCCGCGACGCGCTCAGCGGTAAACCCAATTCCAGCGCCAGCCTTTTGGGTTTGTCAAAATCTCTGCTAGCCCAGGGAAAAGCAGATGAAGCACTGGAACTGCTGCGCGAATTTCCCGCCAGCCGTGAATTCAGCCGGGCTGAAGCACTGCTGCCCGTGGCAGAAGCAATGCGTAATTATTTGAAAGATCAGCTTCCCACAGAAGATGAAAATGACGCCGCATTTCGTAATGCCCTCCGACTGGTCAGCAAGGGCAACCTTGCAGCCGCCATGGATGGAATTTTAGGGATCTTGCGCCGCGACAAACGCTACGGCGACGGAAAAGCGCAGAAGATCGCCCTCGGCATCATCGAAATGCTTGGAGAAGAAAATCCGCTGACCGCTCAATACCGCCGCGAACTCGCCAGCGCGCTGTTCTAATATACATTCTCTTAATCCAGAATTAATTCTCCCCAACTGGTAGGATCTAGAAATGCATGGGTAGGGATATTGGCAAGCATGGTCTGCTGAATATTTTCTGCGGTATTGTCATTATCAGAAACAGAAAATTCGAATCCCAGGCGCATCCCTTTTTCAGGGGTGATCTGCAGGACGCTCCAGGGAATACGAATCTCCACCCGGTAAATGCCGGCAGTGCTGGTAGCCGCAATATCGATCTGATCTGAAATGGAGCCTTTTTTCGATTCCGGATACCACAAATACGCCTCAGGGATGCCGCTGGTGCTGCCCTTACCCGGGGCAATGCCGATCTGAAAATCATCTTCATTCAAACTGGTGGAATTAAAATCACCCAGCAGGTCCGTATCGATCAGTAATTCGACACCATCCCCTCTAAAGATCAATTCCCCGCTCGCATTTTGAACATAGGTATCGTCCTTGACCTTCACACCTACATATAAAAAACTCTCGTCCCAACCGAGGATAAAGGATGCCTCGCAGTCAGAATCGTTCTCCCAGGCTTTCAGCCCATAGACCACATAATAAGCCGGATAGGCAATGGTGTTCTGCTTCCAGTCTCCCCAATCTCCATCCAGAATCGGCTTTTTGCTGAGATATTTCGCCAGCACAGTTCCAGCGCTGCGTTCCATACCGTCATCTGCGGAAATAGGTTCTGCAGTGGGTGTGTCTGTCGATGCTACAGATGCAGTTTCTTGAGTCTGCTCAACCACGCCGCTGGTGGCAGTTGCATAATCGGCAAACATAGCCGTAAGCGTTTCAGCAGGTTGGGCAAAGATGCTGGTCGGTTCTGCTTTAAAAAGCGGAAAGTTGCAGGAAGCAAGCAGAACGAATAGGGCAATTATCAGGATCGTTTTTCTTTTCATAAGATTTCTCTTCTTTTGATTATCTCAATATTAACACAGCCGTGCAAGATTCAATTTATTATTCACAATTTTTGGGACAAAAAACAGAAGAGATGCGGAATACAGCTCTTCTGTTCATTACACAATACAGCGGTTATGATTTTAATTCTTCAATTTTTTCTTCTACTTCTTCGCTGCCTTCTGCATAGAATTTTTCTTCATCCGGGTCTAATTCTTTCAACAAGCGCAGGAATTCTCCCGCGTGAACCCGTTCTTCATCTGCAATATCTTTCAACACATCTATTGCCAGCTGTTCGTCGGTCGATTCAGCAAGCTGCATATACAGCTGGATCGCTTCGTATTCCGCGGCGACCATAAAACGGATCGAACGGATCAGTTCCTGTTTCGTCAATTTTCGGTCTTTTGCCACTCCAGAAAAAGGCTGTCCAAAATCAGGCATTATTTTGCTCCTCCTTAGATTGATATGTAAATTGTATCATTGCGGACTTTTAGTTTCGTTCAATCTTCTTTACTTTACAAATGATACTGTGTTTCATAATACAATCTGAGTTGAAAGGGCAATTCTTCTTTCAATTTATTTCTAACCCAAGATTTTTCATTTAAGTGACCCTTTTCCATATTATGACAGTTAAAGGTGAGAATTATGCTCACCTTTAACTGTTGCTATACCACAATTTAACCAAATTACAATCGGAAATAATACACAAAAGCAGAAAAGTTTTACCGTGCTGCTTTAAATGCCTGTATCAACTGCAACCTGCAAAAACAGGATGGGAAATTTATAAACGGGTACTAGCTTTTCGTTTTCTTGCGCACTTTAAAATAAACGATCAGTATGATGCACAGGATAAGTGCAGCCAACGTCAAAACATCCTGCAGTTTGATGCCGATATTCTTCCAATCCGCATAGACCATCCACGGCCAGCTTACGATATCCAGAGGAACACCGATCCAGGGAGAGATAACTTCTTCTTTCCCCACCAGGTTTCTGGTTGCCAGCCCGCTGATGCCATAGACCAGACCCGCAATACAATAAACAAAAATCACCCACCAGATAATTTTTTTCATCCTCAACCTTTCTTTAATTGTGTATCCGTTACCTTTTTCTCTTTCGGTGGAAAAGTACTGTCATATCGTTCAAGTTTATCTTTATCGATATTGAAGAACAGCTCATCCAGGATCAATTTTCCGGAGATGCCATTTAATCTACCAGCCGCCAGTTCTTTAGCCATGAATTCTTCAAAATTCTTCCCCTCGGCGGTACTGATGCCGTACTTCTCGGCGTTTTCAAATCCGAAGCGGTGATAGTAAGCCGGATTGCCATAAATGACAACCGCCTTATATCCCAGCTGCTCTGCCAGTTCCATGGTTTGGCTAATCAATAAATTGCCGATGCCCTGCCCCTGATAAGCCGGCAGAACGCTCACCGGACCAAAGCTGATCACTTCCTCTTCTTTCCCGGCGTCGGAAATGACCTTTGCTTTCATGTAGATGATATTTCCCACGATCTTTCCATCCAGTTCTGCCACGAAATCCAATTCTTTGATGAAATTCGGGGTATTGCGAATATTATGCAGGATGAAATGTTCATCGCAGCCGGGCTGGTAGACATTCCAGAACGCTTCGCGGGTGAGTTCTTCGACCGTGCGGTAATCTTTTTCTTCTTCAAGACGAAGGTCTATTTTCAATTTGATCCTATTTTCATGGCAAAGATACAACTGTATCTATTATATTCATGAAAGCAGAGAATATTCTGCAATTTTAATCTTCTCCGCTGTGGCATCCTGTTCCTCGCATACCTTTCTTTTAAATGAATACTTGTTATGCTGCAGGCTGATTTCTAGAAAGCAAAGAAAGATACCCATATCAAGGGCATTGAAATAATGAAGTCGATTTTTGGTTAGGGTAAGAGATAGGGTCGAAGGATTGCGATACACCTGAATGCAGTGATCCTCACTCACCACTCTCCAGGGCTGGGAATTGCAGGCGCTGGGCGCACAGCATGCCGCATCCACCACCGCGGGATCGAATTTTCCCTGCCATATCATGCTGCTGTCCTTGCGGCTGCACTCTGACAGATCCTGGCGAAAATCTTCCGGACGGCTCTTCCCAAAAGTGATCAATATCACAAACTCCAGTCCGTTCAACTGCTGTTCTTTTGGCTTCGCCATCCCAACCCAGCATGCGCCGATATCGAGGGACGCAAAAAACAGGTCCATCTGCTCCAACATATAGCCCGCATTCAAAAGGTAGTTAGCCTTCTTCTCACTGTACATCAGCAGGCAGTATTCTCCCCATCTGGCGGAGGTCTCTTCCTTTTTTACGATCTTGAATCGGACACTGATATCCTTATCCAGCGGAACAAGAGCTTCGATCTGCTGCTTTATCGACTGCATCTCTTTTTCAGAAACGGATAGTTTTTTATCATACTTTCTGATCGACTTCCTTTTAAAAAGCATGTCATATAAATTTTCCATCATTCAATTCTCCTTCATGCACGAAAATCCGGAATAATTTCAGCTCATATCTTGAAATTCAGTCCCATGATCCTTTCGATCCTGTCGCGTTTGTTCTCTCCCAGTTCTTTGCGCAGGGTAATGATATTGACGGAGTCATAACCCAGCTTATAGTAAAGACG
>ENA-ORXD01002925-ORXD01002925.1-sediment-metagenome-genome-assembly--contig:-NODE-2925-length-10520-cov-3.124390_pt1 | contig 10520 bp, 9 predicted proteins | sample MGYA00237862_ERZ511471 | MGnify/ENA metagenome assembly ERZ511471 | reverse complement strand
AGCCGGTATTCTGGCTGGCGCGCATGAAGGGTTGATCTATGTGGATAATTCGACCATCAAGCCCATGGTGGCGCGCACAATTGCCGACCGGTTGAAAGAAAAAGGTGTTTTGAGTCTGGATGCCCCGGTGAGCGGTGGGGATATCGGCGCCATCAACGGCACCCTTGCGATCATGGTCGGCGGACCCAAAGCTGCCCTGGAAAAGGTTCTTCCAATTCTCAACGCTATTGGAAAAACGATCACCCACGTCGGCGATAGCGGCGCCGGTCAGGTAGCGAAAGCGGCTAACCAGATCATGGTAGCAGCGCAAATGGTAGCCATGGGAGAACTGCTGGTTTTCGCCCAACAAGCCGGAGCCGATCCACAGAAGGTGATCCAGGCTATTCAAAACGGTGCTGCGCAGTGCTGGACACTGGACAACAAACCGAAGCGGCTCTTTGCCGGAAACCGGAATCCCGGATTCAAAGCAAGCCTGCAGGCAAAAGATTTGAATATCGTCATGGAATCAGCCCATGAATTTGGTATCCCACTGCCAATGACCGCCATATCCACACAGCTGTACCAGGCTATGCTCCTAAATGGGATGCAGGATCTGGATAACTCTGCCGTGATCGGTATCCTTGAAATGCTGGCTAATACAAAATTATCGAACAATCAATAAGGAAAGCAAAGGAAAACAAAATGGATCATTTTCGCGAAATCTATCAAAATCAGGCGCAAGCCTACCATCAGATGATCGCTGCAGAAGATTATGAGAACAATCTTCTAAAAACGATCCTGCAGATCACCAAGCTTGCCGGTCAGCGTGTTCTCGATCTGGGCAGCGGATCAGGCAGGCTCCCCCTCCTCTTTCAAGAATTCAAACCCGACCTGGTAGCGATAGATATCAACCTCCCCATGCTGTTGGAACAAAAAGTTCAAATGCAGAGAAGGCAGGGAACCTGGAACCTTGCCCAGGGAGATATTCGCGTACTTCCTGTTTGTGATACCTGGGCAGATGTGACCACTGCCGGTTGGGCTGCGGGGCATTTTTGCGGCTGGTATCCCGACAGCTGGCAGGAAGAGATCGATCGTTTTATTCAGGAAATGCAACGGGTAACCAAACCCTCCGGAACACTCTTTATTATGGAAACATTCAGCACCGGTCGTGAGACCCCGGCTCCCCCCAATTCCACACTGAAAGCTTATTACGAGCACATTGAATCTAAATGGGGCTTCCAGCGGGAGATCATCCGCACCGACTATAAATTCAATTCCATAAGCGATGCCAAAGAGAAAACGACTTTCTTCTTTGGTGAAGAACTCGCCCATGATATCGAGCAAAAAAGCTGGCAGATCGTCCCCGAATGGACCGGGGTCTGGCATCGGGTTAAATAAGGTTTTCCGTTATTCATCCAGTTCAGCACGGAAAACGGTCACCGCATTCCCATGCAGTTCCACACGGTCTCCCTGTACGTCTACCAATAGGCTGCCGCCGCGCGCAGACGCCTGGTAAGCACGCAGCGGATTTTTATTCAATCTTTCCATCCAGAAAGGCGCGATGGCGCAGTGCACCGATCCGGTAACCGGATCTTCATCAATTCCTATAATGGGAGCGAAGAAGCGGGAAATCACATCATATTCCGGGTCATCAGAGAGGCTGGTCACTGCCAGTTCGCCATTTCCAATCTCTATCATTTTCTGAAAATTTGGCTGAATATACCGCACGATTTCTGCGTTTTCCACTTCAACCAGCAGGTAATTTCCTACCTGCCAGATCCTTCCATTCTCCAGTCCCAATGCAGCCAGTAAAGCTGGCTTCTTGATCTCCTGTTTTTCATGGAAAGCGGGGAAGTTCAGCACCACTTCATCTTTTTCCAGACGCGCGGTCAAAATTCCGCTAAGTGTGGAAAACCGGATCTCCTGATCGGTTGGGATGAGAACTTCGCTGAATAATACCCAGGCACTTGCCAGCGTGGCATGCCCGCACAGCTTTACTTCAGCAGCGGGAGTGAACCAGCGCAATCCATAACGATCTTCCTCCTTCAAAAGAAAGGCAGTTTCAGGTAAATTCATTTCCAGCGCCAGTGCCTTCATCCATGCATCTGGTTTTTCCTCTTCCAGCAAACAAACGGCAGCAGGGTTTCCATGAAATTTCTGCCTGGTGAAAGCATCTACTTGAAATAGTTTGATCATGACCGCTCCTCTTTCCTTTGGATTTTTTATTGTAAACGATTATTTCAATCTTTTCTCCTGGTTGAATCATGCTACAATGGGCGCAGTTTATTGAAGGGACTTGTTGCTGCATGAAGAAATTTATTAAAATTATTCTTGGTAAAGATGTATCGGAATCGAAACGGCTGCGAACGCTCGATGAAAATAAAACGATCCATTTTTTTGCATCCCTCTTTGCGCATTCCGGAGATTCCTGGTACTGGCTGCTGGTTTTATTCCTGATCTGGCTATTTTCCCATTCCAGCTGGCATACCTATTCCGCTTTTCTGGCAGGATCCATCTTGATCCAGGCGGCTCTGGTTCTGGCAATTAAATTTCTCATCAAGCGCAGTCGACCGGCTGGAGAATGGGGAGCCATCTACCGCAACAGCGACCCGCACTCCTTCCCTTCAGGGCATGCCACCCGCGCCGCCATGCTGACTGTGATCGTCTGGGGGCTGTACCTTACGCCGCTTGCCATCATTCTCACCATCTGGGTATTCCTGGTCAGTTTTGCACGGGTTATCCTGGGTGTCCATTATCTCAGTGATGTTGTTGCCGGCTGGATACTGGGGATCCTGCTTGGTTTGTTGATGCTCTGGCTGCAGCCTTTCTTCTACTCTATTTTGCCCTGGGTATTTTTCCGTTAAAACCGGGCTCCATCTGCACAGAAGGTCATCTTTTGTATTCAATTCTAAAAAATATTTACACGTTTTCCCAGCCAGCAGGCGCGTTTTTTCATCGTTGTTATAATAGAAATCAAAATAATAAGGAGGATTACTATAGCTACTAACAAAACTGTAAAAGTTTCCGCGAAAGGCTTGGAAAAATTTTTAATCGAAACCAAAGCCGGTGCCCATACTGCTTATGTTGATCAGCCCCCAGCAATGGGCGGTACTGATAAGGGACCAACCCCACTTGACTATGTATTCATCTCCTTAGCCGGTTGTTTGATCACCGTTGCCAAGATCGTTGCAAATCAAAAGCGCATCGTATTACACGATGTCTCGGTTGAGGTGGAAGGGGAATTGAACCTGGAAGTTCTGCGTGGTCAGGATGATAAAGATCGCGCTGGTTTCAAATCCTTCAAAGTTGCCATGAAGGTCGATGCCGACCTCAGCAAGGAAGAAAAGCAGGCTTTTATCGAAGAGGTGGATCGTCGCTGCCCCATTTCCGACAATCTCATGCACACCACTCCGATGGAAATCGTACTAGCGGAATAACCAGAAAAGACCTCCCTAAAGGAGGTCTTTTGTTTTAAAATCAAGTCAGTGAGATCAATGATATGAATGTTATCCTATCCAGCATCTTTTCTACTTTACAGCACGATGAACCCGTAAAAATGATCGAGGTATGTGCGCATTGGACCCTGGTCACCAGCCGCTACAGCGGCATGGCTTCTACGGTAGTGGGCTGCCAGCCACATGGAAAGCAGCTCGTTTCCGATGCCGGATCGCTGTTGAAAAAGAGCGCTCTTGAACTGGCAGCCTTGCATTCCTCGCAGAACACGCTTGAAGTAAGCATTGCCCTGGCTGCCATGAACTCCCTGCTCGATCCTCCTCCTGCAGCACAACGGAAGGTTATGAATATCGCTGACGTCCTAATGGAAAAAGGCAGGGGAAAAAATGTTGCTTTCATCGGGCATTTTCCATTCGCTTCAAAGGTAAAACAGGTGGCAAAAACCGTCTGGATTATCGACCTGCAGCCAGCTGAGGGTGAATATCCCCCTTCCGAAGCCAAGAATTTACTCCCCCGGGCTGATATCCTTGCTATGACTGCCAATACACTCATTAACAATTGGGCAGAGAAATATCTCTCTTTATGCAGCAAGCATGCCTTGAAGATCATGATGGGTCCCAGTACTCCCATGACTCCCATCCTTTTCGACTTCGGATTGGATATCCTGGCAGGAGTACGTGTGATAGATCCCGTATTGGTTCATGAATATATCGCTCAGGGGGCAGCCTTCTCTCAGGTCAAAGGTGTAGAAAAACTTACCCTGCAGCAAGAATGAATTTTTTCTTTACTTTCACCCTGCAATGGTTTATCCTTTAAACGGGAATGGCAGGGTCCCGGTGGGTCCCTCGGTCTTCAAAACCGGTGATGGGCTGTCAGGCAGTCCGTGGTGGGTTCGACTCCCATCCATTCCCGCTGGATTTAAGGAATTTCTTATGCTTCCCCTTTTCTGTCATTAGTAGAATATACTCAATACACACAGGATAGAGCCTTATGGAAAATGACCAGTTGAAATACTACGAGATAGTCGCAAAAGAATTTACGATCAAAGACGTTGCCTACGGACCCACTCAAAACACCCCTTACATCGCAAAATTCACAGGAGAACTCAGTAACCCTGATAGTGAAAGCGCTTATGCCGCTCTTGAAAGCGCTCTGAAACCCCTTAAACTACTGCCAATTTTCCGCATGGAAGGTGAGCAGCAGGTGATCTTTCTGGTACCAGAGATCACCCGAAAAACGACTAAAGCAAAACCGCACGTCAACCTGCTTCTGTTTCTCCTCACGCTCTTCAGCGTGCTCTTCACAGGCGGCTTGTACAGTCTGGATACCGCCCTCCCACAAAATACCTGGCAGGCGATCCTGGTGATCTTGAAAAATGGCTGGCCGTTTGCTATTTCTCTGCTCGCCATTCTGGGCACCCATGAGTTCGGGCATTATTTTATGGGGAAAAAACATGGAGTGGATGTCACCCTTCCTTATTTCATCCCCTTTCCTTTCAACTCGTTTGGCACTATGGGCGCATTCATTAATATGCGTTCCATCCCGAAGAACAAGAAGCAGCTTTTCGATATTGCAGTTGCCGGTCCGCTGAGTGGTCTGGTGGTATCGATCATCGTACTGTTGATCGGGCTGCATCTATCAGAAGTGTATACGCTCCCGCTCGAAATACCCGCTGATACGGCTCTGCAGATGGAAGGAAATTCACTGCTTTATCTTCTTCTAAAATTCATTTCCTTCGGAAAACTGCTCCCTGCTCCCGCAAACAGCAGTGGTCTCTACCAGCTGTTTTTCTGGTCAAAATACTTCTTCACCGGCAATCCCATTCCTCTGGGAGGTGAAGATGTAATGCTGAGTTCCGTTGCCTGGGCAGGATGGGCGGGCTTGTTCGTGACCATGATGAATCTGATCCCGATCGGTCAGCTGGATGGCGGTCATATCATCCAGGCTCTTTTTGGCACAAAAACCTCGAAAAAACTACTCCCTTTTATCATCTGTGGGCTGGTACTGCTGGGATTCTTCTGGAACGTGTGGTGGTTCTGGGCGGTACTGGCTCTGATGCTGGGTAGAAACTATGCAGAACCGCTGGATCAAATTACGAAGTTGGATAAGAAGCGGAAGGCACTCGGTATTGTGGTGATCATCATCTTCATACTCATCTTCATTCCTGCACCCATCACCATTCTATATGGGTAGCTCCTCTGGAAACATAAAAGAACAGCTTTTCATCAGCTGTTCTTTTTTATTACCATCGTAGATAGATAATTACCGGTCCGAATATCCAGAAATTCTCCCATCGCCTGCACAGTCAGGCAGGAATGCACCGGAAAGATCTGCACCATATCCCCAATTTGATATTGAGAAAAGGTGCTGGAATCCACCTTGAGCACGCCATGCTCCTGCGTGGCTGCGATCAGCATACAATCAGGCTGGACCTCGTTGAACAGTTCATCCCTTTTCCCCGCCAGCAAACCATAGATCGCTTTTCCGCTGTACCGCATGCTTTCTTTTGAAAAATGAATAGCTCCACCATAGATCAGCAGCTCACTGCGGGAAGTATTTTTTGATACGATCGGGCAGGCTAGCGCTACCGCGATCTGCTCCGACTTGCATGCTCCCAATTTCCACTGCTCCAGGTCGAAGAATACAAAATTACCGGGTCTTATCTCATCGGCTCCGTTAAAATCATCCATCAGGCAGCAGCCGGGAGTATCCCCAATGGAAACCCGGATATCGTGAATGCCTTTTTTATTCAATTCTTCTTTCACGCTTGCAACAGCCTGTTTGCTGGCAATGGCGGCTTTTTTTGCCTCTTCGGGAGAATTAGCAGAATAGGTCTGTCCGGCATGGGTCAACACACCCTGCAGATGCAGTTTCGTAGATCGCCGCAGCATACCGATCAACTCTTCAATCTGCTGTAAATCTTGCCACCATACCCCCGCTCGATGCAGACCGGTATCGATTTTTATCCAAACACCCAGTTCATGCCGTATATTTTTCATCAGAAAATTAGCGCTCTCCACATTATCGATAAGTACTGCCAGCTTGATCTTCGCAGCCAGCTCGTTGATCTCGTCCATTTCCCGCCAATTCAGCGGGAAAGCGATCAAGATATCCTGCCATCCTGCATCGGCAAAATAACACGCCATATCCACAGACGATACCGTGATCGCTGAAATTCCTGCCTTCCGGTAGTATTCAGCGATCGCCGTAGATTGATGTGTTTTGAAATGCGGGCGCAGGAGTACTTTATTCTTTTCTGCCTTACCGCTCATCGCAGCAATATTGTTCTCTACTTTCTGCAGATCGACCAGAAGAGTCGGCTTTTTAACTATTTTCAGGATATCTGTTTTCATGGACATTCCCTTTTCACTATAATTAGTGTATGGATAATGATAACATCGCTCGAATTTTTACCAGGATCGCCAAACTGCTTGAGATCAAGGGAGAAAGCGGTTTCAAGATCAATGCCTATGAACGCGCGGCTGAAAGCATCCACAGTACCCCCGCCAGCCTTTCTGAAATGGATATCGATACATTGAAAGAGATCCCTGGTATCGGGCAAGCTATTGCCGAAAAGATCAAGGAATTGAATCAAACCGGGCAGCTTGCTTTTCTGGATCGACTTGAAAACGAGATCCCGCCCGCCTTGCTGGATTGGCTTGAACTGCCGGGAGTGGGACCAAAAACCACAGCACTGATCTGGAAAACGCTGGGAATCACGACCCTCTCTGAACTTCAAGAAGCTGCCAGTACAGGAAAGCTGCATATCATCCCTGGCATTGGGGAGAAACTAGAAAAAAAGATCGTCGAGGAAATTCAGAACAAAGGAGAAGCTTGACCTGCGCTCAGGGAAGATCTCCTACATAAAGCTGGTTCCCAAATGCCAGAAAGATTTCTTTTTCTGTGGATACACCCAAACCGGTCATGGCAGTGTCCGGCAGCGGATAGGTTTTACTCGGCTGCGGCTTCAATGTTCTTTCCAGGTTCAATTGATAACTGTACTGCAAGACCGCTCCCTGCGCAGCATCTAGAATATAGAAAGCTGAATTGGGGTAAGTGGTTTCTTGAATGATGCGGAACTGTGAATCGAAATAGACCAGCGGATTCTTTTCATACCCAATACGGCTGTCGGTGTATGCGGTTGGATCACTGCATTCCGTGGCGTTCCCATCTCGATAGGCATTGTACTGGCAGGTGGTCATATGACTGTCTTCATGCAGAACAAAGATATCCTCTTTGTTCACAACGAGATCCAATGCTCCACCCAGATCCAGTTCCTCGGTTCCTAAAAAGTCAGCCGGATGGCTGCTGAAAACAATACCTGCCATGGCAGATATTTCAAAATCATGCCCCGCATAGCTCCAGATACGATCGTTTTCCGCATCCAGTACATACAGGGTGTATTCATCTAAACTGATTGCAGCCACCTCTCCCCAACCGCCATCGGCAGGTATGAGTGAACTGGGCACCGGCTCATTCTCAGGTGAACAGTAAAGCAGGTTCCCACCGGCGTCTACAGCCAGCAGCTCATAAGAACGGGTATTGGTCGGCAGCATAGCGAAATCCACGATGTTTCCCATGGTTATCACTCCATAGGTACCCGGACCGCATTGAAAAGAGGAATCTATCTCATAAAAGCCTTTGGTATTGGCTTTTGTGCGGTAGATCCTGCCCGCAGTACTATCCAGCAGATAAATTCCGGAATCATTGCTTTTGATCTTCGTAAGTGCTACATCTGCTGAAAACTGCGAAGTGGTCGCCGGTCTGAAATCCAGGCGGGTCACCAGATCCATATCATCGATGATCGTCTGCGTTTGAGCAAGAAGATTGTCAGCCAGATCACTGTCTCCAAATTTCATCGCCTGCAGTACCGTTTCATAGGCTTTCGCCCAGTAATCTCGCTGCTGTACTGTATCTTCGATAGTACTGGCTTGTGTAATATAAGACTGTGCTTCTTCCAGATAAGCTTTATGCTGCTCTCTTCTACCACTGTACACATAAACCAGTACCGCCAGTGTGATCAGGATGAATGGTATGGCAATCACCAGAGTGCTTAATACACGCGATGGCTTGCTTCCTTCCTGAGAGCTCGATTCAGCCGTGATACGCCTGCCTATTCTTGTAAAAAAGTCTTTCAGAGCATCCGCCGTCTTCGATTTCTCTCCTTTTGTTTTTTCCCCCGGCATCTTTCTGGCAAATTCATTTTTCTGCACGAGATACGGCTTCTTTATGTATGCCTCTTTGGGTTCTTCCGAAGGAGCTTTTTCTGGTCGCCCCGGTTGAATGGTCAGATCATCAAGATCCAACTCTGGAATGAAATCTTGTCCGTGGAAGTTTTCTTCAACAGGTATCCCATCCTCCTCAATGACCTGCTGCTCTTCAATTTCTGGTTCATCTTCTACCTGATCTTCAATTTTTTGATCAGAAGTGATCGCGCCATCCATTTCAACCAATTCTTCATTTTGAAGGATCGGAGAAGGTTCTTCAACCCATTTCTCTTGCTGAACAGTACCCCTTCCTTCACGGCATTTCAAAACAACTGCAACCAGGTCAATGTTTATTTGATTCATCAGGCGCCGATGCACCTGATCCATGCTGAGCTGGCAGCTGTCTTTCAGATGTTCTTCATCCCATGTGGAGGGACCTTTTGTAGAAAGAATGACCAGGTCACCAGATTCAATTTTCGCTTGCTGAAAATTCAGCGAAAAGCGGCGCGAAGTGCCTAGTCCTCTTTCGTTTGGATCAACAGCCTGAAAACGCGTAAAGGACTCAGTCCCAATATGAAAAACATAAGGGCTGCCTATTTGTGCAGTAAATAAATATCCATTATGCGAAACGGCAAAACAAGCCGCAGCTTCAACCGGCTCTCCCGATCCTGCCTGCAGATTGTAGTCAAGAATGGTCGAGTTGATAGTTCCGGCTGTTCTCTGAAGCGCATTGGTTACAGAACCCGGCGTACTGAAAAATATATTTCCTGCTTCCTGCAGCATCCTTATTTGTGTTTGACGGAAGTCTTCCGATATTTGACGGAAATCCAGGAGCAAAGCGAGAATTTCCCCTTTGCGATGGCGATGGCTCTTTAGATTGCTTGCTGTGATAAGAAAATTCTCACCTGCAGGCAGTTCTTTACCCTTAACGATTTTTAAAGAATACGTATGAAAATCAATTCCCATGATAAGCTCTTTTGTATAATTTGATTATATCCATATACCCGTCTTTACGAAATATCTATTCAACAGGTGTTTATCCTATACAATAAGAATATCAAATTTTTTTATGGTGAGAAATGGTAAAAAGAAAGAATAGAGAACTTTATCTTGGAAAACTTTATGATCTATCAAAGAAAAAACTGGTGTCCGATCAACCCCTTCTGTACGACCTGGATGATCTGACAACACACGCGATTGTTACCGGTATGACCGGTTCAGGGAAAACCGGTTTGTGTATCGATCTGCTGGAAGAAGCTGCCATGCAGGAAATTCCCGCGATCATCATCGATCCAAAAGGCGACTTAACCAACCTATTTCTTCATTTTCCTGAGTTGAAACCTTCCGATTTTGAACCTTGGATCAATCCAGATCTGGCACGAAGTGAAGAAAAGACCATTCCTGAAATGGCTGCCATCACTGCTTCTAACTGGCAGAAAGGACTTCAAGATTGGGGGATTGGGAAGGAAGACCTCCTTGAATTACAGGGCAGCGTTGACCGCGCCATCTACACACCCGGTTCCAGCAGAGGACTGCCGGTCAATATCCTGACTTCTTTTAATTCACCAGAGATGGATTGGCAAGAAAATGAAGAAACGCTGCGTGATATGATCTCCAGCACCGTTTCTGCGTTATTAACCCTGGTCGGATTCAAGGATATCGACCCCCTCCGCTCTCGAGAGCATATCCTGCTTGCCAATATCATCGAGCACAGTTGGAAAAATAACACCAAACTTGATCTAACCACACTCATCCTGCTCATTCAAGATCCGCCGATTACAAAGCTGGGCGCTTTTTCTATCGACAAATTTTTTCCAAAAAAAGATCGCAGTGAACTGGCACTGCTGCTGAACAATGTTCTCGCTTCTCCTTCATTCCAAT
>ENA-ORXD01002924-ORXD01002924.1-sediment-metagenome-genome-assembly--contig:-NODE-2924-length-10522-cov-2.573767_pt1 | contig 10522 bp, 8 predicted proteins | sample MGYA00237862_ERZ511471 | MGnify/ENA metagenome assembly ERZ511471 | reverse complement strand
TGACTCTAATGCTGAATGACTATCCACAAGATGCGGCGCTTAAACTCTTTCGCAAATATATAAACGGCTATGTGGAACCCTTTCAACTGGATCGAAAAGAAAAGATCACTTTATTCAGCCACACCGACCCACACACTTTACTTGATGCCGTTCAATCCATTCTTGGGATATGATTAATATCACCTTAGCTTGCTTACATCTGTAACATTCCAGCACTTTTTTTCTTTTGTATCCTTTAACTGGTAAGACCACTTACCAGTTAGGAGCATATGAACTGGAATCCTCCTGAAAAACCCACTGATTTCACTGAAAAACGTCTGATCGAAGCCATCCTGCAGGGAGTTTATCCGATCGACTCATTTCTCCCCTCAGAGCGGGAACTATGCGAGCAGCTGGGCGTGACCCGCCCCACTCTGCGAGAAACACTGCAGCGGATGCGCACGGATGGCTGGATAGAGATCCACCAGGGAAAGTCCACCCGCGTGCGCAACTACCTTCAAGAGGGCAATCTAAACGTTCTTAACGCGATTGCCAACGCCAACGCAGAGGTTTCCCTGAATATCGTTCTGAATCTGCTTGAAACACGTCTCCTGCTTGCTCCGGCTTATTTTATGCGTGCCAGCGCCCTTCACCCCCAATCTCTGATTGATTTCTTGCAGACCATCATTCCCATATCATCCAATCCGCAGGAGGCAGGCAGGCTGGATTGGGATCTGCATAAAAAAGCAGCGCTCCTTTCTGAAAATGCTGTATTTCTGCTGATTTTGAATGGATTTGAACAGGTCTATTTGCAGATGGCTGAAATATATTTCTCACCTTTAGATGCACGGGAGGCATCCGATCAGTTTTATAGAGATATCCTGAAGTTCACGCAAGAAAACAATCCTGATGCTGTCTTTGAATGCACACAAAAAATGATGCGGGACAGCATTCAATTTATGAAAAATTCTATACACAATTCGGAGGGAAAATGAAAAGATGGAATGGTTGGGGAAGAACAGATTACACCTATCACTTTGCCGATAGCGCAAAGGCTTTTGTAGAAGGAGTGGCAGGAAAAGGAAAGAAATTCCAGGACGCAAAACTGGAAGCGGTCATTAAAAAGGTGCCCAAATCGCGTTTACCCGAAAATGCACTCTATTCCTCCGATCCTGAAATTCGTATTCGCCATGCGCGTGGTCAAAGCCTGCCCGACTGGATCGCGATGCGCTACGGCTCGGTGGATAAATTCCCTGATGCTGTGGCTACCCCTTCGACAAAAGATGAGATCGATGCGATTCTGAAGCTGGCGAAAAAGGGAGGTTTTAAGATCATCCCTTATGGTGGTGGAACATCGGTGGTTGGGCATATCAACATCGAAGACGACAGCGTCCCTACCCTGACCGTTGATCTTGAAAAATATAATCAGCTTCTCGAACTGGATGAAGTCAGCAACACGGTAAAATTCGGCGCCGGTGTGCGCGGTCCCGCAATGGAAGACACTCTTCTGGAGCGCGGTTTCCGCTTCGGTCACTATCCGCAATCCCACGAATTCTCAACCCTGGGCGGCTGGATCGCCTCCCGCTCGGTGGGCACGCAGTGTTATTACTACGGTAGGATCGAACACCTCTTCTTAGGCGGGCTGATGCACACTCCGCAGGGTCCGTTTGAAATGCTGCCCTTCTCCGCTTCGGCTGCCGGTCCTGATCTGCGCCAGTTCGCTCTCGGCTCTGAAGGTCGTATGGGAATCATCTCGGAAGCTACCGTTCGCATTTCCCGGGTGCCTGAATTCGAACATTTCTACGCCGTCTTCTATCCCGACTGGGAAAGCGGTTTCGCCGCCCAGCGTGAAATGGTTCAAAACCGGCTGGATGTATCCATGCTGCGCCTGCTGGATAAATTTGAAACAGATTCCACGCTGCAGCTTTCCGGGAAGGAAAAACTGGTCAATCTTGCCGATAAAGGACTGCGATTGCTTGGTAAGGGAGACGAACGCTGCATGATGCTGTTCGGCATCACCGGCTCTACTACCGGAGCAAGCTCGACGCTGCGTCAGGCGCAGCACATCGCTCACAAACATAACGGCTTTCTTGAAAAGAGTTTTATCGGGAAGATGTGGTTCGATTCCCGCTTCACCACTCCTTATCTACGTAATAACCTGTGGGAATGCGGCTTTGCATTAGATACGCTGGAATCGGTTTTCCCATGGGCAAAGGTTTCACAGGTAAAAGATGAGATCGAAACTGCCTTATTCAACGGATTGGGGAAAGAGAATGAGCAGCTGATCGTGTTCAGCCACCTTTCACACATGTATACCGATGGAGCCAGCCTTTATGTAACCTATCTATTCCGCCGCACCAAAGACGCCGATCAAATGCTGGAACGCTGGGAAAAATTAAAGACAGCCGCCAGTGAAGTCATTGTGCGCAATCACGGTACCATCAGCCATCAGCACGGCGTCGGCATCGACCACCGCCCCTATCTGCCCCAGGAAAAGGGAAAACTGGGGATGAAAGCCATACAGAATTTCTACCGCACTTTCGACCCATCGGGAATCATGAATCCTGACAAACTGTATAAAGGATAAGAATATGACAAAAAAGATTTCGATTCCTGAAAACGATGCAGTTGAAAAGAAAAACTGGGATGTGATCATCATTGGCGGCGGGATAACCGGCGCAGGGATCTTCTATAAACTGGCTGCGCGGGGATATCAGGTACTGCTGGTTGATCAAAATGATTTTGCCTTCGGCACTTCCAGCCGTTCCTCGAAAATGGTGCACGGTGGACTGCGTTATATTGCTAATGGGCAGTTTAACGTAACCTATGAATCCGTGCGTGAAAGAGAACACCTGCAGAAAGAATATCCCGACCTGATCCGTCCGATGCAGTTTTTGCTTCCCGTTTATGAACATTATAAATTTGGCGCGTCAATGTTCAGGCTGGGAATCGAACTCTATGATCTCTTTGGCTCAAAATGGAAGCACGGCACCTACACCGGCGCTCAAATTGAAAAGCACTTCAAGATCCTCAACCAGACAAGGCTGGAAAGCGTCCTTTATTATTACGATGCGGAAGTGGACGATGCGCGCCTGGTTTACCGGGTGATCAGCGAAGGCATCCACCACGGCGGCAGCGCTTTGAACTATAAAAAATGCATCGGCTTGATGCGTGATCCTTCCGGTAAAGTCAATGGTATACAGCTTAAGGATGAAATAACAGGGAAAGAAGAAGAACTATACGCAAAGGTTGTGGTAAATGCGACCGGTCCATGGACAGATGATATTCGCTCTCAGGTAGTTCCCGAAAAAGTGATCCGCAAACTGCGCGGCAGTCATATACTTTTCAACCGGGAGCGCGTTCCCGTAAATCAGGCATTCACCTTATTCCATCCTGATGACGGCAGAGCGCTTTTTGTTGTTCCATGGCAGGGAATGACCATGGTCGGCACAACCGACCTTGATCACCCGGCAGCTTATGAACGTGAAAAACCTGAACCATTCATAACCCTGCAGGAAGAAGAATATCTTCTCAGAGCAGCAGATTTCTTGTTCCCCAGGCAGCATGTGGAAAAACAGGATATTGTTTCCTCTTTCGCCGGACTGCGCCCTATCGTTTCTATGGGTGAAATGGCTCCCTCGAAAGCTTCCCGCACCCATAAGATATTCATGGATGAAAATCTATTTTCGATCGCGGGCGGAAAACTCACCACTTTTCGGATCATGGCAGAAGACCTCATCCAGAAGATACTACCTTTCCTGCCTGAGAAAAATATAGAAAAGCAGAAAAAAGAAACGGTACAAAAGGAAGATTCTCCCCTGATAGAAGATGCCAGGCAGTATCACCGCCTTTCCGGTATTTATGGAAGTTCCCTGCAGGAATTCTTATCCGAACTGCAGCCTGAAGAACTGAAAACCCTGGCAAATACCTCTTTCACCCTGTCAGAGATTCGCTGGGCTGTCCGCCACGAAATGGTGCGCCATCTTTCTGATCTCATGCTGCGCAGAACCCGTCTTGGACTGCTGGTTCAAAACGGTGGAAAGCAGCTTCTGGACACGATAAAACCGATCGTGATTCAGGAAAAGAATTGGTCTGAAGAAAAATGGGAACAGGAAGTGATTGATTATTTAAAAGTTTGGAAAAATTGCTATTCAATCCCATCTAAATGAATCTATAATTGGAATGTTGCAGGAGGAATCAAAATGACCAAAGATTTATTGCTGACTATCGATTATGGAACACAAAGCGTACGCGCCCTTGTTTTCGATCTGCAGGGAAATTTGATCGCGAAATCAAAAGTACAGATCGTTCCATATGTTTCTCCTGAAAATGGCTGGGCTGAACAGGATCCAGAATATTACTGGAGCAAGCTATGCGAAGCCTGCCAAAAATTATGGACAGAGCATAAGGTTGATAAAGATGCTGTTGCCGGATTATCCATCACCACACAGCGTTCCACGCTGATCAATGTGGATAAAGCCGGAAAACCCCTACGCCCTGCCATGGTCTGGCTTGACCAGCGCCGCACGCACGGCTTGGAGCCGGTGCACGGAATGTGGGGCTTTTTATTGAAAGCCGCAGGCATGGGTGAAACCGTTCGCTATCTGCAGTCAGAAGCAGAAGTGAACTGGATTCGTACTTTCCAACCTGATATCTGGGATAAAACCTACAAGTATCTCTTCCTTTCGGGATATCTGATCTACAAATTCACCGGACATTTTATCGATTCTGTGGGCAGCCAGGTAGGCTATATTCCTTTCGACTATAAAAAGCAAACCTGGTGCGGCAATTCCGACTGGAAATGGCAGGCTGTCCCGGTCGAGAGAGAAAAACTGGTTGAACTGGTCAAACCCACTGAAAAATTAGGGGAAGTCACCGGTTATGCTGCACAGGAAACCGGTATCCCTGAGGGATTACCCATCATCGCTGCAGCCGCAGATAAAGCCTGTGAAGTGATCGGCAGTGGCTGTCTCGATTCTCATATCGGCTGTTTGAGCTTTGGTACTTCCGCCACCATCAATACTACTCATAGAAAATATGTTGAAGTGATCCCCCTCATCCCTCCCTACCCATCCGCAGTTCCGGGTGCTTACAGCCTCGAAATTCAAATCTATCGTGGTTTCTGGATGGTGAGCTGGTTCAAGAATGAATTCGCAGATAATGAACAGCGCGTTGCCAAAAACCGCGGCGTCGAGACGGAAACATTATTTGATGATCTGGTAGCTTCCGTTCCCCCTGGCTCGCTGGGTCTCACCCTGCAGCCTTACTGGTCTCCCGGCTTGAAGCATCCCGGTCCTGAAGCGAAAGGTGCCATCATCGGTTTTGGCGATGTGCACACCCGTGCTCATATGTACCGCTCTATTCTGGAGGGATTGGGCTACAGCTTGCGCGAAGGGGCTGAACGAACTTCCCAGCGCAGCAAAATTCCCATCACCGAGATTCGCATCACCGGCGGCGGCAGTCAGAGTAAAGCGGCTGCTCAACTGACCGCTGATATCTTTGGAATGCCCACTGCCAAGCCACACACGTTTGAGGCTTCCGGTCTGGGTGCTGCCATCGACCTGGCAGTTGGATTAAAACTGCATCCTGATTTCGAGAGTGCGGTTTCGAATATGACTCACATCGGCGAAACTTTCGAACCAAATATACAAAATCACCGCATCTACGATGCGCTGTATCATGATGTTTACTGTAAAATGTATAAAGTACTGAAACCACTCTATGAAAGCATTCGCGACATCACCGGTTATCCGGCAGATTAATATCAAAAAATAACGATCGGAAATCGTCCCGGATCAATCTAATCCTGGCAATGTAAAAACACCCTGCTCATTATTACGAAGCAGGGTGTTCTTTCTATCCGGTGATCATATCATTGGGGAGAAAGTGGTGCCGGTTGAGGAATGGAATGCGGATGTAATCCTCCTGGAAATCGAACAACGTCACCGAGCAATTCATCAATTCAAACCATACCGGGTATGCTTCAGGGATGGAAAGTATCTGCTTGGTAAGATGATTGAAGAACTCGCCGTGGCTTACAAAAATAACCACTTCATCGGGCTGGTTATGCGTATGCAGTAAATTATCCAGCACTCTTTTCGCTCGTTCCGTTCTTCCCTCCAGGTCTTCATGGGGCTGATTCCACCAGCCATCTTCTCGAACGCCCGCTGGATATTTCAACAGCGGAAAATGCTCTGTCAGGAACTCCCTGCTTTTCCCGGGCATACCGATATGCTCCCCGGTCTCATGATCGATCAGGTATACCCCTCCCACCTCATGCAGGTCGCGATAACCATTCAATGGAAGCTGGCAGGCTTCCGCAATGGCTGAAGCAGTCGCCACAGCGCGCTCCATCAAACTGCAGTAGAGGGTAACCGGAACATTCCGTGAACCGCCCTGCCCATCCGATTGGATTTTATCGATCTCCTTTTTCATGAAAGCAGCCAGGTAAGGAAGCTGTTTAACGCCGGTATCCGAAAGCGGCGCATCCTCATTACGCTTATCGTAAGAGCCGGTGGCATCATACAGGGCATTGTTGGCTGATTGGGCATGACGAACATAAAAAAGAAGCATGGGTAAAATCTCCAATGAAATAAGTTTTGTAAACTTTCCTATTGTACACGATTCAGGATTTTCATCAATGAAGCTTGCGTGGTAAAATCCTTTCGCAGCATATGTCCCTGTAGCTCAGTGGATAGAGCGCTGGCCTCCGGAGCCTGAGGCGGGAGTTCGAGTCTCCCCAGGGACATTTTTATAGTGCAATCTGCCATCACTATGAATATTTATAATCCTTTCATCCTCATTCCATTAATTTCCCTCGTGATCTTTATTTACTATCACCTGCCAAAAAAAATCCGAACCCCCTATTTATTATTCTTGAGTATTGCTTTTCTTTTGCTCATGGATAGCCGCGGCGTTATTTTCCTGCTATGTCTCGCCTTGGTTAATTTTGGCACGGCTCTCTATATAGAAAAAAAACCAAATCATAAGACAATCCATATTATTGGCATCCTATTGAATATCCTGGCTCTGGTAGTTCCGCGATTATTAAATTTCATTACCGTTGCGAATTCCGACAGCCTCCTGGATTATCTAATACCTCTGGGGATCGCCTACATCGTCCTGCAGAATATCGGCTACCTGCTGGATGTAAACCGCGGCATTCTATCGGCTGATCATAATTTTCTTAATTATCTTTCCTATATTCTATTCTTCCCCAAATTATCTTCCGGACCAATTGAAGCAGCACGCCGTTTCCTGCCCCAGGTAAAACAAAACCATCATCTTTCTCTTGATATGCTGCAAAATGCAGCTCTTCGAATTCTTTTTGGATTGTTCAAAAAGCTGGTCATCGCTGATCGCCTGGCACTTATCACCAAAGCAGTCTTTGACCATCCAGGGCAGTATCAGGGGCTAACGGTCATCACCGCTATCTTTTTCTATTCCTTTCAGATCTATTTTGATTTCAGCGGGTATTCCGATATTGCCATCGGCACAGCCGGTCTTTTTGGATATGATCTGATGGAGAACTTCAACCATCCCTACCTTGCCACCAGCATCAGCGATTTCTGGAACCGCTGGCATATGTCCTTTACCATCTGGCTGCGTGAATATATCTTTTTCCCGCTACGCCGTTTCTTTTTGAAAAGAAATAATCCTAACAAACAGTTCTATGCACTTTTTTTCCCGCCTCTGGTCACCATGCTGGTCAGTGGATTATGGCACGGTTTTTCCCCCACATTCATCCTATGGGGATTATTCCATGGGGTTCTCCTGTTCATCAATGAATTAACGAGAAAGACCAAGAAAAATCCAGATACTTCTCACAGCCTTCTTTGGAAAAGAATTCTAACTTTCTCCCTGGTTGCTCTTGGCTGGATCCTTTTCCGCAGCAACACCCTATCAGATGTCGGGCTGCTTATTCAGAGTATTTTTGTGAAAAGTACAACTTACCATGCTATCCTGCAGGATATTTCAAGCATGGATCTGACTATCGCCCTACTAAGCATTCCTTTAATAATTATTCTAGAAACCAGAATGGTTGATGCGAATAAAAACTGGCTGGATATTATGCCTGCACTTCGCTGGGCAGCCTATCTCCTCATCTTGATCTCGATTTTTACGCTGGGAGTTTACCAGCCTTGGAATACGGAGTTCATCTATGCCGGATTCTAAACCTGTCAAAAGATTAAACTCACGATCCATCATAGTTCTTGTACTGTGTTTGCTATTCATCAATCTGAGCATCCTGTTTGTCATTCACATCCGTTATCAGGATAGTTATGTGGCAGCTCAAGAAGATAAGATTGCCCTTTTGGAAAATACGCTCTCACCACGTATTATTTTAGTGGGCGGTTCAAACGTCGCTTTTGGAGTTGACAGCGCCATGCTGCAGGAAAGCACCGGTTATCATGTGGTCAATATGGGATTGAATGCGAATTTGGGGTTGCGCTATATGCTCTCGGTTGTTCAAGCGCATCTACAACCCGGAGACCTGGTTGTTATTCTGCCCGAATACCAGCAGTTCCTTAGCAAAAATGACAACATTGGACCTGCTTTTGTCCAAATGATGATCACCAGTCCGGAGTTATTTAAATATGTTTCTTCTCCAGAAGAAGTATTTTCAATAATTCAATTATTTCCATATGTCTACACGCAAGCCATCCAGTCGATCGTTAGAAATATTCAGGAAAGGAATTGTGTTTTTTGTGCCAATGACGAGAAGATATATTACCGTGAAGCATTCAACAGCTATGGAGATATCATCAGCCACGAAAGTATCCATCCGGTTAATGAAATATCCCATCTCCATTTAGATCACTCTGAAAAGAATCTCAATATTGATAAAGCTATCCGTGAGATTAATATTTTTTCAGAAAAAGCTGCATTATATCAGGCAACTACAGTAATGCTGTATCCCGCCACTTCATCCCCTGGAACCTCCGAAGACACGATAAAAATGCTGGCGGAGATGCAGGAGCAATTGGATAGCAAATTGGACATCGATGTGCTCGGTGAAATAGAAGATGCCTGGTATTCTCGAGCATTATTCTTTGACACATATTACCATCTCACTCCGGAGGGACGAACGCTGAACACCACTCGTATCATCGAGCTGCTTGAACCATATATCCAGAATCATTTTTATAATTAGCATTTCAGCATGGCTTTCATAATTATCAAGCACCTTCTTTGTTTGCGTTATAATGGCTGTCTGAATTAAGTACTTTTTAGAATCAGGAGAACAATAAACAGAATGAAAGTTTACATCAGCGGAATCAGCGGCTTTCTCAGCATTAACCTGGTACGCTATCTTTTATCTAAAGGCTATAAAGAAATCTCCGGCATTGACCTGGTAGATTTCACCTACCCTGAACGAAATCAGATCGAATTCCTGCAGGGCGACATTCGCGATAAGGAAGCCGTGCGCAAGAGCATGCAAGGCGCGGATATCGTTATCCATACCGCAGCTGCCCTACCGCTCTATACCCCCGAAGATATCTACACCACCGATGTGGTGGGAACCCGCAACCTGCTGGAGCAGGCTAAAGCTTATGGCGTCAAACGCTTTATTCAAATTTCCTCCACCGCTGTTTATGGTGTCCCCGATCATCACCCCCTTTATGAGACTGACCCCATGGACGGCGTCGGTCCTTATGGAGAAGCCAAGGTAAAAGCAGAAGAAGTCTGTCTTGAATTTCGCAAGAATGGGATGTGTGTGCCCATTATTCGTCCGAAATCTTTTGTAGGTCCCGAACGCCTGGGCGTTTTTGCCATTTTCTACGAATGGGCATCCGAAGGAAAGAATTTCCCCAATATCGGCAACGGCAAAAACCGCTACCAGCTTCTGGATGTAGAAGACCTGTGTGCCGCGATTTACGCCTGCATGACCCTCCCTGAAAAGCAGGCTAACGATACCTTCAATATTGGCGCCGCGGAATTCACCACTATGCTTGAAGATTATCAAGCCGTGCTGGATGAAGCTGGATTCGGTAAACGCATCATTCCTTTCCCTGATAAACCCGTCATTGCCGTATTGAAAGTTCTGGAAGCAATGAAGCTCTCACCTCTCTATCCCTGGATCTATGAAACTGCATCCAAGGATTCGTTTGTCTCCATTGAAAAAGCTCAGCAGCAAATTGGGTTTGCACCACAGCATTCGAATAAAGATGCCATGATCCGCAACTACCGCTGGTACCTGGCAAACAAAGATTCTTTCACTGGAGAAGAAGGCGTTAGCCATCGTGTGCCCTGGAAGCAAAAAGCTTTAAAATGGGCTAAAATATTCTTTTAGAGGGAAAATGAAACCAACTTATCGCCCCCCTGCGTATGAATTCCTGTTCTACCTGCAAAGGAACAACGAGATCCATTCAGTTGAAAACCGTATTTTGGACTGCGGCGCGGAGGGTAAGATTCCCCCATTGGGATTATTTTACGAGCACGGTTTTCAAACAACAGGCATCGATATTTCCGATGAGCAGATCGCTCTGGCGCATAACTTTGAAAAAGAACACTCCATGCAGTTGAACATCCAAAAGGGAGA
>ENA-ORXD01002922-ORXD01002922.1-sediment-metagenome-genome-assembly--contig:-NODE-2922-length-10524-cov-54.248014_pt1 | contig 10524 bp, 8 predicted proteins | sample MGYA00237862_ERZ511471 | MGnify/ENA metagenome assembly ERZ511471 | reverse complement strand
AGGCTCTTGAGCACTTTGACCGGGTCAGCGACATTCAGCATATCCACGATGGAGTAGATCCCGGTCTTCTTCGCCTCAGCGATGGCCTTTTCGAGGGTCGGCACCGGGGCGAGGCCGGAGATGACCACGGCATCCGCCGATGCGTCTGCCGCCATGCGGGCTTCGAGGTTGCCGGTGTCGAGCACTTTCATATCGGCGATGATGAAGGCATTCGGCCGCGTTTTCCTGATTTCGGAGATGATCTGGAGGCCGAATTTCTTGATCAGGGGTGTCCCGGCCTCTATCAGGAGGTGGTCGTTCTCGGGGAGATCGCTGAGAACAGCTTCCACCTTCTTCATCTCTACCAGGTCGAGCGCAACCTGGAGGTAGGGCGGGTCCCAGAGCCGCTGGACCTTGAAGCCCATGACCGCATGGGCAGACCGGTCTTTTTCGTAGAGCACGGTTGCCTTGTCAGGGAATCCTTCCATCGCCCGCCGGACAGCGAGCTTCATTGCACCGTAGTTGAACCGGTAGATCCGGTTGAAGTCGGTGGCCCCGGGATCGAGGTACACGCTGGCCAGAACGACCAGCGATTCGAGGTCCTGTGTCCCGAACACCCCCTCCTCCACGCAGTCGGCAACAGCCTTTGCCACCGCTGCCTGGACCGGGCCGAACATCTCCCGGATCTGCTCCTCTTTCTTCAGTGTGACCTTGGGAATGACCAGCGTCGCCGGTTTGGCAAGGAGGTTCGGGCGCACAACCGCCAGGAGCGGTGTGTGCCCTGCCGAGAGCTGGGAGAGGGCATTGGCGAATGCCGCTCCGACCGGACCCTCTTTCTCACCGATAATGAGGTCGATATGAGCCAGTTCAGGCCCGTCGCCGACCAGTGCTTCACCTACAAGATACATAAGATACCCCGTGTTCCTGCCTACTAGGTTTGGGATGGTGATTTAAAAAGCACACGGATAATGCGGGGAAAATGACAGATCCCCTGTCAGTTCGAAAGAAATGTGGGGTCGGTGAGATTTGAACTCACGATCGACGGGTCTCTCCGACATGCGTCAGTGCTCCAACGGATCATCACCACTCAGGAGACCCATTGTTCATCATTCACACGACGCGAAAGACCGCTGGAGCCCGTCGCCATTCCGGACTAGGCCACGACCCCGTACCTAAAAAAGTCGCCGTGCGCCGATTTAATGGTTGTGCATTGGAATATCAGTAATACTATATCCTGCAACCACCTCATTCTTTAGGATGGATCTGCGGAGCTATGATTGCGGCACCTCACGCTACCCTCTCCTCGGTGTTACCATCGGAGAAATGCTCAATTCCATCACGGCACGCGTTCCTGATACCGAGGCCGTGGTATCAGTCCACCAGGACGTACGGTGGACCTACCGGGACCTTCTCGCGCAGGTGAACAGCCTCGCCCGCGGACTCATGGCACTCGGCGTCGAGAAAGGTGACCGTGTGGGGATCTGGGCGATGAACTATGCCGAATGGATCGTTGTCCAGTTCGCCACGGCAAAGATCGGGGCCGTCATGGTGAATATCAACCCGGCCTACCGGACCTACGAGCTCGAATACGTCCTGAAACAGGCTGAAATCCAGACCCTGATCATCCAGGGCCGGTTCAAGACTTCGGATTACGTCGGGATGTTCTACGAGGCATGCCCTGAGTCCTTCGAGTCGCGCCCGGGCCGCCTGAACAGCGAGAAGTTCCCGTTCCTGAAGAATGTGGTCTTCATCGGGGACGTCCCCTACAACGGGATGTATACCTGGCCTGACCTCATGAAGAAGGGAGAGAAGATCAGCAGGGACGAGCTGGTCGCACGGGAAGAGGTCCTCGATTTCGATGACGCTATCAACATCCAGTACACCAGCGGAACCACCGGTTTTCCCAAGGGGGTTGTGCTCACCCACCACAGCGTGCTGAACAACGGCTACATCATCGGCGAGGGTATGAATTTTACCGAGAAAGACCGCCTCTGTATCCCGGTCCCCTTCTACCACTGCTTTGGGATGGTGCTCTCAAACCTCGCCTGCATGACCCACGGCTCGACCATGGTGCTCCCCACCCCAACCTTCAATGCGGAAGAGGTGCTGAAGACCATCGAGCAGGAGCGGTGCACAGCCCTGCATGGGGTCCCCACCATGTTCATCGCCGAGCTCGCCCACCCGGATTTTCCGAAGTATTCGATGAGAACGCTCCGCACCGGTATCATGGCCGGTTCTCCCTGCCCCGTTGAGGTGATGAAGGCGGTGAACCGGGAAATGAACATGTCCGAGATCGTGATCGTGTACGGTCAGACCGAGACTTCCCCGGGAGTCACCATGACCACCACCCGGGATCCGCTCGACAGGAGAGTCTCCACGGTAGGCCGTGTCTTCCCCCATACCGAGCTGAAGATCGTTGACCCGAAGAGCGGCAGAATTGTCCCGCGGGGGGAGATCGGCGAGATCTGTGCACGGGGATACTGCGTGATGAAATGCTACTACAATAACCCGAGCGCTACCCACGCCACCCTCGATTCGAACGACTGGAATCATACCGGCGACCTTGGCACGATGGACGATGAGGGGTACGTGAAGATTGTCGGGCGGCTGAAGGACATGGTCATCCGGGGCGGAGAGAACATCTACCCCCGGGAGATCGAGGAGTTCCTCCACCACCATCCGAAGATTGCCGATGTCTATATCATCGGACTCCCGGATGCCAGGTACGGTGAGGAGCTGATGGCCTGGGTCATGGTGAAGGAGGGAGAGACCCTGACCGAAGAGGAGGTCAAGGAGTTCTGCCGTGGGAAGATCGCCCACTACAAGATCCCGCAGTACGTGAAATTCGTAAACGTTTTCCCTATGAGCGTGACCGGGAAGATCCAGAAGTTCAAGATGAGGGAGATATCCATCCGTGACCTCGGGCTCGAGGATGTCTCACGGATAGAGACGGCATAATCTCATTTTTTTATGCGGTTTCTTTGAAATTCAATATATGATCTACCGGATATTAATCCCTCATTTCCTTCGACGCTCCCGGGGCTCCTTCCTGCCGCTGTGGCGCCCCGGGGTGCGACAGGGGTGTCAATTTTCATTTTCGAGCGTTATCGGATGCCATTCTTGAGCTCCTTCCTGTTACTGCAATCTTTCTTGTTCCGGTGTGAGTTAGGGAGTGGAATTCCCGTGCAATCGGGATGAAATGAATCACGAAGAAATGTATCTGATACTGAAACAGGGCAGATGTAGCTCTGATACTGACCCTATCGCATTGTGGGGGATGCCTTAGCGGCGGGGGTAAGCCGAAGGCGCAACCCCCAAGAGCGTCATAATCATAGCAGGTTTGAAATATCGATGGAAAAATTCATAATTAAATCACCACGATACGGTTCAGCGATTCCCATAGGCTTTCCCCTATTCCCCGCCTCCCCGCCTCACCAGATCGGCCGCCGCGGCAGATGCTCCCCTGATGACCTCCTCTTCCCAGGGGATGACCCGATCCTTCATCAGGATGTCACCATGGCAGATGACGGTCCGGACAGCGGATCCTGAGCATGAGTACACCAGGTTCGAGTCGGGGTTGTGCAGCGGCGTATTGCACACCGCGTTCCGGTCGACCAGGATGATATCCGCCGGTTCACCGGGTGCCATGGTCCCGTTCCCCAGGCCGAGCGCCCGTGCACCGGCCGCGGTGGCCATGGACAGGGCCTCGGATGCAGGGAGGAGCGTCTGCGAGTTCCAGGAGAACTTCTGGAGGAGGGCAGCGGTCTTCATCTCCTCAAAGAGGTCGAGGTTGTTGTTTGACGCGCAGCCATCGGTTCCGAGCGTCACGTTCACGCCGTTCTCTTTGAGCCAGGGGTAGGGCATCGCCCTTCCGACGGCGAGCTTCATGTTGCTGACCGGATTGTAGGAGACATGCACTCCCCGCTCTCCCAGCAGTGTGCACTCTCCGCGATCGAGCCAGCAGCAGTGGGCGGCCACGGTCCGGGGGGTCAGGATGCCGCAGTCATCGAGAATCTGCACCGGCCGACGCCCCCACTGCTGTACCGCATCGGATATCTCCTTTTCAGTCTCGCCGAGATGGATGTGGACGGGGATCTGTTCGCGGGCACTCAGTCCTGCGCACCACCGGAGGCTTTCCTCAGATACCGTGTAGACCGCGTGGGGCCCCAGCGCCGGCTGTATCTTCGGGTTTCCCATCGCCCGGATCGATGCGACCAGCTGTTCGGTCGCCTTCATCTCACGTTCGCGCCGGTCCGGGTCAAAGAGATCGATGAACCCGTAGGAGAGCACAGCTTTGAGACCGGATTCGGCGACTGCCCGCGCTGCATCCTCCATGAAGAAGTACATGTCCGAAAAAGCGATCGTTCCGCTGCGGATCATCTCCAGGCAGGCGAGACGGGTTCCCCAGTAGATGTCATCACCGGTCAGGAGGGCCTCGAGCGGCCAGATCTTCTCCGAGAGCCAGGTCTGGAGGGGCAGATCGTCGGCATAGCCGCGCAGCAGCGACATTCCGGCATGGGTATGGGTGTTGACCAGCCCGGGTACGGCCAGGAACTTCGTGCCACCGATGTGCACATCCGCGTCATCCCGGCAGGTCCGTCCGATCCCCTCGCCCACGGCCTCGATGATCCCGCTGCTGTTGATGAAAATATCACGGTGACCCTGGCGGGTAAGGACATCCTCGATCAGAATCGAACCGCGCTTTTCCGGAAATTCTTCATTCTCCACCGTCATGCCATTCCCCCGATAATACGCCTGACTATCCCGCTGGTCCGCTCCCGGTGCGCTGCAGCAGAGGCAAGGATGTGATCATAGGTCAGGGCCTCATCCGATAGTCCGTTGGCGTAGTTGTCGATGGTGCAGAGCGCGGCAACCTCCATTCCGAGCTCGATAGCCAGCGTTGCCTCCGAAGCGATGGTCATGCCAACGACATCAGCTGCCCGGGCGAGGGCCTGCACTTCAGCGACGGTCTCGATCCGCGGCCCGGGGGTCTGGACGTAGATTCCGCCGAACCGTGCCTCGGGGAGGGTCTTTGCGAGCTGCTGCATGAGTGAGGGCGAAAATCCAGGGTGGACATGGCGGATCCGGTTCTCGTGAATGGAAGGGATAGTGGCGCTGCTGACATAATCGTCCGGGATGATCAGCGAGCCCGGGGGGATCTCCCGGTGCAGCGATCCGGCCGAGCCGATGGTGACAACCCGGGTGACCCCGAGAATGGCGAGCGCCGCAAGGTGGGACCGGAAGTTGATGCGGTGCGGGGGCCGCTCTCCCTGATGACGGAGGATAAGCGCAATATCCCCGTAAAACACTTCGGAATTCCCAAACGGTGTATACACCACTTTTTTTTCAAGTTCCGGCAGTTCTGCGTACAGAAGGCTTGTCCCTCCAATGATCCCGAGCATCTCCGCACCTTCCTTATCCATTATAGTGAGATCAGGGCATGATGGTATCATTTTCGATCCAGGGTTCCTACCATCATCCCGCAAGATGTTTTTGCCCGCACCCCTAAATCTCAGTACTATGGGCCGGTTTGCCACCATTGACGATGATGCCATCCGCAGGGGGGAATGCACCGACATCTACTTTGTCCGGACCGAAGAGGTCCTCCGGGCATCAGGAAGGAATCCGCGGGTTGCCATGGAGGTGACCGCCACCGCCCTGCCGGATGCATGGGGGATCGTCTGCGGTCTCGATGACGTGATCGGCCTTTTCGAAGGGCTGCCGCTGACAGTCGAGGCGATGCCGGAAGGATCGGTCTTCTACCCTGGCGAACCGGTGGTCAGAATCGAGGGAGCCTACACGGAATTTGCCCGCTACGAGACAGCGGTGCTCGGCTTTCTCTGCCATGCCTCCGGGATTGCAACTGCAGCGGCGCACATCAGGCAGCTGGCAGGGACGCGGGCGATCTACTCCTTCGGATCGCGGCGGCAGCATCCGGCCATTGCCCGGATGGTCGAACGGGCGGCATGGATCGGGGGAGTCGACGGGGTGAGTAATACCTGTGCTCCTGACGGCATCCCCCTTGTGGGGACCATGCCCCACTCGTTTGTGATGTGCTACCCGGATGTCGGTGAGGCGTTCTCTGCATTCGACCGACATACCGCTCCCGATGTCCCGCGGATCTTCCTCTGTGATACCTGGTGTGATGAGAAGCGGGAGTCCCTGACCGGTGCGCGCTGCGGGGCGGAGGGAGTGCGGCTCGACACCCCCCGCTCACGAAGGGGGAACATGCGGGCGATCCTCGATGAGGTACGGTGGGAGCTTGATATGGGGGGATACCGTGATGTCCGGATCGTGCTCTCGGGAGGGATCACCCGGGAGGATATTGTCGCCTACCGCGACATCGTTGACGCCTTTGGCGTCGGCGGAGCCATCGCCAATGCCCCGGTGGTCGATTTTGCCATGGACATCGTCTCCATCGATGGGGTTCCCTGCGCAAAACGGGGGAAGAAGAGCGGGATGAAGCAGGTGTGGCAGCTCCCCGGGGAGAAACACCAGGTACTGCCCGCCGATCAGCCCGGCCCGGACGGTGGCCTGCCCCTCATTGAGACCTGCATCCGTGACGGAATGGTGCTGCGGCGCCCGTCCATTACCGAAGCACGGGAACGGGTTGCAGCGTTCATCCGGGCTGCAGCCCCCTCCTTCGTCTGACAGAGTACAGGAAGGAGCGGAACCAGAGAAATAATTCTTTATCCCATGGACACCTACCTAGAAGGAGCGGGCCGATAGATCAGAGGAAGATCGCTTCCTTGGCATGGAAGAGGCCGCGGGTTCAATTCCCGCTCGGTCCATAATCCCTTTTTGGGAAAATGTCAAATCGGAGAATTTTTACCATTTCCCGGTGTAAAACGGTTGATCATTCGTGGGACTGAAAGAGTGGCTCATACCCCAGGATAAGATATTTTTCGACCTCTTTGACCGGTTGACGGCAGTTGTTGTACTGGCATCGTACCGACTCGTTGACCTCGTCGATGATTTTACCGATGTGAAATCCAAGGTCAGCCAGCTGGAGTATCTCGAGCATGACGGTGACAAAATCACCCACGAGATCTATGAACACCTGAACCGGACCTTTATCACCCCTCTGGATCCCGAAGAGATCTCGAAACTGGCATCGGCTCTCGATGATATCCTCGACTATATCGAAGGAACCGCGCAGAAGATGTACAATTATGGGATCACCGGGACCGATGCCTACATGGTCGAGCTTGCCAAGCTCATCCAGCTCTCGGTGGTGGAACTCGAGGATGCGGTGAAGGGGATCCGGACCATGAAGAACCCGCACCAGATCGAGCATCGCTGCATCGAGGTGAACAGGCTTGAGAATCTCGCAGACGATATCCTTGCCCATGCCATCAATGACCTCTTCAAGACCGAGGATCCCATTGCAATCATCAAGAGGAAGGATGTGTACGAGCATCTCGAGATTGCCACCGACAAGTGCGAGGATGCTGCCAATGTTCTCTCCGACATCGCCATCCGGCATTCGTGAGCTCCCATGGATCCGATATTGATTGCCGGGATCGTCCTCGCCCTGCTCTTCAATTTTGTCAATGGTCTCAACGATGCCGCCAATTCCATCGCTACCGTTGTGGCGACACGGGTGCTCACCCCGCTCCAGGCTGTGCTCCTGGCGGCGTTCTTCAATATGGTCGGGCCTCTCGTGTTCACCACCGTGGTGGCAAAGACGATCGGCAAGGGAATCGTGAGTCCCGGGTTCATGACCACCCAGGTCATCCTGTTCGGGTTGCTTTCTGCGGTTCTCTGGGTATTCATCTCGTCGTACTCTGGTATTCCGATATCGGCCAGCCACGCTCTGGTAGGTGGCCTGATCGGTTCTGCCGTTGCCTATGCCGGGCTCCAGGCAATCCTCTGGCCGTTGCCTGGGACGGTTGCCTGGCTGGCAGTGTATGCCGCTATCGGCGCGGCAGCCGGCGGGCTCGTCCTTGGACTCCTCGGATACCTGAAAGGAGAAGAGAACCTGTACCATATCATCGGGCTTGGAGCGCTCTGCGGGCTGGCCATCAGCATTCCGGTCGTCACCATCACCAGGATACTGCCCGTCAGCGGAATCCTTGCCATCCTGATATTCATCGTGGTAGCACCGATCATCGGGCTGATCGCCGCATTCCTGCTCGGAAGTGCGGTTATCCGCCTCTTCCGGAACAGGAACAGCAAGACCATGAATTTCCTGTTCAGAAAACTCCAGCTCCTGTCTGCGGCATTCTACAGTATCGGCCACGGGAGCAATGATGCCCAGAATGCCATGGGAGTCATCACCGCCATCCTCGTAGCAGGAGGACTGCTTTCCGAGTTCGTCGTTCCGCTCTGGGTTATCCTTATCTCGAGCACAGCAATCGCGCTCGGCACCTTTCTCGGCGGCTGGCGGGTGGTGGAGACGATGGCCACCAAGATCACCAAGCTCCGCCCGTACCAGGGGTTCTGTGCCGAGACGGGAGGAGGGGTGGTTCTCGCGTTCGTGACAGCATTTGGTATCCCGGTATCCACGACCCATGCCATCAGCGGGTCAATCATGGGTGTCGGGGCCTCACGGGGCTACTCCGCTGTCCAGTGGGGGGTCGTCAGGAGGATCGTCGCCGCATGGATCCTCACTATCCCCCTGACCGCGATTTTTGCCTACGTGGCATTCCTTTTCTCATTCTGGCTCATCGGCTGAAGGAAAACCGTGTCATCATGAATCAGGCTGGACCATCTCATGGTAGTACTGGCAGTCCTCACGGACCGGGCACTCCGGACATCGCGGCTTCCGGGCCCTGCAGATAGCCCGTCCGTGCCGGATCAGGACGTAGTTGATATCTCCCCAGCACGCAGCAGGAAAGAGGGCCATGAGGTCCTGCTCGATCGCATCGGCGCTAATCTCACCAGTAAAACCAATACGGCGGGAGACCCGCGCCACATGGGTATCGACCGCGATTCCCGTGTCGATGCCGAAGGCATGGGAGAGAACAATATTTGCCGTCTTCCTTCCCACACCCGGGAGCGTGATGAGTTCTTCCATCGTCCGGGGCACCTCCCCGTCATACTCCTCCACCAGTTTCCGGGCTGTCGCCCGGATGTTTCTTGCCTTGGTGCGGTAGAGGCCGATGCTCCTGATCCGGTCCTCGAGATCGCCCACCGGTGCCCCCGCGAGGGCTTCGGGTGTCGGGTACGCTGAGAAGAGATCTTCCACGATGCCGTTCACTGCACGGTCGGTGGTCTGCGCCGAGAGCATGGTCCCGATCAGTGCCTGGAATGGCGATGAGAAGGGAATGAAGTGCCGTGGGTCGGGGGTATCATCGTATCGTTCGGAGAGCGTCCGGAAGATCGCCAGGGCTTTGGATCGGTGCATGCAGACATGGGGTAGGGCAGATTCGAACTGCCGTCAAAGCGTCCCAAACGCTCTAGGATGGACCAGGCTACCCTACTACCCCGCAGGATGAGAAATAGTGTTGGTCTGTTCCGGAAAAAATAGTTGCGTTCAGAGGAGCCCGGCCGGTTTTTCCCCGGTGCCCGTTACCAGGCTCCCGGAATAGCGCCCGGCAAGAAGGGCTTCTTCGAGATGTTCCGGATTCCGGCCGTCAATGACCAGGAGGGGGATCCCGCTCCGCTTCAGCACCTTGGCGGCGACCACATCGATGACGGTGTTCGAACCGGCCGAGAGGGAAGCGGAACCGACAATCTCCAGCAGCCGGTCCACAGAGAGGAGTTCGAGCCGGCGGGCCGCGGGATCGGTCTTCGGGTCGGCGGTATAGATCCCGTCAACTGATGTCAGGTTCACCATCAGGTCTGCGCCCACCCGTTCAGCGAGCACCGCTGCGACGGCATCGGTCGTTTGTGCCGGGGTGATCCCACCCATCACCACGATCTTCCCGGTACTGGCAGCCGCGTACGCATCGGTCTGGTTTTCAGTGATCGCCGGAAAGGCGGCGTCCCCGAGTGCCCCGGCGAGCAGGGTGGCGTTCAGCCGGGTGACCAGGATCCCGATCTCATCTGCCAGGGCATCATCGAGCCCGATCTCCCTGGCAGTGGAGATATAGCGCCGGGCTTCACCCCCGCCGCCGACGACCACGAACAGTCTCATCCGGCTGGAGATCCTTCCGAGAATCCCGGCATAGGCGGACACCCTGTTCTCCTCGAGGGTGGGAAAGAGTATGGACCCGCCAAGTGAGAGGACGACCTTCTTCATCCACCCAATATTTTCATTATACGCTACATATACCTGTTGACCATGATCCGATGTCCGGTCTGCGGGAGCAGGGAGATTTTCAGGGTTGCTGGCGGCTGCATGGGGGAGCTCTACCGGTGCAAACAGTGCGGGTATTCAGGAGCTCTCGTCGTGGAAGTGGACGACGATCGCCCATCCGATTCACGGCCGCGGGAATGACCCGGTTGGTACCGGCACGTTTATGTGGATTATCCATAATCCCTCCTCATGGAGCAGTGGCATGAGGCACGACAGTATCACCATGGCGAGGAAGGCTCGCTCGTCTGCTCACTCTGCAATCACCGGTGCACGATCCGGGAGGGGAAGCACGGCATCTGCGG
>ENA-ORXD01002921-ORXD01002921.1-sediment-metagenome-genome-assembly--contig:-NODE-2921-length-10531-cov-2.379759_pt1 | contig 10531 bp, 11 predicted proteins | sample MGYA00237862_ERZ511471 | MGnify/ENA metagenome assembly ERZ511471 | reverse complement strand
CAAGGTAGTTGAGCTTCTTCATCTGCAGGAGTTTTTCCTTCTCATCCTCGATCCCTTCCATCAGATCCTGCAGTTGCCGAATCTCCTTTTTCAACTGCAGTTCCGGCGGCAGGCAGCCCGCATTCTTGAGAATCTTGTAGGCGAGCCGGAGTTCTTCGGGGATGTGGGTGTCGTCCTCCAACTGCAGGGGTTGCCCCTGGCCCGGCAGGTCCTCAAAGGCCCCCTGCGCCTCGGCCTCCCGAATGCGTTTTTCCACGAGCTTGTCAAAGAAGGACATGGCGGATCCTGAACCTCAAAAGACAGGATGGGGAATGGCGTAAGGTCCGGCCGGATTTCGGGCGCTTCGTTGCCTTCCCGGCGCAGTCCGCAGAACCTCGGCCCGCGGAGGACCAATACCGGTTTGCACGCCGCGGTGCCCCCCGCGCATGAATTTTTTTTTACGCCATCCGCTGCCTTTTGGCAAGCCCGCGCCTGCCTTGACTTTCCCCCCCTCATCCGCTATGTCCTCCTAATACTTTCGACTTTGCGCCCGCAGGCCGCCCTGGAGGCACCGTGCCGCAGACCCCCTACAGCCTGGACACCCTGGACCGCCGCATCGTACAGGCGCTTCAGGGTGATCTGCCCCTTGAGCCCCGGCCTTACGGCGCCCTGGCAAAAAGGCTGGGCATCTCCGAGCCGCAGCTGTTGGACCGCATCGCGGCCCTGCGCGCCGCCGGCGTCATCCGGCGCCTGGGTGCCATCCTGCGCCATCGCCGGGCCGGTCTGGAGGGCAACGTCATGGTGGCCTGGTGCGTCCCCCCCGAGCGAGTCACGGCGACCGGGACGCTCTTCGCCGGATTCCGTGAAGTGTCCCACTGCTACACCCGCCGCCCCGCCGCGGACTGGCCTTACAACCTCTACACCATGGTCCACGGCCGCGCGCGCGCAGACTGTCTGCACACGGTGGAGGCCATGGCCACGGCCGCGGGGGTGGCGCGTTACGTTACCCTTTTCAGCCGCCGTGAATTCAAGAAGACCAGCATGGAGTATTTCTGAAATGGTCCCGCGTTCCCAAGATCTGTTCGCCAAGGCCCGCCGCCTGATCCCCGGCGGCGTCAACAGCCCCGTGCGGGCCGGCAAGGCCGTGGGCGTGGATCCGCCCTTCATTGCCCGCGGTCAGGGCGCCCGTCTGTGGGACGTGGACGGCAACGCCTACATCGACTACGTGGGCTCCTGGGGCCCCTTGATCCTGGGGCATGCCCGGGCCGAAATCGTGCAGGCCGTGCAGGCCGCCGCAGCCCTGGGCACGAGCTACGGGGCCCCCACGGAACTGGAGGTCCGCCTGGCTGAAAGCCTGACCGCCATGATGCCGTCCATCGAGATGGTACGGCTGGTCAACTCGGGCACGGAGGCCACCATGAGCGCCATCCGCCTGGCCCGGGGCTGGACGGGACGCAGCCGCCTGATCAAGTTCGAGGGCTGTTACCACGGTCACGCGGACAGTCTGCTGGTGAGCGCCGGCTCGGGGGTGGCCACCCTGGGTCTGCCCGGCAGTCCCGGGGTGCCGGAAGAACTGGCGCGTCTAACCCTGGCCCTGCCCTTCAACGACCTGGCCGCCGTCGAAACGGCCTTTGCGCGCCACGGCCGGGAGATCGCGGCCGTCATCGTGGAACCCGTGCCTTGCAACATGGGGCTGGTCCTCCCGCGGGAAGGTTTTCTGGAGGGACTGCGCCGCCTCACGACCGCGAACGGCGCGTTGCTGATCTTCGATGAGGTCATCACGGGCTTCCGCCTGGCCCCCGGCGGCGCCCAGGAGATTTACGGGGTACGCCCCGACCTCACGTGTCTCGGCAAAATCATCGGCGGCGGACTTCCGGTGGGGGCCTATGGCGGGCGGCGTGACATCATGGCGGCCATGGCCCCGGAGGGGCAAGTCTACCAGGCCGGCACCCTTTCCGGGAACCCCCTGGCGGTAACGGCGGGACTGGTGACGCTGGACGTCCTGCGCCGGGAAGACCCCTATGCGGAACTCGCGCGCCGGGGCGGCCTCCTCTTCGAGGGACTGGCGGCCGCCGCCGCGGAGGCAGGGCTGCCGGTCCAGGTAAACACCCTGGGGTCGGTGGGGACCGTATTTTTTGCGGACCAGCCGGTGACGGACTTCGCGAGCGCCCGGCGCGCCGACGCGGATCTTTTCCGGGCCTTCTACCGCCGCATGCTCGCGGCCGGGATCTATTTGGCGCCCTCCCCCTTCGAGGTCCCTTTCGTCTCTACGGCCCACACCGACCAGGATATCGCCCTGACCCTGGACTGCGCCCGCAAGGCCTTCGCGGGTCTCACGGGCGGTGACGGCGGCCGCTGATGGAAGAAGACTACAAGAAGATGCTCAAGACCCTGGGCTATCTCAGCTCCATCGGCATAGCCATGGGCCTCTCCATCGGCCTGGGCGCCTTCATTGGCCATTACCTGGACCGGATCCTGGGCACCCGGCCGTGGCTATTTTTCCTTTTTCTGGCTTTCGGCATCGCGGCCGCCTTCCGCAACCTGTACCTCCTCTACCGCAAGGGCAAGGATCTCGGATGAACTGGGAGGAAATCGAACGGCGGCTCACCACCCTCAACTGGCTCGTACTTCTGGCCTTGGGCGCGGCGAGTTACGTCCTCATGACCGCCGATTTCACGTTGGGCGTCATCGCGGGCGGCCTGATGGGCATTGCCAACTTCCAGATTCTGAAGCACACCGCAACCCGCATCTTCACCCAGACGGAACCCAGCCGGCCCGGAAAGGGAATAATCCTTCTAAAGTACTATTTTAGACTTGCCATTACGGGCATTATTATTTATATCCTTATCTCCGGCGGGGGGGTCAGTCCCATCGGGCTGGCCGTCGGCCTCTCCACGGTCATCATCAGCATCACCCTCTTGGGACTGCTGATCCTGCCCACATCGCATCGTAATAGGGTCAATTAGGGTATGGAACACCCCATTTTTTTTCTGGACGCAATCATCTCCGCCCTCGGGTGGCCGCATTTCGCAACCGCATATTCCCATGTGACGCATACCTGGCTGGTGATGGCCTTGCTCATCGTCAGCACCCTCCTGTTTGCACGGGGCATACAGCTCCTCCCCCGGGGGGGGCAAAATTTCTACGAGGTCGTCGTCGGCGGGCTCGAAAATTTCATGCTGGAAATCAGCGGTCCTGAAGGCCGGTTTTTCTTTCCCTTCATCGCCACAGTCTTTCTTTTCATCCTGGTCGCCAACCTGATCGGCCTGATCCCGGGTTTCAACTCCCCCACGGCCAACCTCAACACGACCCTGGCGTTGGCCCTGTGTACCTTTGTCTACACCCATTTCATCGGCGTCAAATTTCACGGCGTCAAATATCTCAAGCATTTCATGGGGCCCGTCTGGTGGATGGCACCCCTGATGTTCCCCATCGAAATCATCGGCCATATCGCCCGCATCATGAGCCTCAGCGTGCGGCTTTTCGGAAACATCTTCGGCAAGGAGATGGTCCTGTCCATCCTGTTCGGATTGGCGGGGCTCTATCTGGCACCCCTCCCGATTATGTTCCTGGGGCTTTTGGTCAGTTTTATCCAGGCGTTGGTTTTCATGCTTCTGGCCATCATGTATTTTGTGGGTTCAATGGAAGAGGCCCATTAGTCAGGCTGGATGCCGGCCCCGATGTTCGTAGGTCGCATGGAATTGCGAGAGTTATTATAAAAGGAGGTTGGTATGTTCAAGAGAGTGTTGATGTTGAGCCTTGTTGCGGCGGCTGTACTGGGTGCGGCGTCAACCGCGCTGGCAGCAGAGGATGGCGTTGTCAAGGCTGCGGGTCTGTGGGTCTTTTTCGGGGTTGCCATCGGTTGCGGCTTCGGCATCGGGCTGGCCGCCCTGGGGACCGGGATCGGCATGGGTAGCGCCATCAACGGCGCCCTCCAGGGAACCGCCCGCAATCCTAGTGCCGGCGGCAAGATCATGACCACCATGATCATCGGTCTGGCCCTGATCGAATCGCTGTGTATCTACGCCCTGCTGATCTGTTTTATCCTGGTTTTCAAGATCCCCGACATGGGCGAGTTCTTCAACCTGGTGGTCAAATCCCTCGGTGCCTGAGGCACCCCGGGGCATATCCCTGTCGTCTCTCCGGTTTCTTGCCGCACCCTGCCCCCACTGGGGCGGGCGCGGGTCCCGAACAGAGACGATTTGTTCTCCTGAAGCAGAACGCGCGCCGGATTATTACGGACCGGGTCCCATGGTGAACCACCTCAGGGCCCGGTCCGGTCTTTCCGGCCCCGTTTCTTTGGCCCAACGCCTGTCTCCGGCCTGCGGGGCGGTGCCGTTGTCGCTGGCGCGTCGGTCCCCTGGATCGACCCGGCAACCGCGCACGCTGCGCCGTCCCCGGGTCGGCTTTGGCGCAGGATATCCTTGAGGAATTGGCCCGTGTAGGATTCCGGCACCTGCGCCACCTCCTCGGGCGTTCCCGTTGCCACCACGTACCCCCCCCGGTCACCGCCTTCCGGCCCCAGATCGATCAGAAAATCTCCCGTCTTGATCACGTCCAGGTTATGCTCGATCACCACCACCGTATTTTTGAGGGCCACGAGGTAGTTGAGCACCTCCAGCAGCTTGTGGATATCCGCGAAGTGCAGGCCCGTCGTGGGCTCGTCCAGGAGATAGAGGGTCCGGCCCGTGTTGCGCCGGCTCAATTCCCGCGCCAGCTTGATGCGCTGGGCCTCGCCCCCTGACAGCGTCGTGGCCTGCTGTCCCAGCTTCATATACCCCAGTCCCACGTCCACCAGGGTCTTGAGCTTGTTGCGGATCGGGGGGATGGCCTCGAAGAAGGCCAAGGCCTGGTTGACGGTCATGTCCAGGACCTCGGCGATATTGTAGCCCTTGTAGCGGATGTCCAGCGTCTCCCGGTTGTAGCGCAGCCCCCGGCACGTCTCGCAGGTCACGTACACGTCGGGCAGGAAGTGCATCTCGATCCGGATGATCCCGTCGCCGCTGCAGGCCTCGCAGCGCCCGCCCTTGACGTTGAAGCTGAAGCGGCCGGGCTTGTACCCGCGGGCCCGGGCCTCGGGCAGGAGGGCAAAGAGGTCCCGGATATGGGTGAACACCCCCGTGTAGGTGGCGGGATTGGAGCGCGGCGTGCGGCCGATGGGGCTTTGATCGATGTTCACCACCTTGTCGATGTGCTCGATCCCCTTGAGGGCCCTGCACCGCCCCACGTGCACCTTGGCCCGGTGCAGTTTCTGACTCAGGGCGGGATACAGGATCTCGTTGATCAGGCTGCTCTTGCCCGATCCCGAGACCCCGGTCACGCAGGTAAGGGTCCCCAACGGAATGCGCACCGTAATGTCCTTCAGGTTGTTCTCCCCCGCCCCTTCCACCACGATGTCCTCCCCGGTACCGTGGCGCCTTGCGGCCGGCATGGGAATGCTCCGCCGGCCGGAGAGGTACTGCCCCGTCAAGGACGTGTCGTCTGCCACGAGTTGGGCCGGTGAGCCCTCGAAAATGACCCGGCCGCCGTTCAGCCCCGCCCCGGGCCCCATATCGATGACATGGTCCGCCGCGAGCATGGTTTCGGCGTCGTGCTCCACCACCAGCACGGTGTTGCCCAGATCCCGCAGGCGTTTCAGGTTCTCGAGCAGGCGCAGGTTATCGCGCTGGTGCAGGCCGATGCTGGGTTCATCCAACACATAGAGCACACCCGCCAGTCCGGAACTGATCTGGGTCGCCAGGCGGATGCGCTGGTCCTCCCCGCCCGACAGCGTCCCCGACGCGCGGTCCAGGGTCAGGTAGTCCAGGCCGACGCTCAGCAGGAAGGTCAGGCGCTCCTGAATCTCCTTCAGGACCCGGCGCGCGACGTGCTGTTCGCTGGGACTCAGACGCAGCCCCTCAAAAAAGGCCCAGGCCTTCTCGATGGAGAGCGCGGTGACCTCGTGAATCGCCCTGCCCCCCACCCTCACCGCCAGGCTCATGGAATTGAGCCGGGCGCCATGACAGGCCGGGCAGGGCCGGATGCTCATATAGTCCTCGATCTCCTGGCGCACGGCGTAGGATTCGGTCTCCCGGTAGCGCCGCTCCAGGCTGGGCATCACCCCTTCGAAGGGCCGCAGATAATCCCGGTGGCCATCCTCCCGTTCAAAGCGGAAGCGCACCTTATCCTTGCCCGTGCCTTCCAGAAAGGCCTTCTGCACCTCCGGGGGCAACTCCCCGAAAGGCCGGTAGATGTCGATCCGAAAATGGCTGCAGAGGGACTCCAGCATCTGCTGGTAGTAGGCCGACTGGCGACCGGCCCACGGGGCCAGGGCGCCTTCCTGGAGCGACAGGGAGCGGTCCGGCACCACCAGGTCGGGGTCGAAATAACGCTTGGTGCCCAGTCCGCCGCACTCAGGGCAGGCCCCCTGGGGGTTGTTAAAGGAAAACATCTGGGGCGTCAGTTCCGGAAAACTGAGCCCGCAGGCGGCGCAGGCCGCCTTCTGGTTGAAGAACTGCTCGTCGCCCCCCAGCACGTCCAGCACCACCTTGCCGTCCCCCAGGCCCAAGCTCAATTCCACGGCCTCCGTCAGGCGGCGTTGGATCTCCGGCCTCATCACCAGGCGGTCCACCACCACCCGGATGGTGTGCTTCTTGTATTTGGCCAGCGGGATCTCTACCTCCAGCGGCCGCACCGTGCCGTCCACCTGCACCCGGGTAAAGCCCTCCTTGCGCAGACGATGGAACAGCTGGGCATATTCGCCCTTGCGGTCCTCCACCAGGGGCGCCAGGATCTGCATCCGGGTATCGGGGGGCAAGGCCAGGATCTGGTCAACGATCTGCTGGGTGGTCTGGGAACGGATGGGCAGGCCGCACTGGGGGCAGTGGGGCAGGCCCAGCCGGGCATACAGGACCCGCAGGTAGTCGTAGATCTCCGTGGCCGTCCCCACCGTGGAGCGCGGGTTGCGGCTCGAGGTCCGTTGTTCGATGGAGATGGCGGGCGAAAGGCCCTCGATGGCATCCACGTCCGGCTTTTCCATCTGTTCCAGGAACTGCCGGGCGTAGGCCGAAAGGGACTCCACGTAACGCCGCTGGCCCTCGGCGTAAATGGTGTCAAAGGCCAGGGAGGACTTGCCCGAACCCGAAAGGCCCGTAATCACCACCAGGCGGTTGCGGGGAATGTCGAGGGAGACATCCTTGAGGTTGTGTTGCCGCGCCCCTCTGATCTTGATGACGTCCATGGCGATGGGAAGAGGAGATCCGTCCGGGGTCATGCGCCCCGGGTAAGCATTTGCCTGAAGGTCATGACGCCCCGGCCGCCTCGGGGCCGCTCCCCTGCGAGGCCATGCGCGCCGCCAGGCGGATGGCGGCCTTGAGGCTCGAGGGATCGGCCCGGCCCTGCCCCGCGATGTCGTAGGCCGTGCCGTGATCCACCGAGGTCCGGATGATGGGCAGCCCCAGGGTGACGTTGACCGCGTCGCTGAAGTGCAGCAGTTTCAAAGGGATCAGCCCCTGGTCGTGGTACATGGCCACCACGGCGTCGAACTCGCCCTGGGCCGCTCGGTAAAACAGGGTGTCGGGGGCATACGGCCCCGAGACGTTCAGGCCCTGCGCGCGGGCCTCGGCCACAGCCGGCTGGATGATGGTGGCCTCCTCGTCGCCGAACAGGCCCCCTTCGCCGGCGTGGGGATTAAGGCCCGCCACGGCCAGACGCGGCGCCACAAACCCGAACCGGCGCCTGAGCGCCTCGGCTGTGATGCGGATGGTGCGCCACACCGCCTCCCGCGACAGCAGGTGCGGGACCTCCCGGAGGGCGCAGTGGATCGTCACCAGGGCCACCCGCAGGCGGTCGCCGGCCAGTAGCATGACATACTCCCGCGTCCCGGTCCGTTCGGCGATGAGCTGGGTGTGGCCTTCGTAGGCATAGCCCGCGGCCTGCATGAGGGCCTTGCTGATGGGTCCGGTGACCATGGCGTCCAGCGCACCCTGGCGGACCAGTTCCACGGCCTTGAGGATGTAGCCCACCATGGCCTCCCCGCCGGTCTTCACGGGCCGGCCGGGCCGCACCGCCTGCGGATCCAGGTCCGACAGGGCCAGCACGTTGACCCGGTCGGGCTCCCAGCGGGCCGCGCCGGGCCCGGCCACGCCCCGCAGCTCAAGGGGCCGGCCCGCCAGGGGCAGGCAGGTCGCAAGCACGCGCAGGTCCCCGATCACGAGCGGGCGGCAGATGCGGTGCATCTCCGCGTCCGCCAGGGCGCGCACCACGATCTCCGGCCCGATCCCGGACGGGTCCCCCATGGTGATGCCGAGACAGGGCAGAGCGTTCACGCGGGCCTCCAAAAAAGGATTGGGCCGCAGGCCCACTGAAGTTCGACGCGTTGCGCGCGCCTTCCCGCCGAACTTGCCGCCCCATGGCCATGATCCTGCAGCCGCGGAAGGTTTATTATGGGGATCGTCGGAAGTTCTGTCAACCGGCCGCCGAGGAGAGGAACATGCGCAGCAATGGCACGGAACTGTGGTGCGAGGTGGGCGGCGGTCCCCAGGAAGTGGACCGTGTGACAAGCTCCGGGTCTCCATTGGGAAAGAGAACACCCCTGAGCGGCGTCCGCCCGAAGGGATGAAACCCGGAGCAGGAGCGTCTGTCGCCTATGTTCGCTTCAACCATTCATCCCGCCAAAACAGGAAGCATGCGCGGTCACACGGACCGAAATCTTTCGTTCCCTCGCAGACAACACCCTCAAGGATGACGATGCCCTTGCACTTTTTCATGCGGTAGTCGCGCTCATCCAGAAACCGTTCCACCCGCTTCAACACGCGTTGCTTCGTCCCGCAGTACGGGAGCATTTCCTCCATGAAGCTGCAGCCATGGAGCCGGTTCCATCGATCGAGGGTGTTGCGTATTTCCCCCTCCGACCGGATACAGACCACCTCGCCGGCATTGAAGCGGTCGTGTTCAGTCCTGTTCGCAGTTTCTGAGCTGTGCCTAAGCTCGGACGCCGCATGCCTCACATACCACAAACGCCTCTTGAGGATGCGTTTCAGACGTTTTCTGAGCTGCCAGAATCTGTTCCAGTAGCTCGTAGGGTCTGATATCTCATTGATCGTGTGGAGCTGGCAGTCGGATCCCATACCGTTTCTCCTCCACCGAAAAAAATCCAAAGCACTAGGCGCTCATATAGTAAACTCCGGTAAGCCCAAGATGAAACACCTTCTACCCCTCATCGTAGCCCTTCTCGATCGCATCCCAGAAAGGCTTGTGAGTGCGGCTTAAGCGCCATGAATTCCGGGTTATGAACAGATTGATCACATAAATATGCGCTACGTCTATTGCGGGTGACAGACACCCGGCAGCCTTCCGCGCCCAACCCTTGATTATACTGAACCACGAAAAATGGTCGGCGTCAAAGAGCAACCGCCCGTGGATCCCGAGTGCCCGCCTCACGGGGACGCAATTTATTGAGCGTGAGCGGCAGCCGCCCCCGGTGTTGCCAGCCGGCGCCCCTTTGCCTATCATGGGCGTACGCGCCGCCCGGGCGCCCACCCTGCGCCCCGGGGGCCATCACGCCCAGGAGACAAACATGCGCAGCTATCGCAAGGAACTCTGGTTCGAGGTGCCCGCCCGGCGGGCCTTCATCAACATCACGCCCCAGGTCCAGGCCTGCCTCAAGGAAAGCGGCGTCCGGGAGGGGCTCCTGCTGGTCAACGCCATGCACATCACGGCCTCGGTCTTCATCAACGACGACGAACCCGGGCTGCACCACGACTTCGACGTCTGGCTCGAAAAGCTGGCGCCCCACGCCCCGGTGGCCCGGTATCGCCACAACGTGGGCGAGGACAACGCCGACGGGCACCTCAAGCGCCAGGTCATGGGCCGGGAGGTGGTGGTGGCCGTCACCGAGGGCCGCCTGGACTTCGGTCCTTGGGAACAGATCTTTTACGGCGAGTTCGACGGCCGGCGCCGCAAGCGCGTGCTGGTCAAGATCATCGGGGAATAGGGACCCGACCGCGCCATGGCGCACACGCCTCAGTCGCGCGTTTGCCTGACAAAAAAGGCAGGGCCGCTCACGCGGCCCTGCCTTGGTTTCAATCTATCGTCTGTTCAGGCGGTCCCTGCGCCCCTCAGCCCTGGACGCGGCGGCGCCGCGCCACCACCACGGCGCTCGCGCCCAAGAGGAGCATGAACAGCCCGATGCCCCACTGGGACAAGGTCGGGATGGGGATGGGCTTGCCGATGATCTCCACCCCGGGTCCCGCCTCGCTGCTGCCGTCGTTGCGGCACACGCATCCGCAGGCGTCCGTGATGCTCACGCCGACCCAGACCGGCCCGGGCGCGGTGATCTTGAGCGTGGCCTCGTTCTCATCCTCGGACACGATGGTCACGTCGCCCGCGATGACGTTCCAGGCATAGGTCACAGGCTCGCACTCGGCATCCGGGACGTAAGGCGCCACTGAGACCGTGAACTCCTCGCCCACGAAAACCTCCGAGGGCGCCGTGATGGTGCAGTTGGGCAACGGGTCGTGGACCCGGACCGTCACCTGGTCCCAGGCGACGCAGGGCCGGCAGTCCAGGGTCG
>ENA-ORXD01002919-ORXD01002919.1-sediment-metagenome-genome-assembly--contig:-NODE-2919-length-10538-cov-11.913966_pt1 | contig 10538 bp, 11 predicted proteins | sample MGYA00237862_ERZ511471 | MGnify/ENA metagenome assembly ERZ511471 | reverse complement strand
CTCGTATTTTATGAGTTTGTGCCGGATTGCGGCCTTGGCATCTACCGAGGACCTGATGAAGGAACCTCGCCTGAGCCGGTATCCGCTGAGTCGACTGGCTTCAGATAAGATTTTCTCTCTGGGAGCGGGCAGATATCCCCCGCTCTGATCCTGAATGTAGAGCATGTCTTGCCTCCTTGATGAGAAAGGGGCAGGACACCCCAAGGGGCGAGTCATGCCCCCTGGGGAATTTTGGTACCTGTTTGTTCATTACTGCACTTCGTTCCTTTCCGTGATCAAAGCCATGCCGGCGATGTAATCTCCCGGCATGCCGCCGGACATCTGCAGCAGCAGAGTCGCTGGAATATTTACCTGGTGGAGCTTGAACTTACCCTCCTCGTCGATCCACATGATGCGACCGTCTTCCAGGTAAACCGCTTCCACGTGGGAACACTCCAGGAGAGAATACATTTCGTCCAGGGTAAAATGGTTTCCCCTGGCTGCCACCTCGGCTTTTGATCCATTCGTTGTTATGAGAATTGCCATATCTTGCCTCCTTGTTTGTGATAGGGACAAGACAGCCCCGGGGGCGTATTGCCCCTGACGGGATTATTTTTCGTATATATTTTCAATTGTGCATTCCCATCTTCTCCGCCTCAAAATGCAGCATGGCCATTCCGGAAAGAACGATTCCGTCCAGGTCTTCCTTGTGGGCCAAATGCATGAGGTCGGTGATCAGATCGGTTATGCCGGTTTCATAGCTGTCCAGAAGCTCGCCTTTTAAGCGGCAGTACTCCTTGAGGACGGCCTCAGCCAGTTCTATTCTTGATTTCATACTTTCACCTCATTGTCATTGATTTGATGTTTTGTACTCTGTTGGATATGCATGCTTTGCAGTGTTCTTCGAGACACCCTGCAGATAAGATGGGTCTCCAGGCAGAGCAGACGAAGCGGCCTGCAGTTGATGACCTTGAAGCGGGTTCGCGCCCGACCGTCCTGAAAGGAAATCGGCCTGGTTTCGATGACCGCATCCTTGGTGAGACGGAACGCCTTTTTGCGAGTGATGTTGTCCCGGCAGCGCTGTCGCCAGGCCAGGGCATATTCATAATCGGTCGGGGTAAGGAGATTGAGGATCCTCTCGGGGCACTCGCTTTCGCAGGGCCCCATGGATTCATCCATATCCTTGTATCCCATGTCATAGTCCGGATCGCGCGACCGGTAATCCAGCAGAAAGACAAAAGCGACAACCTTGCGGGTCGCCATATCCAACTGGCCCGTCTCCGTGTTGCGCCGGATGATCTCGACCGCCATGTATGCCGTTCGCATCCTGACGATGGCGATATCCAGAATCAGCCATCTGGCGTGTTCGTTCTCACAGTTGACGTGATCAGCTAAAAATTGTTTTACCGGGGTGCTGCCCCGGTGCGTGTATGTCCATCCCATTTGTCTTGCTCCTTTGGCTGAGCCGGAGGCAAGACCCCCGTTGGGGGTGATTGCCCCCAGCAGGGTTTGAGGATGTATTCCGGTTATGTTTTTCCTTGACGCAAAGCCCGGACTCTGACGGAGCAGAATCCAGACTTTTCGCGGTTGGTAGTGTTGATCAGAACGGCACGTCATCAGCCGTTGGCGGCTCAGGACTGTCGTCCGGCGGGGCCGGAACGCTTTCCGCCTTATCCCCGCCACCGAGCATTTTCAGTTCGCGGGCGATGATCTCCGTGGTAAAGCGGGTAATACCGTCGCCGTCTTCCCATTTTCTGGTCTGCAGCCGGCCTTCGACATACACCCGGGAACCCTTGACGAGATATTCGTCGCAGATTTCCGCCAGGCGGCCAAAGGCAACGACCCGGTGCCATTCGGTGGCTTCCTGCTGGTTGCCCTGGGCATCCTTCCACCGTTCAGTGGTTGCGATCCGGAAGTTGGCAACCGCCACCTTGCTTTTGGTCTCACGGGCTTCCACGTCCGCGCCTAAGTTTCCGATCAGCATAGTCTTGTTCAACATGATTCATCTCCTTTTGCTTAAATAGAGGGGAACAGACCAATCCCCACCATGGGGAGAAGCTGCATCCCCATGGGTGCGGGTTGGCGCCGGCCACAGTAGGCAGCCGGTTTTTCTGTCAATAAACCTGTTTGAGGTCCTGAATCCGGCTCTCCAAATCAGCGGCAAGCACTTTTGCCTCATCCAGTTCCTGCCTGGTTGCGAAATCCGGTATGTCCAGATCGAAAATCCGAACATCCATATCTTCGGCGGCATACACAGCCTGGACCAAACCACCTTCCAAGTGAATGATCACTTCGGGAAGGGGTGCATCGGCCGGGCGGTGTTTACTTTTGCCTCTGGTAAAAAGCCTTTTCAGGAATGAGAATGGTGTTAAAAGAAATTCCTTGAGAACGTACTTCGTAGGAACCATCAATGGATCAGTCATGGTATCCTCCATGGTTGTATATTAAGGGAGGATACGGGAATCCCCGCCGAGGGAATGATATCACTCCCTCTGGTAACGGGTGCTGTAGAGGTTTTCGGTTACGCTGCTATCATCCAGACTTTTTCTGATTTGTTCCAGGTAAATCCCGCTGCCTTGAGCTGTTGCCTTTTGTCGAACAGCTTCTCCCCGATGGCCACAATGACACCCTGACGGTTTTCAAAGGTGACACCGGCAATCTCGGGGAGTTCTGTCGCAGAGTTAACGCTCTGGTCAGCAGGTATTCCAGCATCCTGTTTTCTTTCGGCCTTGGGATTCCCTGGGTTTTGCAGATAGACGTTCTTCAGCAAACCCTTGTAGGAATCGCTGCCGATGGAAAGAAGCGACATGCATTTCTGAATGGCATCGGTGATTGCTCCTTTCTGGGCATCCCCGACATTGCCTTTGACGATCTGCATCTGGCCTTTCTGCGACCCCTTGCAGATCCATTCGCCATCGACCTTGAGAAAGAGCTTCACCTCGGCAACCGCCTGGGTTTCGAAGATCTCCTCCTTGGTCAATTCATACCGCCAGTTCTCAGGCCCAAGAATCTCGTTGACGCAGTCAAAGACATACTGGGACCGGTAGCCATACTTGATCTGGCCGATCACCTTCCCGTCCTTGTTGGTCATTTTGGTTTCCTGGACCGCTTCCTTGCCGAAAGAACGCAATCTTTCGTTGATCGAATCGATCTTTTCCTTAAGTGTTGCTGCCATTGTTGTTTCCTCCTGTCTGCTGTGGAAGGGAAACAATAATGCTCCACCGGGAGCATGAAATTGTTTCGCTCCCGATTGATGGGGTTGGCTTCACACAAAGCCTTCTGTTTTGTTCGAATGATGATTCTATTTGCCGAGTATGATCTCGAAAAACTGGATCATCGGCAGAATACTGAAAGTAGAAATGGGGAAATTAGGGACCACGCAATACTATACCAGCAGACAAAAAAGAAGTTCGCTTCCGCGATTAAACTTCGCACTGTGGACAGTTGCGTAGCAATGGTACCTGGAATTCAAGAACACAGAATGTGTTCAGCTAAGCCCTCAAAAGGGGTATCTCATTGTGAAATGAGCCGGATTTATTGTTAATATTTTCATGCATATTGCCGAAAAAGGCAAGGAGAAAATTATAGGCATGAAAATCCATTCACAGTTGCCATAGAATATACATATCTTGACTTTTTTTCAAACTGAAGTTATTCGCAGGATATAACGAAAACATCTGCGGCATGTCCGCAGAATGTTTTGGTTGGGATATTTTTTCCTTAAAGGTTCCTTTTGACCATTAAAATGGGTGCTTTTAAGGCAGAAAACAGTCCACTTTTCATGTCTTTTTGTCGGCAAATCAGCAAGTTGTCTTGGCCCGACCCCTTCGCTTACCAAATTACTGAACCTAACTCAATTAATTGGCCATAAATGAGACGGATGTGATCCGTTCTTATTTCTAATTTCTTCAGTAATCGTTTCAAAGTAAGGCAGCAAAATAATTTTTTGAGATTTATGCAACCTGTTTGCATAGGTTGAATCATCCCTTAGAGACCTCCATCGGTCAGGCAAAAAATTGGCGAGAACAAAATCTATCGCTAAGATTGCGTCCATTGGAGGACAGGCAATTCTTGGTGGGTTTAACAACATTACTTTTCCAAAATCATCTAAATCCTTCATCCTCCTGCCACCATGGTGGCAATGATATAAAGGATGGATTTCTTCAGGTTCTCCATCTCCTTCATTCCATTCATGTCGATCAAAATGCCAGGAGCTTAATACTTTATGCCCATCGTTATTCTTCCCTGTTATTTCTATGTCTACGGATAAACTGTTCAAACAATCCCACTCATCATTACAAGTACCCTCAATTTTGAGATGTAATTCTAAATTTAAATGAGCCGAGATATCGTCTGGTTTGGTTTTTTTAGGCTGTTTAAATCTAAAAGACAATCCGGTAAGTGAGTACCCCCATGAATCTTCTCCCGCCGGCTTGTTTGTACGGCATATTGACGCGGCAGCATGAATGGGACTTGTATCTAGACAAATGCTGTTCTTTTCCAGAACAGATCCAATCATTACCAAGTCATTAGCACGATCTCGTCGAAATTTTTGAGACACAGGAGACATCCTTAAGAATTTTGTTCTTTTATTTCTTTTAATCGTTCGCGCTCTAGAGGATGCACTCTTAATCCTTTATCTCTGCCAACTCTTTCTAAAGCGGCTTTAATCGAAATATATGGTGGCTCCTGCCATGGCTTTAGCTCTGGCGAAGCCGCCAACAAACCATCATTTGTGTCAAGGGGGCGTCCATAACCAAGACATACAGTCCAATATCTGAGTTCATATCCGTCCTCTATCGGTGTTGCTGGTACGAATGCACCTTCCCCAAAATTATTATTCAATACTTTGACTCGCTCTGGTGCTTGCAAACGTCGAAGTGGAGTCTTCTCTCCGGCGAATTCAAGCCACCAACTTTCTAGTTTTCTTCCCCACCATCTCGGCCAGGCATCATTAAAAGCGCCTCGATATCCGGAGGTCTCACTCAATAGACCTTTTAAATCTTTCCACGCAGGAGATTTTTCTAAGTCAATTCCAAGGCGTGCTGCTAAAACTTTTTTATTAATCAATGGACCTTGAGTGAGGATAAGTTCCTTATGAATGTATCTAGCATACTCATGTGCGGATTTAGGTTTATCGAGTCCCTGAAAAATATCACCTATTCGTGGATCCAACATTTCAGACTCCTCGTTGCCCAAACCCAACATCTTATAAATCTCAGTGTGTCCTCCCTCTAACTGGTCGTTAATGAAATTGTATCCGTTAACAAAAGAAATTAACTCACATGCCATCTGGTCACTTTCAACACCATCTTTCGTATAGATAGAGTCGAATAAGTCTTGAGCAGTGTCATCTCGATTAAAAGAACTTTGCAGGTTTTCATCTACAGACCACAATACAATTGGAAAGGAGCGTAGCCCCCCTTCAGCCATTCGTGTTCTCAATTCTTGCGCGACGGTTGGCCCCCGATATCCAACTTTTTTGTCTAGACGCAGATCAAGTATCAGGCCATCTGGTGGTTTTTTATTGATATTATCTATCGAATCCTCCAATTTTTCTGGCTCAACAAGGTCAATCCTTATATCAGCGTTCTTTTCGATTAAATCCAATGATGGCTTTAAAGCGGCTGTATTCTCGTCGTCTATACATAAATAATTAATAGGCATCAGCAGGAATCTCCTTTTCTGAAGCTTTAGGGATTTCTATACGGAAACATGTTTTATAAGACTCTGGCGGTGTACATAAATAAATTTCCCCATAAGCCGCTTCTACAATATCTTTTACGATTTTTAGACCTAACCCAGTTCCCACCAGTTGTTCTGACTCTGTTGCATGCAAGTCGGCAGGTGATGTGGTTGTGTAAAAAGCATTGAATATCATTTCTTGGTTTTCGATGGGGATACCATCACCATTGTCAGCAAATTCCAAATAAAGGTTTTCGTTGTCTTCTCCAGCGCGAATCAGAATCTTGCCAGGAACTTTAGCCCGTTTGACAGCTTTGACAGAATTTGTCAGGAGGTTAAGAAGGATTGAAGCCCATTCAGAATTATGCATGGGGCGAGCAAAAAGATCGTAACCTTTTATTTCTTTTTCAAGGACTATTTCTTCACGCTTAAGAAGTGGTTGAGCAACACGTTCAAACATGTTTAAAACATCTCGAATTTCCTGAGCTTCAAGTTTTCTGTGAACATTGTCGCGGATAGCTCGGTCAAAGTATTTAGCATATGCTTGCAGGGACTGCAGGTTTACATCGATATCATCCAACCTCTGCACGGAAGAATCGTTGTTATTTTTTTCTCCTCTTAACAATTTGAAGCTCGAAACAAGAGCTCCTAAGCTATGCCTGATTTCATGGGTAAATTCACCGATAGTAAGGCCAAGACTAGCTAAAACGCGCAGCATTCCAATTTCTTCTAGAAGCTCTTCTCCTTCGTCTCCTAGTAATTTGATCCCTTCCTTGATTTCTTCATAGTGTGTTCGCTCATCTTTAGTTTCTTTTCTGTCATGTTCTTTTTTATTTTTTGATGATTCATCTTGTGACTTATTTTCGTCGAGAAGCTCTAATATTTTCGCTGCTCTACTTTTAGGAGTTTCGCTACGCGTACTAACAAAATCCTTTTCTGAAGCAGTTCTTTTTCTTCCTCTTGCTTCTGCAACCTTTAGTGCAACAGATTTTAAAGATCCTGACACAAATTTCTGTAACTCTGAAAATGCCTGATTCTCAACAAGCCCTTCTCTACTAGATGTTTCTTCGAATCTTTCACCATGCAAATCTTTGATTTCTACAAAACCGAGGTAGTTTAAATTTGCATGAGGAGGCAGAATCTCCCTTGCCCTGGATGACTTGTCGAGCCACAACCAATCATTGTATGTTTCACCATATGGAAGTACGCGAAAACCATTTCTATACAATCTTATCCCTCCTGATTTCTGCAACACCTCCCTAATGTGTGAAATAGATATTTTGGGAATTAGATCGGAAAGAGGGATAAAATAATATGCTTTAAAATTTACATTACGGAGTTCTTCAAAAACGCTTGTAGGATCATTACGATCAGGGCCAATTGGTTGATCTTTTATTTCAATGGAATAACGCCTACATTCCATTGACCAATACCCCTTGCCATTCAGATCAACATGCCCCCATGCCTCCGCTAATGCATGTTCAAAGATGGACTCTTCCTCATCTATGACCTTAATTAAGTCACCATTAACTTCTCGAAAAAAGGCTGTTTTGAAACCTGGATCAGTGCTAGAGTCTGCGTCTGATTTTTTGGCTAGTGGAAATGGTTGTAAAAGTGACGCAACATATCGAAAAGCACGCTTAAGCTGCCCTTCGGTCCAGGCATCTCTGAGATTCTCAATAAATAGCGTCGTCCCTTGTTCGGCCTTTTTATCAACTATTTCAATATGGTTTGAAATATCAGACAAATTCAAATGAGGCTCGAATTTATCCCAGTCAATTGTGACCGTTAAGGCATTGGGGAAATCTTTGGTTTGTGTCGTAATTGTTACTTTGGTCCCCAGCCGTTGGGCTGAGAAACGACCAATTCCCTTTCTACCGGCTCTCTGCCGCTTGTATATTGTTGATACCGGATTGTCTGATTTATCCGCTGTTGAAATGCGCATAAACCCATCGATTAATTGTTGCCTAGTCATACCGTGACCATTATCAGTTATCTCAAGGCTGCCACCTGGTTTATCTACATCCTTAAATATCAGATCAACTTGCAATGCATCAGCGTCATACCCGTTTTTAACTAACTCGGCTACCGCCGTCTCTTGTTTTGCCACTAACTCGAGACCAAGACGACTTATATGACTGGCATCAACAGAGAAACGAACATTGTTTTCATCCAAGGCGGCTATTTGTTGGCTCAGAGAAAGCACTCTACTGTAATCAAAGTCCTCTTTTGAGAGCTCTTTTTGTAATTCTTCTTTTAATTTTGCTAGATCGGCCATTTTAATTTGTCCGAGTTTTATATCTTTTTTGGCGCAACTCTATAAGTGCATCATTTAGTACTTCGATTATTCCTTCGCCATACAACTTTATAGGCTTGTCAAAAACAAATTGATCCGCCAAGTAACGAGCTTCTTCTAATTCGTTTTTTCTCAGCAAATGATCAATCTGTTTGTATTTCTCGTTGACCTCTTTAACTCCAAGGTGGCTTGGCATCATTAACAATATTTCTTTGGCTTCGCTTGGTTCATGCTTAAGAACGCCTGAACCGTAACATCGTCCCTCGATCTCAGCCGAAACCTGAGTGAAAGTTGTTAGCATAGAAATTGCGGTTAATCTTTTTTTGTGCCTTGACATCTTATTGAAAAAAACACGGTGGATAGTATTTGTGCTGGTTATCTCTGCTTCGTTTAGGACTAACCTCGGCCCTGTATGATGCATATATGGGAAGAAAGCGTCTGGAATAACACCATAATCCGGTCTATGCCACAATGGCCTCTTCTTAAATGTTCGATTGCTATGTTTCTTATCTTCTGGATAAGTAGATAAATATTCAAGCAATGTTCTGCTTGTTTTTCTCAGGCGAGACGTATTCACAAACAAGCAGCGTTCATTTCTCTTCTTGGCAATATCAAGGTCGTTTATTAATAGTGATAAACCTGATGACACTCCAAATTTCGCGAGAATATATCGCACCGATGAATCAGTTATTAAATTTATTTTCTTCTCTTCTTCGTTAATAACGAAAAACTTATTATCACCAGTTACTATCCCAATATGTACGTTTGCGAGCTCTCCAAATTTAACTACTTCCCGGTGGGTAGAGATCGTGTTATAAAATTTTAAAGATTCAGGGGGCAACATTGCAAAACCATATTTCCCTATGAATGGCTGTGATGTGTTTGCACCGTTTTCCCATCCGTCAATTAATGCACGGAGTGTGTCTGTATTATCTGCATAGGCAAGTTCTATTTCATTTTTAGAAGTATTATGATGATAACCTTCGCAAAGAAGAAGAACTGTGTGTTCGTCAGTACCTTCTTTTTCGAAGACTCTCTCCCCAAGTGACACGGCCAAGATACTTTCAAAATAATTGGTTAAAATAGAACGCACTTCTGAAGCGTAATTTGAGTAAAGAAAGCTCCCTGGTAGAACCCATGCCATTCGTCCGTTTGAATTTAAAAACTGCATACTATGCAACAAAAAATATGCCCATAAGCTAGCTTTTGTCCCGATAGAAAAATCCCAAGTATTCATTGTTGCAATCGCAGCTTCTTTTTGGTCCTGCGACATATTATGATTTGACACATAAGGAGGATTGCCGACAATTACATCAAATTTGTTTGCCGAGAATGATTCCGGGGTTAATTGAAGAAAATCAGATTGAATGAAATGATTTAAAATCTCAATTGGACCAATTTTCTTTGCAAGATATTGAAAAGCGCTATGATCAACATCACACCCTGACAATTGCCTATTGGGATTTTGTGACCCTAATTTGATAAGCCGAGCTTTCGATTCTTCGAGAAAACCACATCCTCCGAAACTGGGTTCAAGTATTTTTTCGTCAGGATGTCGAATAGCCCAACTACATAGTATGCGGCTAATATTAGACGGTGTATAAAACACACCATATTGTTTTTTACGTTCTCTATTTGCTGTCGCTTCCTGCCCCATTACCAATCCTGTCAAGCAAAACCTTCATGATTGTTATTCGATAACAAATTAATATTAATTTTGATTTGTATTATATAAATAACCAAATTGACACATAAAATGAAGATTATTGGGGTTTGTACTTATTAATTATAATAAAAGAGGCATCCTCACTTAATTCCCAGTCAAGATACTTCCTATCTATCTTGACGTATCAATTTACCTATTTCTCTCCGTAATATCATTATTTTTCCACCAAAACATACCATCGCCTACTAACCAACATCTAAATATCCGGTAAGTCACCCCCTCTGAAAAGAGTATGTAGGACGAAAGCATTCGTTTCCAGCAAGGAAAACAGAACGGGATGAAAATAAATATGAAGGAAATCATAAGGTTATTTACCGGAAAATATGGACTGACCAGGCCTGAGGTCATGGCAGAAATTGAGACAGTGTTTTCCGTTACACTCTCTCGCTGGTACGGGATAAAAGTATTGGCTTTTTTCAGAGAGGATTTTCAGCTCGAAGCCGTTGCGTACAATAACTCCGGGGGAGTTATCTCGCAGCAACAATTCAATATGACAGAAATTAGAGGCCGGAACACTCTTTTAAGACAGCTGGAAGAAAAATTGGCAAAGATTGTGGTGATCAAAAAGGCTGTCCGCTACAAATCCTTTGAAAGGGATTTGGTTTGGGGCGAGATAACAGCTTTTGACGCCGAGAAGAATCTTTACATCGAAACAGAACCTATACCTGGGGAGAAAGTTATCGCGTGTTGTCCCCTCAATCGGATGGGCGTTCATGAACGGAATTCATCTGAATTTACTGTTGGTCGGCGACGTGCCTTTCATCTACGCAGGATTGAACCTGTTATTCTGAACGGCACTCCTCGACTGAAGGTCGTGGTGGACCGAGTTTCCAAAACCCTGGTTGAAAAATT
>ENA-ORXD01002918-ORXD01002918.1-sediment-metagenome-genome-assembly--contig:-NODE-2918-length-10541-cov-9.025325_pt1 | contig 10541 bp, 9 predicted proteins | sample MGYA00237862_ERZ511471 | MGnify/ENA metagenome assembly ERZ511471 | reverse complement strand
ACTGGCGGCATAAAAACCATGAAGGCTTTCCACCTTATTTTCGCCGCCAACCTGTCCGAACAACCGGGGCCACCTCTAGGGTGACGTCGAGACCATGAAAGTTTTTACAAGTCAAGATGGAAATCAGTCAGTGGCATTGGCTAAAAAAATAAGAAGTTGTTCGGCGACAAGTTTGCGACCCTTTTCATTGAGGTGGCCGCCATCATAAGTGTATTCTGGAGCTAAACTGTAGTATGTCATGCCACTTTCCTTGAAACTTGACCTTGTGCCATCAGGTAAAGTAGATTCTATTTTTGCGATATCAAATATAAGCTCCTTCCCTCCGTAGGTTGTTCTCAATTTCTCATTGTATAGCTCGCGATTGATATTCTTATCATACCCATCTACGGGCCTACCGATAATTTTTTTGATAGAGGCTTTTATTCCAGACTGTACCGTTGTCAATGGTATTGTCATATGCACAAACTTTACATGTTCATATTTTGCCTTTAAATTTGAAAGTATTTTTTGGTAGTCATCGAAAACTTTATTTATATCTGTTTTGTCATTAACATCCGCAAAGCAGTATTTAAGAAAGGCAATGTTTACCTTGTTGCCAGCACCATTTTCAAGAATCTCGGCAAATGCATCGATTTTTGATTTGGGATCGACATTTTTTCCTACCTTTGAATGAGCAAAAACCCCTGCATCGAAGGAACCAAAATCTGTCGTCTCAACCAAATTCAACTTGATTTGCGGGTTCTCATTCATTACATCCCTAATGCCTTCAATAATGTTATCACCCACTGACTGATGACCAAAGTAAATTTTCTGATCAGCCAGTTTTATCCATGCTTGAATTGGGACATCAGAGATAGATTTATAATTATCCATATCACCTCCAAGACAATTAGTGCACAGTGTCAAAAATAGAAATAAACAATGAAAAAGAAAAAACTTCATAATAAACCTCGTTAACATGATAGGTTAATCAAAATAAAGAACGATAAATTTCAACATATTGTTTTGCCATAAGTGCACTGGTAAAATGCCTGCTGACCTGTAATTTTGCTTCCTCTGCCATGGTTTTTCCTTTTTCAGGCTCTCGAATGATCTGCATTATGCCTTGGGCAAGTTCAGCTCCTGTTGCCTTGTTGACTAAATGGCCAAACTTTCCATGACCTAACACATCAGGAACCCCTCCCACTTTTGTGGCTACAATAGGTACACCAGCGTCCATAGCTTCCAACACAGTCATTGGCAACCCCTCTGTCAAGGAAGACAGTACAAAAAGGTCGAAAAAAGGAATGTACTCCCTGGCATTTTTTCTGTATCCTGGTAAAAAAATATTTTTTCTTAAATCCAGAGCATTTATTTTTTGCTCGAGTTCATGCCTTTGCGAACCCTCTCCGATAATAATTAACCGGACATCATCAATTGTATCCTTTATTGTTTTTATTGCATCGAGTAGACAATCATATCCTTTTTCGACTGAAAGCCGTCCAATTGCTCCAACTGTAAACCCACTCCTGCAAAATTTTATAATTTCACTATCCAGTTCGATTTTTTTTTCTTTGTCTATGACCTGCTCGCGCAAAACAATACCATTATTGATTACCTGGATATTTAAATTTTTTCGCCCAACAATCTTTTTATGGTTTTTCATGGCACTATTGACCAGCACTATCACATCAATGAAACGAAGACTAAGGGAGTCAAACAATTCATATATCTTCATTTTATTGAACCCACTGGTTCCTGTCCACCCATGTATCGTCGTTACTAAAGGGAGTTTACGGAACCATTTTGGCAGGAAACCAAACAGGATATTGCTCTTGTAGCCATGACTATGCAGTAAATCGATATTTTGTGACCTTGCATATTTTAAAATGTGTATCGCACCCAGAAAATTTGGACCGGGTCGCATGCGAAACTTTTGAACGGCAATTCCTTTTTTTATAGATTCACTTTCTATTTCTTTTTCATGGCAACTTAAGTCACCGATACTAGCAAGTATCGGATCATGGCCAAGTCTTATCTGTTCCGCCATTAAATTGAGGAGCATTATTTCTGCGCCATACAGACCTCCGCTATCAATTATATGAAGAATTTTCATCCCTTTCTCGGTGTCCAAACCACCTGTTTCTTGCCCGTAATAAATTTTATAAAAGCATGTCCTGATGCCATATTAAGGATGATAAAGTATTGGATTGGATATAATAATTTTATTTGACGACCAAATTTTTCAAAAAGAAAGGAGACCAAGGCGCTTATATAAAAAGATCCTTGTAACAGTAACAATAGCTTATAAAATTGCCCGGCATGCCATAAAAACAAATTCGAAAAAAAGGCTCCTGATAAAAACAAAAAACAACCATATCGTAAGAGTTTGTGAGACCAGAGTTGCCAAGCATACAATAAACCTCTTGATCCAAGCAACAAATGACGCATGTCTTTGAGAGCCCACAAAGCTCTTAAGGACACTCGAACACGCATGCGGTACTCATCTCCAGAGGATTTGAGGCTTGCCTCTTTCAAGATGGCCTCAGGCTCATAAATAACGCGGTATCCCTTTTCGACTACCTTCAGTGGTTGAACGAAATCAGGGAGTTGGTCGGGACTTAAGGGACTGTAAAGGTTTTTCCTCATTGCATCAATCCCCCCGTCCACCCCAATAACCGAGCCAAGAGAAGTCTCAATATGGCGTAAAAAATTTTCATATTTCATATAGGCGCTACAGCCATCGCCGATAGGTGAACCGGCCGGATTGGTATAAATCATTTTACCGGTAACATAGCCAACCTCTGGGTCGTTGAAGCATGAAACCAGTTTTCGCAAAGCCTCTGGAGCATAGATTGAGTTTGCATCGGAAAAAACGAGGATTTCTCCGGTTGTCGCTGGTACAGCGATATTCAGGGCAGAAGTTTTCCCGGCTCGAGGTTGTTGTCGCAGAAGCTTTATTCTTTTATCATTCATTTCTCTGACTATTTGATCTGTATGATCTGTTGATTCATCAGAAATAACGATGACCTCTAACTTATCTTCCGGATAATCCATGTTTAATTTGTTCTCGACAGTTGCCCTGATGCTTTCTTCTTCATTATAAGCGGCGATGAGAATGCTCACCATGGGCTGGTAATCTGTTTTATGAACCTTTCTGCTTGTTATGAGTGATAAAAGATATGCACAGACCGGATAGCCTGCATAAACATATACCACCATGAATGAAGATACAAAAAAGAGTATGTCCAAATACAACCTGTGCAAATCTTATTCTCCGGTCCCCTTTACATAATCAAGAAAAGATGGATAGAAAGCTTTTGCAAAGGAGAGAACAGAGTCTTTACATTCGGCAACTTCATTATTCTCAACAGGGCAGCTTATACGGACAAATGCATTATCCTCTTTTTTTCTCATGATTTTTTGCATGAGAGAGGTGCTTTTTTGTGAGAACGTGTCGGCTGATGTTTTGTCATAAGCCTGATACCAATAGAGGACATATAGTTTCTTCTTTTCTCGCTCCGCCAAAATGGAAGAGTAAGATAAAGTAATCTTGGGAGATGAATTCACGACCATTTCTCCTTTTTCCTTATCTGAAATCATCCACCCTTGTCCAGGAAAGCAAACTAACGGAATGTGAGCAGACCCAAGTTTGTCTGATGTCATGTAGTAACCGATGTATAAGGTAACTATTTTGTTTTCCCTTTCATATTCATGAAACAGGTAATCATCCAGTGATAATGCATTGACAACTTTTTCATCTAACGGAATGGGTCTGCCTTGATGCCAGTTTCCACCAATGTAATTTAATGCTTTATTTAAAGGTTCTTTTTTTGGAACAGGTTTAGAAACAGGATTGCCGTTAACAATAATCCCTGTAAAAATTAAAAGACTAACAGCAAGAATTAGTCTTATGTTGAAGGATTGTCCCATAATGAAAGTACTTTTCTGGTAAAAAATATTAAAGCAAGAGCGAAAACAAAAATTACTATTCCAAAAATTGTATGAAAAGGTTTTTGCGTGAGATCAAGACCATAATAATAAAATCCAAAAATCATGAGCAACACTCTAAAAATATTAACAATAATTGCTGCAGGTAAGCTACTGATAATCAAAGAAATCTTGAGTGAAATCGAGTTTAGAGTTAGATATGCTATTATGGTAGAGAGAGTCATGAGTGTTACAATGGATCTAATTCCGCTACAAGCACGGACGACTTCTAAAACATGTCCTGGAAGGTGAATTATATTTCCTTCTCTGAAAATTGGTATCCCAAAAAATGACGACAAATTAACAGCTATTGTCGAAACTAATATCTGAAGTGGAACTGTAAAGGATTTATAAAATTGTTCAGGAATAGGTATCATGAATAGCAAAAAAAATAATGGAAAAGAAATTTCTTTCAGAACACGAAAACCGTAAAGATATAAAATTAAACCGGAGAGAGTTGAAATTATTGTTAGAGATTCAATAGTTTTTATCTGGGCAAAAAAGGCGAGCAAATAAATAAATATCGAAACTAATAAGATTGCGAGTCCATAATAAGAACTATTTTTTGGCAATTCAGTCAGAATTTTTCTTTTACTCCAAAGAATGTATAAAACGATTGGGATAATGAAAAAACCATGTGAATAGTCATCTGATTGAGCCCAGAATGTCACCAGACTTTGCCAAGTTGGAAAGTAGGCAAAAACAAAACTTATTAATGCCAAATACTCAAACATACCCAAATGGATTGTTTTGGTATTATTAATTGCTGAAAGGTATTTCCTTGCCATGCAATAAACTTTTTATAATATTATTAATACGTTTTACTGACAGAGAATTGTTGTAGAGCGTGGATAATTACTGAATCGGTTTGAATGTAAAATCATTAAAAAGCTGATTGAGCTTATCTAATGTCTTGTCGAGATTTACATAGTGCCTGAAGCGTGAAAGAAGTCTTGCTCCTTCCATTCTGGGCTGTTCGGGATCTATTTCCCAAGGATGGAAATAAAAAATGAATGGCTGCCCCTCTTTTTCATTTATGCTTCGCAACATCAGGCGCGTGAACCAGTAGGGAAAGAGGCGGAAATAGCCGCCCCCTGCCACGGGAAATTTTTTGCCGAAAATCAAGGCGGTGGAAATAGGATATTCGGTCATGTTCTGTTTCTCGAGCTTGTATCGGAATCTTGGGGCGTCCGGGATGCCGTACCGGTCGTGATAAATGGGGAAAATTGATGAATCATACTGAAAGCCCAGCTCAGCAAGAATGTCGAGAGCCCAGAGAGAGCGTTTGGTTATGGAATAGCTCGGGGCACGGTAGCCGATGATTTTGCTGCCGGTCAACTGTTCAAGAATATCCTTTGCCAGCCTGGTGTCTTCGCGAAATTCCTCGGGGGTAAGGTTATATACCAGTCGATGGTTGTAACTGTGACAGGCGATCTCATGCCCGTTGCGGGCAATTTTTTTTACCATGTCCGGACACTTTTGTGCTGTCCAGCCCAAAACGAAAAAGGTGGCCTTGATGTTGAATGCATCAAGAAGTGAAAGAATCCTGTCTGTATTTTGTTGGACGCGGCAAGGGCAGGCATCCCAATCGTTTTTGGTGATAATATCCTCAAAAGCGGAGACCTGGTAGTAATCTTCAATGTCAATGGTGAGGAAATTTGAGTGCATCATGGTAGGGATATTTAAACACGAGTCGGGTGGAAGTTGCACGAATTTCTATCTATCGAACACCTGTCTAATGCAAATTTATTGCCATGGTAAAAACAGTGTTCGAGCGAATGTGAGCTATCTCGTTTCGCATAGCAAGGAGATTTCTCCCTGCGGTCGAAATGACAGCAGGTCCCGGCAATCTTGTCATTTCGAACGTATGTGAGAAATCTCATTCTGCATAGCAAGGAGATTTCTCCCTGCGGTCGAAATGACAGCAGGTCCCGGCCATTGTGTCATTTCGAACGGATGTGAGAAATCTCGTTCCGCGGTGCGAGGAGATTTCTCCCTGCGGTCGAAATGGCAGCACGCCGCTGACCACCGTGTCATTTCGAACGGATGTGAGAAATTCCATTCCGCGGTGCGAGGAGATTTCTCCCTGCGGTCGAAATGACAGCAGGGCCTGGCCATCGCGTCATTTCGAACGGATGTGAGAAATCATGTTCTGCAGTGTGAAGAGATTTCTCCCTGCGGTCGAAATGACGGAAGGGCGGATCGAAATGACGGGAGGGCGGATCGAAATGACGGGAGGGCGGATCGAAATGACGGGAGGGCGGGTCGAAATGACGGAAGGGCGGTCGGAATGGGAGTAAGCGGCTGACCACGACCGAGGCGATAGGACTGCTGAGGATTAGAGGTAATCGGTTGGCAAGGCGTTAGTTATCGCTGGATGGATTGAAAACTATATAACCGACAGTTTCGGTTGTATGGGCTGTTTCGCTGTCTTTGGATTCTTCCTCCTCAATGGAAACGAGGATACTGGCTGGGGGAAGATATTGATGCCGAACAGTTGCATTTTCTCCGGAATCATAACTTTGCATATCGGCAAAGAACAAAGGATTCTCCGCAAATTCCGTTGTAAAAAGTATCCGATGCCAGAGATGGGTTACGGAATCGGGGGTATTGCCGGCTTCATAGGTGAATTGGCCGACACTTCCTGTTCCGGGTGTCCAGGCGATGTAGCCGACGGTTTCATCCGCATGCGCGAACCTGTTGATCTCCTGTTCGCTGAGTTTGCAATCAAAGCCTCCGGTTGACAGTTTTCGTATTCGCTGGGTTACCGCATCCTCCTCATTTACAGACAGGATGGAGGTGAGGAGGACGGGTGTCGATTGGAAGGTTTCCTTGAATTTTTGCGATCCAAAAAGGATTCCAGCGGTAAAAGTGCCGGATTCGATCTGCGTCCCGTTGCCCAACGTATAGCTTCCTTCCTCCATAACTATGTAATGGACTGTTTCATGGGCATGGAAGCCGTCAAGGTAATCCCATTCCTGGATTCTGATGTCAAAACCGGTGGCATCCACATTCCTGATCCGGACAACTGCAGGATCGCTGTCATTATAGCTTAAAGGGCCGGCAACAACGACCGGATTGGCAAACTGTTTGGTCAATTGGACGCGCGTCCAGTCACCGTTGATCAAAATCGTTCCGAGTTCAAGAGCAAAGGAGGGTTCCTCGGGGCCTGACTGGGCATTGATCAAACGTGTCACCCTGCTTGCAGCCCCCCGATTGTCGGTGACCTCCAGGGTGACGGTATAAACGGCAGCCTGGGTATAGAGATGGGCGACCGAGATGCCGGAATCGGTGGTTCCGTCACCAAAGTTCCAGGTGTAAGTGATAATTTCTCCATCTGGATCATGTGAACCGGATCCATCAAAGGCAACAGATAAAGGAATGAGTCCCTGATTGGAAGAGGTTGAGATGACGGCCTCGGGCACGGCATTGGTTTCTCCGGACGGCAGGCTTGTCAGGACCGGGGTGGTGGTTGAGTTGGTCAGGCCGTCGTCATCGGTGACGGTCAGTTTGGCGGTGAAAGTGCCGGCAGTACTGTAGGAATGGGTAACCATGGCTCCGGCTGCGGTGGCGCCGTCTCCCAGGTCCCACTGGTGGGAAACGATGCTGCCGTCAGTATCCGAGGAGGAGGACCCGTCAAAGTGGACTTGCAGGGGAACACTGCCGACCGTTGACGAGGACGAAATAACTGCGACAGGCGGCGTGTCGGCCATTGGCGGGCCGGTGACCGTGACGGTGATCATTTCCTGGTCCGTCGCCCCTTGGTCGTCGGTGACCTTCAGCGTGACAGCATAGCTGCCGGCGGAAGCGAATGTGTGGTCTACCGTGCTGCCGAAGCCCGCGGACCCGTCGCCGAACATCCATTCATACTTGACGATGTTGCCGGTGGATGCAGATCCATCAAAGGAGACGGACAGGGGAGCTTCGCCCTCCAGGGTGTTGGCGATGACGATTGCCTGGAGAGCACTGGAAAAAATATAGGAAAAGGGTTCGGACGCAGGACTTTCAGTGTTGTCCTGAAAATAGGTGGTGAGGGTGAAAAAAGCTTCGCCGTCGGGAGCGTCAATCGTGCAATCCATGGCAACGGCTTCCGGGTCGGCTGTTTCGCAGACCGGTTGGCCTGCGTGATAGAGGCGGTATCCCGCGACATCTTCAGTGCCAGGGTATTGCCATTCCGCATGGATGAGGCGCGTCTGGGCATTCGCCCAGAGAGGGGCTGCCAGGATACCCGCAGCAAGCAGGAATATTTGGAAGTATTGTCTCATGATTGCATGAAACCCTTGTTGTGAACGTGGGAACGCGGTTCAGCGGTTCAGAGCAATGAGTTTGCACATGGTGTGCCAAAAAGTTATGTTGTTGTTTTTGTTAGTTTTTTATAAAAAGGGAGGGGTTTGTCCGTCTATTTGATTACAGTTTTGTAATGTAGGATACGGTTTAGGAGGCATCTGGAAGTTGGCAGTCGGCAGTTGGCAGTCGGCAGTTGGCAGTCTGGAGTTTGAAGCCTTTCGGCTTGTTGGTGTAGAAAAAAAGTTTATAGGTTGGAGTGAGTTTGTGGATTTCAACGTAAACCGCGGGATGAACACAAACTGCGGGGGATTGTTGGGGTTCGCGGGCTCACCGCCAACCTTGCGTTTGAGGTTCGGGGGGGAATGTTGGTTGTTCCGGAGATTGGGAATGTTCAGGGGGTAGCTTCCTTGTTTTCTGATTCATTGAGCAGGAGGAAATTGATGATGTACGGCATTGACGCCGGAGATGCCCCGTTCTTATCCTCGACAGTTATGGGATATGTCGCGGGCGGGGAGACGGCGCCCTTGTTGTCAGTGACTCTCAGGGTGACGACATAGTTTCCGGGTACGGGATAGGTATGCTTGACGGCAAGACCGGTTCCGGTGCTGCCGTCTCCGTAGTTCCAACTGTATTTGGTGATCTTGCCGTCCGGGTCGGTGGAGCCCTTTGCGTCGAGGAGGACCGTAAAAGGAGCAAGTCCTCTGTTGCTTGCGGCCGATATGGTCGCGACCGGGGGAGTATTTGCATCTCCGGTCGGCGGTTGGGTCACCAGTACCGGGGTGGAGGCCGAGGCGGTCAGACCGTCGTTGTCGGTGACGGTCAGTTGGGCGGTGAAGGTTCCGGCGGTGTTGTAGGTATGCGTGACCTGAGCCCCGGTGGCGGTTGAGCCGTCTCCCAGGTCCCATCTGTAGGAGACTATGCTGCCGTCACTGTCCGAGGAGGAGGAGCCGTCAAACTGCACCTGCAGAGGGGCGCTGCCGACTGTGGCCGACGAGGCGATAACGGCTGTCGGCGGCGAGTTGGCGGCTCCTTCGGAAAGGAGCACAACTTCCTGGGCATAATCGCTTTCCACTGAACCGATATACGCTGTAATGGTGAAATAATAGGTTGCCGTGGTTGACAGGCCGTGCAGGGTAAATGATGTGACGTTGCCGGTTGCCACCGGCGAGGAGCCTTCATCGGCGCCGGTCCCGTCATAAGGGGGACCGCTGCTGCCGTTTTTATAATAGATCCGGTATCCGTCCACGTTTTCCGGGTTCGGCGACCAGGTAAAGGATACACTACGTTCGGCCCCCTGGGGTGCAATGGAAATGACGGGCTCGGTGACGGTGATAATGACCGTTTCCTGGGCCGTTGCGCCCTGGGCATCGGTAACCTTCAAGGTAACGCCATAGCTGCCGGGGGAGGAAAACGTATGGCTTGCCGTGCTGCCGAAAGCGGTGGAGCCGTCACCGAACATCCATTCATATTTGATGATGTCACCGGTGGAGGAAGAGCCGTTGAAGAAGACGGGCAGGGGAGCTGGGCCTTCCGTAGGGTCTGTGGTCACAACCGCCTGGAGGGAAGGGAATTGCGCCAAAACCTGGATGGGAGCCAGGAGGCAAGCCGCCAGCAGGATAACCTGGAAGTATCTCATGTCCCCTTGGAACCGGAAATTCTGGTCTGCTGCGGCTCGACTGACCTTTGTCCGTTCATGTCTGCCCTGTGTTTGCCGCTGGTGCCGTCCATCCAGCGTGAAAAACGATTAATTCTTATTTTTGTTCCCAACGGCATAAAGCATGAATTATGCCAACAGGTGCTGTGCGGTTAAGTAGCTGTTTTCATGAGAAATTATTTTTGCGGGCAAGAGCAGTCAATAACGAAATTGTAATGAGAGGGCCAGTTCCTGTCATCACGAGGGCCAATTTCAGGAGGGAATCGACAGGAACTGCTTGAATGAAAAGGTAAAGAGCAGGAAGTTATTTTTTGTCCCGGGGATTGGTCATGGCCCAGGCCAGCCACTCGAGCTGCCGGGCGGAGAAATCATCTTTTTTCGCGTCGAGGAAATTTTTCAGGGCTTCCGTGTCGTTGAAGGTGACGGAGTAATACCCGGAGGAATAGGCGCCTCGCCCAATGAGAGACACCTTGTTTTGGGCGTCAAAGCCGAGGGTCAGTTCGAGGTTTTCATACGTTGTCGAGTTTGCCGCATGGGAGACTTTGCCGTATCGTGCGGCCTGCCGGTCCTGGTAAAACTGGGCAGCGGTGAAAATGATCAGGAGAAGCGCCAGTGCCGCTGTTGCCGCGGT
>ENA-ORXD01002917-ORXD01002917.1-sediment-metagenome-genome-assembly--contig:-NODE-2917-length-10544-cov-4.775007_pt1 | contig 10544 bp, 7 predicted proteins | sample MGYA00237862_ERZ511471 | MGnify/ENA metagenome assembly ERZ511471 | reverse complement strand
CCAAAAGCCCGTCACTCTCGGCCTCGTGCCTGGGGCCCCCGACCGTGGCGGGCCCGTCGAGAAGAAGGACCCTGGCTTCCTGGGCCAGCGCCGCGGCGATGAACACCTTCTGTCCTTCCCCCCCGCTGAGCGTTCCCGGATACCGTTCGGCGAATTCCGCCGTCCCGGTCAGCGCCAGCGCGTCGCGAACGGCCCGTTCGTCCCTTCCGCCCGGGGAGGAAAAAGGACCGAGATGGGGATAGCGCCCCATCATGACGAACTCGTAGACGGTGAAGGGGTACAGGCGTCCGTCCGCCTGGGGGACGTAGCTCACCTGCAGGGCAAGGTCCTTCTGTCCGTATTCCTGAAGGGGCCGGCCGGCGATCCGTACGGCGCCGCTTCCGCCCCGGTGAATGCGGCAGAGGCATTTGAGCAGTGTCGTTTTTCCGGCCCCGTTCGGACCGACGACGGAGACGTATTCGCCTTCCCCTGCGTGAAAGGAGACGTCTTTCAGAATCCGCCTGCCGCCCAGGGAGAAGGAATAACGCTCCATTTCGATGATGCCGTTTCCCATGGCTATTCCCAGGCCGCTTCGGGATGGATCGCCCGTGCCATCTTTTCCGCAATGAGGATGAATCTCGGTCCGGGAACGGCGACATAATCCTCCCCGAACACGTACACCCGGCCGTTCTTCACGGCGTCGACCGGGGAAACGGTCTCCCATTCCCTCAGAATCGCCGCGCGGGCCAGGCCCTTTTCGTCGAGATCCGGGATCATGTCGAGGATCACGCCGGGATTCATCCGGATCATGCCTTCTCTGGAAAGCACGGGAAAGGCGATGTCCCCCCTGTAAGCGTTGACGCCTCCCGCAAGGGAGATCATTTCGTCATAGAAGACCGTCCGGCCCGAAACGTAGACGTCCTCGAGCGATCCCGATCCCATGTTCCGCCCCACGGAAAGCAGGACCCTGGGGCGGGGCAGCCCTTCCGTCGCGCGCCGGATCCGTTCCATCCTTTCCCGCAGTTCCCTTGTGACGGACATGGCTTTTCGTTCGACGCCGCACGCCTTTCCGATGGTTTCCATCGAATTCAGGATTCCGGAAATGCTCCTGTGGTCCACGACCAGCAGGGGGAACCCCAGCTTGCCCAGGTTTTCCCCCGCTGCCTCATGTTCCGGAAGGAGGACGACAAGATCCGGATTCAGCGCGACGACCGCTTCGTATGAGGGGTCGTCGTATCCCCCGATCCTGGGCCTGGTCCGCGCCGCGGGGGGAAAATTGCAGTAGCGGGTGACCCCCGCGACCCGATCTCCCAGGCCCAGCATGAAAAGGATTTCCGTGATGCTCGGGGCCAGCGAAACGATCCGCCCGCAGGCGCCCTGAACGGGAATCCGGGGGCCGGCGGGGACCGGGACGCCGGTCCCCGCCGGTTCCGGCCCGTAAAGGATTCTTTTCCCCAGCCAGCTTCCGGCAAAGGCGAAAAGAACGATCACGATGACGACGACTTTTCTGGACTGCAACCCTCTCCTCCGTGCAGGGCCGTTCCCGCTAATAAGAGAGCTTGACCCCCCCGTATGCCGAAATCCCGGGAGTCCCGTACCCGTTTGCTTCCTCGTAATCCTCGTCGAACAGGTTCTCGATCCTCCCGAAGATTTGAACGTTTCCGGTGATCCGGTACGACGCGGCGAGATCGACCCGCACATAGTCGTCCAGTTCCACCCGCCTGGAGGGCCATGTGGAGAAATCCATGTCGTCCCTCTTGCCTACGTAGAGTACGCCCAGGTTCACGTTCCCTTTTTCGAGGAAACGATAGTTCGAATCGAACCGGAACTTGTTCCTCGGTCTCCGGATGAGTCTCTCGCCCGTCGTCTTGTCTTCCGTATCCGTGTAGGTATAGCCGACCCGGACGGTCAGGCCGTCCAGGGGTCGCAGGGACGCGAACAGCTCGACGCCGCCGGTCGATGCTTCCGCCACGTTCTCGTATTTCGACGTGCCGCTGTCGAAATCGATCAGGTTTTCAAATTCGTTTCGGAAATACGTGACACCCAGGGTCAGCTGCTCGTCCAGGAAGGACTGCTCCACGCCGACATCCCATCCCTTGCTTTCCTCCGGATTCAGATTCTCGTCGCCGTAATCCGAATAGAGCTGGTACAGCGTGGGGGCCTTGAAGCCGGTCCCGTACGTCGCCTTGACCTTGGTGCCGGTCCGCCGGATCAGATAAGCGGACGCGATGCGCCAGGTTTTTTCCGTTCCGAACCGGTCGTGGTCGTCCAAGCGGGCGCCCAGGGTGGTGAACCAGGAGTCCCATAAACGGATCCGGTCCTGCAGGTAATAACCGGTCGTACGGGCGGTCTGCTTTTCGAAGGGGCTTGAATAGGGACCCCAGGCGCTTTCCGAATAGTATTCGGATTTGCCCTCTTCTTCCTCGTGTTCGACGCCGAGGGTCAGAATGTTGGTCCGGTGCAGGTACAGGTTGTGCTGCCAGTCGAACTTGTATATCCGTCCCTCATAGGAACTCCGGTCCATGTCGTCGGGGTGGTCCGCGTCTTTGTCGTTGCGGTACTTCCTGTCATGATCGCTCAGGGAGAAGCCGAGTTTCTGTTCCCACAGATCGTCGAACAGGGAAAGCCGCGCCTGGCTCCGGAAAAACAGTTGTTTCGTCTCCTCGGTGTTGTTCGGATCGTCGCCGCCGGCGCCTCCGGAGTTGTCGAGATCGGCCTCGGCGTCGATGTACCTCAGGATGAAATCGACATCGAGGCATTCCGCCGGCGTCACGCCCAGCCTCGCGGAAACGGACGTGTTTTCACCGCCGTCCTTCTCGGTGTTGCCGTCATTTTCGCTGGCGGCGGAGAACCCGTCGGTGTCCCAGCGCAACAGGCCCAGGGAGTAATTGATCCAATGGCTGCCCCCGGAGATTCCAGCTTTTTCCGTGAAGGTTTTGAAGGACCCCCCTTCGGCGGACACGAAGCCGCCCGGCTTGCCCTTCCCCCGCTTTGTGATGATGTTGATGACGCCGCCCATCGCATCGGATCCGTAGAGGGTGCTTTGCGGCCCGCGAAGGATCTCGATGCGCTCGATGTTGTCCGTGGTCAGGTTCGCGAAATCATAACTGCGGCCCGGGTCCATGGGATCGTTCATCTCCACGCCGTCCATCAGGACCAGGGTGTGCTCCGATTTCGCTCCCCGGATGAACACGGAGGTCGTCCTTCCGGGACCGCCCGACTGGACGACGTCCAGCGCGGGAACGTCCCGCAGGACCTCGAGAACCGTTGGCTTCTGACTTTCCTTGATCTGTCGTTCGGTGATGACGGTGATGGAACTTGCGACCTCTCTGGACGGCGTCTCCATCCTGGTGGCGGTGACGACGACTTCCTCGAGCTTCGGCGTTTCCTCTTTTTCGGATGTCGCTGCCTCGACATCCTTCGTTCCGATGGATGGTCCGTTCCCGCCGGCGTTTTCGGAAACGGCGGGGGCGAGGTTCGGGGCGAGGGACAGAAGGATCGCCAGTACGGCCGCGATGACTTCCCTTTTCATCTTTTCGTTCTCCTTTCTCCTCCCTAGAGGATTCGTGGATTTCACGCTCCGGGTTCAGGTCTCCTGGCTCTCGTTCATCCTACTCGCCGCGCCTTCCCGTCCCTTGGGACAGTGACATCCATGCGGCATTCGTCGCGATTACAGTCGCTGGGCGGCGGGAGCTTCGCACTCCCTTCCCTTGACCCGAAGCTGCTCCTGATTGTATGGGGTTTTCCTTTCCCTCCTTCGACGACCTTTTTCCGACGGTCCGGGGCAAAAAAAACCCCGGACCCGATGCTGCGGGTCCGGGGATACCGTTTTTTATCCTCGGTTGCGCCGGCCACGGCCCCCGTATCCGCGAGGGGCATGGTCCCGTCTTTCTGGAGCAGGTCTTCCGGCTTCCGGATCAGCCTACTTGCCGTGCCTTCCCATCCGTTCGGACAGTGGCTCGATTACGGCTTTCGTCCCCGGTTACGGCGGCGGGTCCGCGACGGAATTGCACCGTCTTCCCTATTAAGGTCTTCACTCCAAGAATGACGGCTTCGTAAAAAGTCCATAAGCTGCGTTGCCCGGACTCCTTACGAGTTCGTCAACAATCTGTTTTTGCGTAACATCAACGAAAAAAGAAGTCAAGGGCATTCCGCGCGGGCACGATTTCCGGTACCGGCTGCCTATCGGAAGTCCCCCGCGATCCCGTCGATCTCCTCCTCGGCGGCGGCCCATTGCCGGTACAGCGCTTCCAGCCGGCTGGCGACGGCATGATACTCCTTGTGCAGATCCTGGATCGCCCGGCCGTCCCGCGACGAGCCGCCTTCCGCAAGGATTTTCTCCATTTCCGCCTTGCGCTTTTCGTCTCTCCGGATCTCCTCCTCCACCTTCCGGAGGGATTCCCGCAGCGGTTTCAGCTTCCGGGAAAGGACCTGGCGCCGTTCCGCCTCCAGCCGCTTTCTTTCCCTCTCCCGGCCTGTGGGGGCGGCCGCCGGATCGCCCTTTTTCTCTCTTTCGACGGAACGGGCCGCCTCCCGTTTCCGTTCCAGGTATTCCTCCACCGTCTCCCGGAAATCCCGGACGGTGCCCTCCCCCACTTCCAGGACCCGGTCGATGAGGGGTCCGAGAAAGTCCCGGTCATGGGATACGATGACGCATGCGCCGGGAAATTCGAGGAGCCGTTCCTGGAGGATCCCCTTGGAGGCGATGTCCAGGTGGTTCGTCGGTTCGTCGAGGATGAGAAGGTTGGCGGGCGTAAGAAGCATTTTCGCAAGGGCCAGCCGGCTTTTTTCGCCTCCCGACAGGACGGAGACGGTTTTCTGGACATCGTCGCCGGAGAAGAGGAAGGAGCCCAAAAGCGTGCGAAGCTCGGTCTGGGTGCGCGAGGGATCCGTTTCCAGGACCGTTTCGTAGACCGTTTTCGACAGGTCCAGGGATTCGGAGAGATCCTGGGAATAGTAGGCGATCGCCGCCTGGTGTCCCGGGGTCCGAAGCCCCTCCTGGAAGGGCTCCCTTCCGGCGATGATCCGGGCGAGGGTGGACTTTCCGGAGCCGTTCACGCCCAGAAGCGCCACCCGGTCCGTCCTTCCGATCTGAAGGGACAGGCCGGAGAATACCGGGAGCGTTCCGTAGGATTTCCCGATTCCCGAGAGTTCCATGACGATTTTTCCCGCCCTCGGGGCGTCGGGAAACCGGAAGGCGATGGTGCGGTCCTTTTTCCCCGTTTCGACGAGATCCATTTTTTCCAGCACCCGGATCCGGCTCTGGACCTGCTTCGCCTTGGTGTTCTTGTACCGGAACCGTTCGATGAAACGGAGGCTTTCCTCGATGAAGGCCTCCTGCTTTTCCCGGGCCGCCTCCCGCTGCCTGGCCCGGAGGACCCTCTGTTCCAGGAAGCTGGAGTAATTTCCCGTGTAGACCGAAGCCTCCCCCAGGGAGATCTCCACGACCCGTTCCACCAGATTGTCCAGGAAGCGGCTGTCGTGGGACACGAGGATCATGGCGCCTTCGTAGGACTTGAGGTAGGTTTCCAGCCATTCGAGGGAATCCATGTCCAGGTGGTTCGTCGGCTCGTCGAGAAGGAGGACGGTCGGTTCCCGGAGGAGGAGTTTGGCCAGTTCGATCCGCATCTGCCAGCCGCCGCTGAATTCCTCCGCCATCCGGTGAAAATCGGTTTCCCTGAAGCCCAGACCGGAAAGAATCTGCCGGATTCGCGTTTCCAGGCTGTAGGCGTCCCGGTGCTCGAGAATTCCCTGGATATTCCCCAGTTCCCGGAGCTTCCGCGCGACCGCGTCGTGATCCGGCCCGAGGGTTTCGCTCAGGGCCGCGATCTCCCGGCCGAGAAGGGCCCCCCGGTCCTGAAGGGCCTCCAGATCGGAGAAGACGGAGGCGGTTTCCTCGAGAAGCGTCCGCCCCCGGTGATAGACCCCGTCCTGGGGAAGGTATCCCGTGGATTCCGACCGGGAGAGGACCACCCTTCCCGAATCGGCTTCCACCAGACCGGCGATGATTTTCATCATCGTAGACTTTCCCGCGCCGTTGGGTCCCACCATGGCGATCCGTTCCCGGTCGCCGAGGCGGAGGGAAACGTCATGGAACAGGATCTTCCCGAAGTACTGCTTGGAGAGGGCTTCGAGCTGAATCAAGGATCTTCCCCCGTTCCTCCCCCCTCTTTTTTCGGATCCCCCGGTTCGATGACCATGTCCACCCGGTGGGGAATGAGCACCGACGCCAGGATGGAAAGGGCGAGGGCGCACACGATCACAAGGAGGGAGGTGGTGACGGGGATGGGATAGAGGTCGGAGAGGAGCATCTTGAGTCCGATATAGGCGAGGATGAACGCGAGGCCGTAGCGGATGAACCGGAAGAGGCGCATGACCCCGGCAAGGGCGAAGTAGAAGGAACGAAGCCCCAGGATGGCGAAGATGTTCGACGTGTACACGATGAAGGGATCCGTGGTGATGGCCAGGATCGCCGGGACGGAGTCCAGGGCGAAAACGATGTCCGAGGTTTCCACGACGAAAAGGACGGCGAGGAGGGGCGTGGCGAGGAGTTTTCCCTCTCTGCGGATCGTGAACTGTCCCCCCTCGTAGCCCGGCGACAGGGGAATGAACTTCCGGAAGAGACGGAACACGGGATTCCGGTCCGGGTGCATGGATTCGTCCTTCTTGCTGAAACCGATCTTGATTCCGGAAAAAACGAGGAAGGCGCCGAAAAGATAGATCACCCAGTGGAACAGGTGGAGAAGGGCGATCCCCGCGGCGATGAAAAGACCCCTCATGACGATGGCGCCGAGGATCCCCCAGAAGAGCACCCGGTGTTCGTGTTCGGGTGGGACCTCGAAGAAGGAAAAGATGAGCAGGAACACGAACAGGTTGTCGATGCTGAGGGACAGCTCGATCAGGTATCCCGTGAAGAACTGGAGGGCCTTTTCCGTTCCCCGGGCATGGAGAACGCCCAGGTTGAACAGGAACGCCAGGGAGACCCACACGAGGGACCACAGGAGGGCCTCCCGGAGGGAGGGGACGTGGGCGCGGCGGTGGACGACCCGGAGATCGAAGTAGAGAAGCCCCGCTACGGCGGCAAGAAAAAGACCCCACAGCAGGGTCTCGTTACCGGACATGGGCTGGCGTTTCCTTCCGGAGTGAAATTTTCAGAGCCCTTTACCTTTTTTCCGCCGGGAAGGCAAGAAGGGCGTTTTCCGTTCACCATCCCTTCGATGCCAGGAGATGCGCCAGATCGGCCACCCTGCAGGAGTACCCCCACTCGTTGTCGTACCATGCCACGACCTTGGCCATGTCGTTCCGGAGGACCGTGGTGAATCCCATGTCCACGATGGACGAAAAGGGATTTCCCCGGAAATCGGATGAAACCAGGGGCCTTTCCTCGCAGGCCATGATTCCCTTGAGCCGTTCCCGGGAGGCCTCCCGGAGAACCTCGCGCAATGCCTCCGTCGACGTCTTCTGTCTCAGTTCGGCCACGAAATCCACGATGGAAACCGTCGGCGTGGGAACCCGGAGGGAATAGCCGTCGAACCGGCCTTCCAGCTCGGGGATGACCAGGGCCACGGCGCGGGCCGCGCCTGTCGTCGTGGGGATGATGTTCTGTCCCGCCGCCCGGGCGCGGCGGAGGTCCTTGTGGGGGAGGTCCAGGATCCGCTGATCGTTCGTATAGGAATGTACGGTCGTCATCATTCCCTTTTCGATGCCGAAGGCCTGATGAACGGCCAGGGCGGGAGGGGCGAGGCAGTTGGTCGTGCAGGAGGCGTTGGACAGAACATGGTGCTTCGACGGGTCGTAGACGCCGTCGTTCACGCCCATGACCACGGTGAGGTCCACCTTGTCCGCCGGCGCGGTGATGATGACCTTCTTCGCCCCCCCTTCGATGTGAACGGCCGCCTTGTCCCCGGTACGGAAAATTCCCGTGCTCTCGACGACGATGTCCACCCCGGCGTCGCCCCAGGGGATGAGGGCCGGGTCGCGGAAGGAGAAATTCCGGATGGGGCCTCCGTTGACGAGAAACCCTTCCCCGGAGACCTCGACCGTTCCCTGGAATCGCCCGTAGTTCGTATCGAACTGGAGAAGATGGGCGTTCGTTCCCACGTCGAAAAGGTCGTTCACGGCCGCCACCGTGAGGGATCCGGGGTATCGCTCGACGACCGCCTTGAGGACCTGGCGTCCGATTCTTCCGAAGCCGTTGATCCCGATGCGTGCCATGGGAATTCTCCTTTTTCAGTTTTGACGCACTCGTGAAAAGTCCGAAAAATGCTTTTTCCGAAGCCGTCAGTTGTCGTCGATCCGGTCCCTGTGCCGTGCCATCAGATCGATCCGGAGCTTCAGGGCCTCGTGAAGCCGCGCATGGTCGATGGCGATGGCGCCGAGGTCCGCCACGGCCTCGAGGAAACGGATTTCGTCGTCCGGAAATTCATGGACTTCGCCGGTGTATGCGCGAAGAACGCCGACGGCCTTTCCCTCCGCCGTGAGGGGGAGGGCCAGAACGGACAGGATCCCCTCTTCCGAGGCCTTTCCGGGGTACTGGAAGCCGGTGTCCTTCCGGACGTCCCGGATCCAGACCTTTCTTCCCTGAAGAACCTCCCGGTCGATCCCGCTCTCCTCCAGGAGAACGGGGCCTTTCCGGAGATATTCCTCCGACAGGCCCAGGCTTGCCGCAAGGTCGAGCTTGTCGCCCCGCTCGGTAAGGAGGCGGACGCTGCACGCCTTCACCCCCATGGTTTCGACGACGCACCTCGTGATCTCCTCGAGGACCTGCCGGGAGTCGAGGGAGGCGTTGATGGCCCGGGCCACGGCGTAAAGTGCCGAAAAATAATCCTTTTTACGAAACTGTTCCCGTTTTTCCGGCATGTGTCCTCCCTTCCCCTTCGCGGCGTATTTCTCGTTATTTTCTTCCCCCGCGGGGGAGGAAATCCCCCGGCCGGGTCTTCCGCGGGTCCGGCCGGTCGCCTTCCTCCGTTCCCCGATCCGGCGGGGTCAATCCACCAGCATGAGGCAATAGATGTTCTGCGGCTCCGTCTTCTCCCGGAGGGTCTTGAGGAAAAACCCGTTGTTCCGGACGGTCTGGAACACGTCGATGCCGCAGGATTCCATGGACGGCCGGGTCCGGTCCGGGAACCTGCAGGGGAGATTTTCCTTGATGCCGCATTCCTTGCACAGCGTGCAGGGGCCGGCGATCATGAGGAAGGATTTGTAATAGCCGTCCTTGAAAAGCTCCCCTTCCAGCCCGATGAGGGTCTCGAAGTGCTTCATGTAGTTCCGTCCCCGTTCCTTCGCGGCCGGCTCCTCCCGGTGGAAGAGGATCGCCCGCCGGTAGGAGTCGAGGACCTCCCGCGTCTCCGCCGGCGTCGGCGTGTGGGGAGGGCAGGAATAGCGGTGCTTGTAAGGGCATCCGAAAAGGCACTTGAAACGGACCCAGGGGGCCGTGACCACCGATGCGGGGTCGATGATTTTTCCATGGACGTTCGGTTCCTGGCACACCTTGGCGATGTACGGTTCGAGATCGTGATGGGTCATGTCCGGTTCCTTCCTGCGAGAATTATTTTCCATACTGTAGGCGATAAAAGAAAATCCGTCAATGTCGGCGGCGTACGGCCGGTCCCGGGGTCCCTTTCCCGGTCCCGGCTGCCAACCGGAAGCCGCCAACCCTGAGAGTCCCCCGTTCAGAGGAAGAACAAATATACAATGATATCAGCTGAATATGTCGTGGCATCGAAATTGCCTTACAGGCGGTGGGGACTCCTGAGCCGGCAGGGGACTTCCGGACGTTGCCGGAAAGGAAATTCCGTTCCCGAATTCAAGCGAGGTGAAGCCATGAGACGAGATGCAGGCAATCCATGGAAGGTTTCCGGCCGCGGCCGGATTCCCGTCGTTCTCGGGGTGTTGCTGCTCTTCCTGACGGGGATGTTCCTCCCGCCCGGCGGCGCGGCCGCCGGCGGCTGGCGGGAGACGGCCGCCATGGCGGACTCCCGGTTCTATCACACGGCCACCCTTCTCGGGGACGGCCGGGTCCTCGTGACGGGCGGGCAGCGGGACACCGAGGAATATCCCGACTGCCTCGACGGCTGCGAAATCTACGATCCCTCCGGGGAGGCGTGGCTCCCGGCGGAAAAGCTGCCCGGTGTGCGCTCACTCCACACGGCCACCCTGCTTCGGGACGGGCGTGTCCTCGCGGCGGGAGGACAGGATCGGTTCGGTGAAATCCGCAGTTGCTGCATCTACGATCCCGCAGCGGGAACGTGGACGGCGGCGGCGGATCTGAGAGATTACCGGATGGGTCACACGGCCACCCTTCTCGGGGACGGCCGGGTCCTCGTGGCGGGCGGTATCGTGAACGTGGGGAGCATCAAGGCAAGTGCGGAGATTTTCGACCCCCTTTCGGGAACCTGGAGCCCCGCCGGGGACATGAAGTGGCCCAGGGGCTGGCACACGGCGACGCTGCTGCCCGACGGAAGGGTCCTGGTCTTCGGCGGCTGGTCCGGCCGGGGTCCGCAGAACACGGCCGAGATCTTCGACCCCCTCTCGGGGACCTGGAGCGAGGCCTCCTTCCCGGAAGG
>ENA-ORXD01002915-ORXD01002915.1-sediment-metagenome-genome-assembly--contig:-NODE-2915-length-10552-cov-5.336993_pt1 | contig 10552 bp, 8 predicted proteins | sample MGYA00237862_ERZ511471 | MGnify/ENA metagenome assembly ERZ511471 | reverse complement strand
CTGATCTGGTTGATGGCGCGCTTCGGGACGCCCCAGAGGTGTTTTTTGATCGTGATGTCGGCGTTTGTGCGGTTGGAGATGGCGAGCCAGCGGGTCATGAGAGGAGGTTTGTGTAGGTCTTGTATATCACCCTGCGGTCCGGGGGGCCTGGAAGGTATGTTGGACAGAGATCCCGGGGGGCGGTATGATTGAAAAAACACCGTATGCATGTACGTCATGGTGTACAGGGGCAAGGGTCGCACGCCAGAAAAATCAGGGGAGTGTCTTTTTTCCTGGGTATCTGGTTGGATTTGAGGGTTTAGAGTATGTAACTGGCATGTAACCAGTCCTGAACGAATGGCGGGGCATTTGTACAGGAAGGGCCTGCACAAATTACGTGAAGGATCCGGTGCAGCGCGAATGGCAGATGTGTTCGTTTGCCGGGGCGTGGTCTGACCCTGAATTTGTGCAGCAGGCTGCTGCACAGATACCCCTGTCTCACACCTGCGTGATCCTGGACAAATTTTCTGAGGGGGCGGCTCGGGAGTGGTATATCTGGAGGACGATCGAGAACGGGTGGTCGAGGAATGTGCTTGTCCACCAGATCGAGAACAGGGTTATCGAGCGGGAGGGGGGCCGGCGTGCGGTTTTTGTGCCTGGGTGATGGCGGTGGTGGGGGCGATGAACGCGGGGAAATGATAATTATGATATTTGGCAGGTGTCTATCAATTTCAGAATTAGATTGATGATAAACCACATTAATGCATTTATTTTACAAATTTATGATTAAAATGAGTCTATTTTAAAAATAAGAGCCCTGTGGCACATGTCCTTCACGATTTAAACACAAGAGTTAATTTATTATGCCATCATAGGACACTACAACAACTTTCTAAGAGGTGTTTGCGTTGTCCGAAAATCCACAACTAATATATGCGGTGGAATATTTCATCCACAAGGCAAACCCTACGGGAGAGTATTTCAATCACACCACATTCAACAAGTTGCTCGTTGAACTCTACTTGAGGCTTAAGGAAAGAGGCTTAGATATTAAGTTGCCATACTGCTGGTATAAGCATGGTTGTCTTGTAGACTCAATATCATTTCAAAGTGCTACAGGAATCTCTTTGATGCATTACGAGCCCCCCCGCGATTCGGTTATTGTAATGCCCTCATTACCAAATCCTCATAATATCACGTTTTCTGAAAAGACGCTCATTCAAGAAGAAATTAAAAAACTTCTTGCAGAACATCCTACGAGGAGTTATTTGAAATCTGATAACAGGGAAGAATATGTCAATCTCAACTATAAGCACGCACCGTTAAAATTTCAAAAGGCGTTCCGTCGATCCCTTATTCCCCACTTAGAATATTTGAAACATCTCTCACAAAATATCTCTCGCTCTGAGAGGTGGGATTTAACATTTGTTTCGGAAACTGAAGCATTATATGCTGGTGATATGATGGTACCTCGGTTTAGTTCAGGGTTAGACATCGAAGATCAGAAAAAAATCATTCAGCAATTAGATGATTTAATTATAGATTTTCCGAGAAAAGAGATGCGAGAACTCTATCGGACATACTTGAGATGGGATGATACATTCCGTCTTGCGGTGAAACATCAGGACAATCTTCTCAAACATGCCGAAGATTTTTGGGGGATTTTTGCCTTTCTCCTGCGTATAAAATATAACGAGAATATTACAGGGGAGCGAATCCTTGAGTGGCAAGATGATTTTGAGAGAGAATTATCGAGATATACAAAAGAGCTCAAAGAAACTCGGGAACGCTTGCTTGAGTTAGAGGCAGCTGAGATGTCTTATGATGCTAACACTGACAGAAAACTTAAAAAATTAATGACAATATCTCGGGGAATGGCATTAGAACGATAGAGGTTTGGTATAATTGCCATATTTTTTAGATAGCAATGTCTTCTTGGGCTATTGTTTCTATAACAGCGACGCCATGGCAGAGGCTTCGCAAAGGGTGATCAACAGCCCGGAGGAGAAGCATTCTAGTCACACTGTTTATCATGAATGCTTTGGCAATACTGTAAAAAATGGAAGATTTGATGAAATTCAAGATGAAATATCCGATGAGTTTTTTCGAGCACTGGATTATTTACAGAGAGAGAAAGATATCGAATATCTTCGTTTATATGCCCAGTCTCTGAAAGAAAATTCGGACAACAAAAAAAATTGCAGAATTTGTGACATCATTGAAGAGATTAATTCCGAAAATTCTGGAGATATCGAGTTAATAATGCAAGATCTTAGATCTCTGGCCCGAGAATATGAAATCGAGTATAATAAGCGAAAAAAAGATGTAATGGCGCATAAGGGAATCGATTTTCACCCCAGTGCGTCTAATGATCATCCATTATGTTCAACCCTGGCGAGTCATGTTGCAAACCAGGCGGATGTTCACATACTTATTGATGCGCACGAGGTTGGGAAAAAAATCTCATCCTTGGTGTTTATTACGGGGGATTATGATGATATTGTTAAGAAGAAAGATGCCATATTGCCTCTTCTTAACATTTCAAGAATTCAGGGCATATTCTCATTTTAATCTGTTTAAATCGTCTTTGATATTGAAAACTATTTTGAAAAATAATGATCATGCCCCTCTGTACTATGGTCTGGGTGAGTTGCTGGGGTGCGTTCAAAACCAACAATCATATATGCCATATTAATCATAAATTGCAATAAATATCTGGTAATTTGCTTAATAGCCAAAAAATCAGAGTTATTGTAAATTATTGCAGGATATCCGGCAGATTCAGCAAAATGTGGTATTTCACACCTCGATCTGAAGCGACAGCACAAAAGAGTGGTAAACAATGGCAATAAAAAAATCAGAGATCTACAGTTCTCTCTGGAAAAGTTGCGATGAGTTGCGCGGCGGTATGGACGCCTCGCAGTACAAGGATTATGTACTCGCCCTTCTTTTCGTAAAATACGTATCAGACAAATATAAGGGCCAGCCCGACGCACTGATCGAGGTGCCGGAGGGCGGCAGTTTTTCCGATATGGTCGCCGTCAAGAATGTGACGGATATCGGCGATAAGATCAACAAGATCATCGGGCGCCTCACCGAAGCAAACAATCTCAAGGGCGTTATCCAGGCGGACTTCAACAACGAGGACAAACTCGGGAAGGGTAAGGAGATGGTGGATCGGCTCACCAACCTTGTAGGCATCTTCCAGAGTCCTGGTCTTGATTTCAGCAGAAACCGGGCTGAAGGGGATGATCTCCTTGGCGATGCCTACGAGTACCTGATGCGCCATTTTGCGACGGAGTCCGGGAAGAGCAAAGGGCAGTTTTACACGCCGGCGGAGGTCTCCCGTGTGATTGCAAAGGTGGTCGGCGTGAGAAATGCCACCAGCCAGACCCAGACATTATATGATCCGACCTGCGGGTCGGGTTCTCTCCTCCTGAAGGCCGCGGATGAGGCACCCTACAGGATCACCATCTACGGGCAGGAGAAGGACAACTCCACGGCAGGTCTCGCACGGATGAATATGATCCTCCATGGCAGACCGGAGGCGGTGATCTGGCAGGACAATACGCTTTCTGCCCCATATTTTAAGAACAAAAAAGATACTGGACTGAAAACCTTTGACTTTGTCGTTGCCAATCCGCCGTTTTCCGACAAGGCATGGAGCAACGGGCTGAAACCGGCGGAGGATCAATACAGGAGGTTTGAGAACGGTGTCCCGCCGGCGAAGAACGGAGACTATGCCTACCTTCTGCATATTCTGGCGTCGATGAATAGCACCGGGAAGGGTGCGGTGATCCTGCCGCACGGTGTGCTCTTCCGGGGGAATGCTGAGGGGGATATCCGCCAGAACCTGATCGAGAAGGGTGTGATCAAGGGGATTATCGGACTGCCGCCGAACCTCTTTTACGGTACCGGCATCCCGGCGTGCATCCTCGTTCTGGATCGGGAAAATGCCGCTTCCCGGCGGGACATCTTCATGATCGACGCCAGCAAGGGCTTTATGAAGGACGGCAACAAGAACCGTCTCCGCCACCAGGATATCAGAAAGATTGTGGATGTCTTTAACGGTCAGATCGCACTGGATCGGTACTCCCGGATGGTGCCGTTCGAGGAGATCAAGACGAACGACTACAACCTGAATATTCCGCGGTATATCGACAGCACCGAGCCCGAGGACCTGCAGGATATCGAGGCGCACCTGAAGGGTGGGATTCCGGAGAGGGACGTCGAAGGGCTTTCGGCATACTGGGCAGTCTGTCCGACACTGAAGGGCGAACTCTTCCGTCCTGCCGCTCGTCCCGGCTACGTCATGCTCACCGTCGAACCGGCGGAGATAAAGAAGACCATCCTCTCCCATCCGGAGTTCAGGGACTACACGCATCACCTGAAACAACTCTTTGACGACTGGATGGCGCACAACACGCCGATGCTGAAGGGGATCGAGGTCGGGCAGAAGCCCAGGGATTTGATAACCGCGATCTCCGAAGACCTGCTCTCGGTCTTCTCCGACGTCCCGCTGATCGACGGATATGACATCTACCAGTCTCTGATGGCCTACTGGGACGAGGTGATGCAGGACGATGTCTACCTGATTACGAGCGATGGGTGGACGGGGGCGAACACGCTCACCGAGATTGTGAAAAAGAAGGGGGAGAAGAGCGACGAAGAGCCCGACGTCGTCATTGGCAGGGCGAAGTTCAAGGCCGAACTGATCCCCCCTGCCCTGATCGTCGCCCGATATTTTGGTGAGGAGAAAGCGGCCCTGGACGACCTCCAGGCAGGTCTTGAGGCGGCGGTCCAGGAGATGACCGGGATGCAGGAGGAGCATGGCGGCGACGAGGGCCTGCTCGCCGCGGTCATCGGCGAAACCGGCAAGATCACCCAGAAGGCGGTGAAGGATCGTCTCAAAGGGATAAAAGGCGAACGGGATTCAGACGACGAGCGGGAGGTGCTACAGCAGTACTTCGGCCTGATCGACAGGGAATCGGAGGCAAAAAAAGCAGTGAATGTGGCAGAGGAGGCGCTGAACAAAAAACTCCTGAAGAAATATCCCGCCCTCACCGAAGACGAGATAAAAACGCTGGTGGTGGAGGACAAGTGGGCGGCGTCCCTCTGCTCTGATATCAAGGTCGAACTCGACCGCCTCTCGCAGCACCTCACCGGACGGCTACGGGAACTTGCCGACCGCTATGAGACGCCCCTGCCGGCGATCGAGGACGAGGTGGAGGCACTCGGGGAGAGGGTGGAGGAGCACCTGAAGAGGATGGGGTTTGCGTGGCAGTGAAGGCTAAATCGATTCCTAAAGGGTGGGTAGTTAAACAACTTGGTGATATCGTCGATTTTTTAGATGGAAAACGTCGTCCTGTAAAAGACAGTGACAGGGCAAAAATGAAGGGGGACTACCCGTATTATGGGGCTTCGGGTATAGTTGACTATGTCAATGACTATCTTTTCGATGAAGATCTAGTTCTTTTGGGAGAAGATGGAGAAAACATCTTAAGTCGGAATTGTAGGTTAGCCTTCAAAGTAAGTGGAAAGGTATGGGTTAACAATCATGCGCATGTCCTCAAGCCACGTGAGGGCATTCATATTGATTTTTTAACTGAATATTTAGAGAGTATAGATTATGCTCAGTACAATACTGGAACAGCACAACCCAAATTAAACCAAAAAGTATGTTCTACGATCCCCGTCCATTTACCTGAATATGAAGAACAAACCGCCATCGCCGCCGCCCTCTCCGATGCGGCCGCCCTCATCACCACACTGGACAGACTCATCGCCAAGAAAAGGGATATCAAGCAGGGTGCCATGCAGGAACTCCTCACCGGGAAGAAGAGGCTGCCGGGGTTTGAGGGGGAGTGGGACGATTTGAATATTGCCAAAGATTCTGTGCTTAAGGCAAGAATCGGTTGGCAGGGACTAACAACTGCTGAATACAAAGAAAGTGGAGATTATTATCTAGTTACAGGCACTGATTTTTTGAATGGAGAAATAGAATGGAATAACTGTTTTTTTGTTGAGAAACAAAGATATCTTGAAGATAAAAATATTCAACTTAAAATTGGAGATGTACTGCTTACAAAAGATGGAACGATCGGAAAAGTAGCCTATGTTGATAAACTCTTGAAACCTGCAACCCTTAACAGTGGAATTTTTGTCATCAGACCAAAAAATGAGAGATATAATTCATTGTTCTTATATTATGTCCTGAAGTCTCGAATATTTTATGAATTTCTGTCCAAACTACAAGCAGGTTCTACAATCTCACATCTCTATCAAAAAGATTTTGTGAACTTTAGTTTCCCTGTCCCCACTCTCCCCGAACAAACCGCCATCGCCGCCATCCTCTCAGACATGGACACCGAGATCGCCGCCCTCGAACAAAAACGTCATAAGGCTCTGATGATAAAAGAGGGCATGATGCAGGAACTATTGACCGGGAGGGCCAGGCTCGTATGAGCACGGTGGGGGAGAGGGAGCGGAAGACGCAGGACCAGGTAATCCATCTTTTTTCGGGCACGCTTGGCTACGACTACCTTGGCGACTGGCACGACCGGGAGAACAACAGAAACATCGAAGAGACATACCTCCGCCGCTTCCTCCGGGACGCTCAGGGCTATGATGAGAACCTCATCAATAAAGCGCTCTACGAACTCGACCGCGTCGCAGGCGACCAGAGCAGGCGCCTCTACGACGTCAACAAAGACGTCTATACCCTCCTCCGCTACGGCGTAAAAGTAAAACCCGAGATCGGCGAGAACTATCAGACCGTCTGGTTCATCGACTGGGAACACCCGGAAAACAACCACTTCGCCATCGCCGAAGAGGTCACCGTCACCGGAGAAAACGGAAAACGCCCCGACATCGTCCTGTACGTCAACGGCATCGCCCTCGGCGTCCTCGAACTCAAGCGTTCAACCGTCTCGGTCAGCGAAGGGATCAGGCAGAACCTCGACAACCAGAAAAACACCTTCATCCGCCCCTTCTTCTCCACCATCCAGCTCGTCATGGCAGGCAACACCACCCAGGGCGTCAGGTACGCCACCATCGAAACCCCGGAGAAGTACTATCTCACCTGGAAAGAAGAGAGCCAGATCGAAGACCTTCTCGACCGCCAACTCACACAAATCTGTGAAAAAAACCGGTTCCTTGAACTCATCCACGACTTCATCGTCTTCGACGCCGGCACCAAAAAGATCTGCCGCCACAACCAGTACTTCGGCGTCAAAGCCGCCCAGCCCTTCATCAGGAGAAGGGAAGGCGGCATCATCTGGCACACCCAGGGCAGCGGCAAAAGCCTCACCATGGTCTGGCTCGCCAAATGGATCCGGGAACACCTGACCGATGCACGCGTCCTGATCATCACCGACCGCACCGAACTCGACGACCAGATCGAGATGATCTTCTCCGGCGTCAGCGAAGAGATCTACCGCACCAAAAGCGGCGCCGACCTGATCGCAAAACTCAACGACACAAACCCCTGGCTCCTCTGCTCCCTCATCCACAAATTCGGCAGAAAAGAAAATACCGGCGACGACCCCGACGTGGAAGACTACCTCCGGGAGGTACGCAAGGCTATCCCCGCCGATTTCAAAGCAAAAGGAGACGTTTACGTCTTCGTGGACGAATGCCACCGCACCCAGTCGGGCAAACTCCACACCGCCATGAAAGAGATCCTCCCAAACGCCCTCTTCATCGGGTTCACCGGCACCCCCAGCCTCAAACAGGACAAACCCAAAAGCCTCGAAATCTTCGGCCCCTACATCCACAGTTACAAATACGACGAGGCCGTCAGAGACCTCGTTGTGCTCGACCTCCGCTACGAGGCCCGCGACATCGACCAGAACATCACCTCCCAGGAAAAGGTTGATCAGTGGTTCGAGGCAAAGACCAGAGGACTCACCGACATCGCAAAGGCTGAACTCAAAAAACGCTGGGGCACCATGCAGAAGGTGCTCTCAAGCAGATCACGGCTTGAAAAGATCGTCGCCGACATCCTCCTCGACATGGAGACGCGGGACCGCCTCCAGAGCGGGCGCGGCAACGCCCTGCTCGTCACCAGCCGGGTCTCTGACGCATGCACCTGCTATGAAATCTTCGACAGAACAGATCTATCGGGCAAATGTGCGATCGTCACCTCCTACAAACCCTCCATCGCCGACATCAAAGGAGAAGAGAGCGGTGAAGGAGCCACCGAAAACCTCAGAAAATACGAGATCTACAAAAAAATGCTCGCCGACTACTTCCATGTCCCCCCCGAAGACGCGGTGAACAGAGCCGAAGAATTTGAAAAAGAGGTCAAGAAGAAGTTTGTCAAAGAACCCGGTCAGATGAAACTCCTGATCGTCGTGGACAAACTCCTTACAGGCTTCGACGCCCCTTCGGCCACCTATCTCTACCTCGACAAAAAAATGCAGGACCAGGCCCTCTTCCAGGCAATATGCCGGGTCAACCGGCTGGACGGGGAGGACAAGGAGTATGGCTACATCATCGACTACATGGACCTCTTCAAATATCTTGAAAAATCGGTCCATGACTATACCTCAGAAGCCTTCGACGGTTTTGACAGGGCAGATGTCGAAGGGCTCCTCACTGACCGCCTGAAAAATGGCCGTGAGGACCTCGAAGGTGCCAGAGAAGCCATAAAGATGATCTGCGATCCGGTCCAGCCCCCCATGGATACGGCCGCATACCTCAGGTACTTCTGTGCCGAAGACACGCTGGACAAAGACGCACTCAAAGAAAACGAACCAAAACGTCTTGCGCTCTATAAGGCCACCGCAAAACTGGTCCGCGCCTATGCCAGCCTTGCCAACGACATGGCGGAAGCAAGATACTCCCCTGCAGAGACAGAGACCATCAAAGGGGAGGTGGCATACTATGAAAACGTCCGAAAAGAGGTAAAAATCGCCAGTGGCGACTACATCGATCTGAAATTATACGAACCGGCAATGCGGCACCTGATTGACACCTACATCCAGGCAGAAGACAGTGAAGTAATATCCTCGTTCGATGACATGACCCTGGTCCAGCTCATCGTCGAACGCGGGGCCGATGCGATCAAAACACTTCCAGAAGGCATCCGGAAAAACAATGAGGCTGTCGCCGAGACGATCGAGAACAACGTCCGGAAGATCGTCATCGACGAATCTCCCATCAACCCGAAGTACTACGAGAAGATGTCTGCACTGCTCGACGCCCTCATCATTGAAAGACGGTCAGGAACACTTGGATACAAAGAATATCTGAAAAAAATTGTTGAACTGACCCGAAAGATCAAAAACCCCGCCGACGGTTCCAGGTACCCGAAGGCCCTGAACACCCCGGCAAAAAGAGCCCTGTATGACAATCTTGATCAGGACGAAGAGCGTGCATTGGCCATTGACGTCGCCGTCCGGTTAAGTAAACAGGATGACTGGATGAATAACTCCTTCAAGACAAAGGCAGTCCGTATTGCCCTAAAACGAGTGCTCAACGATGACGAACTGACAGATTCGGTGATGAAACTTGTGAAAAACCAGGAGGAATACCGATAGATGCACCGGATATCCGTTGCCGGAATCGATGTCGATGTGGTCAGGAAGGATATAAAAAATCTGCATCTGGGCGTCTATCCCCCGGAAGGGAGGGTACGTATTGCAGCTCCCCTCCATCTCGATGACGATGCCGTCCGAATGGCAGTCATCTCAAAAATCGGATGGATCCGCCGCCAGCAGAAGCGGTTTAATACCCAGCAGCGCCAGTCCCCACGGGAGTATCTCTCTCGGGAAAGCCACTATTTTTTAGGTCAGCGCTATCTGCTCGATGTCATCGAACAGGACGGCCCCTCCCGTGTTGAGATTCGCAATAAGTCCACCATTGACCTCTACGTGCCAGAAGGCAGCGGTCACTCAAAGAAGGAACAGGTGCTAACCGGGTGGTACCGGAAAGAGATAAAAAAGATCATTCCGTCTATCATTGAAAAATGGGAGCCTGTACTCGGTGTGGATATCGCCGAGTGGGGCGTCAAAAAGATGAAGACCAAATGGGGGAGCTGCAACGTCGAAGCCCGCCGGATCTGGTTGAACCTGGAACTCGTCAAGAAACCTTTCCACTGTCTGGAGTACGTCGTCGTCCATGAGATGCTGCACCTGTTAGAGCGATCCCACAACGATCATTTTAGAGAACTGATGGACCGCTTCATGCCCCAGTGGCAGTTGTACCGTGATGAGTTAAATCAGGCGCCATTAAGTCATGAGACCTGGACCTACTGACGATCAGATCGCAAAGGCTGGATACATGTTCCACTAATCCCGACACTTCGCACGCTCGCCCGGATTCCAACATCTGTCCTTTCACTTCTTCCGGTACACATTCACCCCGATCTTCACCTCCTCCCTCCCCGGCACCGATACATTCCCATCCGTCGAGGCGATCGTGATCGACTTCCCTGACTTCGACGCCCCAAACTCCTGCGAGAGATCGACCGTGATCACCAGCCTATCCCCCTCCACCTTCATATCAACATTTTTCATCGTCACACACTCCTGCAAGATAGTTCACCGGCACCCCCGATGAACCTGCCGGA
>ENA-ORXD01002913-ORXD01002913.1-sediment-metagenome-genome-assembly--contig:-NODE-2913-length-10560-cov-4.413717_pt1 | contig 10560 bp, 12 predicted proteins | sample MGYA00237862_ERZ511471 | MGnify/ENA metagenome assembly ERZ511471 | reverse complement strand
ATGAGGCGACCCAAGACGCCGTCCGCGTTCTCAGCGCATACCTGCGCATCGCCGAGTACCTCGATAGAGGCCACTCCGCAGCCGTCGCCCGTGCGACCCTGAGGAGAGGCACGGGGGACGCCCTCCTCCTGGATGTGACACCGGCCGGAGACTGGCACCTCGAGCGCTGGCGTCTTGAAGATCGCCGGGCCGTCGTTGAGGACGCACTCGGCCACCGCCTGATCGTTCACGAAGCCCCGGTATCCACAGCCCGTAAGGAGAGTATCTTGTGAACAAGGCCAAAGTCCTGTTTCTCTGCACCGGCAACTCCGCCCGCAGCCAAATGGCGGAGGCGCTGCTGCGCGAGAAGGCGGGCGACCGATTCGTCGCGTACAGCGCCGGCCTCGATCCGCACGCGGTGAACCCCCTCGCCCGCCAGGTGATGAGCGAGATCGGCGTCGACATTACATCACAACGAGCCAAAGGCGTTGCCGAGTATCTCGGCCATGTCCATTTCGGGTATCTCATCACCGTGTGCGACCAGGCGCTGGCCAATTGCCCCATCTTCCCGGGAGTCAGCCGACGACTCCATTGGTCGCTCGAGGATCCTGCCGCAGTAGTAGGCTCTGAGGCCGAGCGGCTCGCGGGATTCCGCCGCGTGCGGGATGAGCTGGCGACTCATGTCGACGAGTTCATCCACGAGTACGGGTCCTGATTGACCCCATCCTGACCCGTCCCTAACGAGACGCTAACACGAGCCTCTTACGGTGAGGATTCGAGGGGGCCGTTCTCAGCCGAGGTGGCCGCTCCGTAATCCAACCTTCGCCATCGTGTCACGAGACGAGGACACTCCGTGAGTACGAGAGAGATGACTGCAGGCGCCGGCCAGGGCGCCAAAGCGCCGCTCGACGCGGCGCGTCCACGAGGCGGTACGGCGAGACTCCGCCTCGGAGATCCCATCTTCCGGATCCTGGCGACCGTCTGCGGACTCACCGTCGCGGTCGCCATGGTCGGCTTGGCGATCGTCCTCATCATCCGCTCATGGCCGTCGATCGAGGCCCTCGGCACGGATGTGCTGACGACGGTCGCGTGGTCGCCTGTCAACGGCCAATACGGTGTCCTTGCGGCACTGGTCGGCACGGTCCTCTCCACGCTTATCGCGATGGTCATCGCCGTGCCGCTGGCGTTGCTCATCGCCCTGCTGCTCGTGGAGCTCGTGCACCCGGCGGCGGCGCGCGTCATCGGCACCGGCATTGAGATGCTGGCCGCGATCCCCAGTATCGTCTACGGCATGGTCGGCATTTTCGTCGTGGTACCGTTCGTGCAGGATGTGTTCGTACCCTGGGTGTTGTCGACGCCGCTCGGCAGCATCCCCGGCCTTGCTCCCGGGCCACGGTTTCAGGGGGGCGGCGTCTCCATCTTCACGGCGGGGATCGTCCTCGCGTTCATGGTGCTGCCCTTCATCACCGCCATCTCGCGCGACGTCCTCGGTATGGTGCCCCGCGTCACCAAGGAGGCGGGCTACGGCATGGGCTCTACCACATGGGAGGTCATGCGCCGAATCAGCATGCCCTACGCCAATAGCGGCATCGTCGGCGGCGTGTTCATCGGCTTCGGCCGAGCGCTCGGCGAGACGATGGCGGTCGCGTACCTCATCGGCAGCCTCTATACGGACCTGCCACATTCGATTTTCGACCCCGGAACGTCGATCGCCTCGCTCATCGCCCAGCAGTTCTCAGAGGCCACGGACAAGGTGCAGGTGAGCGCTCTCATCCAACTCGGGCTCGTCCTTTTCGTCATCACCATGGGCTTCCAGTTGCTGGCCCAGCTATGGCTCCGACGCGTCAAGCGCAGCACCGGAGGCAGAGCGTGAGCGCGCCCACTACCGGCCAGCGCGCTGCGACCCTGCGCCATCGCTCGACGGCGCGCCGCAAGACCGTCGACAAGGCGGTCAGGGTGTTCGCGTGGACGGGCGCCTCCCTCGGCATCGCCGTCATGATCTTCGTTGTGTGGCAGGTCGTCGTGCGCGGCATCGCGGCTTGGGACATCGCCTTCTTCACGCAACCTACACCCCAGGACGTGACCTCGACGGCCGGCGGATTCGCGAACGCCATCGTCGGCACGCTGGTCATCACCGGCGTCGCAGCCCTCATGGCGATTCCCACGGGATTTCTCGGCGGCATCTACCTCGCCGAGTTCGGCCGCAACGGCAAGCTCGCCACGGCGATCCGCATGATCGCAAATGTCGTCATGGGCGTGCCGTCCATCATCGTCGGCGTCTTCGCGTTCGCCATCATCGTGCAGCCGCTGCAACACTACTCGGGGTTCGCCGGGTCCGTGGCGCTCGCCTTCATCATGTTGCCAGTCATGGCGCGAACGACGGAGGACATCCTCAATCTCGTCCCGAACGAGCTGCGCGAGTCGGGGCTGGCGATCGGAGCGCCGCGCTGGAAGGTCACTCTGGGAGTGATCTGCAGGGCGGCGCGCGGTGGCCTGATCACCGGCGCCTCGCTCGCCGTGGTCCGCGTCGCCGGCGAAACCGCTCCGCTTCTCTTCACCGCGTTGAGCAGTCCGTACTGGATGACCGGGCTCTTCGGACCGGGCGGCTTCTTCGGCGGCCCGGTCGCCAACCTCACCAAGACCATCTACGACTTCTCGGCCTCGCCGTACCCTCACTGGCAGGATCTCGCGTGGGGCGGCGCCCTTCTCATCATCGTCGTCGTGCTCGGCATGAATATCCTCATGCGGCTCCTCTTCCAGCGAGGTAAAGAATGGTAGGAACCACACTCAACGAACCGGCGGCGCCGACGATCGTGCCGCCTCGCCTGGAAGTCGCCGAGGCACGGCGGCATGGGCAGGAGGACTTCGACAGCCTGCCCAGCGAGATCTCCGTGCGGAATCTCGACTTCTACTACGGCAAGGCGCAGGCTCTCTTCGGTAACTCGATGGAGATCAAGAAGAACCGCGTCACGGCGGTCATCGGCCCCTCGGGCTGCGGCAAGTCCACGCACCTGCGTACGTACAACCGCATCTACAGCCTCTATCGCGACCAGCGCGCGACCGGCGAGATCATGTTCGACGGCGACAACATCCTCTCTCCGCAGACCGACCTGCTTGAACTGCGGCGCCGCATCGGCATGATCTTCCAGAAGCCCAGCCCGTTTCCGATGACGGTCTTTGAGAACATCGCCTATGGTCTCCGTCAGCACTACAAACTCGATCGCGGCGAGCTCAGCGACCGCGTAGAGCATGCCCTCAAGCGCTCCGCGATCTGGGATGAGGTCAAGCACAAGTTGAACGAGCCCGGAACGGCGCTGTCGGGCGGCCAGCAGCAGCGCCTCTGCATCGCGCGAGCAATCGCCCCAGAGCCCGACGTGCTCCTCATGGACGAACCCTGCTCGGCAATCGACCCGGTCGGCACCGCCAAGATCGAGGAGTTGATCCTCGAGCTGAAAAGCAAGTACACCATCGTTCTGGTGACGCACAACATGCAGCAGGCCGCGCGCGTAAGCGACTACACGGCGTTCTTCTTCGAGGGTCACATCGTCGAGTTCGGGGCAACCGCGCAGATCTTCGCCAAACCGGCGAAGCAGCAGACCGAGGACTACATCACCGGCCGCTTCGGATGACCGGCGGCTCGAAAGGGGAGACCGTGTACCATCTGCAGCGCGAGATCGAGAGGCTCAAGCGTCAGGTGCTCGCGCTTGGGGCGGTCGTTGAGGAGAACCTGCGCCTCGCCTTCCACACCATCGAGACACGCGACATCTGTGAGGCCCGACGAGTCATCGAGACCGATCGCGTCATCGACGACCATGAGGTCGACGTCGAAGAGGAATGCCTGAAGATCCTGGCCCTGTATCAACCGGTGGCCGGCGACCTGCGGTTCTTGGTCGCCGTGATCAAGATCAACAACGAACTCGAGCGCATCGGCGACCTGGCGGTAAACATCGCCGAGCGAGCAATCGCCCTCGCCGCCGATCAACCCATTCCTGTACCTCCCGGACTCGCCGTCATGGCGGACAGGACGAGCACCATCACCGAGCGAGCCCTGGACGCGCTCGTGCATCAAGATGCGGTCACGGCGCGCTGGGTGCTCCTTGCCGATGATGAGATCGACGAACTGTACGCAGATCTCATCGAGGCGCTCAAGCAGGTGATTCGCACGTATCCCGACAGACTCGACGCCTCGGTGGAACTCTTCGGCGTCGCACGCCATCTCGAGCGCCTCGCAGACCACGCCACCAACATCGCCGAGGACGTGCTCTACATGGTTGAAGGTCAAATCCAGCGGCACCGCACGCCGCCCCCTCAGACCGACGAGGTCTGCGTCGGCGAGTAGTCACGGGGTAGATTCCTAGACGAGCCCGCCATAGTGGCGTGCGTAGTACTCACGCCATTCGCCCGACTTGATGCGCCGCCACCAGGCGGGGTGCTCGCGATACCACTCAACTGTTCTGCGTAGACCGTCGGCAAACGCCACCTGCGGGCGCCAGCCCAGCGCCCTCACCTTCGAACAGTCGACGGCGTAGCGCCGGTCGTGGCCGAGTCGGTCGGAGACGTAGCGAATGAGCCCATCGTCTTTGCCCAGATCTCGAAGGATGGCTCGAGTGAGCTCGAGATTCGTGATCTCATTGCCGCCGCCGATGTTGTAGACCTCGCCGACGGTGCCGCGCCGCAACACGAGATCGATGGCGGCGCAGTTGTCGTCCACGTAGAGCCAATCGCGAACGTTCAGCCCGTCCCCATACATCGGCAGCGCGTGATCGTCGATCGCGTTTGTGACGAAGAGCGGGATGATCTTCTCCGGATACTGCCAAGGACCGTAGTTGTTGGAACTGCGAGTGATCACTGCCGGCGTGCCGAAGGTATGGTGCGCGGCGAGCACGAGCAGATCCGCTCCGGCCTTACTCGCCGCGTACGGGCTTGAAGGGCGCAGGTCGGAGAGCTCCGTGAAGGCGCCCGACTCGATTGAGCCGTACACCTCATCGGTCGAGATCTGCAGGTAGCGCCCCACCTGCAGAAGCCGTACGGCCTCGAGAAGCGTGTGCGTACCCAACACGTCGGTGCGGATGAAGTCCTCGGGTGCGGTGATGGAACGATCGACGTGAGTCTCGGCGGCGAAGTTGACCACGGCGTCCGCGCCCTCAAGAGCCTTGGTGACGGCGGCCGCATCGCAGATGTCCCCCCTCGTGAAGACGTAGCGCGGGTCACCTTCCACGTCGCGCAGATTCTCGAGGTTGCCGGCATAGGTCAGCTTGTCGAAGTTGACGATGCTGACGTCCTCGTAAGAGCGCAGCATATGGCGCACGAAGTTCGAACCTATGAAACCGGCTCCGCCGGTTACGACGAGTCTCATCTGCCCTCCGCAGGCGACCCTATCCGAGCGTGAGCAGCCTGTCGACCGCCGCCGAGACGCCTTCGACCCAGCTGGGCAGCCGAGGGATCGGCCGCTCGGAAACGAGGGCCGAGAACGCGGGTCGGCGTGCCGGACGTCCAAGTTCCTCAGTGGAAACGGGATCCACGGCGACGGGGAGGCCGGCAAGTTGCACGACTTCGCGCGCCAGTTCGAGCCACGAGCAGTAGCCCCCACCGCCCAGATGATAGAGACCCGGCTCCACACCCTGGCGAAGGGCTTCCAGAACGGCCGACGCCAAGTGTCCCGCGTAGGTTGGCGATCCGACTTGGTCGTCAACGACGCGCAGCCGTTCGCCCGTCCTCGACTTGGTGCGCGCCGCTGAGAGGATGGTCTTGACGAAGTTCGTGCCGGTCTCACTGAAGAGCCACGACGTGCGCACGACCATGCCCCGGGACCAGCCGAGCACCTCCGCCTCGCCGGCCAGCTTCGTGCGCCCGTAGACGTTCAGCGGCCCGGTGGCGTCGGTCTCGACGTACGGGGCACCCTTGTCGCCGGCGAAGACGTAGTCGGTGCTGAAGTACACGAGGGTGGCATGTGTCCCGCGCACGGCGTCGACGATGTTGCGCGTGCCGCCCGTGTTCACCGCCGCGGCAGTGTCTGGATCGCGCTCGGCGCCGTCGACGTCCGTGTACGCCGCCGTGTGGAGGACAACGTCCGGCGCGAAATCGTGAATCGCGGCATAGACGGCGCGTGCATCGCGGATATCCAGATCCGCCTCACGACTCACCAGGACGGTGCCGTCGAGCAGCGACTGTAAGGCGGTGGCGAGCTGACCCCCGCCGCCGGTGACGAACCAGCGCGGCATACCCCACGCGCTCCTAACGGAGTCGCACGCCCCAGTCATAGGGGATCTCGGGTGTGTCGTGCGGCAACTCCCGCTGGTCCGGGTCGTCGTACCTGTAGACCTCGGTGGGCGCGTTGACGATGTACGCCTCCTCGAGGCTCGTGCACTTCCATCCGTGCCAAATGCCGGCGGGCACGCGAACCAGCATCGGGTTGTGCTCGCCGAGAAAGAACTCATCGATCCGACCGGCGGTCGGCGAAGGCGGCGCGCCGTCGCGCCCGTCGCGCCCGTCGAAGAGCACTAGCTTGATCATCCCTTTCACGCAGACGATGTTGTCGCACTGCGCGTCGTGAAGATGCCACCCCTTGACAATGCCGGGGTAGGTGGTGGTGACGTAGAACTGGCCGAAGTGGATGAACAGCTCGTCGTCACAGCGCAGGCATTCCATGAGACGGCCTCGCTCGTCCGGAATGACCTTTAGTCGCTTGATCATGACGCCGTCGATCATGCCCCCTGCTTTCCTTTGACGTCTCGGTCTCGTCGCACGCCGCCCCCGGTGCTAGAGAACGCCGATCTGACTTGAGTCGCCGATCATGAAGCGGAAGGCCGCCGGCCGCCCCTGCGAGCGAGCGATGATGCAGTCTCGCCCGACGAGGCTGTCCGTCATGCGGGCGCCGATGCCCGAGATGCGGCTGTGCTCGAGGATGATTGAGTGCTCGACTTCCGCGTCCTCGATCACGACGCCGTCACTGATCGCCGTATAGGGTCCCACGAAGGCGTCGCTCAAGCGACAACCGGTGCCGATGACCACGGGACCGCGCACGACACAGCGGACGAGCCGACTGCCCTCGCCGACGTCCACCGAGCCCTCGATCGTCGCCTCCTCCAGCTCACCCCTCACCGTCCCCGAGAGCGTGCTGAGCACCAGGCGGTTTGCCTCGAGCATGTCGGCGAGCTTGCCGGTGTCCTTCCACCAGCCGGTAACCGTGTGCGGCTCCACGCGCAGACCGCTGTCGACCATGTGCTGGATGGCTTCTGTGATCTCGAGCTCACCGCGGGCCGAGTACGTGATCGCCTTGGCGCTGGCGAAGACGGCAGGCGTGAAGATGTAGACGCCGACGAGCGCCAGGTCGCTACGCGGCTCGCGCGGCTTCTCCACCAGACGCACGACACGTTCGGCCTGCAGCTCAGCGATGCCGTAGGCGCTCGGATTCGCGACTCGCTGCAGCAAGATGAGAGCGTCCGGGCGATGCGCTTCGAAGGCCCGCACGAACGGTGTAATGCCCTCCTTGAGCAGGTTATCGCCGAGGTACATCACGAAGGGCTCGGCGCCTAGATACTCCTCGCTGATCAGCACAGCATGGGCAAGGCCGAGCGGCTCTTTCTGACGGAGATAGGTGACCTGAAGTCCGAAGCTCGAGCCGTCACCGACGGCGGCCTCGATTTCCGCCTGCGTGTCGCCGACGACGATGCCGACGTCGCGGATACCCGCGTCGCGCATCGCCTCCAGTCCGTAGAAGAGCACAGGCTTGTTCGCCACCGGGACGAGCTGCTTGGCCGAGGTGTGCGTGATGGGGCGCAAGCGAGTGCCGGCGCCGCCGCTGAGGATAAGCCCCTTCACAGTGACATGAGGCGGCGGAGGTGGATCAGATGACCTCGTCGTCGCGCAGCGTGTCGTCACTCGCCGCCGAGAGAAGATCGAGCACGCGCCCTTGATCGACGGCGGTGCCGACGAAGACGACGTTTGGCCCAGCCCACAGGGTCACGCGGACGCCGACGGGAAGCGTGACAGCTCCCTCCCGACGCGTAATATTGGTGAGCGTTGAACTCGCCACGTCGCGCAGCACCTCACAGCTTTCGATGGCGAAGGGCTCTGCCTCGCCGATCTGAAGCCTCGGCTCTCTGCTGGCGTCGATGATCACGCGCGCAGTATACCACCGCGTATGCGCGCGGCCGCCTCGCGCACTACACTTGAGACACCATGGATCTCTTCTCCTTGTCCGACCAACAGACGGCCAGAGAAGCGCCGCTCGCCGCTCGCATGCGGCCCCGACACCTTTCCGAGTTCGTGGGGCAAGAGCACATCGTCGGCGCAGGTACGATGCTCGAGGCGGCCGTGAGGAGCGGCGAACTCCACAGCATGGTCTTCCACGGACCTCCCGGCTCGGGTAAGACAACGCTGGCGCGCGTCATCGCCGCCGAAGCCCGAGCCCGCTTCGTGCAGCTCTCGGCCGTCAACGCGGGGACCGCCGACGTGCGCGCGGCGGTCAAAGGGGCAGGAGAGGCGCGAGCCCTCAACCAGATCCGCACCATCCTCTTCGTCGACGAGATCCACCGCTTTAACAAAGCGCAGCAGGACGCCCTCCTGCCGGCGATAGAGGACGGCGTCGTCACCCTCATCGGCGCGACCACCGAGAACCCCTACTTCGAAGTGAACTCGGCGTTGCTCTCTCGCTGTCAGCTCTACCGGTTCGAGGCGCTCCAGCCGGAGCACGTCGAGCGCATCGTGCGTTCCGCCCTGGGCGACGAAGAGCGCGGCCTGGGCAGCCTGCCGGTTGAACTCGAGGACGGCTGCCTCGACTTCCTCAGCGCTGTCTCGCGCGGCGACGCGCGCGTCGCCCTCAACGCCCTCGAGACCGCCTGGCGAGCGCGCACGGCCGAGGCGCGCGTGCAAGAACACCCCTCGCCGGTCTCCATTACGCTCGCGGACCTGCGCGACGCCTCGCAGGCGAGCCCGATAAGGTACGACCGCGACGACGCTCATTACGACACCATCTCCGCCTTCATCAAGTCGCTTCGCGGCAGCGATGCCGACGCGGCCGTGTACTACCTCGCGTCCATGCTGGCCGGGGGAGAGGATCCCAAATTCGTCGTGCGGCGCATGATCGTGCTCGCCAGCGAGGACATCGGCAATGCCGACCCTCAGGCGCTGCTCATCGCGGTCGCGGCGGCACGCGCGGTCGAGTTCGTCGGCATGCCGGAATGCCGCATCACGCTCTCACAGGCCGCCGCCTACTTGGCCATGGCGCCCAAGAGCAACGCCGCCTACCTCGCCGTCGAGGCGGCCCTGGAGGACGTTCGGCGGCACGGAAACGAGCCGCCGCCGCCGCACCTTCGCGACTCGCACTACCGCGGCGCGCGAACGCTCGGACACGGCAGCGGGTACCGCTACCCGCACGACTTCGGCGGCTGGGTGAATCAGCAGTACCTCCCCGACGCCCTCTCAGGCCGGCGTTACTACGTGCCGATACGCGGCGAAGAACAGGCCATGGCGAATCGCCTCGAGCAGGTACGGCATCGCCCAGAGCCACCGCGACCGGAGGAGTAGGCAGAGCGCATGGATGGCGGCGTCATCATCATCGTCGTTGTGTTCGCCGTCGTCGCCATCGTCGGCATCCTGCTCGCTTGGTGGTTCGGCCATCGCATCAAAGAGCGACTCGACACTTCCCGTGACGCCCACTCTGCCACCCGCGAGGTCCTTGCCCTGAAGCCGGGTTCAGCGGACGTGCTTCGCCGACTCACCCCTGAGCCCGTGCTGCTCAAGCAGGCCGAGGACGGCCTGCGCTTCCAGATCGATCAGCGTCCGATGGCGCCCATAGCGGCGCTGAGCGGCCAGCCGGCCGCAGCAGCTCTCGCGGAGGCCGCGGCCGCCATCAGTCAGCGGTTCGGTGTGCGGTGGGTCGCATTGGTGAACCCCACAGCGGGGGATAGTGTGACCGTACAGCGCCTCGCCTGACAGACCGCCTTCGCGCTCGCAGCGCATGGACGGATTAGTGTCGTCAGTCTTGTACACTAGTAAAGTCCGCGCTAACTTCTTCCGAAAGACAGGACGCTGGCTCCGTGCTCCCGTGCGGCTAGCCAAGTGATGACGGCTGCCAAGGAGGCATCGATGATGCGGCTGATCAAGTTCTTGTTCGGACTCTCGGTAGGAGCCGCCGCCGGAGTCCTCTTCGCCCCCAAGAGCGGCCGCGAACTGCGCCGGCAGCTGCGCGAGAGCGACCTCGTCAACAGCGTGACCAACAGACTGCTGCCCTCTCCACCGGCACAGGTCTCCGCACCCGAGGCGGCCGCCAATGAGGATCGGCCGAGCGGGCTGGCGAGCGACCAAGCCGAGTCGGCCGCTGCGCCCTCGGAATCCGTGGAAGCCGCAACCCTCCCGGAGACGGCGCCAGTTGACGTGCAGGAGTCTGCCGCAGAGTTCCCCGCGGCGACGGTCGTCGGGGTCGCTGCTCCGCTCACCGAGCCCACGTGTCCCGAACCGGGTGACGCGCTGCCGCCGGAGGCGGTCGTCTGGGAAGAACGGCGAACAGAGCAGCCCGCCGTCGACACGAGTACCGAAGAAGCGGTGCAGCCCATCGACGTCCTGGAAACGACGGCCGAG
>ENA-ORXD01002912-ORXD01002912.1-sediment-metagenome-genome-assembly--contig:-NODE-2912-length-10562-cov-4.383214_pt1 | contig 10562 bp, 7 predicted proteins | sample MGYA00237862_ERZ511471 | MGnify/ENA metagenome assembly ERZ511471 | reverse complement strand
ACGTTACCGGTGCCCGCCTCTCCCTTGGTTCGCATCATGGCGGCGCCCTCGGCTATTCGACGCAGGGCTTCACCCAGGTTGCGGCAGCCGCAAACGAACGGGATGGTGAAAGAGTGTTTCCAGACGTGGTTGACTTCATCGGCCGGAGTCAGGACCTCGGATTCATCTATGCAATCGACCCCCATCGCCTGCAGGGCCTGGGCTTCAACGAAGTGACCGATACGGCACTTGGCCATAACCGGGACGGAAACAGCTTTCATTATAGCTTCTACTATGGAAAGGTCAGCCATGCGGGCTACACCGCCATCGGCACGAATATCCGAAGGCACTCTTTCGAGCGCCATTACGGCACAGGCGCCGGCTGATTCAGCGATTTTGGCCTGTTCCGGGTTGACTACATCCATAATAACCCCGCCCTTCAGGGATTGGGCAAGGCCAGTTTTGTCTTTCCAGGTACCAGTCTTCATCATCTTTTACCTCTTCTCTCGGGGCGATACCTTATTTTACTATTGCCCGGACTGTTACAGCAAGCTTAATTCAAAACGTCGTAATATTCAATTGACATATACGAATATTGCTTATATTATAGATTACAGGGTTTTAAACTGCCGGTAAACTGTTTTTCAACCCGGCAGCGAGCCAGTCGAACGGGTGGGATAGTGCGAAAAACTGATCGAAAGATTCAGGCCGCCGGTAAACGGTTATTCCGGTTGTGCCTGGCCGGGTTGATGCTGGCAGCGCCGGTGTTTTCTCTGGCTGCGTGCGCTCTGACTGTCTATCCCGTGCCGGCTTACCAGAGCGCCCCTCAGATATTACCGCTGCAAACACTTCTGTCAGATTATGCCGCAGACCCGGTTGCAGCCGCAGCCAGGTATAAAGGGAACACCTTTCTATTTCCCGGCATCGAAGCTGAAAGCGTTTTGAGCAACTACATCAATTCCCGGGCAACCTTGAACGAGCTGTTTTTACAGAATGGCGGTGTTCGATTCCGCCCGAAGTACATATACGGCCTGGATCCAATCGGACCGGGTTTTGTGGTGGATGTAGTCGGGGACGTGCAGGGGTGGATCCAGGGATACTTCTATATAGATAACTGCTCTTATGCCATAGTAAAAGGCGGCGACCTGCCGCCACCGGCGGGTTACTAGTTCTTCGGTACGGTCGTTATTCGAAGAACAGCGGCCAGTAGCGCTCTACAGGCGTTTCTGCATACCTTTCTGCCAACCGAGCCAATATCTCTGCCTCGCCTGGTCCTGTATTCACCAGGTAGGGTGCCGGGCTCTGCCTCAGGGGAGCTACCCTTACGATGTTGTCCCGGGTAAAATCAACCGGCTGAAAATACGCCAGGGAAGGGGCATATTCCAGATACGGGTGGTTGTCCGTATTCAAGGAGGTGCGGCCGGCATACTCATCAAGTGAGGCATCCGCCATAACAAAACAGCTCAGAAAGTCGTAAATATCGCGGATATAGATAGGGCCGAGTTCTTCCCGAATAACCGGCATTTCTATTTTAGCTTCGACGTTCTGGAAATCTATCTCGAATTCATTCATCATGCCGATTAAAAGGAAGTAGTTGCGGAAGGGGGAAAACCACAGCGAAGCATGCGGGAAGGCTTCACGGAAGGTGTTTATGGTAATGCCCATTTCTTCCTCGGAGAGCAGATGGAAAGGCAGCCACTGCACAATCAACCCCTCATCGGTTAACCGCTGCCGGCAGGACTGGTAGAACTCCAGAGAATACAGGCTGCCGTTGCCGGAACCCTTTGGAGAGGTGGCATCCACGGAAATAATGTCATATTTTTCCTCGGTAACCAGCAGGTAATTGCGTCCGTCAGCCAGCACCAGGCTGAAGGTTGGCTGGTCAAAAAGCTCGTGATTGACCTCCGGCAGCAGTTTGGCAGCTTCAACCACGGAAGGCACCAGTTCGACCACATCCAACTTTTGAATGTCATAACGGGTTACCGCCCAGGAGGAACCTCCGGCACCCAGGCCGATGACGCACACGCTGGGATTTTCTGTTGTGCTGAGCAGCAGGGGCATGTGCCCCAGGGCTTGCTGAATATCGCGGTGGCGCGGGGTGGTGGAAGCCACCGGGAAACCGTCGATGCTCAGATAACGGTATCCGAAGGCGTTGGCATATACCTTGACGGTGGAGCCTATACCTTCGTCGTAATACAGCAGCGACCGGGTTTCCTGTTGTTCAATGTAGGAGGAAAATATCAACCGGCCGGGTGACATAACCAGTACGGCAGCCAAAACGAATATAAAAACCGGCAAAGCAATGGTTTTCAAGCGGGATTTTATATTGACAAGCGGTTCGGCTGCCAGAAGTACTGTTCCCATGACTGCGTAGATGCCGGCAACAAGCGCCACGCTGTAGTAGACACCGATCCATGGAATGAGCAGGAAGCCGGCCGCCAGTGAACCGGCAACGCCGCCGAGAGTATTCAGTGCATATATGTTGCCGATAGCCTTGCCCAGGATTCGAGGGCTTTGAGCATATATTTTGGCTACCAGCGGGAAAGCCATCCCCATCAGCAGTGTGGGCAGAAGCATCACCAGGAACGAGCGTCCGAACCTGAGGACTGCCCACTGCCAGTAAGCTTCCGGCTGATAGAAACCGCCGCCGCCGATTTCAGCGCCCAGGTTGATAAAAACCGGCACCGAGATAATGCCGCTCACTCCGATGCCGCATATGATAATTCCCAGCCATAAAAAGGGCCTCTTGATATTATCGCTAAATCGAGCCATGATAAGGCTGCCGGCGGCAATTCCGATCAGGAAAGCCGAAAGCATGGTGGTAAAAGCATGGGTGGTGTTGTCCAGAATAAATATCAGGGCACGCGTCCACAGGACCTCAAGGGCCAGGGAACAGAATCCTCCCAGGCCGAAAGTCACCAGGGCGAGTCTGGCCATGCCGGTAGAATAAACCTGGCGCGGCTCCACGCCCGGTTCCGGGGGTTTAACCGTCTGTTCAGTGTTTGCATTTGCTGTCTTGGCCGAGGTTAGATAATCCATTACCAGGGCCGCCAGGGCAATAAGTATGTTGAGCGCTGCCGCCAGATAAGTGGTTTCACGCACACCCATCAGCAATATAAGCCCGAACCCGGCCAGGAGCGTGCCGGCTGCACCTCCGAGGGTATTTACAAAATAAAGCCGGCCGATGCTCCAGCCCAGCTTGCCCCAAACCTGTACCACGAAACGGCTGATTATGGGTAGGGTGCCGCCCATCAGGGTTGCCGGCAGAAGTAGAATAGTGAACGAAAGCACGAACCGTATGACATTTATTAGCGGCAGGCTGGCTCCGAACTGGCGGAAAAGGAATACGTAAACGTTGTCAAGGCCTGATAGAAGCAAAGGCATGAACAGCGCAAAGATACCGATACCGAGTTCAAGGAAGCCATAAAGCCTGAGAGGGCGTTTCCGCGTATCGACAAACCGCCCGAAGATATGGCTGCCCAGGGCCAAACCGCCCATAAAAGAAGCCAGAATGGTACTGGTAGCAACGGCAGTTACGCCGAAGACCAGGGTGAGCAGCCGCATCCAGGCTACTTCGTATATAAGGCTGCAGCCGCCGGAAAGGAAGAAGAGGACAAGTATCGATAACTGCAGCCAGCCTGCGTTCTTAAACCGGGTCTTGAGTTCAATCTGCAATCTGATAGCCTCGAAAAATATGAGGCTATCATTCTAACAGAAATGACCGCTTGGTGGTACTTTCAGATTTTGTGATCAGGCCCAATTTTTGCCCAGTATTTCATTGACCTTCTCCAGCAGCTGCTCCCGGCCGAAGGGTTTGGCGATAAAGGGCAGGTTGTGCTCTCTCAGGAAAGCCCTGGTGCCGGCGTCCGAGGTATCGCCGGTGATGACCACCACCCGGCCGGCTAAGCCGGGTCCGGCCTGGTTAAGCCTGGCGTAGAGTTCCCGGCCGCTCATGCCCGGCATGCGCATGTCCATCAGTATGACGTCATAAGAGTCCTGCCCCAGCATGGCTATTGCCTTGTCAGGGCTGCCGACCTCGGTAACCCGGTGGCCCTGGGCGGTGAGAATCCTGGCAACCAGCGCCCTTATGGGAGCCTCGTCATCCACCACCAGGATGCGGGAACTGGCCGGGGACGGCCGGGCGGCGGCCCTGGCCTCCTGGCCGGCCTGGCGGGGCTGCGGCTCGTCCCGGCTCACCGGCAGCCTTACGGTGAAGGTGGTGCCGGCGCCGGGGCGGCTTTCCACCAGGATATCGCCGCCATGGTCGAGCACGATGGAGCGGGAAAGGGCCAGGCCGAGGCCGGTGCCTTCCCCCGGTTCCTTGGTGGTGAAGAAGGGCTGGAAGAGGCGGGAGAGGGTATCCCCGTCCATGCCGGGGCCGGAGTCGGCAAAGGAGATGAAGACCTCGTCATCCCGGTGGCGGGTGGTGATGGTCAGGGTGCCCCCGTCATGGGCCTTCTTCATGGCATATTCGGCATTGACGATAAGGTTCAAAAACACCTGCTGCATCTGGCCGGGGTCGGCGCTCACCCAGGGCAGGCCGGGCTCGTAGTCGGTGACCACGCTGATGTTGGCGGTCCGGAGCACATAACTCCTCAGTTCCAGGGTGTTGTCGATGAGTTCATGGGCGTCCAGCCGGGTCTTGTAGGGGGTGGTCTGGCGGGCGAAGGTGAGCAGGCGGCGGACGATTTCCTTTACCCGGTTGGAGCCTTCCAGGATATATTTGACGTAGCCCCGGGTTTCTTCCGGCAGGTCCTCCCGGGCCAGCAGTTCGGAAAAGCCGATGACGCCGGTCAGCGGGTTGTTGATTTCATGGGCGATGCCGGCGGCCATCTCGCCTACCGAGGCCAGGCGGGAGGACACCTCGGCCTTGTCGCGCAGGACCTGTTGCTGGGCTTCCAGCGACTTAAGAGTCGATATATCCTGGAAAACACAAACATAGTTGTGAGAGCTCTCAGTTTGATCATCCAGCATGGATATGCTCAATATGGCCGGAAAATGCTCTCCCTGGCTTTTTAGTAACTGGCACTCGAACATAACTGGTTTATCGAGGACAGGGCTATCCTGGGTAAACAACAGCAGTTTATTGCGGCAATCTTCAGAAATCAGCCTGAAAAAATGCTTCCCGATCAGTTCGTTTTTATTCGAACCGTACATATTGGCTGCGGCTTGATTTATTTCAAGGATGATATACTCGTTATTGATAACTGTAATTCCCTCCGCCATTGATTCGAACATAAAACGCAGTTTGTTTTCCGATTGTCTGAGGGCTGCTTCAGAATATTTCAAATCCCGGTACAGGCGGGCGTTTTCCATTGACATGGTGAGCTGGTTCTGGATCGAAGTTACAAGCTGCAGGTCTTCATGGGTGTACAATTTGTTGCCCTGCTTATCACCCAGAATGATTATGCCGATCAATTCTCCGTTGGAACTTACCAGCGGGATCAGATATTTCGTACCAACCGTATTCAGAATTTGTCTTTCAGCGGCCGGGAAAGTCCTGAGCAAGGGTATCGTTTCAATTTCTTCAAACTCAACATATTGCCTGTGTTGAATAAACCATTCCGTCAGCAAAGTGTCGCTTGAGATTGAAATATCGAGTACCTGGCCTGGTGAATGGTAATTGTAGGAAGCCAGCGTCAGGAGTCTTTTTTGTGTTGGTGACTCAAACAACAGTATTACCTTTTCAGCTTTCAAGAGAGTCGCAATCAATTTCACCATATGACTGCTGATTTCATCAAGGTCGCTAAACAGCAGCATTTGCCTGGAAAACTCGTTAAGTGACTGCAGATAATCGTAGCGTTTGGAATAATATAAGCGGTCAACCAGGCCCTGAGCCCAGCGCCATAATGGCTGGAGAATCAAAGCAAGAATTAAGAATAGAATTACGTACCAGAGAGCTTCAAGCTTGCTCCCTCTCAAATAATATGAGGCCAGCAGTACCAAACCGGCATATGGTACGGCAACCAGTAAGCTTACCAGGGCGTAAGCGGTACTTTTCCGGAACGCTGAGCGGATATCGAGCAGCTTGTATTTTACTACGGCAACTGATGCCAGCAGACTGAAGAGTATGCTGCCGAGCAGTCCCAGGGGTGGAAAATTATTATTGAGAGTCGAGAATACATCGCTAAAACCGCCTGCCCAAAAGCAGATGACGCCAATAATGATTAACAAGAAGGAATTTCTTTCATTCAAATCCTGGGACCGGCGGTAACCATGAATGAAATTAATCATCCCCCAGGTGACGAATAAATAGTTATGAAACGGAATCAATAAGAAAAAAGGACCTGCAACCGGGAAGTACCCGAATTTGTCTATATCCACACCTGTGTACATCAAATTAGTAAATGAAAGAAGGCCGATAACCCCAGCTCCGATATATGCAATCGGTACAGCTAATGGAGCGCGGCGTTTTGTATTCAAGTATGAAAAATGAAAGAAGGAAGCAGCCATTAAACAAACGGCAAATATGGTTACCCTTTCCCAGTTCATTGCATTCTGAGCATTTGCGGCTGAACGGAAAAAGTATATAGCTCCCGCCCAGGCGGCCATGCTGGTTAAAAATACCAGAAAAGCCGGTTGCCCTCCTTTACGCTGGCTTCTCAAAAGGACCAGAAAAACCAAAATTGAGGTCAAGCCAAGGGCTATCAAAGGAATGGCTATCAGGAGGTTCATTATTTCCTAATCCACACCCCGGTTGCACTCCAGCAGGTGTTGGAGTGATTCTTTTGAAGCGTTCATATGCAGCGGTTTTAAATGAGCCAGGTCCGCTCCTTTCGCCTGTTGTTCCTGCATATAGCGAGCGAAAGTTCCCGGTTTTAAAAGCGTTACTCTCACCGGGTTCTTTTCATTTTCAGTAATGGCCTCTACATATAGTGGACAGGTTTCAAACAGATGCTGGTGGATGGCATTACTTAAGGCGCCGGCATCGGCCTCGCCACGCGGTTCGATATAGATTTGCAGAATTGGCCAGCTGTCTTCGTAATCCTTCCTGGCGGTCCAGTCTTCGTATTTCACGCCGCTGGCATTGACGGCTTCCCAGATAGTGCGCTCGTCAAGGCGTATTATGTTGTATAGATCAATCAGGCCGTCCGCTCTGGCATGGAAATCGAACTGAGGCAGGTTTATACCTTCATCGCTTTCTACTACCCGGAATAAATCACCCGGTCTGTATCTGAGGAAAGGCATACCATGGAAGTTGGTGATGACAAGTTCGTATATTTCCCCCACCTGTACTTCATCTAACAGGACAGTTTTAGGTTGGTATCCGGCGTCCTCTTTGCATTTTAACAGTTCTTTCTCCGGGATAAACTCAAGAAAATTCAAATAGGGATGAAAAACGAGGCCCCTTTTCTTCCACGACTGCAGCGCTGCCAGCCCGGATTCGGTACAACCATAAACCTGGTGCAGCGGGCGTCCGAAATAATACTCGAGCCGCTCGGCATAAACACTGGCATCGGTGCCCCCGCAGGTCAGCCCCTTTAATTTCCAGATATCGGAAGGGAGTATTTTCCGGCCTTCCATTTTGCTTCTTATCAGGGCTTTGACGAGCCTGAAAAAGACGGCCGGGTGAAGCATACCGGGATCTAGCTTCAAGCCGCTTGAGCTTTCAGTGAACTTCTCGCCAAGTTTATTCAGCACTGTTCCTACTGCCCAGATAATATCAGTTCCGTTGCGTAAAGCGAGATTGAAGCCGGTGGCGATTCTTTTGTGAAAGTCCAGATTATCGGCGATATGCGGTGGCGGCATTGGCGAAAAATCAAACCTTTTAACCAGCAAGGTGTTGGTGATTCCCGTCAGGTAAGGAGGGGGAGCGACAATACACAAGACTTTTTCATCACCATTCAAGTTCACTTTGCCATGCTGTTCTGTGCAGGCAAGAATCAGGCCGGCAACACACATATCGCTGTGCAGTTCCAGGGTCCTCAGCATAAACGGCGCCCACTTAAAACATCCTCCCCGTCCGGAAGTATGGCCCCATAAAGCCGGTTTTTCAGCCAGGACGCTTTCGTTTTTATCCTTGAGGAGATCGGCATAGTCTTTGTATGAAGTCAACGGCACCGAAGAACGGAAATCATCTATGCCGGTTGGCTTCAGGTCTCGCATTATGTGTTTGCCTAATGTGCTGCCGCCTACATAATCGATTTGTTTTTTTAATAATTCGTTCTGAATCTGCATGAATTCATCTAAGGTCAAATCCAGAAAACCACAAAACTTTTGCCAGATCTTCTCTTCGTTCCCCGACCTCAACACTTCGTCTTTTTGGATAACAATGTCTTCCACGGCACCATCCTTCTAATTATTTATTACGGACGCATCCAGCGCCAGCGGTTCCGGGGCTTGTTTAACAGGTAAGCCGGAGATGAGGCGGATTATGGCGGTAACCATAAGTGCTGCGTTTATATTGGCGGCAATGCCAAGTTGTGGGCCAGGCTTATCGCCTGATACAAACGCCTGCAGTATTTCGGGATACTCATTGAAGTAGTCCTGTAGATGGGATGCGTGCTGTGCCAGAGAATGGAGCAGGCGCTGAAAAAAATCATTGCCTTCAACTATTCCGGCAGTCATTTCCTCCAGGGTTGCTGAAGTGGGTGTAAAAACCAGGCTAAAACCACCGAATCCGGTGTTCAATGGGAACAATACCGTTTTTTGCTGGTCTCGTGCTGTTGTGTTCAATTGATACACAACCGGTCCCGGATCGACGGTATTAATGATAAAATCAGCATTGCTTACAATATCAACAACATCAGTCGCAGTTATGTATTTTGGACGGATGGAGATAGCAGCCTCCGAATTAATTTCACTAATCAGTTCGGCAGTCGCCTGCGCCTTGTTCATCCCGAGATGGGCCAACCTGAAAGCCTGGCGGTTGAGATTGCTTAACTCAACTGTATCACCGTCTGCCAGGATAAAATTTGAAAAACCGGTACGAGCTGCAAGGACGGCTACATTGCTGCCGAGCCCACAGCCTGCAACCAGAATTCTAACCTTGCGTATTTGTGCCTGAATTCTATCAGGGATCAACCCCCAATTTCGGTCTGTTAACTTTGAATAATTCATCGATTACCCGGCAATACTTGATAATACTTATCAGGATTTTAGGTATTTTAGCAGGTATTATAACACATTGATAGCAGCATAATAGTAGAGTATTGTCTAAAAGAATATGACACTGGCGCCAAGCTAACTTTGGAAATACAATCGGCTTTTACGGCTGACTGATTTGGGGCTATTATCAAATAGTGTTTCGGGGCGCTGCCGGTTATCGGGCTGCCTGTGCTTGCAAGCCTTGTTTTTCACCCACAAGTGGTGTATCTTAAAAATGCCGCTTGCGGCATAAAATCATGGAGGCACTTTATATGAAATCAGTGTTAGTGGTGTATTTCAGCGCCAATGGCCATACTGAAAAAATGGCGGAATACATTGCCGAAGGCGTCAGGATAAGCGGGCAAAGGGCGGTATTGAAAAAGGCATCCGAAGCCAAGGAACCCGGTGCCATAGAAGAATTCGATGGTTTGTTGTTTGGCTGCCCTACCTACAACCGGGACATTCCGGCGTCCATGAAGAAATTTCTGGGTATGGCCATGCTGGCTGATGTGGATGGGAAGAAGGGGGGCGCCTTTGGCTCATATACTCATGATGGAAATGCTCCCGCGCTGCTGTTGGATATAATGACTGGCGATATGAAAATGGAGCCGTTTGAACTTGGGGCGTTCAATCTCAAAGAGGATGTGCTGGAAACTGCCGAAGGATTAAAAGCCTGCCATGATTACGGCAAGGTATTCGGGGAAAGCCTTTAGCTTAAAATCTCTATAATTTTGACGGCGACTATTACGCCGAAGACTATCAGCAGCGGTACAATCGGTATGCTTGCCAGGCTGGATATGCGCATGGATGTTTCCGAATTGCCGGCGCCGGCCAGTTCTTTTACCACCAGGAACACGAGAAGCATGACTACTGCGGCGCCTCCGATCAACCCGGCTAATCCCTGGGCGCTCATGTTGCTGATGGCGGTTATGGTGCTTAGTGTAACGGTTGTTATCATAATTTCACCGGTTTCAAGATCTAGGTTACCACGGGTTTTTACCCCTGTCAACTATTTTCAAGGCTGATTGAAAAAAAATTGGAAATATAAACTAAAGTACCATTCCGTCACATGAAGCGCTAACCGGGGCCGGGGACATCTATCCATATATGCAGGCTCAGATACACTTCAGAAGAGCCGTTTTTGTACAGGTTGAATTCCACTTTCTGGTTTTCCCCGGTTTCAAAGGGCGTAAAATCAGCCCTGGTTTCATATTTCCCGTCATGTTCGAGCGAGATCGGGCCAAGAGCAGCTGCGGTTTGGCCATCAATCGTAATTTCAACGTTGTAAGCGGTTACTTCCTGCTCGCGGTTTATTAAACCTACCGTGACCCACGCGCTTTCACCCGGGGTGACGGTCTGCGGGTAGTCATCAGCCTTGCCCTGGGCTCCCAGAATGTAAAACTCGGTGAACTTTTCGCCGACTTTGGGATTGGCTACAACGTAGGCCAGGGTTGCCAGTGTTGCCGTGATGGCGACTGCCAGCGCTATGTTGAGGA
>ENA-ORXD01002911-ORXD01002911.1-sediment-metagenome-genome-assembly--contig:-NODE-2911-length-10566-cov-21.286777_pt1 | contig 10566 bp, 3 predicted proteins | sample MGYA00237862_ERZ511471 | MGnify/ENA metagenome assembly ERZ511471 | reverse complement strand
ACGATCCGGTCCGCCTCTTTCCCGCATCGATAGTGTACAGGTGCTTCCTTCCGGTGAATCCTGTGATCAGGACTTTACTATCCTCCCGAGCAGCAGTGGTGCCTTGTCGGGCATGATTCCCCCGGACATCGCCACCTGTGACGAATGCATTGCCGACATCTCCCACCAGGGAGGGAAATACGAGGGATACTGGGCAACCTCCTGCGTCAATTGCGGTCCACGCTACAGCATCATCTCCGATCTCCCCTATGACAGGGAGCGGACCTCAATGGGAAGGTTTCCCCAGTGCCCGGCATGCAGCCGTGAGTACCATGATCCTTCCTGCAGGAGGCATCACGCCCAGACTATCGCCTGCTCCGATTGCGGCCCCCTATTGAGTCTCTTTGACAAGGACGGGAACGATGTAGAGTGCGGGGATATAATCCGGGAAACCGCCATGCTCCTCGACAGTGGCTCAATCATGGCCATCCGGGGAATCGGGGGCTTCCACCTGGCCTGCATCGAGGAGTCTGCGCGGGAACTGAAGAGCAGGCTCGGGCGATCAGAACAACCGTTCGCCATCATGATCAGGGCCGATTATATTGACCGGATCGTGAAGGTCTCTGCAGCCGAACGCCTGATGCTGGAGAGCTCGGAGCGGCCGATCGTGGTGCTCGAGAAACGGGATCCTTCTGCCCACCCGGCAATCAGCAATCTCCACACCATCGGTTGCATGCTCCCGTACTCAGGTCTCCACCATCTCCTCTTCTCCCACCTGAAACACCCGCTGCTGATCATGACCAGCGCCAATATGCCAGGCTACCCGATGATCACCGATATCGATCAGGCCATGGCGAAGCTCAACCGCGATGTCGATTTCTTTCTCACCCATGACCGGCGCATCGTGAACCGGTGTGACGATTCGGTGGTTCGTGACGGCTATATCATCAGGCTCTCCCGGGGGATGGCCCCAAAAAGGGTCGCCGTTGATCTCGGGCCTTCAGCGATACTCGCAGTCGGCCCGGAGCTGAATTCCAATGTCACCATGTACCGGGACGGGTTCTGCACCACCTCCCCACACGTCGGCAATGTCAGGAATCCCCGGACGTTCGAGTACCTGAAAGAGACTATTGAGAACCTGGGACGGCTGCTTGGTGCCCGGTTCGATTACATCGCCCATGATGCCCATCCCCAGTTCCTCTCCACCCGGTATGCCCGGGAGCTCGCGGAAGCGTCCGGTGCCGAACTCATACCGGTCCAGCACCACCGGGCTCATGTCGCCGCTTCGACCACTGAGCCCTGCGTCGGAATCACCATCGACGGGGTCGGGTACGGCGATGACGGAACCGTCTGGGGCGGGGAGGTCTTTGCCGGACAGGTGCCCGATCTCGAACGGGTAGCCCACCTGGAAGTTGTTCCCATGCCCGGAGGAGATCTCGCGACGACGTATCCGGAACGGATGCTCTATGGAATACTTCCGGAGGGGGATGTGGAAGAGATCCTCTTGTCCCGGGGATGGACCGATGTCGAGCTCGATATTCTCAGGGCCCAGCTTGCTCAGGGGCTGAACGTAGCACAGACCAGCAGCACCGGACGCGTCCTTGATGCGGTCTCTGCACTGCTCGGGATCTGCCGGGAGAAGACATACGATGGGGAACCTGCCATGAAACTCGAGGGTGCAGCGGTTTCCGGGAAGCCGCGGGTGTGGGATCTTGAGTATTCCCGTGACGGGGCCTGCGAGATCCTCTCCACGAGAACTCTCTGCCACCATGCCTTGATTGAATACCAGCGCGAACGACGGGAAGGTTCCCGGAAGATCGCAGACATTGCGGCGTCGTTTCAGTACAATCTCGCACGGGGAATTGCCGGTCTCGCTATCCACACCGCCCGCGACCGGGCCCTTGATCTGGTTATCCTCTCCGGAGGGGTGGCTTACAACCGTGCAATCAGGGAGACCATTGGTGATCAGGTCAGATCAGCAGGCCTGGAGTTCGTGATCAATGCCGACCTCCCCCTCGGTGACGGATGCATCTCATTCGGGCAGTGCGTGTACGCGGGGTTGCTAAAAAACGGTTGATATTTTTTTAATAGAAAATAATTGGATACCATTCCGGAATTAAATTTATATGCACGGCAGTCAGTTCTCCTGCCTCAATGGTTACCGGCAGTGTCTTCGGATGGTAATTGGTTTTTTCCAGAGTAAGCTGACGGATGCCGAGAGGAATACCCTTTACAACTGTGTCTGTTCTGGTTCCCGTATCGTTTCCATCGATTATAATACTGGCCCCCCTCGGATAGGAGGTGATGGACAGATCACCTGTTTCTGTTGAAGGAGGTATGGTTGGAGTCACGGTTGGCTGAGTTGTAGGAACGGTTGTGGGAATAGTCGTTGGAATAATTGTTGGAATGGTCGTTGAGGAGGGAGCGTGGAATCCTTCCATCATCAGGGTTACGACCACGATGGTCTCTTCCCCTTCCGTAATGGTGACTGGCACAGTCTTCGGCGTGTATCTGGTTTTTTCCAGCGTGAGCAAATGGGTGCCGATGGGGACACCCTTCACAACAGTGTTTGTTATGCTTCCCGTATCCTTTCCATCGATCAGAATACTGGCTCCTCTCGGATACGATATAACAGACAGGTCACCGGTTTCTGTTGGTGTGGGAGTCGGGAGAGGTGTGAGAACTGCATTGACCGATACCGTCTCTCCTGCAGTAACTGTAACCGTCTCCTCCCATATTTCGTATCCGGGTGCCTCCATCCGGACTGAATAGGGCCCGGGGAGCAGATTTGCGAAAGAGAGTGGAGTCGTCGTCTTCAGAACACCGTCAAGATAGACTACAGCACTGACAGGAGTTGAGTTGAGTTCCATCCATCCGGTTTCCGGTGGAGGAGATGCTGGTTCGAGGAGAGCGCTTATCAGAGTTGTTGCGCCGGCTATCACTGATACACTTGAATTTTCGTATGTTTCATATCCGGTTAATTCGATTGCCACGGTGTGCATTCCTGGAGAAATATCCGGGATCAGACTCGGAGTAATATCTTTGAGAACGCCGTCTACGTAGATATACGCACCATCCGGATCAGACTGGACATCTATTGAACCCGTATCAGGAGGCGGCACCGGGGATAGTACAGCGCTCACGATCGTGGTGCTGCCGGCAGTGACCGTGATATCCTTTTCATACGGCAGATAGTCCGTCTTTTCAATGCGAATGATATGCGGGCCGGGTGTGACATCAAGAATCGCAACCGCGGTCAGGCCGCTGAGATTACCATCCAGGTACACATTTGCACGATCGGGGTCGGATTGAACCGTGACCGATCCTGTCGTCGGTGGTGCCGTGGTGAGTATTGCATGGACAAATGATGTTTCACCAGCGATTACAATGACTGGTTCTTCCCATGGCACATACCCGGATTTCTCGACACGGAGGGTGTGGATTCCGTTGCTGACATCAGGGATGGTCAGCGGGGTGATTTCCTGATAGTCTCCGTCCAGGCTGACATCGGCACCGGTCGGGCTGGACGTGACGTTGATGGTCCCATTGACCGGTGGAACCGGTTCAAGAATCGCATGGACGAACGTGGTCTCGCCTGCGGTCACGCTTACCGGAGCTGTATAAGCTATATAACCCGCCGTTTCCACCCGGAGTGTGTGGCTTCCAGGGTTTACACCGGTGATGTTGAGCGTGGTAGTCCCTTTGAGAATTCCGTCAAGTTTTACATCAGATCCGGTCGGATCTGAGGTCACATTCACCGATCCTGTTGTCGGAGCAGGTGGAATTGCGGTGAGTGCTGCGGTCACGTTTGTTGTCTCACCGGCGGTCACGGTGACCGTATTCTCCCAGGGGATGTAGCCGGTTTTCTCGAGCCGCACGGTGTGAACTCCGGGTGAGATATCCTCGAGCAGCCTCGGGGACGTTCCCTTATACACACCGTCTAGTTTCACATCCGCCAGGATGGGATTCGACTCGATATACAGGGATCCTGTGGTTGGAGGAGGCGGAATTGCGGTGAGTGCTGCGGTCACGTTCGTTGTCTCACCGGCATTCACGTTCACAGTGTCTTCCCAGGGATAATAGTCGGTCTTTTCAACCCTCACCGTGTGGAGGCCGGGAGAGATATCCTCGAGCAGCCTAGGGGATGTTCCCTTATATACACCGTCGAGTTTCACATCCGCTAAAGTGGGGTTCGACTCGATATACAGGGATCCGGTCACTATGGGGGGTGTCACATTTCCAATGGTGATTGTCCCGTTCACCAGAGTTGGCACAATATTGTCGCCCTCTCCATCTGCAATGTCGGGATTTGTGATCTGGAGTTCGGTTATTCCTGTCTCATCACCACGGATCTCGAGCGTTACCATTTCGAAATCGGACAGGCTCTGATTGTAGTTGACATACAGATCCACGGCTTTAACGGTCACAGAATCCGCAGGGACTGCTGTGATTTCACTGTACCCCCAGTCCGGCAGACTGATATTCACGATCTCTGCCTTTGCAGGATCACTGATAGAGAATGTCAGTTCAAATCCCGAAAGCCCGTCGGGCAAAGAGTCGGCGGTGACTGCAAAGAGTGCTGACTCGCCTGGTGCAGCAATCGTTCCTCCGTCTGCCGTTATGGTGGTTCCGGAAACTACCGGTATTCCGATACAGAGCAGCAGGAATACAAGGGCGAACGGTTTCAACAGGGTTCTTTTCATGGTATCCTCCTTTTTTGGGGACTTTGTTTCACTCCTAAAAAGTGATTGATCGTGATCACACCTTCTGGAAGAGGAGGATCAGGTCATTGAAGTCGATGTTCCCATTACCGTTGTAATCGAAGAACGGGATATACTGGTTATCACGGATCCATTGCATGTTCTGGAAGTAGGTGATTACATCATTGAAGTCGATCCGGCCGTTCCCGTTTACGTCCCAGAAGATCTGATCCTCGAAGGGATCCTTGGGCACCTTCGTCTTTCCGGGGAATATGAAGAGATTCTCTACGCTGACCTTCGCTGCAACGACCTTGGGGTTGATATCTCCGCCAATATCATCGGTCATCTCGTGAATCGTCACCTTCAGGAAGGCATCTCCTTCGATCAACCCTGTGACGTTGAAGTAGGCAAGCGGCACATCGGTTGCACCGGGGTCCACATCCCCATTGAGGTCCACGGCATTGAGATCCACGGATGGTGCAGGGAGGGGGCCCTTGCTCGTCAGGCTGGCCCAGTCAGGGAACTTTGCCGTGGTGAAATTTCCGTTCGCCGAATCGTCCCACCAGACCGTGATGTTATATCCCGCAAGGCCGAAGACCGCACGGCTTAGGGTCAGGTTTACTCTTGTGGTGGTGTTGGTCGGGACGACCAGGGTGCCGGGTGTGTAGTACACGGTTGCCCGTTCACCGACGGATATGGTGACCGGGTCCGAAACATCATACCCGTAGAAGTTCGAGACATTCAGGGTGACGTTGTAGACCCCTTCATTGGTGAAGGTATGGGAAAACGTTGCATTATTGTACCTGGTTGTATTGGTACCATCATCGAAGTCCCAGAACCAGGTATCCGGTGTTCCCACCGTGGTGTCGAAGAACCCGACCTTGAGCGGGGCAAAACCGGAGGTCTTGTTGGTGGTAAAACCTGCGATCAGCGGGTCTCCGACTTGTACATAATTGCTCTTGTTCTCCCAGCTGCAACCACAGAAGTTACAGACCTTCAATTTCACTTTATAGTCACCCATGGAGTTGTAGGTATGGTTGGGGTTCTGGTCGTAGGATGTTCCCTCCGCTGCCGGGAACCGCCACTCCCACGATGTCGGGTTTCCGGTCGATTGGTCCGAGAACTGGACAAAGAGCGGCCAGAACCCTATCAACGGTGAAGCATTGAACTCCGCTACAGGCGCTTCGCCGATGGTGATGTAGTCGTAGAAGGTTGTCGTGTTATTGCAGCACTCATTCTTGTAGGTCACGCTGACATTGAAGACTCCGGTGGTATTGTAGGTATAAGTAACGTTCCTGTTGGCACTGTTCTCCACGGTATAATTGCCGTCACCGAATGACCAGTTCCAGTAATTTCCGGGGATGACCCTTCCCTGGGTGTGCGTCACGTTGAATGTGATGGTGCTGTTGTTATTCAGACAGCCCCTGGTCTGGTTGGCAGTGAAGTTGGCATAGGGATTCGGACAGACCCATATGTATTCAGGCTTTGTTATCGAATCGGATCCGTCGATATTCCATACGGTGAGGGTCACATTATACTTCTGGATACTGTTTGTCGGGTTTACATAGACATGCCATGGATTCTGCTCGGTTGAGGTATTGCCATCATCAAAGTCCCATAACCATGCCGTTACCGGGAACGGGTCGCTGGTCGAATTATCGAAGAACGAAATGTTTGCCGGTGTACATGCCGTTTCAGGTATCGCATAGAAATCCGCAATGGGCGGTACCTTCAGGAACTTGGATATGAACGCATCTTCCTTTCGTACCGGCGGATACCCGGCAAGGTATGGCTGGAGGATTATCCCGCTGGGATCGGCGCCCTTGATGGGGAAATTATGGGACTCTGTATATCCGGTGAAAGTAATATTCAGGCCGTCGCCGGAAATGGCTATCGCATTTCCCTTTTCTATATAGGTTCCACCGAAATAGGTTGAGAAAACCAGCCCGGTTCCCGTTGTGTTCACTTCGGTCACGAAGACATCAGTAACAAGGCCATCCCGGAATGCCTGGTAGGGGTTCATCGTAGGGAAGTTTGTGGAATCGGTCGTTCCCGTCACGTACGCATTGCCCATATCATCAACGGCGATAGCTTGTGCCCGGTCCTCGTAGTTTCCGCCAAGGTACGTCGAGTAGTTCATGGCAGAGAGGTCTGTTTCCATCTTGGTGATAAAAGCATCATACGTTCCACCGCCGTAGGCGATTTGGAAGGCGTCATAGTGCGGCTTAATAGGGAAAAGACTCAAGGGTGATACGCCCGATTCGGTATAACCGGTCACATACGGGTAGTCGCCCGGTCCGATTGCGATCCCTGTTCCAAAATCATCCTCGATTCCGCCGAGATAGGTTGAACGCAGCGGAGGTCCGAGACTTTGTCCAAATTCTGTTACGAAGGCGTCACTCTGACCCTGATAAGTCGCTCGGTATACCGGTGAGGTTGTCGGGAAGTCAGTCGATTTGGTAGAACCGGTTACCCAGAGATTCCCTGCGCTGTCAGAATCCACCCCGTTGGCATAATCGGCACCGCTGCCGCCGATATAGCGGGGTTGGTCGAGATAGTAGCCGTCTGTAATCCCAAATTTTACGATGAGTCCATCATAAGACCCGGCAAGGCTATTGCTGAAGGTGACACCACCGGGGAAGTCGGGGGAATTGGTGAATCCAACTACCACCGGATTTCCTGCTGAATCATAAGTGATTGCAGTTCCCTCATCGGTCTTGTTCCCTGCAAAGTACCGCGACCATATGAGCCCTGACCCACTCTGGTCCAATCCTGTTACCACTATGTCCTCGAGATTAACATGCGTTGTAGCACCGAGGGTTTCAGGATAATTAGCAGAGAGGGAATACCCGGTGAAAAATACTTCCTCTGATGAATTATTTACCGCTATTCCTCCTGCCATATCCGTCTGGTTTCCCCCGATATATGTCGAATACAGGAGGGTGTTTCCATCCGGATTTGTTTTGGCCACGAAGATATCCCAGCTTCCGTTAATGTGTTCCTGGAAGATAGGATCGTTGGGGAGAGGCAGGTTTGTGGACTTGGTTGATCCGACAATGTAGATATTGCCGGCGTCATCAAGCCCGATGCCGGCTCCCACATCATCCGCGGATCCGCCGAAATATGTTGAGAAATCGAGGATCGGATCGATAACGAGTGGAAATGCGGGATCATATGCTCCGACCGAGAAGGAGAGAGAATCTCCAGAAACGGCATATCCGCAGGGGACAGAAGTCTGAATTCCATCAATTACCTGGTAGCAGACCGGTGCAGTTTCGAAAAGGACTCCATCTGATGTTCCGATGACAATTGCCCCGCTCTCATCCAGCGAAAGGGATTCCTGCCCGGAATACACCATCATGATGTCCCCAGGAGCGGCGCCGGGATCTACAATGAACTCCCTTTTCAGGGTTCCGGACCCAACAGAGTAAAGCAGGGATATCCCGTCATACAGGTCGGGGATTCTCACCGAAGCATAGGTCGGCACATCGGTAACCCAATGCTCGGCATCGTTACCGATGAAGAAGTTTGCCGTCCCGGTCAATTGCTCTTCCCCGGTCACCTGGAAACCAGGATTACTCCCATCATACGTAACGACAACGGGAGACTCGGCATCAACAGGGTAGAGAACCTCGCCTGTTCCGGTCAGATAAAGAGAGAATCCCGGAGCATCTACGAAATAGAGTGCCTGTTCGTCAATCTGTCCGTCATTTTGAATAAAGCAGAGCGGCACTGTAGACGATTGTACTTCAACCGCCCCTGCTGCAAAGATGATAATAAGAAGGCTCGCTATGAGCACAAAAGCTAATGATTTCATTCTGGTTCGCATACCTCATCACTCCATAGAACAGACTCCCAGCTTTCAGCCGTAAAGGCCCGATATCCTGGAATAGTTCAGGATATTCCCCGTCAGTTCTACGGCCTGAGAATAGTACCCTAGCAGGGTATTCTCTGTCCGGCAGGAAACTGAGGCTCTGTACCTAATTAGATATATAAACTATCCCTTTCCGTATGAATATATAAATATTGCCTGCATTTTCACGGATAGTTCAGCCGTATATTATTGCGCAGAATATCCGCGAAACTCCAGCATTATCTCACAATCAAGAAAAAAAATCCATATTTAAGCCGAATTTAGGATGGGTCAGGATATTTTTATGAAGCCAAGACTGAATATTCCGGTGAGCCACACAGGTTGAGAACCATGGAACTTGTGAATGCATTTGTCGGATTGATACAACTCACCATAGCCCTTCTCCTCGCGGGGGTAGCCCTCTACATCGGCTATTCCACCTTTTCGAAGATCACGAAGGGAATGGACGATACAAAAGAGCTGAAAAATGGAAATGTTGCCGTAGGGATCATCATTGCCGCAATTCTTTTTACCATCGCAATTGTCGTCCAGTCCGGGGTTATCGGGATAACCTCGGCCCTTATCTGAACTTTTTTTATTGCCACAGACCAGAACAATCAGCGAAAAAGATAATTATCCGGAGCTATCTTCTCCGCCTCCGGTGGTCCGATCCTGCTCTGTCTTCATCTGGGGAAAGAGGATCACTTCCTTGATTGAGCTCTGATTCGTAAGGAGCATTACCAGCCGATCTATCCCGAGGCCGACTCCGCCAGTCGGCGGCATTCCGTAGGCAAGTGCGGTAATAAAGTCATAGTCGAGCATCTGCGCCTCGAGATCCCCGGCCTTCCTCCGCTCATCCTGACACCGGAACCGCTCGAATTGATCGAGGGGGTCGTTTAGTTCCGAGAACCCATTGGCAATCTCCATCCCGCAGATGAACAGCTCAAACCGCTCAGTGAATCCTTCCTTCAACCGGTGCATTTTTGCCAGCGGTGAGTTCTCAACCGGAAAATCAAAGACAAATGTCGGCTGAACCAGCTTGTCCTCGACGAACGCGTCAAACGCTTCGGCAAGCAGCTTGCCGCGCGAGGCTGTCTTGTCCTTGACCTCCAGGCCGAGTCCCTTTGCCTTCTGGCGCGCTTCTTCGTCCGTTGCGCAGGCGTAAAAGTCCACGCCCGTCTCCAGCTTCACCGCGTCGTTCATCGTGACGCGCGCATACGGCGGCGTCAGGTCGATCTCCTGACCCTGATAGACGATCTGGGTCGTGCCGTTGACGGCGAGGCTGCAGCGGGAGATGAGATCCTCCGCCAACTCCATCATGCCGTTGTAGTCGGTATACGCCTGATACGCCTCGATGGTCGTAAACTCCGGGTTGTGCATGGCGTCCATGCCTTCGTTGCGGAACAGCCGCCCGATCTCGTAGACGCGTTCTAAGCCGCCGACAACGCACTCTTTTAAGTGCAGCTCCGTGGCGATGCGCAGATACATGTCCAGATCCAGCGTGTTATGGTGCGTCACAAACGGGCGCGCGGACGCGCCGCTTGCAGTTGTGTTCAGCACGGGCGTCTCCACCTCGATGAATCCCCGCTCATCCATGCGGCGGCGGATTTCGGCGATGATGCGGCTGCGCTTTTGAAACATGTCGCGCACTTCGGGGTTGACGATCAAATCGACAAACCGCTGGCGATAGCGCAGTTCGGGGTCCTTCAACCCGTGATACTTCTCCGGCAGCGGACGCAGCGACTTGCTCAGGAGCGTGACCTCTTCGGCATGCACGCTGATCTCGCCGGTTCGCGTCACGAACACAAACCCCTTGATACCGAGGATATCGCCGATGTCGGACACGAAGGTCCCCAGGAATCCGAATACGCCCAGGCTGACGGCCAGGAAATCCCCGGACAGGATCAACAGGTTGGAAAGCATGAAAAGGGCCAGGATAAAAGCCGCGGAGGAAAGGATGATGACTGCGACGCGGGAAATTCGAAGTCCGAGTTTCACGACGGTTTCATCTTCCGCCGGCGGCATGGCCCATTT
>ENA-ORXD01002910-ORXD01002910.1-sediment-metagenome-genome-assembly--contig:-NODE-2910-length-10567-cov-4.553575_pt1 | contig 10567 bp, 9 predicted proteins | sample MGYA00237862_ERZ511471 | MGnify/ENA metagenome assembly ERZ511471 | reverse complement strand
ATCGATTTTGATGCCCGCACGCTGAATGTGTGTCTCTCGGATGAAGAAATTCAAAATCGACTGGCTCAACTTCCAGAGTTTGAGCCTCGATCGAACAGCAGATGGCTCCAGCGCTATTCCAAACTGGTTACCAGCGCCAACACCGGTGCTGTTATGGAAGCATAAACAATTATTGAATGTCAATAAGGTTATAGATTATTACGAGGAATGGAGAAAAAATGAAAAAGACCGGTGCTGAAATATTATGGGAGTGCCTTGTGCGCGAAAACGTAAAAACCGTTTTTGGTTTTCCGGGTGGAAGTACCTTACCACTCCACGACGCCATGCATAAATACCCAATCCATCATGTGCTTGTTCGCCATGAACAGGGCGCGGCCCACATGGCCGATGCCTTTGCCCGAGTCTCTGGTGAAGTAGGTGTTGCAATTGCGACCTCCGGGCCAGGTGCTACCAATCTGGTTACCGGGATCGCCACCGCGATGATGGATTCATCTCCCATCGTTTGCATTACCGGGCAGGTCCACAGCCATTTTATCGGGTACGACGCCTTTCAGGAAACGGATGTTACCGGCATCACCCTTCCCATTACGAAACACAACTACCTCGTAACGGATACCAAAGATATCGCCCCGGTTGTGCGAGAGGCGTTCTACATCGCCCGTTCTGGCCGGCCCGGCCCGGTGCTGATCGACATCACAAAAGATGCCCAGATCGCTTCAATAGAATGGCAATATGACGACTCTCCCATCGAGTTACCGGGATACCGCCCTGACCTGAGACCCGCTTACTCGGACATGGAAAAGGCAGCGGAGATGATCCACGAAGCGAAGCGACCCCTCATTCTGGCTGGCGCGGGTGTGATGAAAAGCGAAGCTTTGAAAGAACTGAGAGATTTCGCAGAAAAGACAGATACCCCAATCGCTGTAACGCTACTAGGCATCGGCGCCATCTCCACCGATCACCCCCTCAACCTTGGAATGATGGGAATGCACGGCTATGCCTGGGTGAACCAGGCTATCCAGGAAGCGGATCTGCTGCTGGCATTTGGAATGCGATTTGATGATCGGGTAACTGGCAGGATCAACGCTTACGCCCCAACAGCCCAGAAAATCCATTTCGACATTGACCCATCGGAAATTAACAAAAATGTGAAAGTTGACCTGGCCTTCATCGGGGATTTGAAAGAGAGCCTGCAAAAATTGATGCCTCATCTTGAACCCAGGCACCACAGCGAATGGCGCCAGCAAATTGAAGGTTATAAAGCCAGCAGCGTGCCTCAGGATATTCAACAATGGCCAGATGACGGAAAGCTATATGCCGCCCATGTCATCAACGACATCTGGAAGTATACAGAGGGCAAAGCTTTGGTGGTTACCGATGTGGGACAAAATCAGATGCTTACCGCCCAATACTACCGGCAGGACCGACCGAATTCGTTTATCACATCCGGTGGGTTGGGAACAATGGGGTTCGCGCTTCCGGCAGCCATCGGCGCCAAATTCGCCAGACCAGAAGCTGAAGTATGGGCATTTGTGGGCGATGGGGGCTTTCAGATGACTCAGGCTGAATTAGCCACCGCTGCTCAACAAGGCATCAAAATCAATATCGCTCTCATCAACAATGGTTATCTGGGAATGGTGCGCCAATGGCAGGAATTGTTCTATAACAGCAATTATGCGGCCACTCCGATTACCAGTCCTGATTTTGTAAAAATTGCAGACGCGCACGGCTTATTGGGGCTTCGTGTCACAAAACGTGAAGAGATTGAATCAGCCGTACGCACGGCCCAGGCTCATCCCGGCACGGCTCTGATTGAATTCAGAGTTGAAAGCGAAGAAAACGTGTACCCCATGGTTTCTGCCGGGTCTGAACTGCACAAAATGATCATGCGCCCCACGGTTAAAAAGGACCAGTCCTGAACCGATGGTTCAATTTATCATCATTCATCTATAGACATTGTCTGAATATAAGGAAGTAATGGAGGAATCATGCAGCACACAATTATCGCTTTAGTTGAAGATAAACCTGGTGTATTAAGCCGGATCGCGTCCCTTTTCCGCCGAAGAGGCTTCAACATCGAATCGCTCACTGTAGGTCACACCGAACAACCTGGTATCTCACGCATGACCATCGTGGTGGGCACCAACGAAGTGGAAGCGGAGAGAGTCATTGCCTACATGTACAAACTGGTAAATGTGATCCAGGTTGAAGACCTCACCAATATGACTCCCATGGTCCGGAATCTGGCGATGATCAAAGTCCTTGCCAATGATGCCAAACGGACTGAGATCATTCAACTTGTTGAAATTTTCCGCGCCCGTGTTGTGGATGTCGCCCAGGAATCGTTGATCATTGAAATCACCGGCACTGAAGACAAAATTGACAGCTTTGTTAATGTCCTGCGCCCTTACGGGATCATCGAAATGGTCCGGACTGGCGCCGTTGCCATGTCACGAGGCGCGATGGCGCTTTCAAACGCGTATATTCAGGAAAATATTGCCGTCTAACACAGTAATAATTTAGCAATCGACAAAGTAAAAAAACTTTAAATGCAGAGCAAGCCCTTATTCCACAACCTGTCGGGCTAAGGACCGGAAAATCATTATCAATAAAAGGAGAACAAAATGGCACAGATATCATTTGGAGGCGTAGAGGAAAAAGTGGTGACCCGAGAGGAATTTACCCTTGAAAAGGCCCGCGAAGTATTAAAGGATGAAGTAATTGCTGTTCTGGGGTATGGTGTTCAGGGCCCGGCTCAAGCCGCCAATATGAGAGATAACGGTTTTAATGTCATTATTGGGCAAAGATCCAATAGCCCCAGCTGGGAACAGGCCATCGCTGATGGGTGGGTTCCAGGGGAAACGCTTTTCTCATTAACCGAAGCCACTGAAAAGGGAACCATCATTCAGTACCTGGTCTCTGACGCCGGGCAAAAATTGCTTTGGCCAGAGATCAAAAAATGTTTGAAAGAAGGCGATGCGCTGTATTTCTCACACGGTTTCTCAATTGTTTACAAAGAACAGACCGGTGTGGTTCCACCTGAATTTGTGGATGTCGTCCTGGTTGCGCCCAAAGGTTCTGGAAGAAGCGTCAGGGCCAACTTCCTCAAAGGCAGCGGTATCAACAGCAGCTATGGTGTATTTCAGGATTACACCGGCCGTGCAGTCGAGCGCACCCTTGCGGTTGGCATTGCCATTGGATCGGGCTACCTCTTCCCCACCACATTTGAAAATGAAGTCTTCAGCGATCTAACTGGAGAAAGAGGTGTTCTGATGGGGGCCCTGGCAGGAATTATGGAAGCACAATACGCAGTTCTCAGGAAACACGGACATTCTCCCAGCGAGGCTTTCAACGAAACTGTTGAAGAACTAACCCAAAGCCTGATGCCGCTTGTAGCACAGAACGGTATGGACTGGATGTATGCAAGCTGCAGCACCACCGCCCAACGCGGTGCACTGGATTGGAAAGGCCGCTTCCGCGACGCAGTTGCCCCTGTTTTCGATCAGCTTTACGAAAGTGTCGTTTCTGGCGAAGAAACCCGCATCGTACTGGAGGCGAATAGTTCAGCGGATTATAAAGAAAAACTTGGAAAAGAGCTTAAAGAAATTCATGAATCAGAAATGTGGCAGGCTGGTGCCGCTGTCCGCGCCTTGCGCCCAGAACATTAATTTATCATCACGATTTGAAGTGTCTGCGCTCAAACAATATTTATGGAAACGGTCTAACTTATGAACAAGAACTACGTCCGAATATTTGACACAACCTTAAGAGATGGAGAACAATCTCCCGGCGCCACAATGACTTCCCCGGAAAAGTTGGAAGTCGCCCGCGCGCTGGCCAGGTTGGGTGTTGATGTGATTGAAGCAGGTTTCCCCGCAGCATCGCCGGACGATTTAGAAGCCGTCCGCCGAATTGCTGTGGAAGTTGGAAACTCTACCAGTAATAGACAAACACCTATCATTTGCGGTCTGGCACGGGCTACCTCCAAAGACATCGAAAAAGCCTGGGAAGCCGTCCAACCAGCCGCCCATCCGCGCATTCATACTTTTATCGCGACCTCTGAAATTCACATGGAGCACAAACTTAAAATGTCCCGCGAACAGGTGCTCGAGAAAACCAGAGACATGGTGCGCTATGCCCGCAGCCTTTGCGAAGATGTGGAATTCAGCCCGGAAGATGCCGGGCGAAGCGACCCCACTTTCCTTTACCAGGTACTTGAAACAGCCATCAATGCTGGCGCTACCACCCTGAATATCCCGGACACAGTAGGATACACAACTCCCGATGAGTTTGGCGCTTTGATTTCCGGCATTATGAGAAATGTGAAGGGCGTGGAAAACTGTGTCGTCTCCGTTCACTGTCATGACGACCTCGGCCTGGCAACTGCCAACACCCTGGCAGGGATCAATGCCGGCGCCCGGCAGGCTGAGGTTACCATGAACGGAATTGGCGAGCGGGCTGGCAACACCTCACTGGAAGAAGTTGTGATGGCCCTCTTTACCCGGCACCCGGTTTACGGTTTGGAGACAGGTATCGACACCACCCAGATCATGCACACCAGCAAATTGGTCAGCAACTATACCGGCATCCAGGTACAACCCAATAAAGCTATTGTCGGCGCTAACGCTTTCGCCCACGAAGCAGGCATCCACCAGGATGGCATGCTCAAAAACCACCAGACCTATGAAATCATGCGGCCTGAAACGGTGGGCGCCAAACAAAGCCAGCTGGTGCTTGGAAAACACTCTGGCAGTCATGCGTTCAAAGTTCGTTTGCAGGAATTAGGGTTTGACCTGACAGACAGTGAGCTGGAAAAACTGTTTGAAAGGTTCAAACATCTGGCCGACAAGAAAAAAGATATCACCGATGCGGATCTGGAAGCGCTGGTATCGGATGAAATTTACCACCCGCGCGAAATCTTCCAGCTTGATGGCCTTCAGGTTGCCTGCGGAACCATGGGTATGCCAACCGCCACTGTCCGCCTAAAAGGGCCCGATGGGAAACTTCACATCCATGCTGCGGTTGGAGCCGGACCAGTGGACGCAGCCTACAAGGCAGTCGATGAGATCATCCACGCCGGCAATAACCTGGTCGAGTTTTCCATTCGCGCCATCACCGAAGGGATTGACGCCCTTGGTGAAGTCACTGTGCGAATCGAAGGTACAAATGGTCATTCTATGTTGGGGCCGCAAACAGGTACTTTCCAACCACGCACCTTTGGCGGATATGGCGCGGACACCGACATCATCGTGGCAAGCACAAAAGCCTATCTTTCCGCACTTAACAAGCTGCTTGTCACAACCGAAAAACATAAAAATCAATAAAATACAGGTCAGAACATTCTATTAGATCGCCCTTAAAGGAGTAAATAAAATGTCTAACACACCCGAATACCAACCAGAGAAATTCCCGAAAACCACCACTTTCCCCAGTGGTTGGGATTTATCTTCAATTATCAGCGCTTCGGAGAGCGAAAGACCGGCCGCGGATGAAGCCCCGGACGCTGGCGCGGATAACAACTGCGATAAATTCCCCAAAACAAACACTTTCCCCAGTGGTTGGGATCTCTCCGGTTATCTGGAATAACTCCTGCCACTGAACATCAAGGATACTATGAACAATCAACCAAAAACGCTTTTTGAAAAAATCTGGGACCGCCATCTTGTCGCCCAAGAACATGATGCCCCGGCAGTTCTGTATATTGATCTTCAACTTGTACACGAAGTCACATCACCACAGGCATTCAATGGTTTGCGCGAAAGGAACCTTCCGGTACGCCGCCCTGATAAAACCTTCGCGACTGTTGACCACGGGATTCCCACCCTTTCCCCTGATCCGAGCTCAGAGGCGGGGAGACTGGCAGCGGCTGACCAGCTCTGCCTTGAGCAGATCAACAAAATGCAAACCAACGCCACCGATTTCGGCATTACCTATTTTGGCATTTCCAGCCCCAAGCAGGGCGTGGTGCATGTAATCGGCCCTGAATTGGGCCTTACCCAGCCCGGAATGACCATTGTGTGCGGCGACAGCCACACCTCCACGCACGGCGCTTTTGGAGCGCTCGCCTTCGGGATCGGAACCAGCGAGGTGGAGCATGTCCTCGCAACCCAATGTCTGCTGCAAAACAAACCAAAAACGATGGAAATTCGGATTAATGGCACACTCCAACCCGGGGTCACCGCGAAAGATATTATTCTGGCAATTATCCAAAAAATTGGTGTGGGTGGCGGAACAGGCCATGTCATCGAGTACACCGGCAGCGCAATTCGATCTTTGAGCATGGAAGAACGTATGACCGTGTGTAATATGTCCATCGAGTGCGGCGCGCGGGCTGGAATGATCGCGCCAGATGAAACCACTTATGACTTCATTGCGGGTCGCGAGTATGCTCCGGCGGGTAAAGCCTGGCATCAGGCCATGTCTTACTGGCAGCAGCTCCCCTCTGATCCAGGCGCCACCTATGATCGGGTAATAACTCTTGATGGCGGCGAGATTAAACCCATGGTCACTTTTGGCACAAACCCCGGTATGGGAATGGCTGTTACCGGAACTATCCCGTCACCCGACAGCCTCACGGAAACCAACCAAAAATTGGCTCTCGAAAAAAGCCTGGCCTATATGGGTTTACAGCCTGGCCAACCCCTGTTGGGTCACCCAATTGACGTGGTTTTTGTTGGTAGCTGCACCAACGGCAGGATCAGCGATCTCAGGCTGGCAGCCCGCTTGATGAAAGGCCGCAAAGTAGCCCCTGGGGTGATAATGCTGGTTGTTCCTGGATCACAGCAGGTGAAGAAACAGGCTGAAGCGGAAGGATTGGACCTGATTTTCACGGAAGCTGGTGCGGAATGGCGGGAAGCCGGTTGCAGCATGTGTATCGCAATGAATGGCGACCAGCTTGCCCCCGGCCAGTATGCCGTAAGCACCAGCAATCGCAATTTTGAAGGACGGCAGGGTAAAGGTGGACGAACCTTTCTGGCCAGCCCGCTGACTGCTGCCGCCTCCGCTATCGCGGGTTGTGTAGCCGATGCCCGATCTCTGCTCTAAAACACTATCTCACACAACAGGTAAACACAGATGAAGCAATTTACAGCAATCTCTTCAAAAATCGTATCTCTACCAATCAACGATATTGACACCGATCAGATCATTCCAGCCCGGTTTCTTAAAGGTACCGACAAGCATGGATTGGGCGAGAAGCTCTTCGCGGACTGGCGTTACACTGCTGATGGAAAACCCAACCCGGATTTTGCGCTCAACCTGCCAGAAAATCTGGGGGCACAAATCCTTCTGGCGGGAGACAACTTTGGGTGTGGCTCTTCCAGAGAACACGCGCCCTGGGCTTTGGTCAGCTTTGGCTTCCGGGCGGTCATCTCCACCTCTTTCGCGGACATTTTTTACAACAACGCCCTTAAAAACGCCTTGCTGCCGGTAAAAGTGGACGACTCGACCCATAAAAAATTGTTCCAGCTTCGCGCGGGTGACCCCGACGTGGTCGTTTCCATCAACCTGGAAGAGCAGACTTTACAGCTCCCGGATGGAACTTTAGTCACTTTTCCAGTTAATGCGTTCTCGAAAAAATGTTTGCTGAACGGTATGGATGAGTTGGACTACATCTTCTCCTTCTCCGACCAGATAGCCCAATACGAACAAAAATACGTTAACACAAATTAGCAATCCACTTATCCATCTGGCACTCCAGGTGGACCAGCTATATTATTGATTTTCGAATCATTCTTACTTATTGGAGAACTTATGATCCAGATTTTTGATACCACCCTAAGAGACGGAACGCAGGGCAAAGGAATATCCCTTTCATGCAACGACAAGCTTCGCATCGCGCAGAAATTGGATGAGTTTGGCGTGGCGTTTATTGAAGGCGGATGGCCTGGCTCGAACCCAAAAGATGTTGAATTTTTCGCCCGTGCGCGTGAGATGGAGTGGAAAAACGCAAAAATTGCCGCTTTTGGATCCACTTGCCGCGCGAACACTCCTCCCGAGAATGATTCAAATATTATCGCGCTGGTTGAATCGCAGGCTCCAGTTTGCACTATTTTCGGCAAATCCTGGCTCCTGCATGTCACGGAGGTGCTGCGCACCACCCCGCAGGAAAATCTGCGGATGATAGAGGAAAGCGTAGCCTACTTGAGAAGTCAGGATCGCAGAGTCATTTTCGATGCCGAGCATTTCTTTGATGGCTACAAAGCCGACCCCGACTATGCGTTGGAATGCCTGCAGGCCGCCAAACGAGGCGGGGCGGAAACCATCGTCTTGGCGGATACCAACGGTGGAGCGCTGACTCATGAAATCACGCAAATTGTGCGCACCGTTAGCGAGGCACTTCAGCACCCCCTGGGGATCCACGCCCATAATGATGGAGACCTGGCAGTTGCCAACTCGCTGGCCGCGGTGAGAGAGGGATGTATCCAGGTGCAGGGCACCATTAACGGGTATGGGGAACGATGCGGAAACGCTAACCTGTGTTCGGTAATTCCGAACCTGGAGATCAAACTCGGGCTGAAATGCCTGCCAGACGGCCGTCTGAAACAGATCAGTGAAGTATCCAAATTTGTGTCTGAAATCGCGAACCTGCCCCAGAATGGCCAGCTTCCTTTTGTTGGCGGCTCCGCGTTTGCCCACAAAGGCGGCATTCACGTCTCCGCCATGCGACGCAACCCATACTCTTACCAGCATATTGAACCCGAGATCGTTGGGAACGAAATGCACGTCCTGATTTCAGAGCTTTCTGGACGCAGCAACCTGCAAAGCAAAGCCGAATCCATGGGGATGGAAATTTCTCAGGGCAAGGAAGTAACCGCGGTTTTAAGTGAGATCAAAATGCTCGAATCGCAAGGGTTTTCTTTTGAAGCCGCTGAGGCATCGGTATCGCTGATGCTGAAACGACAATCACCCGGTTATACACCCCCATTCGAAATGATCGACTTTACCGTCAACGTTGAACACCGTCAGGGGCGCGGCATTTTTGCCGAAGCGACGGTCAAAATTCGCGTTGATGGAGAAATTATCCACACCGCCGCAGAAGGCGACGGCCCAGTCAACGCCCTCGATATTGCCCTGAGGAAAGCGCTAGCCGCTCATTATCCCAGTATAGCGAAGTTCCATCTCTCCGATTATAAAGTCCGTATTTTGGATGGCGACAATGGAACCAGCGCGACAACCCGCGTTTTAATTGATACTCAAAATGGCACAAAAAGATGGAGCACCGTGGGTGCCAGCGTCAATATCATCGAAGCAAGCTGGCGCGCGCTTGCGGACTCCTTTGAATACGGATTGATGGTTCTGGCACAATAAACCACCCTTCAACCGCAATATCTTAGATAGTCTGGAGTTTTTATGGAAGCAAACATTGTAGTCTTGCCGGGCGATGGCATCGGCCCAGAAGTGACCACTGAGGCATCACGGGTCTTAGATACCATTGCGGCAAAATACGGGCACACTTTTCACTATACAGAGCATTTAATGGGAGGTTGTTCCATTGACCAATATGGCACCGCACTAAGTGACGCCACCCTCGAAGCTTGCCAACAATCCGACGCTGTACTGCTTGGCGCGGTCGGCGGCCCAAAATGGGACAATCCCAACGCGCAAGTACGCCCTGAACAAGGTCTGCTTCAGCTGCGCAAGGGATTGGGGGTTTTTGCCAATCTGAGACCTGTGAAGGTCCATCCTGATCTTATTAATGCTTCCCCGCTAAAAGAAGAAAAACTGGCAGGGGTTGACCTGCTGGTTGTGCGTGAACTTACCGGTGGATTATACTTTGGTACACCCAAAGAACGAGGTGTCAGGGACGGTGTGGCATACGGTGTAGACACACTGGAATACAAAGATTTTGAAGTTGAACGCGTGGTTGAACTGGCTTTCCAACTGGCGCAAAAACGGAATAAAAAAGTGGCTTCTGTGGATAAAGCCAATGTCCTTGAGTCTTCACGTCTCTGGCGTCAGATCACGACACAAATCGCAGAGAAATATTCGGATGTCACGCTGGAGCACGTTCTGGTAGATACCGCTGCCATGCGATTGATCAGCAGCCCGGCCAGCTTTGATGTCATCGTCACAGAGAATATGTTTGGAGATATCCTGACCGATGAAGCATCAGTGCTCAGTGGCTCAATGGGAATGCTGCCTTCCGCATCATTGGGCGCATCCGGGCCAGGTTTATATGAGCCAATTCACGGATCCGCGCCCGATATTGCCGGTAAAGGCATTGCGAACCCATTAGGAGCCATTCTGAGTGTCGCGCTGATGCTGCGGTATTCCTTTAATCTGGACAGTGAAGCTGCAGCGATCGAAACCGCCGTGGATCAGGCCATATCAAACGGATTCCGCACAAAAGACCTGGGTGGAAAACTAAGCACACAGGCTATGGCTGACAGAATAATCGCCACGATAGGATAAAAGACAAAAAATCACAACCCTTTATGGATTGGATGAATCATAAAAACAAAGGAGAGTTTACAAAATGGGTTTTGAATCAGAATATGTCTGGATGAATGGAAAACTTCTGCCTTACGCAGAAGCCACAAGATCGGAAGAGCACACGTCTGAACTC
>ENA-ORXD01002909-ORXD01002909.1-sediment-metagenome-genome-assembly--contig:-NODE-2909-length-10572-cov-8.733302_pt1 | contig 10572 bp, 13 predicted proteins | sample MGYA00237862_ERZ511471 | MGnify/ENA metagenome assembly ERZ511471 | reverse complement strand
GAAGTACCCCGAAGGAGTATGCTGAAGCAGCGGCTGGACTCTAGTCCGTGGTGCTACTAATCCCGGGGTAAGGTCACGGGCTACTGAAAAAACGCTTGACGGGGTAGGGAGTAAAAACAAGGTGATAATTGCTCGGTTTGATATAGGGCAACGTTTACCTCTGAAGTAGATAGCCACCACGATAACAGTGGAGAAAATAACAGGCAAAGGGACTTCCTATGCATTAGGAGTTCCTTTGCCTTTTTTCGTGCCCATTTTTAGGGTGGTCGGGAGATAATCCTGACTGCCCTTTTTTTGTACCTATCGGTTCGTAACCCATAAGCAACGGGAGTATCAGGGGGATTTGCTACATGGCGCATCATCTGGTGAGGAACCATAGATAAGTTCCCAGATAATCCGACCTTGCTGTGGCGTGAGCTTTATTGAGTAGCGCCCCTGCCTGCTTTTTTTAAACCCGCCTAGGTAGGTCCCTTCATAAAATAAGCTAGGCTGTTGCCAAATTTTTTCCTCGTGTAAAGGCCCGTCTACTAGGTTTGTAATGTATTTAATATCTACTATTGAAGCGGATTCAGTCAAGCTAGTTATACGTTCATCGATTCTGTATTTTTCACTACGCTTGAGTTCCTGTCCCGTAAGTGGGCCGGTTCTGACGCAACCTTTCACGCACGCCACGGCATAGATACCGGCCATTTTCTTTGGCGCACCCGTACGCTCTCTCCATTGTTTATAACAATCGGGTAGCACTGAAGGTTCAGTCTTGGCCTTCCAAATATACGCGATGTCCCCATCTTTAATATCACATTTATGTACATTATGTACTCTCCACCAATCCAACAATTCTGGATGCTGTTTGACCTCGTCATCTAGAAAATAGTCTATCAAGAATTTCTTAAGGCTTGCTTGTAGAATCCAGTAATCCATAGTAATCCCCCCCTATAATAATTATAAATTTAGTTCATTGCGAACTTTCAGCAATGAACAAGTCCCGACCGCCTGCCAGCATATTTTTGCTTTTCGTAAAGGCTTCAACCATTATTAAAAATTCATGTGCATCATGATGTTCCGAATCCCAATCCGGCTGTGATATTTCACTTAAGTCAGTTGGCCATATAATCATATTATTAGTTACATTTTCTGTTTCGCTATAAATATGTTTAGAATGTGATAGCATAATTTTAACTATATAGTAATCTGCATTTTGTACTTTATCCCACGTAATTTTGGGATTGCGGCCATTAATTATGGTTGAGTAAAGCCAATCGGTTATAACGCGACCAGTCTTGGGATTATCATATGAGATGTCAATATCCCCTATTAACTCTTTCGTTTTTATTCTCTGAGTTTGCTTTTCTGAGACAGTGACAGTCCCTAATGAATAGGCAACCGATAATAGAGACATTTGGTCAATTCCTGTAGCTGTCACTTCGTAGCGTTGTTGTGGCAAATCATCAAAAATATAATATCCATTTTTATCTGTAAGGCGCCCGGCGTAGCTGATATTCGCACTTTCCACCCAAATGTAAACTTTAACACGGTATGCTGGAGAACCGTCTGGATACACAATTTGTCCTACAATAGCACCTGTATCTGGAGTCGCAAATTTGGGCGTTGGTATTGGTATTTCACTGGTGGTAGGTGTTGAAGTAGGTTGGGGGGTCGGCGCTGGAGTTGGAGTAGTCTCTTGAGTTGGTGCTTGCTGAGTAGGCGTTTTTGTCGTTGGCGGCGGTGAAATTGTAGGTGATGCTGTATTCGAACATGCCGTAAAGATTATCGATACTATTATAAGTAGGGCAGCGAGAATGCCCGCATTTTTCATTTTTCACCTCCTCTGGCTTGGATTGTAATCCCATACGCAGACTTACGTCAATAACGATTATCCTTATGATATAATAAGCTCAATGAGAGGAAACTGAGTGATGAACAAACGATGGTTTTATGCCGTCCAGCTTGTTCTATCTATGGCAATAATTACCGTGTTGGCTGCTGGCTGTGCGGGCTCGCCATCTACATCAGCCCCAGATTCAACTGCTACGTCATCAAAGTCTACCTCCACTCCCCCAGCTTCAGAATTTCCGGCAGACATAAGCGGGCGTGTGACAATTGCTGAAACTGTCAACGCAAAATATCAAAGCGGGTCGCACGCATGGGAAACAATAGAATTGACTCCGCTGGAAGGCCAAATATGTTGGATTGTGGATATTTCGGTTGAGAATAAGTCTTACCAAGACGCGGTTACGGCTAGCGGCTGGAAGATAGTAGTCGATGACAAAGTATATGACGCGCAAAGACCATTTATGGGTATTCAGTCAGTATACCCTTTGACTGTTCCTTTAGGTGGGACTGGCAAGACGATAATTCGATTTTCTGTTCCGGATACTCTCAAGGTAAACGATGCCAAATTATGTTACCAGGGTCAGGAACCCTACTCTTATGGCAAGCTCACCGGCGGCGAGAAGGTGGCGGTGTATGACTGGGATTTGAAAAAGGTTGTCTTAGAAGAAATCAAGTCCTCATCTGCAAAGCCCATGATAATGAGACAAATAGCCTGTCTGGCTGAATATCCTGACCAAATAACCGTAGTTCTGGAGCCTACTAAGTCAACCGTTGCCGACCTAACTTACAAAATTGCGGTTAAAAAGGGTGATGTCGTAAGGGCCACGACTTCTATCTCGTGGGCTCAGGTAGAACTACAAGCTAGACAGGTAAAAGGATTTCGATTCCCGGCTACTCCTGATGAATCTCAGTTTTATGCCATGGATAGAACCCAAGCGGGATACGCTTGGAAGAATCTTAGCAAAGAGTTCACCGTAGTGACATACACAAATACGAGTTCACAAATGGTTGAATATATTCCAGTTACTCCTCCTTTTTATAAAAGCTGGACTTTTTTATGGATTATTTTGGGAATCGTCATATTGTTAGGATTATTTTTTGGCGGATTTGGCGAAGAAAAGAAGAAAGGATACGAATATATCATAATAATATTTAAACGAGAACGGTAGTTCAGGAAAAGGGGGGCTTTGGAAATGATGATATGTGAATTTTGTGGAGCAGAATTTGAGGATGGGCGTGGACTCTCTGCACATATGAGAACCGAGCATAAGGGCATCTATCTTAAACCTGGCTACAGACCAAAATACACAGCAAAAAACGCTCAGTTCAACCATGCTGATCAAAATACTTCAAGAACAACGCCTGAGGATAGAAGCACATAGCAATGGTCGCAACCCGGGTCATCAGATAGCACTAAGTACCTGGCACACTCGAGAAAGCTTTTGGTATTGCCAGAACACCTATCGCGGAAAAGAATGATTTTCTCAAGGCTGGGATAATTGACGAACTGGCGCTTGTTTTTCTTCCTTTCAATAGCCTGTGACAGTATTGAAGCTAGTTCACAAGGGCTGGGAGGAGGTCCGGAACTCCACCACCCGTGCTTCTGAATTTCGTAGTCTAACTGTTTCATGTATTCTTCGCTCTCATGGAGTTCAGCGTATTCTAATGCTATACAGTCGTCGCTTTGCTCATTAATAATTAGTCGGTCTGGCCGAGGGTCATTACGATACTCGTCATCCGGCGGAGCACCGCTATATGAATAGCGCACACCTCTGCCTTTTCCGAGGCACTCAATGAAATATAGAATGTCATATTGGGTTTCATCTTCCCTAATTTTCCTTGCGTGTCCGATGTCCCCATCAATAACAATTTCTCTTGGGTATTCCTTACATGGCTGCGAAAGTAAACGCATATGAAATATTGTAAAAGAGAATAAACCTAGTGTCAAAGCACTTTTCCTACATGGATACAGAAGTCGATAATTGCAGGCTAAGAACAACCCATATTTTAATATTGCTATTTTCGGATTTACGCCAACTGTAATGCAGAAGGGGATAGTGGGCTTTCTGATAATGTTGGGGCTTCAAAACAAAGCAAGGCCCATGCTAGACACCAGCGAACCTTTGATATAGAAAAGAGGATACAATGACAAAATTTGGGCGACCACCAAAGTGGCTGTGAATGGACAATAAAAATAGGAATTGAGTAACGGGGAGTGGGGATTTGGTTTGATTGATTTCAATCGTGATTGTTAGAAGCTAGAGGTTATGAAGTAGTGGATTATGAATCCACAGATGATAAGTTCCATTACAAATCCTATCACGTCCGTAAACCTCCTGGAATATTTCCCCACTCCCTTTTAATTATACATCAGCAATCAACAGTCTAAGGAATAAACTGTATACTCAAATGTGAAATAGGTGGCTTTACCGTAACAGTACCTCAAGAAATTCCTCTAGGCTCAGTTCAGCGTCCTGCATTATTTTCCTACTAACCGTTAAGCTCGATAAACATCCCCTCTTGCCATCACACGATAGACGATGACCAGCCTAGCATCATCATCGATTTGGTACAGGATTCGGTAGTCCCCCACACGAACCCTGTAGCCTTCTCTTGCGGTTAGTTTTTTGCTACCGGGTGGCCGGGGATTATCAGCCAGATGAGCAATAGACTTATTAACCCTCTCCTGGGTTTGCCCCGGTAGTCTGAGGATCTGCCGGTGGGCGGTGTGACTAACTTCCAGCCGGTACACCACTCTTCATCTCTTTCGACTTCGCCAGATGTTTCTCAAATGGCATCGCCGGCTCATGGTCCAGTTCGGCCTGGAGCAACTCGGCGGTATCAGATAGATCTTCCAAGCGCTCTACCATGTCATTATACTGGTTTATCCCAACAAGAACTGCCTTTACCTGGCTGCCGGAGACTATGAGGTATGGCACCCCACCACCGGATACTTCATCCACAAGTTGGGTGAGCTTTGGCCTGGCCTCGGCCATTCCAATTGATTTTATCCTTCCCATACCAACCTCCTTAATGTCAATATTAACACGGGTGTTAATATTTGTCAAGGAGGGGAACAGGCTTTTCGCTCTTAATGATGTATCTATGCTATCAATACCATCAATACTACCCATTATGAGCCTGCAAGAAGGCACGGTGTACCGGCTGCTGCCTGCAACATGGTGTTTCCTATCGAATCCACAGGGTGACCCTCCCTGCTCTCTTTATGTGTCCATTTCAGGGAGTAACTGGGCTTAGCTGCACCCTTTTGTTTCTAAGCAATCCGCTCTCCTAAATACTCAACCTCGGTAGCCCACCAAAAAGTGAGGGGCGCTGTCGTCATTCGGTGAGGAGAGTATTCAGTGCAGGCTTGAACTCCGTAATGTATCCTCTGAGCACATCCTTCAGTTCGGAGACATGCTCATCCCATGTCTGAATCGGGGGTGGTTCCGGAGTAGTTACCACGCCATATTGATAAGCCATGTGCCAGCTGATTAAGTCGTCCGGTGTTTTAGTTTTTTCATAGACCGCTTTCCATCTTCGTTGAGTTTCTTCTGGAAATTCAAACCCATACCCGATACCTTCGTAGAATATGTGGTGTAACTCTGTCCATGCTGTATGCAGGTCAAGGCTCTGTTCTTTTACCCAGTCTGCGACCTTTCTCATGTTTTCTTTGTGCCTTTCCCAATCCTCGTTCTCTGAGGCCATTATATTGATAGGATGGCCGCTTCGAGCAAGTTCCGTCTCATAGACAAATAGGTAAAACGAGTCATTAATGGACTTCCATTCTGCTACGCGTTCTTTCGCTTTCAAACGCATTAATTTGACTCGCTGGTCAGGCGTTTCAGGCAAAGCAATCACTCTTACGAAGGCAAGTTGCCTGTCTTGATAAGCCCATCCCAATACGGCTCCTGTTTCAAAAAGAAACCCTCCCACAGAGAGAAAGGCCTTTAATGGCAACTTTTGTTTTCCAAAGAGTGGTTTCTTGATTAGGGGTTGTATTACAGAAATCATGAGAGCCTCTGCTAGGGTAGGAGTCTTTTGTGGTTTCACCATAGTCTTCTCCCCTCCTTTTTACCTACGCTTAAACTCTAGCTGGGATTTTGCTAATAGACTGTTTACAATGCAAAGTAACTAACTTGTATTCTATTCTCAAAACAGGTTTTAGACAACTAATGCAAATCTTCTAGATGGTAATGGCCGAGAGAGTGTCGATTATACCATTGTTCGAAGGATGTTAGAGCTGAACGACACCAGGGACTTGACAAGCTCATAAAAATAGTCTATACTACATCCATACTATAGCTATGCGAGGGGCAATTATAATGATTTCAACGAGACGAAAGCCATTTGCGACAGGGCAGTCACAGGGGATTACCTTACCAGCAGCAATGGAAATCTCCAAAGAGGGAATTTCAATGGCGGCCGGTGACCGTCTTATCATCATGGATACCACCGGCGAAGTCCCCGAAGATAAGCTGCTCCAATTCTACATACAGTACGTCGAGCCTGCCTTCCAGAACTGGTGGCAGTCACAGAAACAGTCAACATCAAAGCGTGGCGGGTTCCGGGTAATGCAAGAGGAAAATCCGCCGGTAGTCAGCGCCGCCAAGCCGATTGAGGCTGAGGGAGTGGCTACCCCGCAGCCGGACGTGCCGCTGGTATCGTGTTTCCGTTGCGGGGAGCTCATCGCCTGGACGATTGACCCGCGGGCTACCGCGATCTGTCCCAGGTGCAGGGCTATACTACGGTTGGTAGCGATACCCTCGCCATGAAAGCCTTAATAAAATAATCGCGAAAGGAGGTGTACGATGAGTCAGGATACAACGGGAATTTCCCCGGAGCTGCTGGATAAGTGCCGGGAGCTGGGCCAGTACTTCACCATCGAGATAAAGCGAGACCGCCAGGACGGCAAGCTCGAAATGAAGTATGTTTCGACCAGGCCTTGCCCCTACGTCGATCAGTCTACTCTTGTTGAGGAGTTCTCCAACCAGGTAGTCTGGGGACATGCCATGCTGTTCGACATGAAAGGCCAGATTGCCGATGGTACTTAGCCAAAATAAATTGAAAGGAGGTTTTGCAGATGGCACATTACCCTTCCAGATCGAAGAAGCCACAGCCGAATCCGGACTGGCCAGCCGATAAGCGATGGGTAGTCGGCTACACCCGGGTATCTGACAATCCTCAAGCCGAGCCCGACCGGGCTTCATTGGGCGACCAGGAGCAGGGTATACGCAAACGCTGTCAGGACAAAGGCTATTTCCTGATTCGTATCTTCTCCGATGTGGGCCGCCGCTGGGACGCCACCCGTCCGGACTTCCAGGCAATGGTTAGTTTCATCAAGGAAAATCTTCGAGCTGGTGATCTGATCATGGTCTGGTGCGCCGACAGGATCGTCGGCTCGGCCAGCACCTGCGCCGCTCTGGAACCGCTGCTGGATCAGGGAGGCATGGACATCGAGGGAGTGGTCGAGGAAGTAAGCAAAAGGTATTTGTTGCTCAATGCCATCATCGCCAAGGGTGAGACGGAAGCCAAGCGGGAAAGGGGCATCATCGGCATCCATACCGCTGTCAGCCGGGGGCATTTCGTGGGCACGGCTCCTTACGGCAGGCGCTTGAACAAGGAAAAGCAGCAGGTCGAGCTTGATCCGTAGGAAGCGATGTGGTACCGGCGGATGCTGGTCGATTGGAAAGACTGGGGAGACGATAAGGTGTCCCGTTACCTGAACCGCATGGGCGTACCCCAGAGAATGAGCGGCACGAAGATCAAGAACGGGCCGAGAAAGGGACTGATACTGGGTAAAGGGTGGACCCGCTCTCACGTCCATGACCTGCGCACAAATGAGCACGCCTACGGGAAAGGAACCTTCAAGATACGCGGCGGCGAGGTATTGGAGTTTCCCCTGCCGGCGGTGGTAACCAAGGCAGAGTTCGATGAAGCCCAGAAGCTGCGAGCCAAGAGGCTTAACTTTGGGAGCCGTTCGACGAATCGTGTCTACCCGATACGCCCCAACAAGTTCAGATGCGGTGGCTGCGGTCTCCGTTTCCGCGTGTTCTCCAAAGGACTGTTCGTGAAGCGCAAGCGGGCCAATGGGGAAATAAAGGTCTACCGGCGCCGGTCTCTCAGCCCGCTGCTGACCTGTCGCGGGGTGTACGAATATCCCCATACCTATGACTGCCGCCAACCCAAGCACCTTGACTACGGAATATTGCAGGGACGCGTCTTGAATAACCTGCTTGAAGTGCTGACCCCGGAGTTTTGCCAGAAGATGGTTGCCGAGCCGGTAGATAACTCGGCTCTTGAGCTACGGGCCAATAATGCCATAGCAAACCGTGATGAAACCAAGCGCGAGCTGGCCTGGCTGGTTACTCAGGCCAGAAAGGGTATCATTCCCAACGATATCTTTGAGCAGCAGGCATTCGTTCTTAAGGAAGAGATGGCTGCGAAAGAGAGATACGCCCAGCAGGCGGAAACCGAGTTAGAAAGCACCTGCAATGACCAGACCCGAACAGAACAGATTGCCTATGCTGCTACCGTCCTGCGCGAAAATGTCCGTGTCCATTCCAGTATTCTTAACTACCTTCATCTGGCCTGTCCCCAGGGAAGTCCGTTGGTAGAAGCCTATCGCCAGAAGTTGGATGAAGCCGCCGAGACCGTCAGAGATACGGTCGATGATCTGATCGATTCCGTCATCGTCATGCCCGACAGAAAACTCGTCATTAACTACAACTTCCCCCTCATAGAGGATATCCGCAGTCGTCAGTTGACCATAGCCTCTTGAGCCTCTTGCCGGTGACCTGCGTCTCGCTAGCATCACCGTTGGCGGGTATCACCTTTACGATGTTTGACCCGCCGAGTGCTTTCAGGTAACCGAGTAAGCCTTTCCGCCCGATAGTGAAGTCCAAGAGCATCACCCTTTCGGCTAAATTCGATTTGCAGCAGTCCATTCCCTTTGAGTTTCCTCTCAACCCGGAGGTGCCGTGATGAAAAAGTCACCTCCGGCAACCACAAGCATGCTAACTTCCCCATTTCTTGCATACAGCCGACTTGTGCCCAAATTGGCTTAATTCAAAGAGGTGGCCGTAAGTGAATGATATGAAAACTAACGAATTCTGGCTTATTAGCTCCGGAGGGATGCTCCCTATTAGAAGCGAGGGGGTCACCACCCCCCAGGGGCTATTAGAGGAGGTGATGGAATAAACGCATAGCTAACCGTCTCATGGCGATAGATATGAATGACAGCTATGCAGGACAGGAATTTAAAACCTGCTTGGCTGTGCAGACTACTAAGCAATAACAAGGAAAAGGAGGAACAATGGTAGACAACAACCAGACCGAAGAAAACCTGAGTCAGGAAGTAGATGAGCTGCTGGAAGAAGGGTTTAGCCAGAAGGAAATCGAGGCCAGAAGCTATTCACCATCCTTGGTCAGGCAGCGTGTCCGAAAGAGGGTGAAAGCGGGTAAGGAACCCTTTGCGGCAACTCAGTCAAAGGATGGGGCGCTCGCCCTTCGCAAGGAAAAGGAATCAGTACTACCGGAGTGGCTGGAAGGTGATGTTGCCGAAATCTTCGATGGCAATATCAGAGACCGGAAAATATTCATGGCCGGCATGAGCGTACCGCTCATGGGACTGAGGATGTTTAGCGAAACCGTCAAGCCGCTGTCGGAATGGCAAAGTACACTCTTGTTAGGCACTCTCTAGCCCTGCCTTTTCTATGGGCGTTAGTTTAGCATCGAATACAGGCTTGCTCTTCTTTACAGTTTTCCTGCGATACAGGCTTACCTTGTAATCGGTATCCTTTTCCCCATCTGGGATAACTACATCATTCCAGTCCTTGAGGGGGACTATACTGCTGGCGGCTTGGGCGGGCGGAATATTCCCGCAACCTTCATTCTGTTTGAAAAAGTTATAGTTTATCAGCCACCCGCCCGTTAACAGCTTGATGGTCTCTATATCCTTGTACTTCTGGAATACCTCGGTACGCTGTTCCAGCGTCCTGTGAAACCGCTCTATTTCCGCCGTGGATTCGCCTGATACCTTGTACTTGAACGGTCCGCCCCGCTTGCGTTCGGTTTTCTGCGCGTATTCATCCCCTATGCCCGCTATGTAGGAATTGAGCTTATCTGTTATGACTGTCTTGGGATACTTCCCCGCTCTTACCCTTGCCAGTCTCATTAGCATCCTGGCATCCCTTGTTCCCCTGTTAAACGATACATAGGATGCCAAGAGGTAATTGGTCTTGGAGTCGATAATGTCCCAGAAGTAGACATTACGCTTGCCTAGCTTCATGTACGTTTCATCCGCTACCCATGTATCCCCCAAGTTTTCAGGCTTGAAGTCCTTACACTGTTTTATAGCTTGTTTGGTGAATCGTACTACCCAGTTCCAGTAGTTAGATTCACTCATATCAAGGTCATGGTCTTGCCTGAACTGCTGCTGTATAGCGTCAAGGGACATTCCCCCGTAGTACATCCCCATAGCGGATGCTATCTGGCGGGATGGTGTTTTCATCTTGGCTATCCGGGCGGGTGGCGGGGAAACTATTGGGATTGAGACAATCGCAGTCATAGCCCCACCAGAAGCACCAGAACGGGAAGCACGGCGGGTAGATTTCCCGATGTATCGTATATGCTTCTGTATGACCTTGCCGCCTTGATGCACGGTCTTAACTTCATAATCATACCAGTTACCGGAACGGGGCGGGATTTCCTTTGAACGAATAAAGCTCATTTTTACCC